>Ga0209212_1005055_pt1 | contig 15957 bp, 10 predicted proteins | sample RifGroC2_FD_183996 | JGI IMG/M metagenome (GOLD analysis project Ga0209212, IMG submission 183996) | Groundwater microbial communities from Rifle, Colorado, USA - Groundwater C2 (SPAdes) (version 2) | ecosystem: Environmental > Aquatic > Deep subsurface > Groundwater | place: Rifle, Colorado...
GGCCGCCGGCCGGCGCGCGGCCATGGAGGCGGTCCTGCGCTCCACCGGCTCCGACTGGATCGACATAGACCCGGCCCTGCCCGTGCACGGCCCCGTCGTAAAGTTCTTCCGTCAGCGGAAAAAGAACTTCAAACTGCTATGAGGCGAACGACCCTCCTGATCCTGGCCGCTTTCCTGGCCGCCGCCCCCGCCGCGGCCCTGGAGGAGGTCTCCATCACCGTGACGCCTCCTGCCGGGAAGGTAAAACTGGCGGAGGCCTTCACGTTCAAGGTCGAGGCTTCGCTGCCGGAAAATTATTCGCTCAAGCCCGCCACATCAGCGCCTGAGGGCTCCGACTTCGAGCTGCTCTCCTTTACGAAGGCCGGCGAAACAAAAAAAGACGGCCGCAGGACCGAGACCTTCGAGCTCAAGGCCCGCGCCTTCGCCCTGGGCATAAGCACCTTCCCTGCCCTCACCTGGAGCCTCGGCGGGGAAGCGCCGCCCGACGCCTCCGCCGACACCGCCCCCTTCCCCGTGGAAGTGCTGCCGCTTTTCAAAACGAAAGAGGGGGAGAGCATCCGCGACATCTACCCGCCTTTCCGCTATATCCCCTGGCCCTGGCTGCTCGCGCTGGCCCTGGCCGCCGCCGCGGCTTTCTACCTTTACCGCCGCCGCCGGGCCGGCACGGCGGCGGGACCCGCCGCGGCCTGGCTGGACCCCCGCAGCCCTTACCAGCGGGCCCGCGACCGCCTCGCGGGGCTGGAAAAGTCCCCGCTCGCCGCCGCCGGGAGGCTGAAGGAATTTTACACCGGCCTCACTTCCGTGCTGCGCCTCTACCTGGCTGAGGAATTCTCCATAGACGCCTCCCAGATGACCACCTCCGTACTTGGCCGCGAGCTCAAGCGGACCGGGACCGATATAAAAACCGCGCTCAGGGCCAGGGAGCTGCTCCAGAAATCCGACCTCGTCAAATTCGCCAGGCTGAAGCCCGGCGACGCGGAGCAGGACTCCCGCGCCCTCGAAGAGCTCCTGGCGGAATTCCACCGCGCGGCCGAGCACGCGCGGGCCCTGGCGGCCGCCGCCGCGGCTGCGCAGAAGCAGGCGGGGGGGAAGAAGTGAACCTCTTCAAACATCCCTGGGTGCTGCTGCTCATGCCGCTGTTCGGCCTGCTGGCCGGCCTGGCCAGGTCGCAGTCCGCCAGGCGCCTTAATTCGGCCGGCATGCCGGCGCCGCTCCCGGCGCTCAGGACGCTGCGGACCAGGCTGTTCGCCATAGTCCCCTTCTGGGGCAGGGTGCTGGCCATAACCCTGCTTATTTTCGCCCTGGCCCGGCCGCAGAAAGCCAGCCGCGGCGAAGTCCCGCCCGCCGATGGCATAGACATAATGCTGGCCCTGGACACCTCTTACAGCATGGCCGCCGAGGATTTCGCGCCAAATAACCGCCTCGAAGCGGCCAAGAAAGCCGCCGCCGACTTCGTGAGAAAGCGCCAGAACGACCGCATCGGGGTCACGGTCTTCGGCGGGACGGCCCTGCTCGCCTGCCCGCTCACGCTCGATTACCAGTCGGTGCTGGAAACCCTGGAGGGCGCCTACCTGAACATGACCCGGGCGGACGGCACCGCGGTGGGCGACGCCATCGTGACGGCCGTGAACCACCTTAAAGAAAGCAAGGCCAAAAGCAAGGTGATCGTCCTGCTTACCGACGGGCGCTCCAACATGGGCCTGGTGACGGACCTGAACCTGGCGGCGAAGACCGCCGCGGCCTACGACATAAAGGTCTATACCATCGGCACGGCCGGGAAAGGCCGGGCGCAGATCTCCACCGGGGACCCGACCCAGCCCGTCATCTATATCGACGAGGACCTGGACGAACCCACGCTCCGCGAGATAGCCGGCCTGACCGGCGGCGAGTTCTACCGCGCAAAGAACTCCCAGGACCTGGACAAGATCTATTCCAAGATAGACTCCCTGGAAAAGACCCGCTTCGAGGCCAAGACCTACACCAACTACGCGGACCTTTACCTCTATTTCCTCGCTCCGGCCCTGGCCCTGCTGGGCCTGCTGTTCGTGCTGGAGCGCACATATTTCAGGACGGTGCCGTAATAAAGAATCGAGAATCGAAAATCGAGAATCAGAGATCAAGAGTCGGGAATTCGGGAACATGGAACTTTTTAGATATCCTTTAACGCTCGCCTGGCTGGCCGCGGTTTTCGCCGCCCTGGTCTTCTTCCGTTTCAAGGCCGAAGAAAGCCGGCTGGAGGCCGCGCGCCGCCTTTTAGGGCCCGACTTCGACCGGCTGGGCTCGGGCCCGGAAGCCGCGCGCAGGCGCCTGCGCGGCCTGCTTTATTTCGCCGCCCTCGGCCTGCTGGCCGTGTCCGCCGCCGGGCCGCAGTGGGGCGTGGAGCTTTCCCCGATCACGGACCTGAAGGGGAACGTGGTGATAGCGGTGGACACCTCCCTTTCCATGGGCGCGCGGGACATGAAGCCCGACCGGCTTTCCAACGCCCGGCTCCTGCTCGGCGCCATTGCCCGGAGATTCGCCGACTACCGCATAGGCGTGGTGGCTTTCGCGGGCGAGGCCTATATCCAGTGCCCGCTCACCACGGACCAGGACGCCATCAGCTATTTCGCCTCCGGCCTGAAGCCCGGCATGCTGCCGGGGCAGGGCACCGATTTTTCCGAAGCCATCGAGACCACGCTCGGCATGCTCTCCAAGTACGGCGGGCAGAAAGTGATGGTGCTGATAACGGACGGGGAGGACCACTCCACCAGCCTCGACACTTCCCTCAAGGCCGCGAAAGAGCAGAACCTGAAGATCTTCACCATCGGCATAGGCACCCCCGACGGGGAGCTGGTCCCCATGACCGACTCGGTCGGCAATACCCTTGAATACAAGAAGGACAAGGCCGGGAAGACCGTGGTAAGCCGGATGGACGAGACCGCGCTGATGAAAATAGCCAGCCAGACCGGGGCCGCCTACCTGCGCTATACCGACCCTGATTCCGCCGCCGAGGCGGTCCGCTCGGCCGTGGGCGCCCTGGACCTCGAAAAGAGCAAGGGGAAGGGCCGCTCCAGTTTCAAGAACCGCTACCAGTGGCCCCTGGCTGCGGCGCTGCTCCTGCTTTTGATAGAATTGATGGTTATGGAGAAAGGGTTCAGGTTCAGGACGCCGGACTTCAGGTCCCTCAAGCTGCCGCGCTTCAAAAGCGGGGCGGCCGCGCTCCTCCTTCTGGCCGCCGCCGCGGACCTGCAGGCCGCCGGCCCCGGGGCCGACGCCCGCAAAGGAAGCTCCGCCTACAAGAAAAAGGACTGGCCCGCCGCGGTGGAATATTATTCGCGCGCCATGCAGAAAGCCCCGGCGGACAAGCGCCTTAATTTTAACGTCGGAGACGCCTATTACCGCCTGGAAGACTACGGCAAGGCGGGGGAATTCTTCGACCAGGCCGCGGCTTCCCCGAAGGTGGCCGCCAGGGCGCATTATAACCGCGGCAACGCCCTTTTCAAAAGCGGGGACGCGGCCGGGGCCGTAGCGGCCTACCGCAAAGCCCTCTCCTTCGACCCCAAGGACGAGAACGCAAAGTTCAACCTCCAGAAAGCCCTGGAGCAGAAAAAGAAGAACTCCTGCCCCAACCCCGACGAGAAAAAGAACGAGGACAAAAAAGAGCAGGAGAAGAAGAAGCAGGGCGGCCAGGACAAGAAAGAAGAAAAGCAGGGCGGGGACAAGGAGAGCCAGGAGAAGGAAAAGCAGAAAGAGCAGGAAAAGAAGAAAGCCGAGGCCCGCGAGCGGAGCCGCCAGATACTCGAGATGATGAAAGAAAAAGAGAAAGCCGCGGCCAGGGACCCTGAAGCCATGAAGCAGGCCGCCCTGAAACAGGGCAAGCCCCAGCCGCAGGACCGCCTGGAGGACTGGTGAAAAGAACCGCCGGCCTCCTTACCGCCTGCGCCCTGGCGCTGCTGCTGGCCGCGCCGGCCGCGGCCCTGCTGACGGTCACGGCCTCCACCGACCGCGACTCGGTGGAGATCAGCGGGAACCTCTACCTCACGGTCACGGTCTCCGGCGATTCGGCCAGCGTGCCGGAGCCGAAGCTCCCCAACATGCAGAGCTTCAACATCTACTCCTCCGGGCGCAGCCAGAGCATCTCCATCATAAACGGCAAGATCACCACCTCCGTCTCTTTCACCTATATCCTGACCCCGCGCTTCATAGGCCTGCAGACCATCCCCTCCATCTCTGTCTTCGACGGCAAGGAAAAAGCGGTGACTTCGGAACTGCAGGTCACGGTGACCAAGGCCAGGCAGCCCTCCGCCCAGCAGCAGCGCCCGGCCCAGCCCGCCAGGCAGCAGCAGCAGCAGCGCCCGGCCGCCGCCGCCAGGAACGCCGCCAACAGCGAGCAGATCTTCCTCAAGGCCGAGACTAACAAGAAGACCGCTTACCCGGGCGAGCAGATCGACATCAGCATAAAGTTCTACACCTCCGTGCCGCTCAGCTCCAACCCGCAGTACGTGCCGCCGTCCTTCAAGAACCTCATCTCGGAGGACCTGCCGCCGGTGCGCAACGGGGAAACGGACATCGGCGGCGTGCGCTACGCCTACAGCGAGATCAAGGCCGCCCTCTTCGCCCTCAACCCCGGCCCGGCTGAGATAAAGCGCGCCACCGTGATAGCCCAGGTCCCCTCCGAAGAGGCCATAGACCCTTTCGACCCGAACTTCTTCCAGAAGTTCATGGCGATAAGCGGGGCCCAGGGGCAGAGCAGGGAGTTCTCCACCGACCCGCTGACGATAGACATAAAACCGCTGCCTGCCGGCGCCCCGGCCGATTTCGCCGGCGCGGTGGGGAATTATTCGATAACGGCCGCGGCCGACCGGCCCGAAGCCCGCGCCGGCGAGGCCGTAAACTTCTCCCTGACCATCACCGGCAGCGGAAACCTGAAGGCTGTCCCGGCCCCCAAGTTCCCCGATCTGCCGGATTTCAAGGTCTTCGACACCATGAGTTCCCTCGACGTAAAAAAGGACGGGGACCTGATCAGCGGCAAGAAGACCTTCACCTATATCCTGGTCCCGCGCAACGAGGGGAGAAAGACGATCCCCCCGATAAAGTTCTCTTTCTTCGAACCCCGCGCCGCAGCCTACCGCGAGCTCCAGACCAACCCCGTCACGCTGACGGTGGAGAAAGGCGGGCAGGCCGCCAAGAGCGTCAATTTCAACCCGGGCAACGGCGCCGCCCCGGTCACGGCCTCCGGCTCCGACATCCGCTATGTCAGCGAGAAACCGGGCTCGGACTCCCTGCCTTTCCTCGCCGCCTCCGTCCTGGCCCTGCCTTACTGGACCCACTCCGTCCCCGTCGTCCTGCTGCTCCTCTCTTTCTGGCTGGCGAAGTTCAACCGTTTCAAGCTGGCCAACCCGCTCCTCTTCAGGTTCCGCAGGGCCCGGAGCGAAGCCTCCCGGGACATAGACGAAGCGGAGTCCCTCATAAAAGCCGGCAAGCCGAACGAGGCCGTCTCCGTGCTTTACGATTCCTTCATGAGCTACCTCTCCGACAAGTGCGGCGTCAGGGTAAGCGCCCTGACCATCAGGAAAGCGGCGGGGCTGGTGAAAAGCCGCTTCCCGTCGGCCACGCAGCGCTCGCTCGACGAGATCTGCGAACTCTGGGCCGCCCTGGAGCTGCGCCATTTCTCGCCGGAGGCGGCGGGTTCCGAAGGGGCCTCAGACCTGGCCAAGAAATACTCGCTGCTTTTAGAACTGCTTGAAAAAGAACTGAGATAAATAAAAATCGAGAATCGAGAATCGAAGATCGAAAATCGGGAGTCGGGGGTCGGGAGTCTGGGGAAGAGAAACTGAGAACGAAGATGAAGAATATTTTTTTAGCTTTGATTTTAATGCTGCCGGCCGCCGCCGGGGCCTACGACCGCGGCGAGCTGGCGGAATTCAACGACCTGTACAGGAACGGCCAGTACGAGGAAGCGCTGGAAGGCTATAAGCTCATGATCGCCAAGGAGCCTTCCAACCAGTGGGCCTGGTACAATGCCGGCAACGCCCTTTTCCGCCTGAACCGCCTCGGCCCCGCCGTGTTCAATTACGCCAAGGCCTTCCTGCTGGACCCGCGCTCGCAGGACATCAGGGCCAACCTGGACTTCGCCCTGCGCCAGACCGGCCAGTCCCTCGTGCCCGAGGGCGCCCCGGCGGCGCTGCATTACCTGTACCTGATAATTTCGGAGGCCGAGCTCAAGGCCGCGGCCATCCTGCTATTCTGGCTGGCCTGCCTGGCGGGAGCGGCCTGCTTCCTGCTGGACGGCGGCAGGGGCGGCGCTTTCGCCGGCCGCGTTTCGCTGGCCGCCGCGGGCCTGCTGGTCTTCGCTGTGGCCTGGCTGGGCGCCAGGCAGTCCTCCCCTTTCAGCTCCGCCGGCGTCGTCACAAAGGCGGGGGGGACGCGGATGCTGAGCGGGCCCGGCGAAAAATTCAAGACCTACGCCTCCGCCCCCGAAGGGCGGCTGGTCAGGATCCTGGACACCGGCGACGAAGCCTATTATGAGATAGGGCTGCAGAAAGAAGGTATTAAAGGCTGGGCGCTCAAGAACGAAATAGAGAGGCTTTAAAAACATGAAACTAGCCATAGCAAGCGATCACGCAGGATACCCGTTGAAGACCGCCCTTATCCCGCTTCTCAGGAACCTGGGCTACGAGATCTCGGACCAGGGCACCGACTCGGCGGAGAAAGCCGTGGACTACCCGGATTTCGCAGCCAAGGCCTCGAGGGAAGTTCTGGCCGGGCGCGCCGACAAGGCCATAATAGTCTGCGGCTCCGGGGTGGGCGCCTGCATAGCCGCCAACAAGCTGGAAGGCATCCGCGCGGGCCTCTGCCACGACACTTATTCCGCCCACCAGGGCGTGGAGCACGACGATATGAACGTGCTCTGCCTGGGCGCGCGCATTATCGGCGAGGCCCTGGCCTTCGAGATAGCCGCCGCCTTCACGGCCGCCAAATTCTCCGGCGAGGACCGCCACAAGCGCCGGCTGAAAAAGATAGACGACCTAGAAAAAGGCTTCTGATGCTGACCCCTGAAGAAATAAAAAAGACCGGGCAGAGCCTGTGGCTGGACAACCTCAGCCGCGAGCTCCTGTTCGGAACGCCCTCTTCGCGCCCCGGCGCCCTCTCCAGGCTGATACGCGAGCGCGCGGTGAGCGGCCTGACCTCCAACCCCTCTATCTTCGAAAAAGCCCTGGCCGGTGAATATTACGCCGGGCCGATCAGGAAGCTGGCCGCCGGCGGCGCCTCCGCCGAAGAGATCTACGAGGTCCTCGCCGTGGAGGATATACAGCGCGCGGCCGACCTGCTGAAGCCGGCCCACGAGGCCTCCGGGGGGCTGGACGGTTTCGTCAGCATGGAGGTCTCCCCGAAGCTGGCTTTCGACGCGGCCCGCACGGAGTCCGAAGGGCTGCGCCTGGCCGGGCGCGTCGGGCGCCAGAACCTGATGATAAAGGTCCCGGCCACGAAGGAAGGCCTGCTGGCGGGGGAGAACCTGCTTAAAAAAGGCGTCAGCGTGAACTTCACGCTGATCTTCACCGTCAACCGCTACAGCGCGGTGACCCAGGCCTACACCCACGCCATGTCATGGCGGATGAGGAATTCCCTGCCGGTGGAAGGCATAGCCTCGGTGGCGAGCTTCTTCGTAAGCCGCATAGACGGCGCCGTGGACAAGCAGCTCAGGGCCCTGCCGCCGGGCCCGGCGCAAAAACTCGCCGGCCGCGCGGCCGTGGAGAACTCCCTGCTCGCCTACAGGCTTTACCGCGACCTTTTCTACTGCCCCAGCTTCAGGGCCTCCGGCATACCGCCGCAGCGGATACTCTGGGCCTCCACCAGCGTCAAGGACCCGGCCTACCGCCCCTCCCTCTATATGGAGCAGCTCGCCCTGGAAGGCTCGGTGAACACCGCCCCCGAAGAGACCATCGAGGCCTACTTCGCCGGCGGGGAAATAAACCGCGGCCCGCTCGGACCCCGCTTCGCCGCGGCCGAGGCCTATTTCTCGGAACTTAAAGCGCTCGGCCTTGATTTCGGCGCGATACTCGAGGCCCTGGAAAAGGACGGGATAGAAAAATTCGCGCGTTCGCACGACGGGCTGCTGGCCCGCATAGAAAAAGAAATAGCAGCCGCCAAGCCGGAGGGAACCATGCAGGAAGAACTTACCGGGATAGACGCCTCAGCCGCAGTGAAGAAACTGTCCGCGATGAACTTCGCCGACAGGCTCTGGAAAAAAGACCCGGGGCTCTGGAAGAAGGACGAAGCCAGCGCGAAGCAGATCACCGGCGCCCTGGGCTGGCTGGACATCCCCTTCGCGATGCTGCCAAAGGTGAAGGAGATACAGGAGTTCGCCGAAGAGATCCGCGCGGCCGGCTTCACGCAAGCCGTCCTGCTCGGCATGGGCGGCTCGAGCCTGGCCCCCGAAGTCATCCGCGGCGTCTTCCAGGACCCGAAGTACCCGCGCCTCCTGGTGCTGGACACCACCGACCCCGCCTGGATCGACTCCGTGCAGAAACAGCTGGACCTCAAGCGCACCCTCTTCATCTTCGCCAGCAAATCCGGCGGAACCATCGAGCCGTCCAGCCACTTCAAATATTTCTGGAGCCTGGTGAAGAAAGCCGGCGTAAAGAACCCGGGGAATAATTTCATGGCGGTCACCGACGCGGGCACGGGCCTGGAAAAGCTGGCCAGGGAAAAGAAATTCCGCCAGGTCTTCATAAACCCGTCGGACATAGGCGGGCGCTTCTCGGCCCTCTCCTACTTCGGCATGGTTCCGGCGGCCCTCTGCGGCGCCGACATAAAGAAGCTCCTGGAGCGCGCCGTGAACACGGCCGCCCTGTGCAAGAACCGGGAGATAGCGGAGAACCCCGGCGCTCTGCTCGGCGCCCTGATGGCCCAGCTGGCCCTTCAAGGACGCGACAAGCTTACGCTGGTCCTGCCGGAGAAGCTGAAATACTTCGGCCTCTGGGTGGAGCAGCTGGTGGCGGAAAGCACCGGCAAAGAGGGCAAGGGCATAATCCCCGTCTGCCTCGAGCCGCTGATGGAGCCGGACAAGTACCAGGCCGACCGCTTCTTCGTCCAGGTCAGGATCGAAGGGTTCACGAGCGCCCGCGAGGAGGCCGCCCTCGCTACTCTCAGGAAGGCGGGCCACCCGGTCTACACGATAACGATAAAGGACCAGTACGACCTGGGCGCCGAATTCTTCCGCTGGGAAGCGGCCACGGCCGCGGCGGGCGCCCTGCTGGAGATAAACCCTTTCGACCAGCCAAACGTGCAGGAGGCCAAGCTGCTCACCATGCGGGTGCTGGCCCAGTACGCTGAGAAGGGGAAAAAATCCCAGGCCAAACCGGATTTCTCGGCGGACCGCGTGGCCGTTTACGCCTCGCGCGCGCTGAAAACCGCGGAGAAGCCCATAGCCAGCTACGACGACGTGTTCTGGTCCGTCTTCTCCGCGCTGGGGGAGAAGGAATATATAGGCCTGCTGGCCTACCTCCCCAACAACCCCAAGGTGGAAGAGGGGCTGGTAAAGCTGCGGGAAAGCCTGACGCGCTATACCTCGTCGGCCTGCACGCTGGCCTACGGGCCGCGCTACCTCCATTCCTCGGGGCAGCTCCACAAGGGAGGCCCCGACAAAGCCTTCTTCATCATCTTGACCAACCAGGCCAAAAAAGATATAGTGATCCCGGGGGAGAAATACACTTTCTGGCAGCTGGAAACGGCGCAGGCACTGGGCGACTTCGAAGCCCTGGACTCCAAGAACAGGCGCGTTTTGCGGCTGCATCTGAAACACCCCCTGGACAAGTCGCTCGCTTACCTGAGCGAGCGGATAGCCAGGATAGGCAAGCCCGGCGAAGGCCAGGCTGCCGAGCAAGCGGAGGAGAGCGAAATGCTTAAGTTAACTGCGAAAAAGAACACGAAGACCGGCGCCGCCGCCAAGACGAAGCTCGTCGATACCAACGAGTACGTCGTGGTGGACTACCCGAAGAACCTCGAGAATATCACCGCCAGGCATTACGCGGTGCGCATGGGAGCCAGCGACTGCACCGGCGTCGACATTTCCGTCAACGACCAGCCCTGGCAGCCCTGCAGGCACGCCGTAGGCTACTGGTGGTTCGACTGGAGCGATCTCCAGCCGGGCAATCACCAGCTGGTGGCCCGCATGCACAAGCGCAACGGGGAATACCTGATCTCCAAGCGCCGCCGCTGCAAAGTCAGCTAACAGTCTTAAAAGCAGGAACAGCCGTCTTTTGTGGAGCTCCAGTTGGGCCCCCGTTAAAGGCGGTTGTTTGTTTGTACCCGTTTTTTCCCTGTTTTTGTACAATGATATACAGGCCTTTCGGCAATGAGAAGCAACGTCAAACGTCAAGACACCATGTTCAAAACTCCCCGCTGTCCCAGCACTAAGATACTCGCGACCCTCGGCCCGGCAAGCTCCAGCCCGGCCATGCTGCGCAAGCTTTACGACGCCGGGCTGGACGCCGTGCGCCTGAACTTCTCGCACGGGACCAACGACGAGCACGCCGCCCGCATCGAACTGGTCAGGGGCCTCAACCGCAAGCTGCGCAGGCATATCCTGATCCTCCAGGACCTCAAAGGCAACCGCATACGCATAGGCCGCCTCAAAGCCCCGCTGGAACTTAAAAAGAGGCAGAGCGTGAAGCTCGTGCAGGCGGAAGCCGCCGGCGGGGCGGGGGAGATCCCTTTCGACTACCGCGGCTCCCTGAAGGTGATCAAGAAAGGCCATTTCATCTATATAGACGACGGGAACATAGCGCTGGAAGTAAAAGCCGCCGGCCGCGACTCGCTGACCTGCGAGGTAAAAGCGGGGGGCCTGCTGAAGGAGCGCAAAGGCGTGAACATCCCGCTGGCCCGCCTGGATTTCCCGCTGCTCTCCGACGGGGACAGGGAAGACATCCAGTTCGCCCTGGAGCACAGGCCCGATTTCATCGCCCAGTCCTTCGTGCGCTCCAAAGCCGACCTGCTTGCGGTGGCGCGGCTGGTGAAGCCCCGCCTGCCCGCCTGCAAAATCATAGCGAAGATAGAAGCCCGCGAGGCCATAAGGAACCTGGAAGAGATAATCGAAGCCTCCGACGGCGTCATGGTGGCCCGCGGCGATATGGGCGTGATGTTCCCGCTCTGGGAAGTCCCCATGCTCCAGAAGCGCATCATAAAACTCTGCAACCGCCTGGGAAAGCCCGTCATCACCGCCACCCAGATGCTGGAGACCATGACGGCCAACGCCATCCCCACCCGCGCGGAAGTCTCCGACGTGGCCAATGCCGTGCTCGACGGCACGGACTACGTGATGCTTTCGGCGGAAACCGCCGCCGGCAAATTCCCGGCCGAAGCCGTGCGCATGATGAACCAGATAGTTAAATACACCGAAGCCCACATCCCGGCCTGATGACCGAGCACCGCAAACACCCCACGCTGCAGGAACTAGGCTGGACTCCGGAACTGGAGGAAAGCTTCAAGCCTTTCGCCCTGCGCGGGCTCCTCCCGGCCAGGATCATAGCCGAGCACCGCATGGCCTGCGACCTGGTCTGCCCGCGCGGCGAATTCACCGCCGAGGTTTCCGGAAATTTCAGGAAAGCGGCCGGCTCCAAAGCCGGTTTCCCGGCGGTGGGGGACTGGGTCGCTCTCTCTTTCGACCAGGCCGCCCGGCGCCAGACCATCCAGGCCCTGCTGCCCCGGCGCACCCGCCTCTCGCGCAAGGACCCCGGCGGCGGGGACGAGCAGGTCATAGCCGCCAATATCGATACCGTCTTCATAGTGATAGGGCTGGACGCCACTTATAATCTCCAGCGCATAGAGCGCTACCTGGCGGCCGCCTCCGCCGGCGGGGCCGAAGCCGTGATCATCCTTAACAAGGCAGACCTGGCCGGGGACGCCGCCAAGAAGATAGAAGAGATCGGTTCCCTCGGTTTCGCCGCGCAGGTCCTGGCCCTGGATTCCCTGAACCTGAAAGGCTACGAGGCCCTGGCCGCGCATATAGGCCCGGCGAAGACCATCGTTTTCGCCGGCTCCTCCGGGGCCGGCAAATCCACGATAATCAACAATCTCCTGGGGCGCGCCGCGCAGCGTACCTCCTCCGTGCGCGAGGCCGATTCGAAAGGCCGCCACACCACCACCGGCCGCCGGATGTTCTTCCTGCCCGGGAGCGGGGCGCTGCTGATAGACACCCCGGGGATGCGCGGGCTGGAGCTCTGGGCGGGCGAGCGGACCGTGGACGAGACCTTCGAGGACATCCTGGCCCTGGCCGGGCAGTGCCGCTTCGACAACTGCTCGCATTCGAACGAGCCCGCCTGCGCCGTGAGGGAAGCGCTGGAAACCGGGAAACTGGACCGGGCCCACTACGGGAACTACCTCAAGATCCGAGAGGAAGCCGCCCTCCTCAAAGCGAAAATGGACAAACTGGAGAGACTGAAGCTCAAGGCCGCTAACAAACGCCCCTCGGAAACGCAGAAGATAGTGCACCGGCGCCGCGGCCGGCCGCTGTAGGGAAAGCCGGCATAAGGCCCATGCCGGGCTGGGTCCTTCGCTCTCGCGCCCGGCTTAACCGCCCGCTATAATATATAGATATACAGTACTGACGGTTTCGGGAGACAAAACATGAAATATTATTCCAAGGGTCTTTTCACCTCCTTATGCGGGCTCGTATTTTTAGCCGGGCAGGTCAATGCCGGCTCGCTCGAGGAACTGCAAACCCTCAATTCTTCCTCGCCCGAGGATTACGGGAAAGTTTATGACAAAGACCTGGCCTCCGCCACCGCCGGCGCCGCGGCCGGCATGACCCAGCAGCAGCTGAAGCAGCTGATGCTGCAGGACCTCGACTCGGTCAGGAACATGATAGCCGCCCGCTACGCGCCCGCCGGCTGGAAAGCCGAACAGTACGGCTGGGACCTCGACGCCGAGATCCGGAAAGCCAAGGACCAGGTTAACGCCTCCGCTTCTTTCAGCGTAAAAGAGTACCAGCAGGTCCTGAGGACCCTGATGAACTCGATGAAGGACTACCACGTCTCTGTCGCCTTCCATTCCACCGAAGTCGCCGTCCTGCCCCTGGGCATAACTTACGCGGACGGCCGCTACTTCATTTCCTCGGTGAACCGCAAAGCCCTGCCCGAGAGCGCTTTCCCTTTCAGGGAGGGGGACGAAATAACCGCTTTCGACGGCAAGCCCATAGCCGAAGTGGTAGCCGCCCTCGAGAGACAGGCCGGCATGGACAATATCAGGAATACCGACGCCGGGATGACGGCCATGATAGGCCTGACGGTCCGCGTCGGCGCGATGGGCGAGTCGGTGCCGCAGGGCCCCGTGACCATAAGCATAAAGCCGGCGGGAGGCGCGGAAGCCGTCCCCTTCCAGCTGCAGTGGCGCTATATCCCGGAACTTATCCCCCAGCAGCCCTTCGTCTCCAAGACCGCCCGCGTCAGGATCCCGATGTCCTGGCTTTCGATGATGGCGCTGCAGACCCCTTACGCCGCCGAAGGGACCCAGGCTTCCTACACCCTCGGGGACAAGGCCGGCTTCCTGCCCGACTTCGGCGAGAAGCTCTGGCAGTCTCCGGCCGAGAACACTTTCAGGGCCTACGTTTACCGCTCCCCGGCCAGCGGCCGGAACATCGCCTTCCTGCGCCTCCCGACCTATACGGTGGAAGACCCGTCCAAGGCGGCCGGCGACTTCGCCGCGCTGATCCCGGAATTCAACCAGCGCGCCGACGCCCTCGTCATAGACCAGACCAACAATCCCGGGGGGATCGTGTTCTACCTTTACGCCCTGGCCTCCATGCTGACCGACGCCCCGCTTACCGTGCCAAGGCATTATATCTCGCTGACCCAGGCGGACATAGCCGAATCCGTCAACTTCCTGAAAGGAACGGCCGGCGCGAAGAGCGACGAGGAGGCCAAAGCGATACTGGGCCCCGACCTGGCCGGCTACCCCGTCAGCCTGGAACTTCTCAAGAACTGGACCGCTTTCCACGTCGAAGTGATGAAACAGTGGAGCTCCGGCAGGACCATGACCAGCCCCCTGCCGGTCTTCGGGATAGCGGCCGTGCAGCCCTCCCCGGCCGTCCGCTTCGCCAAGCCGATCCTGGTGCTGACGAACCCGATGGACTTCTCCGGCGGGGATTTCTTCCCGGCCATCATGCAGGACAATAAGCGCGCCGTGATCTTCGGCGAGCGCACCGCCGGCGCCGGCGGCGTGGTAAAAGATTACAAGCAGCAGAACAGCCTGCTCGGCGTAGAGACCATCAAGCTGACCGCCACCATCGCGGAACGCGCCGACGGGCGGCCCATAGAGAATCTGGGCGTCAGCCCCGATATCCCTTACGCCGTGACCGCCGCCGACGTGCAGGGCGGCTACGCCGGCTACATAAAAGCGGCCGACGCGGCCGTGTCCGGGCTCTTAAGATAAAAAGACTTTCGGTTCATCAATGGCCATACTCCTAAGCTGCCAGGACCTTTCCAAGAGTTTCGGCTCGCGCCCTCTGTTCGAGGGTCTGTCCTTCGGTTTCTCCGACGGCGAGCGCACCGGGCTGATAGGCCCGAACGGGACGGGGAAATCCACTCTTCTCAAAATACTGGCCGGGCTGGAAAGCACGGACTCCGGCGCCATCACGCCGCGGCGCGGCCTGCGGCTCGGCTACCTTGCGCAGCAGGACAGGTTCGAAGACGCCCCGGCCGGCTGGACGGTGAAGGACGAGGTGGTCAAAGCGCTGGAAGGCCTGGGCCTGGAAGAGCATGAGGCCGAAAGGCGCGCGGACGACGGGATCGCCGCCGCGGGTTTCCCGGACCCCGCCCAGCAGGTGAACGTCCTTTCCGGCGGCTGGCGCAAGCGCCTGGCCATCCTGGCGCAGTCCGTGCGCGAGCCGGACCTCCTCCTCCTCGACGAGCCCACCAACCACCTGGATATCGAAGGCGTGCTCTGGCTGGAGCGGTTCATCTCCGGGCTTAAATTCTCTTTCGTCGTGGTCACGCATGACCGCGCTTTCCTTGAGCGCGTCACCAACCGCGTGATAGAGCTCAACAAGCGCTACCCGGAAGGCCACTTCAGCAGCGCCGGCAATTACAGCCAGTTCCTGGAGAACCGCGAGGCTTTCTTCGAAGCGCAGGCCTCGCTGGAAGGCTCCCTGCGCAATATCGTGCGGACGGAAATAGCCTGGCTGCGCCGCGGCGCCAGGGCCCGGATGACCAAGCAGAAGGCCCACATCGACAGGGCGGGGGAACTGATAAAGGACCTCGCCGAACTGGAATACCACAACGCCCAGGGCCGCGCCGTGGACATAGACTTCACCGCCGGCGACCGCCAGGCCAACCGCCTCATCCACGCCGTGAAGATAGAGAAAAGCCTCGGGGGCCGCAAGCTCTTCGGCCCGCTGGACCTGACGCTGGGTCCCGGCGACAAGCTGGGCCTGCTGGGCGGCAACGGCAGCGGCAAAACCACTTTGCTCAGTATGCTGGCCGGACAAATGGCGCCCGATACCGGCACCCTCAAGCGCGCCGACGGCCTCCGCGTGGCCGCCTTCGACCAGCACCGCGCCCAGCTGGACCTGGACCTCACCCTGAAGCGCGCCCTGTGCGGCAACGGCGAATTCGTAACCTATAAAGGCTCCAATATCCACGTCCGCAAATGGGCCTCGCGCTTCCTCTTCCGCCAGGAGCAGATGGAGATGCCGCTGCGGACGCTTTCCGGCGGCGAGCAGGCGCGCGTGCTTATCGCCGGCTTCATGCTGCAGCCCGCGGACGTGCTCCTCCTCGACGAACCCACCAACGACCTGGACCTGCAGTCCCTGGAGGTCCTCGAGAACAGCATGCAGGAATTTCCCGGCGCCCTGGTGCTGGTCACTCATGACCGCTACCTGCTCGAGCGCGTAAGCCGCCGCCTCCTGGCGCTGGACGGGCGCGGGAACGCCCGCTTCTTCGCCGACCTTTCCCAGTGGGAGAACTGGGCGGAGGAGCAGCG
>Ga0209212_1005058_pt1 | contig 15952 bp, 12 predicted proteins | sample RifGroC2_FD_183996 | JGI IMG/M metagenome (GOLD analysis project Ga0209212, IMG submission 183996) | Groundwater microbial communities from Rifle, Colorado, USA - Groundwater C2 (SPAdes) (version 2) | ecosystem: Environmental > Aquatic > Deep subsurface > Groundwater | place: Rifle, Colorado...
ATTTTGTCTATCGTGATTATCGTCACTTGTCTGAATGCAGCCATGATATAGCCAGAAAAAAAATGATTTACAGGCAGGGCTATTGTGGATGCGTCTTCAGTGAATATGAAAGATACAAAGATACCACCCGAGAGTTATACAAAGGCAACAGCCCCTATAATAAAGAAAACTCTCGTAAGATTTTAGGTACCGAAAAGGAATTGCAGAGGTGCGACTGTTTTGGATAGATGCGATTGATTGAATGTGAATTCCTTACTATATTTGCGCCAATGACTCTGGCTAGATTGTAAATTTATTTATCAGCAGCACGAAAGTACAGAAAAAAGGACTGTTATATTGACTTCTATAACCGCAAGCACAAGATGACATGGGTAGGGCATTGCTCTTAATGGTTGCTACAATATTACCAGCTATGTCTGTAGGAACACCTCTTTCTTGCCAGAGAGGTACTACTGTAGTTCATGATTACGGACATATCTTAGATAAAATACCCGTCATGCGTGTGCTTCTCATAAATGACACTCGAGAAGCTCAATTATCTATCAACGGCAGCTATCAAATTACTGGCAGTTTAACGAATATTATAGACCAAGGACAAGGACTGCAAAAGTCTAAAATATCTGTATCGAATGGCGGTATCAATATTGGAAATAAGCACTATGATAATAGTGAAATACGGATTACGGGTCTGCGCGATGGATCAATTGAATTAAATAATATACGATATCGTGGTGAAATCAGGATAGTACAGCAATTTAACCATAAATTCTCAGTAATTGAGGAAGTAGATTTAGAATGTTTTATTTCAGGTGTTCTTGGCAGTGAAATGCTACCAACTTGGGATGAAGAGGCTTTGCGTGCCCAAGCAGTAACAGCAAGAACCTATGCGATGTATAAGAAGAAGGTAAGACGGAATGAAGTCTACCATCTTGATATGTTGGATCTTGCATATCGGGGTATGTCTTCTGAATCGCCACGGCTCAACAAAATCGTCCAGGATACAAAAGGCGTAGTTATGGTTTACGATTGGAATATCTTCCCTGCCTATTTTCATAGTACGTGCGGCGGGCATACAGAAGAGGTTGGCAGTGTATTCGGAAAAGATAGTATGCCACCCTTAAGTGGAGTGGTATGTAATTACTGTAATAATTCAAAATATTCAAGATGGAGTAAGAATATTAGGAAGTCAGAAATTGAAAGAAGATTGAGGGAAGCGAAGGTATATGTTTCGAATATTTCCACGGTAAAGGCTATATATCCAGGAGCCGGCAAGCACGGTTCGAGGGTGGAAATTGTGTCTGCAAACGGAAGCAAAGAAATGAATGCAAATGATTTCCGATTGATGGTTGGCCCTAATTATTTGTACAGCACGGCCTTTGATTCAAAAAATAATGGGAAAAGTATTACTTTTTCAGGGAGAGGTTGGGGACATGGTGTGGGACTTTGTCAGTACGGTGCTCAAGCCATGGCTGAAAAGGGTTTTCAGTGGTCTGCTATTTTAAAATATTACTATCCAAAAATAGAGTTGGTTCGAATATATTAATGCCTCTATACGGAGGTGTTGTTGGATTTTAAAGTCCTGGCGGTTGATAAGCAGACAAAGGCTCGGTGTGGTGAGATTCAATTGGTTAATGGTAAAATTCCCACACCCGTTTTTATGCCGGTCGGTACACAAGGTACAATCAAAACTTTAACGCCAGAGTATCTAAAAGAGACCAATACAAAGATTATCTTATGTAATGCGTATCATCTCTGCCTGAGACCCGGCGAGAAAATTATTAGGCAACTGGGTGGTCTTCATAAATTTATGGGGTGGGGTGGCGCAATTATTACCGATAGCGGTGGATACCAGGTTTTCTCGCTTACCGGCCTGATAAAGGTTTCTGATAACGGGGTAGAATTCCAGTCACCAATAGATGGGACAAGGTTATTCCTTACCCCGGAAAGAATGACGCAAATACAAAATGATATCGGTGCAGATATCATCATGTCATTTGATGAGTGCGTCCCGTATCCGTGCGAACAGGATAGGGCGAGCGTGGCCGTAAAAAGAACGCTCGATTGGGCAGAACGGTGTTTACGTGCACACACGAATAAAGAACAAACGCTCTTTGGTATCGTGCAGGGGAGTGTATTCAAGGAACTTCGCATCGAATGTGCCAGAAATCTCGCGGAAATGAATTTTGAGGGATATGCAATCGGTGGTTTAAGTGTGGGAGAAGGCAGTTTTTTGATGAACGAAGTGCTGGACTACACGGTAGAATATTTACCAAATGATAGGCCTCGATATCTGATGGGTGTTGGGTTTCCTACGGATATCCTGGATGCCGTGGAACGTGGAATTGATATGTTTGACTGTGTAGTTCCCACCCGCAATGGAAGAAACGGATGCGCCTTTACGAGTGCAGGGAAGGTAAAGATACTGAACAGTCAATACAAAGAAGACGCAAAACCCCTTGATGAAATGTGCGGTTGTTATACATGTCAGAATTTTACACGGGCGTATTTGCGACATCTTTTTATGGCAAACGAGATACTGGGATTAACCTTGATGTCATTGCATAATATATATTATTTTCAAAATCTGATGCAGGAAACAAGAGAAGCCATCAAGAAAGGTGAATTCAAAGATTTTAAAACTAACTTTTTATTAAAACAGTCAGAAACTAATAAGAATTAATTCGCTATCTATATTTTGAGTAAAATTTTTCAATACGGGTAAGGAGGAATATTATGTTTTTTTTATTACAAACGGCTGCAAAACAATCATCGCCAGGTGGCATGCTGTCCATGCTACTTCCTTTTATACTAATGTTTGTTGTTATGTACTTTCTAATACTAAGACCGCAGAAAAGAAAGGAAAGAGACCGCAAGGCGCTGATATCCAGAGTTAAAAAGAACGATAGAGTCGTAACTGCCGGCGGAGTCCATGGAACGATTACATCCGTACGAGAGAATGAGATAATCCTCCGAATCGACGATGCTAAAGATGTGAAGGTCAAGCTTGATAGAAGCGCAATTGCCACAGTATTAGAAGTTTCTCACGATGACGAAGAGACAGAAGAAACAAAATAACTTTTAGTATTATTTATGAATCAGCTATTTATTACAAACCGCGGAAAGGGAGCCTGTTGAGGAGAAATAAATGATTAAAAATTTAAGGTGGAAAATACCTCTCATTGTTGTGGTTATCGCTATCGGTATAATGATTTTATATCCACCGGCAGAAAAAGTTTTAAAGAGGGAGAGCGTTAAAGAAATCGACGGCAAGGTCGTTGAGCGGACTACGCTGGAAAAATCATGGACAAATTTCTTCATAACAAATCCCGTTATACGCGAGACGATTGTCAGTGAAGAAACAGATACAGACGGAAAGCAAGTACGCAACAAGACCGTTGAATATACGTCAAAGGGTAAAATAAAGCTTGGATTAGACCTCAAGGGCGGCTCCGAATTACTTTATAAGGTACGGGTCGATGAAAGAGAAGATCATCCGGGTATTACAAAAGAAATTATTGAGGTGTTAAAGAAGAGAATAGACCCACAAGGAGTTATAGAATACAGGATTCAAGAACAAGGCAGTCATCGGATACTTATCCAGGTTCCTGGCGCAACAAAGACAGAAATAGAAGCGCTGAAGAATCGAATTACGCGTCTTGGCAAGCTTGAATTCAAGCTGGCAGCCAGCAGCGATAGCCCTGAATATAAAGATGCGATGGAAGAAAAACAAGTTCCAGGTTTTTATAAACACTGGTTAAGAAAGAAAAGGGGAGAAGAAGGGGAAGCGGGTAAATGGCACCTTATCCGAAACAAAACTGAGATCTCTGGAGAACATCTAGCCAGAATATATGCCGACCGCAAGGGGATTGAACCCGTAGTCGGCTTTGAATTTGATGCTATTGGTAAATCCAAATTTGGACAACTCACCGAGAGAAATATTGGTAAGCCTTTGGCAATTATCCTGGATGGTACGCTTTACTCGGCGCCTGTCATACGTGACCGCATTCCGGGAACAGGTATTATTGAAGGGAATTTTACACAGGATGAGGTTAATGAGCTCATTGCCATCATGCGGGCAGGAAGTCTCCCTGCAGACCTTGAACTCGAAATGGAGACCATGGTTGGGCCAAGCTTGGGCAGAGATTCGATTAATAGAGGATTGATGGCAGGCGCTATAGGGGGTGCTTTTGCTATCCTTTTCATCGGAATCTATTATATGGGCGTAGGGTGGGTTGCTAACAGTGCAAACGCATTAAATATCTTCCTGATAGTTGGGGCAATGGCACTGCTCGATGCTACTACGACACTTCCCGGTATAGCAGGTTTGGTACTTATGATCGGTATGGGAATTGACGCCAACGTGCTCATTTTTGAAAGGATTCGTGAAGAAAAGGCCAAAGGGAAACCGGTCCGTGCGGCAGTTAAAGCAGGCTATGAAAAGGCGTTTTCTGCTATATTCGATTCCAACGTCACAACCTTGATTACAGGGGTAATACTTGCTGCCGTGGGTACAGGTCCTGTGAAAGGATTTGCATGGACATTGATCCTGGGTTTAATTATTAACCTGTTTACTGCCATTTTTGTAACGAGAGTCATATATGAATTGTTTATGGATTTGACCTGGATCAAGAATTTCTCCATGTTTAAACTTGTTGGCATTCCCAGCATCAGATTTATTAATTATCGCTTTATTCTGGTTGCAGTTTCTGGCGCATGTATCATCGGTGGTCTGACAACGTTTGCCCTCCGTGGAAACAAAAAATATGATATTGATTTCACTGGTGGTACTCTGGTTCATTTACACCTGAAAAATTCAACTCCGGCAGGATTTATAAGGAATGCGCTTGGCGAAACGGATTACGAAGAAGCCGAGGTGCAGAGTATTTTATCTGGAGAAAATCTGGCACAGTTTTCGTCTACCTCAAATGAATTTGGCATCCGAATAAAAGAACTAAACGAGAAAAAGGTAAAACAAAAATTAACAGAGGATATTAAAAGCGCTCTGGATAAAGCAGGTCTGACTGCCGAGATGGATTTTATTGAACCAACCGTTTTTAATCTCAGGCTGCAAAAACCAACAGATGAACTGATTATTCAAAAAAACCTAAAAGCGGCAGGCTATACTGAAGAGGATGTGGTATCGATAATGCCAATTAATCAGCCTGCAAACAAATATTTGGTGAGTGTTGCAGGTCTGGAAGACGTAACAAAACGCCAAAAATTAATGAATGCTATTGTTGATGGATTGAAAAATAACCTTGTATACCACGATATCAAAATAACAATGGGGGATATCGCCGAGGCATTACAAACACAGGATGTCAGTATGCAAGCCTCTAAGCCTTTCATAGACGTTGAATCCAGCGAACAGATAGACCCCCTTATCTTCAATCAAGAGTTAAATAGACAGGGATTTGGTAATATTTCTGTAACATCACAATCGAAAGATTCAGCAACAGCACGTGCAAGGAAATTGAGAATAGAAGGACCGAGAACAATCTTGCAGGACGTAAAGCAAACAGTAAAAGAAACGATTTCAATACCGAGTATTTATAATACCGGAGATACAGCAATCAATGTCGAGCTAAAAGAAAGTATAAGTAAGGGAAATTTTATAGCGATGATCAATGGAATCAAACCCATTAAAGATGCTGTTAAAAGTGTGTATGCGCTGAATGCTCCGGCACAATTATTTGCAATTTACGTGAAGCCTTTGAGCGCAGGAAAGGTACAAGAGAAAATCAAGGAAGACATCGTGAATACGTTTAAGGACAATCTATATGCAGAAAAAATAGGTGTCTCTTTTGAATTATTAAAAGATGTTTCTGCCCAGGAAAAGGAATCGAGTTCAGCACAATTTCGCATGGCATTGTCACAACCGCTGAAGAAAGAAGTTATCGAAGAGGCGCTGACTTCTGCGGGATATTCCAATATGCTTGAACAGGGGTTAGAGTCTGGAATGGAATATCAAACCGTTAAGATCGCTTTCAATTCACAACAAAATGAAGAAGCTATTAAAAGCGCCATTAAAAACGCATTTGAAATGCCCAATCCACTGAAAAGGGTTGTAAGTATTGGTGCCACTGTTGCAGGTGAGATGAAAGGCCGTGCCATTTTGGCTGTAATCTTCTCTTGTATTGCAACAATATTCTATGTGTGGTTCCGTTTCGGGGATTTTAAATTTGGTTCTGCTGCAATTATTGCGGTAATCCATGATATCCTGATTACCTTGGGCGCTGTGGCTGTTGCAGATTATTTGTTTGGAAATATGAAAATAGATAGCGCCATGGTTGCTGCGTTTCTGACTGTGATTGGTTATTCCCTGAATGATACCATCGTTATATTTGATAGGATCAGGGAAAACATGGGAGTACGGGGTAATGTTTTAACCCCACAATTGGTTAACGACAGCATCAACCAGACATTGAGCCGTACCATCCTTACAGGTATTACTACTATTGGTGTGCTGTGTGCGCTGTTTTTCCTGGGCGGTCCTGAGATTCATGGATTTGCGTTTGTCATGTTAGTAGGTATTATCGTCGGTACTTATTCTACAATATTTATTGCATGTCCCATGCTCCTTAAGTGGAAGGGACTTGATTCGGCAAGTCAGGCATTGCCCCGACAAAATTTCCCAATTCAAAGAAGGAGGGAAGTAGCTAAAAACACATAGAAACAGGGAATGTGTTATAAAATCAATTGCACGTGAAGTACGTTTGGAGGAGTGGGTATTTAATTCAGTTTTTTTCATTTCTATATAATCCTCGAAAGGACGAAAAACAATGAAAAGAGATGTGCAAGTTGGTGTAATTTTAGGGGTGATTATTCTGGCAATTATTGGTGTCTTCCTTAGCACGAGAACCGCCGTTAAAGAACCAACTATTCCTATTCCCGAGGCAGAGGAAGACACACAAGTAGGCGCGCTGGATATAAACGAACTGCCGCAAGCTCCTCCCAACACATCTCAGGATACTTTTAAAGAAATAACAGCTACCATACAGAACACAGAACAAAAGGTAGCGCCTGTTATAAATACAGTTAAAATTCTGGAACAACCGGCTGAACAAGAAGACAACGTAATTGAAGGGGTATGGAAGAAGGCAAAAGACGAGGCAATAAATGTATCCTCGCGTGTATCTGAAACCTCAGATCAGGAGATTTGGAAAGACATTTCTTCTGAAAGTGTAAAAAAATCTATCTCAAAATTTCAGGTACACAAGGTACGATCTAATGACGACCTTCATAAAATAGCCCAAAAATATTATGGGGATGTATCCAAGTGGTTGCTTATTTTTAATGCAAATCAGGATAAAATTAAGGACCGGAACAGTCTCAGGATCGGTACAGAACTTATTATACCGGAAGAACAACCATCATCACAAAAGACAAAAACAGAAACGACTACCCCTGCGCTTTCACAAGTGACTAAAGTGGAAGATGCCGTACAAACAGGTAAAAAGCACATAGTACAACAAGGTGATTCGCTTTACAAGCTAGCGCAGAAGTATTATAACGACGGTTCAAAATGGAATAAAATATTAGAAGCCAATAAAATAATTTTAAAAAACCGAAATACTTTGAAAGTTAGACAGGAACTGGTTATTCCAGACCTTTAATGCTTAAGAAGGAGCAAGATTAATGAAAGTTAAAAATGTTTTCTCAGATGTTAAAACTACCCTTCTTTGCTTAACTGCAAACGCACTCATAATATCTAGTATAATACCAACCTCTGACATCTATGCCCAAGATGTCGCTAACAGTTTTCCCATGTATAGGCATAACTTACAAAGGACAGGTCGGGTGCCATTTGCAGGTCCTTCCAACGATACCTTAAAATGGAGTATTTCTAGTTCTGGAGAAATATGGTCATCTCCTGTGGTGGATTCAGATGGGGTTATTTACGTAGGCAGCACGGATGGTAATTTGTTATCTATAACTTCGAAGGGAAAAGTTTTGTGGGTCTTTAAAACAGCCGACGAAATATTTGGTGCGCCAGCAATTGGTACTGACGGTATTGTGTATTTTGGTTCTGCCGATGGGAGGATTTATGCAATCAATCCTGATGGAAAGCTAAAGTGGAAGTTCCAGTCAGGCGGGGCTATTCACTCTTCTCCTGCTATTGGCGACAAAGGGACAGTGTATGTTGGTTCGTACGATGGTAAACTTTACGCTATTGCTGCCAACGGGAAACTCTTATGGAGCTATAAAACAGGGGCATCAATAATGACCTCATCTCCTTCTGTAGGGAAAGACAATACCATTTATATCGGTTCGTGGGATAAGCATCTGTATGCATTAAATGCAGATGGGAGTGCAAAGTGGAATTTTGAAACTGAAAGTAAAATAGACGCCTCTCCTGCCGTTGGCAATGACACTGTCTATATTACCGATATAAATGGCAAGCTATACGCCGTTAATCTTGATGGAACGTTAAAGTGGGGGTTTGATTTGGGTAGCCGAACACATTCTTCTCCAGCAATTGATACAGACGAAACAACCTATGTGGGAACACAAGAGGGCAACCTTTATGCAATAGGGAAAGATGGTGCACTGAAATGGAAATTTAAAACTGAAAATTCTATTACAGCATCCCCTACGGTTGATGCTAATGGTGTCATTTATATAGGTTCATGGGATGGTAAATTATATGCCGTTAATAATAATGGTACCCTTAAGTGGCGCACAACAATTGGCGAGCCATTACTTTCTTCACCGGCTATAGACTCAAAAAATACTCTGTATATTGGTTGTGTAAACTGGAAACTCTACGCCTTAGGGCAATGAGTTTTTAAAAGTTATAAAATATTTTTTACTTAATAACCATTTTTGGTTATAATGTTTCTAATGGTATCAGATTTTTAACTGTTGTTTATTTGGTCAGGAAATAACAGGTATCGTGGGGTTTGTCCCCTCAATGCTTAAAAGCATATGGGTCCTGTACAGGAGATGCAGTAACATGATTGGTATATCAAAGTTGTACTGTAGTACCGTAGAACCGTCCGACGCCTTACGATATGGTAGAGAATCCAAAAAACTACCATCACATCTATTACAATTCTCTCAAGACAAAAAGCCAGTTGTAGTGTGGAATGTAGGACAACGTTGCAACTTAAAATGCATTCATTGCTACTCTCAATCAAAAGATATAGAGTACCCAAATGAGCTGACCACAAAAGAAGCAAAGGCTATGCTGGATGATCTGGCAGATTATGGATCCCCTGTGATTCTTTTTTCGGGTGGAGAACCGCTCATGAGACATGATCTCCTCGAATTAATCGGTTATGCCAAGCAGAAGGGTTTGAGAGCCGTTATTAGCACGAATGGTACTTTAATTACAAGAGATAAGGCAAATGAATTAAAAAAATTCGGACTCTCCTATGTGGGAATCAGTTTGGATGGTCTTAAAGAAACAAACGACCGTTTCCGGGGTATTCCAGGCGCATTTGATGCAGCTCTGGAAGGTATCAGAAATTGCATGTCTGTGGGTATTAAGGTAGGTCTGCGTTTTACGATCAACAAGAGAAATGCCCATGATATCGCTGGCATATTTCAACTCATTGAAAAAGAAAACATTCCAAGGGCCTGTTTTTATCACCTAGTATACTCAGGAAGGGGTTCTAACTTAATCGAAGAAGACCTTTCCCACAAAGAAACCCGTGAGGTGGTTGATCTTATTATTGATAAAACCAAAGAGGCACACGACAAAGGTAAAAAAATAGAGGTGCTTACCGTAGATAATCATGCCGACGGTCCATATGTTTATTTAAGGCTGTTAAAGGAAAATCCCAAGAGGGCGAAAGAGGTATTGGAACTCCTCCAATGGAACGAGGGGAATAGTTCTGGTAAGGGACTTGCCTGTATAAGCTGGGATGGGGAGGTATATGCCGATCAGTTTTGGAGACAATACTCTTTCGGAAATGTCAAAAAAAGAAAGTTTAGCGAGATATGGGAAGACACTTCCAATGAGTTAATGGCTAGACTTAAGAATAAAAACCCTTATATTAAAGGGCGTTGTGCTAAGTGCAGATGGCTCAATATATGCAGTGGGAATTTCAGGGCAAGGGCAGAGGCATATTATGGAGATATATGGGAACACGATCCAGCTTGTTACCTTACTGATGAAGAAATAGGTGTTGAATCCGAATCTCCTAAAAAAGTCAGGCAAAAGGTTACTGCGCACTAAAAACCAATCGCAAATTAGGGATTGCCTTTAAGAGCAATCTCTGATTTGCGAGTTTTTTATGACTTTTCTGTATTTTTATTGTGGTGTGATAAATCGCTTTTACTTCGTTTATTCCATGCCTGAAAACCATTTTGTCTGATATTTTGAATAACCGACTCTTGTACTTCCCTGCAAATTACCCATTCTCTTATAATTCTCCTATAATTTCATGCCGTCCTTTTCATTTTCTCTCTTCTTTGGTATTCAATTTAGCTGAAAACAATTAAAAAAGGTTGTAATATGCTTAATTTCTGTTCTAATATCTCTAATATCTATTAGAAGGGGAAAACGCAATTCCCTATCATTTAAACAGATAGCGCGAAAAGGAACTATAGTAGCGCCGGGTTGACGAGTTTATACAATTTTTTGCGTCGTTTTCTTAAATAAAGCAGGTATATACGAATAAATATATACCACCTTAAGTATTCCATAAATTTGATATCGCCGCAATAGCCGCCGAAATAACGTTTCAAAGAGTAGACTCGCTTTTCAATCCGGTCATACGCATGGTCAAATGCTTTCAGTCCCATGTGTTTCGGTTTCAGCACATTGAAGTTAAAGGTGAAAAACTCCTCGGATTCAGTAACAATTTCTCCTTTTTCTTTGTACATTTTATAGTCTTTAGTTCCAGGAATGGGTGTTAGCGGAATAATAATCGGGGTTTCGATCCGATACTCTATAATAAAATCATACAATCTGTCAAAATCGGCATGATTCCAATGCGGAGGCACCAATAGATGAACTATCGGTCGAATACCGCATTGCTTTAATATTTGAATGGCTTTGATATTATCAGCGACATTCGCCGCTTTGTTAAATTGTTCAAGCTGCTCGTCACTTGTTGCTTCGATACCGATGATTATTTCTTTTAATCCGATAGAAGCCCACTTCTCAAAAAGTTCTGGATGTTTACTTATATGATCTGCCCTGCAAGCTGTAACCATTTTTTTGTAAATACCGGCGGCGATAAACTCATCGGCCAGACGGTTGGCAAAGTTATAATTTGCAAAAGTGTTATCGTCTCCAATGTAAACATAATCTTCTTTAATTGATTTCATCTCGGTGACTATTTCATCAATAACCCGAAGCCTGTATAGTTTCAGGGATGCCGGCCATATCGCACAAAAGGTACAACGAAATGGGCAGCCTTGGGTCATAACAATAAAAGCGGCACGCCCTCCGCCCCTTGTTAACCGATAATGCTGACGATACTTCTCAGAAATACCACGATCAGGAGTGGGAAATGTATATTCTTTGCTAACATGATCATCTTGTATAAGTTGATACTCGGATTGCCGAGACAATCCTTCGCGGCAAAACCTTCTCCACAGGTTTTCACCTGGTCCTTTAACCAAATAATCATAGGCGGTTGCATCAAATAACTCCGGGGTGATGGTAGCCTGTCCACCACCAACGGTAATCACAGCATGAGGCCATATCGATCTGCACGTTCGTGCCAACTCATTAACGATGCTCACTTCACTGTATCCATGTGTTGCAAGCCCGATCAGATCCGGGGAGTATCCTTTTTCCGCCAGGTTTTCCAACCCTTTTGGATCAAAGCGAATATCGATGAGCTCAACCTTGCAGCCCTCCTGCTTTGCAATGCTGGAAAATATTTCCAAGACTAAAGGCTCAAAAGTTCCAAAAAAAACAATGTTATTCAATGGAGGATAAATCAATAATACATGTTCCGGTTTTTTCATTCTTTCGTCCCTTACTATTGAAGTTTTTTACGATCTTGTCGCATTCATTCCCTTGATAGCAGGTTTAAGATAATCTACCCTTTGTGTTAATAATAGTTAGACACTTAGTACTCCTTTCGACTATAAGTTGTCTCTAATTTATACTTCTTACCGTGTCTATACTCACAAGAAGGTATTGGATTTTTCAAAACCCATAGTCCTCTCTTGTTTGCTCTAGCTTCCTATTCTGCCTTGGCAAAATCAGGATATTGCGAATATTATTCATAATGCCATGAATAACCGTTCTTTACCAGTTCCAAGTTTACATCTTTTCCGTTTACACTTACTCTCCCTACCGTCCTTCCATATCTATCTTGGCCTTTCACCTCAAATGATATTTCCTTCCCCCTATGACTAATCCGTTTGTAAACTGCTTTGCTTTGGTTCCGTAATCTTGACACTTTTCTGGTGCATCAATACCATATAGACTTACACTGGTTTTCTCACCGTTTCTCATTACTCCTATGGTGTCACCGTCTATTACACTAACAAATTTTTCGTGGAATGTTCCTGTAGCAAAAACACCAGGTAAAGCAAATACGAGAAAGAAAAATAGGAATATCTTCGTCTTATACTTATAAATTTTCAATTGAATCACATCTTTAAAAATTCAAATTTTATGTCGTACTTATGCAGTACCTAATCGTAAAAACAGATGCAAACACAAAACAAGTGAATTTCCTTGAATACCTTGATAATACCAGTAAAATCAAAAGAGATTGAAAAACACAACAACACATCAAAAAAGACAAAAAAACTTTTAAAACTGGTAATTAAAATTTATGAGCACGATATGGTTAAAAGTGTCGTAGTCTCCATCTATGGGGCCCCCTATATTATCTCCTACAGAATTATTGACTTTTCTATTTTCGTAAAATACCTCCCCGTAAGCAAAGTCTATCCACTTGTTCAATTTCTTTCCCCAAGAATAACCAATTCCCGTAGTTAATCCATGTCGACTGCTCTGAGCGATTGCAGGTTCAAAGGTATCGCTCGGAACTGGCGACTCATGAAAGAAGTAACCGCCTCGTAATTTAATGGCCTCGCTTAACTTATATTCACCGCCGAGAGCGAATCCCAGGGTATTATCCCAGTTTCGAACATTCTTATTACTTGCATCAAGGAGGGAATTTGTTGGATTAAAATGAAAATTCAGAATATCGAATCGTGACCAGTTGGTCCACTGGATATCTGCTTCAATACTCCAACGGTCCCCATGTCTATACGCATACCCAAATGTAAGCATTTCCGGTAATGTGGCACGTGTTTTGGTTTGTGTAGAAAATGAATCAGAGCCAAATACTTCTGCAATTGCACCGCTGAGATTAGAAAGTTTCGTCTTGCCTTTAAGGTCGAGATCTGCCTTACTGCGGAATGAAATACCTACACTATTACGCTCAGTAATGTTCCAGAGTATTCCGATATTGTATCCAAGACCATCACCATGTAAATCATCGAAGTCCTGAAAACCATCGGATGTACTGGTGTCTATAGGAATACCGGTTAAGGAGGCATTAATGAGCCCAACGTTTACCCGGTTTTCTAAATCTGTCTTAGCATAATAGTAATCAAGGCCTACACCGACAGAAAGGAAAGAGAAGGGCTTATAAGTAAGGGTAGGGTTTATATTGATAACTGACAAGAAGAAATCGGTAATGGTATACCGGGAGAATCCGTCTTCTTCCCATCTTCCTCCAAGTCCGTAAGGAGCGGTAATACCCAAGCCTACGGCAAATTTATCTTCTATGATGGGACTGGCAAAAAACATATTTGGTACGATATCATACGAGTCCATTTCATCACTGATACCGTCACCGTGATAATCTACCTTGCCATAAATAAAACTAGCACCCAAAGAAATTTGTGGTCGTTCAAGTTGTGTAAGGCCAGCCGGGTTATACACAATTGCAGATGCATCATTTGCACGGGCTGAAAATGCGCTTCCTTGTGCAAATCCCAAGGCACCAAAAGTAGGATTATGAAATCCAGATGCAATCTGTGCTGAGACGTTCTTACCACACAGGGAGAAGATAAGGATAGAAGTATAAACAAAAGCTAATCGTTTCATGTCGATTATAAATTACATATACGGATGCTTACTAGCTCGACAGGAATTAGAAAGTTTATCTTGGTCATTTTCTTTAGTTGCTTCCCCCTTGATGCCAGGTTTCATAGCATTTTTCGATGATTTGAAGAACTTTTTCGGTTAAGATAGGTGTAAATTGAGTGCCTATTCCCTCTGTAATGATTTTAAATGCAGTTTCATTAGAATATTTTTTGTGATAATGTCTATCTGTAGTCAATGCATCGTAAGCATCTATGACAGAGAAAATGGCGACCTCCTGATGGATTTCTACTCCCTTTAGGCCGTGAGGATATCCCTCGCCATTATACCATTCATGGTGGTAACGTACTATTGGCAAACCTTCTTTCAGGAAATTAATGGGCTCAAGAATATTATAACCTATCTCAGGATGCTGTTTTATTAAGAAAAATTCTTCCTCAGTAAGATAACCTGCTTTTTTCAGTATATCATCTCTCACCCCAATCTTTCCTATATCGTGAAGGAATGCTCCGTACCGCAATTTTACAATTCGCTCCTCGCTCATGCCTAATTCTTTCGCTATTAAGCCGAACAATAAAGATACTCTTTTAGAGTGGCCTGCTGTATAAGAGTCTTTAGCGTCTATAGTAAGTAAAAGAGATTCTGTGGTAGAGAAGAAGTTTTTGTGAACGGTACTCCTTAGATCATACACAAGCTTGTCTTTTTCCATTGATTCGACACGATGTTGTAACGCCCTTTCAACCACTGTTTGTATTTCTGAGGGATCAAAGGGTTTTATAATGTAATCAAATGCACCGCTTCGAAATGCTGTAATTGCGGTTTGTGATGAAGGAAATGCCGTAATCATAATGATCGGAATAGCAGAATTTTTAGAATGCATCTGTCTAAGGAATTCTAGGCCACTTATCTTAGGCATTTTTATATCGAGGAAGATTAGTTCTGGTTCGATGACCTTTAAGCTATTGATAGCTTCGTCAACATGTGATGCAGTAGATACGTAATACTTATCCATCAGGATCATTTTTAATGATTCTCTTACACCATAATCATCGTCGATCACAAGTATACTCGCTGATTTTATTCTTTTTACCATAGTTATAGTTCCTAAAATAATGTAGAGCGTGTAAAAAATTATATTTAAATCAACACAATTTATATACCAATCTTTATAAAAAAGAAACATTGATAAATTGTAACTCTATTTATTATAAAGACTAAAACCACTATTTTAATTAATTGTAATAGCTTATTGCCTATATACTAATATAGCTATCCGCTTGATAGCCATTCCACCATATATGGCACTCTTTTTTGCTAAAAATATGCTACATATTGTGAGTGTTGTAGTCAAACGGATTGCCATATACTCTAAGTCACGATGTTAATCTTTCTTTAAATATTTAGCAACAAAAATGCTAATAAAATGTTCAATATTGTGCACGTTTTGTTAAATTGACTTTACAATAGCATTGGGTTTTTATAAAAATTCAGATTTTTTAAATAAAACTGATACCCATAGGAAAATATTTTAAGTTATGCTATTTTTAATTAGTGTAATTGGTTTAACAAACACATAATCTCTTTTAAATTAGGCCTTCGGCGACTATATGAATTAAAGATATTCCCTCCCTTGATGGGAGGGACAAAGGGAGGGTGCGTAGCTTTTTCTTTCACCCCCACCTAGCCTCCCCCATCGTTCGACTGAGCTCACGACGAAGTCAAGGGGGAGGAACGATAGTTTGAAATTCCTAAACATTAAATTAGGCCTTCGGCGACTTTTCTGCCACAGAGAACCTAGCGCGGCCTTTGGCCGCAACCAAATTCGAAATACGAATATCGAAATACGAAACAATTTCAAATGACAAATGACAAAAAACTCAATGCTCCAAACTTTACGTAAGCCTCGTCTAATCAATGCAT
>Ga0209212_1005059_pt1 | contig 15951 bp, 19 predicted proteins | sample RifGroC2_FD_183996 | JGI IMG/M metagenome (GOLD analysis project Ga0209212, IMG submission 183996) | Groundwater microbial communities from Rifle, Colorado, USA - Groundwater C2 (SPAdes) (version 2) | ecosystem: Environmental > Aquatic > Deep subsurface > Groundwater | place: Rifle, Colorado...
ATGGATTGACGATAACCTTGATAACATCATCGGTGATGACATTGGGCTTGAGGTCGCCGGTGGCTGACTTGCCTGAGGCATCCTTCATACTGGCGACGGCATCAGCCAACTCTTCGGAGGCCATGCCGGCATCGCACTTGCCGCCGACCAGATCTTCCAGGCCGTTGCCTGTGCCGTTACCAACCAGCACCAATTCAACTCCGGTGGCCTTTTTGAGGGCATCCTTGCCCGGCTCCATTATGCGTTTCTGGACGGTGGTTGAACCATGAAGACGAACCGTTTCAGCACCGGCGATCACCGGGAACAACATGCTTGCGGCCAGCAGGATACAGAGAATCCGTTTCATTCGTACTACCTCCTTTGGTGTTGGGTTGCAATAATATTAAATACAATAACCTCTTAAATAAGGGCCAATTTTAAACAGATAAAAATCCCATGTCAATTGCGACAACAATTCATTTGTGTTTTATAATCTAGTCCCACGAAACCCTAGCACATCCGGATCAAACAAACAATTTCCTTGTGACTCTGCCATGCGTTCAGCCCAGGCAAAAAAGAGGCCGGCAAAAAATGCCGGCCGATAACATGAAGGAAGTACGTTTGCTGCATGAAACATGATTCAGGACTGCTACATCAGCAGCCTTGCATTTCGCTTACCTTGTCAACCTTGACGTTCTCACCAGCCTTCAGTTCTGCAGCCTTTTTGGATTTGATTGTAATAGTTTTGCCTTCCATGGCGGTGATCTTGCCGGCCTTGCCGTTTATCTTGACACTGCCGCCTTTCTTCAGTTTTGCAGTATCAGACATCTCGACAATAATCTTGTCATCGCTGACGGACTTTACCTTGCCTTCAGCCGCAAAGGCGGCTGTGGCGGCAAACAGGGACAGGGCTAAAAACAGTACCATTTTTTTCATGCGAGTCTTCTCCTTTTATAAATGATGTTCGTTGTTAATCAGGAATCGGTTTGGCATTCCAATTGACACGAATTCCGGATTTCTTCTCTGGTGCCTTTTCAGCAGCTTTGACATCCGGCTGTGGTTTTATTTGCACCTGTTCCTGGGTTGCCGGCGTTGGCACACCATCTTGAATATTAGACTGTTGTTGTGGAGCTGATCCACCAACAAACTGCCATGAGTTGATCCCCTGGCTCGGCTCATCCAGCACCACCGTCTGGGTCTTGCCGGATCGGTATGTTATTACCAGCGAATCGGCTTGGCAGATGCCGGCGGCAAACAGGATCAAGACCATGGCGGATGTAGCAGTTACACGGTTCATACGGAGACTCCTTGTACGGGATGTGCTGCCGGGTTTCCCCGGCAGCCGAAGATGTCCCCTAGAATACCACCTGCAGCATCATACGGAAAGTGTCAAATGACTCGATGTTTGCGGTATAACCGGAGGTTGTCGGTGATGTACCAATTACGCCTGCCACAGGATAATTAATGGCCTGGTTGAATTCGGTCTTCAGGTACTCTCCCGTCAGACGGATCCTGTTGTCACCGGATACATAATAGTTAATTCCGCCGCCGTACTGATTAAGGATCTGTTCGTTTTTACCCATGAGATGGGCGAATTCCCAGTACTCATAAAGGGCATAAGGCTGAATCTTTCCAGCCTTGCCGATGGTAAACGGCAGGATATAAGCCATTTTACCGTAACCGCCTTCTTTTTGGCCGTTCATACCAGCTGATATCGACAACCTGTCGCCGGTCGAGTTGGTTTTCCAGGCGTCTTCAAAATCTGTCTTCAGATACTGCCCGGTAACGGTAACAACCCCGACAGGCAGCTTGTGCTCGAACATCAGGTCAAGCGCGTAGGCTGTATAGTCGACCGTATCTTTAGGTTTACCAGGGGTGATTACCGAACCGAATGCGTTCATACTAGGGCTTGGTGCACCAGTGTTCGAAGTGTATTTGTATGCTGCGTCCGGCTGATATGCCATACCGAAGCCGATGTTGAGAACGTTCTTCTCACCGAAGTAGGTGCCCTGATAACCGGAGCCACCTTCTGATTCCAGAAAGTCAAAGGTGATACGACCGACATATTCCAGCATGGTCTTGGGTGCATTTGAGCTGATAAACGTCTGTCCCGGTGCTGTTCCGCCTCCTGCCGGGGTCGGCAAAGGACTTTGTACTGCTGAAGAACCTTCACGGCCTTGGAAGATACCGGCAAAATAGGTCAGGCGGTCATCAAAGAAACGTCCATAGGCCACACCGCCCAAATCACGACTGAACTTGGCCGGTGAGTTGCCATAGGCGCTGTAGGCAAACATCGACCGATCCTGGGAAAGTGGGGCAAAACAGTCATCCAGGTTGGCACGGGTAAGGGGGATCTTGGTGAGACCGACCTTCAGGTTGAAAGCCGGGTCCAGGTTGGCGATGGCATAGGCATCGATAACCCGCACATCCCGGTCATTCCAGTCATTATCCTGAGCAGACAGCCCGTATAAAAAAGGCATCTTGGTTGTTCCGGTATTGCCGCAGGTCTGGATCTTGTAGCCCCAGGTTTCGTCAAGCATGCCGGTCATTCCGATACGGTTACGCATGAAGTGGATATCAGTGCGGCTATGGTCTCCTTTGATACCTCCACCCTTGCTGGTGTTTTCCACAAAAATCTGCCCTTTCAGGTCAACCTGCAGAAAGCCGCCATCCTCACCGAACTCGATTCGCGGTCCAGCTTGTGCCTGGGTTGCAAGACATGCACCCACCAGCAGAGCCAAGCCTGCAGTTACCGCCTTGCAACTGTGTGAAAATACTGTTTTTTTCAGCATGTTCAATTCTCCTTTTGTCTGGATATTATTCCGACCGCACAAGAGCATTAATGAAACTGATGGTATATGTACTGGTTTTCGTGCAAAAGAAAATTGAATGTTTGTTATGGACAAATAACAAATTGAAATAGGGGTAAAACGATATATATGGAAGTTTCTGGCAAACCAGTTCCGATCAGGAAAAAAAGAGGCCGGCAGTGATGCCGGCCCATAACATGAAGGAGGTACGGGTGTTACATGAAGCACTGGAAAAAGCATAAAATGAGACTTTTTTGAGTCTGCATCCCTTTATATTGTTTACTTTGCAGAAATGATTTATTAACCAGTATGTTCTGCCGATGAATCAGAACATGATCTGGGCCTGAAGACGGATTTGTTTGTCGTCGGTTGACTTCGCACCTTTCGTGGAGGCGATTGCCGCCTGCTTGTGGACATTGGTATAATCCGCCTGCAGCTTCAAAAAGTGTTTATTGATGTACCAGGAAACGCCAGCCGTGTTCTCGACCCAGTGATCATTACCCACATCATTGTTTGGGTCCAGGTAGGAATAGCGGTAGGCAAGCTCGACTTTTTTCGGGATCACGCAATAGCCGACCTGGCCATAGAACCCCTTCGCGATCAGTAGTTTGCTGTTCTGCTGGCTATTGGCTTCACCATACATATATTCGCCTTGGGCGGAAAGGCCCTGCCATTTGAAAGCCGTATCGATACCAAAGGTATTGAAGTCAAGGTCTTCGCCGGCAGCGAATTTTTTGGCGGTTGGGGAGACAGAATTGCCGAGTCCGTACCAGCCGGTTTTCCCTTTGGTAAAACCAAGGCTGTTGCCGGTGTCGACGCCATTGGTCAGTTCAGTGAAACTGAGGGTATTTCGGTAGAAGCTGCTGCCAATGGACATGGCGGGCTTCACGCTATGATCAAGATCGGCTTCGAAGTTCTTCAACTCCCCGAAAGGGTTGACGGTAAGCCGGGCGGAGAAGGCGTTATCGCTTGTTAGACGCGGGGTGTTCTGGCCTGTTCCGCCAGTTACGGCAACGCTGTAGGTCAAGAGCCCTTTGGCAACCTTGCCGTACACATTCAGGCCGGTGTCATAGGTCGGGAAAAATGCCTGGGTGACAATCGACTGATCCACTAACTGCAATGCCGTGGCAGAAAGAAGGGACTGCCGGCCGAACTGGACCTTGTCCTGTCCGAAACGGAACTGGAGCTCGTCGAACAGGCGGTAGTTAATGTAGGTTTCCTCCAGCAGTCCGTTATTACTGGTCTTGCCCCCCCTGAGATTGGCAAAATTAAGCTGAAGTTTATAGGTAATATCCTTGGAAAAGGCATAACCGCCAAAGTAGACCTTGACGCGTTTTGTTTCGAATGTGCTGCTGTTCTGAGATTTTGTCGTGGCGGTGTCGTTGGTGTCGTCAAGATCCATGAGGGTGTAACGGATTTGATAATTGGCGCCGATGGAGCCGCTGAATTTTTCATCGGCCGAGGTGAAGTTGAATCCCTCGCCCAACTTGTATTTCACAGGACTGCTCTTAACTACTGATTTATAGTCCTCCTCCGTAATGACCCCTTTTTCCTTCAACACATCTTCCAGACTCTTCGCTGCAGCTGTCTGGAAAGTGCCTGCCATCGCTAACAAACCAAGTACAAGAGCTGTTTTCTTTATCATTTATAATCTCCTTGAATTGGAACTAACCGGTTGACCGGGACCAATCTCTCGTCATGATACCGGCCGGCAGCATCATGACGAGAGAAACGATATAAATATGTTTAATCTAAATCGCCGCTTATTCTGGCGAATGCATGACATTTACCGCATGAGTTCGGCATAATATCGTAGTCCTTGCCCTTGGAAAGGTCGGGATTCTTGAGTACGGAGCTCTGGCCGGGCCATACGATGTCAAAGACGTGAGAGGGTATGTTACCTTCGGCAACAGCGCTTTTGCCACTTTTGTCAAAGTCCAGACGCCACATTGAATCGACGTTGATATCTTGCATCTTACCGGTCTTCGGCATGTGACACGACATACAGTTTCCAACCGGCATGTTCGGATCGTTCGGGGTATAAAGTGCACCGCCCATTCCGGCGCCGGTCTGCATATGTTTGGCAACGGACCTGGCTACCCGGTTGCGGGTCAAGGCGGCATCTTCGGCTTTAGCCGAGAAGGCTGCACCATCCTTTGTTACCTTGCGGCCGCCGTCGAGCTGCAGTATGGCCACATCGAACATGGTAATATCGGCAAACTGGCCGCGGTTGGCATGGCATGACAGGCACAGGGTGTTGTTGCCATAGGCAGCGTTGGCGAAATCAAAGCCGCCGACTTTTAGCGACGCCGGTCCTGCATCCAGTGAATGGGCGTCATGGCATGAGAAACAGGTAAGTTTTTGCGACTTGTTGTTGTAATGCTTGGAGCGAACCATCTCTAAAAGCTCTGTGGAGTGTGAACGCTCGTGGATCTGGTCCGGCCATGTGTGGAATGAACCGACCTTCCAGTCAGGATTTAAGGTAGTGGTGGTTTTATCGAAATTGGCAAAGAAGGTCTTCAGCTCGTATACGCCCGGGACGAAGAAGCCGTGGCCAAGGGTATCCTTGTAATTTCCATCATAAGCCGGCTTATAAATGCCCGCAGGGGTTATGCTCCGGCCATCATGGTTGCCATGGCACTGACCGCAGGACTCATTACCCGCCTTTGCAGTCAGATACCTGGGCGCAATGATCTTGGTCTTATCGCCGCTGATTGCGTGCTCGGAACCGGGACCATGGCACCGCTCGCAACTCACGTTCAGGTCCTTATAATCCCAGTAGGTGACAACGGACTTGTATTTATGCTCCTTGATTGGATCATCGAGGAAATCTTTGGTCTTGATAGTAACTCCGGTAACGTGGCACCCGGCACAGTTTCTGGAAAGGGTGTTATCAGGTGTACACCAGTGAGCCGGCGACTTCTGATAGAAGTTGGGGAAGCCGATCTCACCTTTTACCAGTACCTTCGAACCTGGGGGAGTTCCTTCCTGCATTACGAACACCGGCATGTAGGCGACGTAATCCTGCTTCTGCCCTTCACGGGACACATTGTTGTCTTTCATCCATTTAACGAGATAGGGAACGTCCTGTATCTTGCACATGTAGCGCTGTTTGCCCTCACCAAAATTCGGGTGGCGGTCCGGCTGCTTGTGCTGTGGGTCCGTGTACCCTTTGCCCCAGTTGCCTTCACCGCCAATGGTGGCACCAATCGGAATCCAGACAGCGTTAGAGGGCTGCTCTGAACAGCTAAGATCGGCCTCGGCCAGGGTAACGCCTTCCTTCTGCTCAGGATAGAATTTGAAAAGATACTGGCGGTTCGGTTCATCGCCCTTCGTACAGAGTGCCACATGAACCAGGCCGGTACCGTCCAGAGGGTCCTGTACCTTGAGCAGTTTCCCCTTGGGATCCCTGGGCAGGTATGCAGTTCCAGGCTCCGGCCAGAGGTTTTTATAAGCCAGGTGGCTTGTACCCTCGGTGACGAAACGAGAATGAATGGATGCATGGGGGGTACCATCAAAGGATTTGGTCAGTTTGGCATCGTGGCACCCGGCGCAGGACTTCATCCCCATGTAAGTGGCAGATGCGCTGGGACGGCCCGAGAGGGTTATCTCTACACCTGATGCGGTAGCACCGCCCTTTGCAGCGATTGATTTCAGTGTCTCGCCATCCAGGTAGGCTGTAGACGGGGTCTTGGCATACAGGAACACCGGGCCGGGATTCACGCCGTTGATCTTGAAGGAACCATCGGCGGCCGTGGTCGCCTTTACGTTCTGTCCCTCCACCGTCACGACGGCACCCTTCACGCCAACGCCCTTGACATCTTTAACTTTTCCCGAGATAGCGGCAAGGGCCGCTTTTTGGGCCGCCTGTGCCGGCATCATTGAAGAGGTGCCCACTACGATCAAACTGCTGGCGAAAATCGACAGCATGAAGACTGAAATATTACCTTTCATTAAGCCCTCCTTTGTTACTCTGGTTAACGGACGTTAGCACTTCGCTTTTGCCTTATTAGGTGTTTTGCTTTGTGTCGCTCTCCTTTCTATGATTTAAAATCAAAGACGGCTCTGTTGGTCGGCACCAGCATTAATTTACGCTAAGTTTGATCCTGTTAAATGCACGTAACATGCTTATTGGTTTACGTTTTTCCATACCCTGTCGATAACGATTTGCAGAGACAGAACAAATCTGTTGACCAGCTTACTAAATTTGATAATTAATGATATTCATTGTTTGTTATGATCAAATAACAGATTAGAATAGGAGCAAAACGCAATATATGGAATCCGTGTACTTAAAGACGCTGGTTGAGGTTATAAAGGCTGGAAGTATCTCCAAGGCTGCAGACACGCTCTGCGTTACCCAGCCGGCGGTTTCCCGCCGCATCAAGTTCATAGAAGAACAGTATGGCTATCCGCTGCTTGATCGCAGCGGCCAAAACCTGACCCTTACTGCCGCCGGCAGACTGGTATTTGAAAAAGCCGAGCAATTGCTTGAGATCGAGCGGGAGCTGCTTTCCGGTCTCAAATCAATGCATGATAAAAAAAGTATCGCGTTCATCTGCACCCCCACCTTCGGGGTCGTCCACCTGCCAACGGTCATGCGGGAATTCATGATGGAATATAACAATCTGGCTGACCTGTCCTTTATGTTCGATACACCTGGCAAAATTGTGGAAGCGCTGCGGGATGGCATGTTCGATCTTGCGGTAATTGAACATTGTGAATGTTTCGACCTATCAGAGTTATCAACTATTGCCCTGCCTGGCGACGACATGATCTTTGTCAGTTCTTCGATACTGGGGATACCGGCCGGCAATACCGACCCTGAAGCGCTTTTTGCGCAAACTGTATTTGTCCGCAAGGAAGGATGCTGTTCAAGAACACTTCTGGATGCCAATCTGCGCGCGATTGGCAAGGAGCTTTCAGATTTCAGGAACTTCGTGGCTGTTGATGATCTTCATATGATCGTGCAGGCAACAATGGAGGGACAGGGGGTATCGTTTCTGTCTCGCGAACTGGTACAGGATCAAATTCAGGCCGGCCTGCTGTGCGAACACCGCATAGACGGCTTCCAGCATCGCCGTAATCGAACCCTCATTATCCATGAAGGGTGCAACAAGCAATCTCAATCACCACAAAAATACTTTATCAATGTTATTGCCGCCCGCTTCGGGTTGTCTGCTCACAAAATGATCTGACGGTTTCTCATTTCTGTCTGTTCCGATTTCTCCTGCCACGCACAACGAACCCAAACCTCTATTTAACCAGCCCGCACACAGGCCTATACGAATTACGCATAGGCCTATGCAAATGTGTGTCTTTACTGTGCGGATATTTCGCATTAGTTTCATTTCATCCTCCGACAGACTATTTGACATCTCGCTGATATCGAGGTATATGAGTATATGGTCATATACTAACGAGGATACCCATGAAAGAACTTGTCGATTTCCGCGCTGAAATTCTGAAGGCCCTGGCCCAGCCTACGAGACTGAAGATCATGGATTTTCTCCGTGACGGCGAGCGTTGCGTGTGCGAAATTTTTCCCGCCATCGGCGAGGAGCAGTCCAACACCTCCCGCCACTTGAACATGATGCTCGCCGCCGGTGTTCTTTCCCGGCGCAAGGATGGCCTGAAGATCTACTATGCCATCAAGCATCCTGAGATCATGGAGGTCATGGACATTGTTACCCTTATCGTGAGGGAGGAAATCGGCGGGCGGCATAAACTCCTGAATGCGGCATGAAGATTGGAGGTAAACCTATGAAGGAATTAACGATCGAATGGCGGCATTATGACAAGGAGGGGGCCACCTGCGAACGCTGTGAAGCAACCGGCTCTTCGGTTAAAGAGGTTGTGTCCGAACTGGGCAATGAACTGGCAGGGAAAGGAATAACCGTAACATTCACCGAAACACCCCTAGCCGAAGAATCCATGGCTCAATCGAACCTGTTGCTGTTTAACGGCGTCCCGCTGGAAACGGTTCTGGACCATGCAGCAGCGGATGAAAACCACTGTTCGTCATGCTCATGCCTCACAGGTTCGGAAACAAGTTGCCGGACAGTTAATTATGAAGGCAGGACCTATGAAGAGATACCGGCAGAGCTGATTCGCCAGGCAGCCTACAAGGTCATCGGCCGTAATAACTAGATTTTTTTGTACCATTAAGTGAGTAATCAATCAGTTACTCATGGAGCATATCATGCTGAAAAGCTTTGCCGACTACATCGTCTTCACCATTATCGGCCTCGTTCCAGGAACCCACCTGGGTGAGGCGCTCAATTTCTTCATCTACGACACCCTGAAGATCTTCCTGCTGCTGACTGCGATCATCTTTGTCGTGGCAATCATCCGCACCTCATTCCCGCCGGAAAAGACCAGGCGCATCCTTTCCCACAAAAAGGAATATGTGGGCAATGTCCTGGCCGCCCTGCTCGGAATCGTAACCCCCTTCTGCTCATGTTCTGCAGTACCGCTATTTATCGGCTTCCTCGAATCGGGCGTGCCGCTGGGTGTGACCTTCTCCTTTCTGATCTCCTCTCCCATGGTCAACGAGGTGGCCCTGATCATGCTCTGGGGCATGTTCGGCTGGAAGATCGCCCTGATCTATATAAGCAGCGGTCTGCTGGTGGCAATTGTTGCCGGGATCATCATAGGAAAATTGAAGATGGAGAAGTATGTCCAGGACTATGTCTGGGAGATGCAGGTCGGCAATGCCGAGATCGTACAGCAGACCTTCCGGGAAAAGCTTGATTACGCGAGGGAATACACCCTGGGACTGTTGAAGAAGATCTGGCCCTACGTGGTGATCGGGGTCGGCCTGGGTGCCTTCATCCACGGCTACGTACCGGCTGACTTCCTGGCGCGCTGGGCCGGAAGGGACAATCCGTTTGCCGTGCCGATTGCGGTGGCACTAGGTGTGCCGCTTTACAGCAACGCCGCCGGGGTTATTCCCATCGTTCACGCCCTGATGGAAAAAGGGATGGCGATCGGCACGGTGCTGGCATTCATGATGGCGGTCACCGCCCTGTCGCTGCCGGAGGCGATCATCCTGAAGAACGTCCTGAAAAACCGGTTATTGGTGGTATTCTTTGGCATAGTAGCAGTGGCGATCGTAATTATCGGCTATCTGTTTAACGCGATCCTCTGAAGGGCATAATGTCGAACATTGACAGCAACATATCAAGACGACTTATCTTCGCCATCATCCTGACCACGATCACCCTGGTGGCAGAGATCATCGGTGGTATCTGGTCCAACTCCCTGGCGCTGTTGTCCGATGCCGGGCATGTCTTTCTGGATCTGTTTGCCCTTCTCCTCTCGCTGGGGGCAATAAAACTGGCCGCTCAGCCGCCAAACGAGCAGCATTCCTACGGTTGGCACCGTGCCGAGGTGCTGGCGTCCCTGATCAACGGCCTGACGGTTTTTCTGATGGCGATCGGTATCCTTTACGAAGGGAGCAAACGGCTGATGGCGCCGGAAGAGGTGCAAACAATGCCGATGCTGGTTATCGCAGTGCTGGGGTTGGCTGCCAACCTGCTGGCGGCCAAGGGTCTGCACGGCCATGCCCATCATGACCTGAACGTTCGCAGTGCCTTTCTGCATGTTCTTGGCGATGCCGCCGCCTCGGTAGGAGTCATTGCCGGAGCAATCGTGATGCATTACACCGGCTGGTACCAGGCTGATCCGATCATCTCCATCGCCATAGGCTTGCTGATCCTGGCGGGCGCAGGGCGACTGCTGCGGGAGGCAACACATATCCTGATGGAGGGTGTGCCGCGCGGAATGTCGGTTGATCAGGTTGCGGAATGCATTCGCGGCGTCTCGGGTGTGGCGGATGTCCACCATCTCAACATCTGGGCGGTCTGTTCCCACATCTTTGCCCTGTCCGCACATGTAGAGATAAAATCCGAGAATGATGGAGAACGGGAAGACCTGCTCCACCGGATTGAACATGAGCTGGCGCACAGGTTTCATATCACCCATACCACCATCCAGTTTGACTGTTCCACCTGCAATGGCGGCCCGTTGATCAAGGAGTTGAGCCATAGTGAACGACAGTCCGAATGCAGTGGGCACCATCACTGATTTTCCGGGCAACAGCAAAAATCGAAGGGAGGAAGAGAACCATGTCAGGGAAAAAAGGATTCGTATTGTGTGTCTGTCAGGGAACCTGCCCCAGTTTCACCAAAATGGATATCTTTGGTGTTCTGTCCGATGTGCGCCGGGAAAAACTCTTCGACTATGTCTGCCTGCATCCCCAGCTTTGCGTCGGCGACGGCGAGGAATTTTTGAAGACCCTGCTTTCCGGCGGAGAGACCGGCAAATTGTACATCGCGGCCTGTGATCCGCAGATGCAATGCAAGATGTACCGGGATGCCTTCGAGGCGGTCGGGTTTGACAAGGCAAATCATGTGGCTCTGGACATACGCAACAAGACCACCGAGGAGGCGGTTGCCGCCATCAAGGAACTGGCGACCAACAACCCTTGAGAGGAGGCAGACCATGGGCGAATGGCGAGGAATACCCCGGGAAGAAATCCCCTGGTATCCGACGATCGATGAAGAAAAATGCATCGGCTGCCGGGAATGTATAACCATATGCAAAAACGACGTCCTTGCCTTTGATGAGGCAAACCTTAAATCGACCGTGGTGCATCCATACAACTGCGTGGTGGAGTGCCGCACCTGCGCCAGGCTCTGCCCTGCAGAAGCGATCAGCTTTCCAGATGCGGCGGAGTTCACGGCATTTATCAAAGCCAAATTGTTACGTTAATAGCACACCACCCAAGGGGAGGAAAGATGTTCAGACATTTGAGTATTGCACAGCGATTGGTTTTCGGATTCGGGGTGGTGCTGGCTCTGGTATTGGTAATCGGTCTCGTGGGCGGATTCGGGGCGTATCGCCTCAGCACCCTTACCTCAGACATCCTGCATAATGATGTGGAGTTGTTATCCACCTCCAACCGACTGCGGAGCAATCTGCTGGAACTGCGCCGGATTGAAAAAGATCTGTTGATGAATATCGCAGATCCTGATGCTGTCAGCAGGTATCTTGGTCAATGGAAAGAGTTTCGGGAAAACGGGGTCGCACGGCTGGCCCTATATGAAAAACAGGCCATACGCGCTGAAGACAAAAAAACCGTGGCCTCCATAAAGGCTGATTATACGCTCTACTGCACCACATTTTTGAAGGTGGTGGACGGTATCACCAGCGGCATGCTGACCACAACCGCAGACGGCATGGAAGCAATCATGGAGATCCGTGAAGACATGCTGCGGTTGAACAAGAGCCTTCACCAGCACGTCAAGGATATTGATGTTCAGGTGCAGAAACAGACCAAGGCGGTTGACAAGCTCTCAAAACAGATCATGGTTGTCACTGCATTGGCAGTGGGCCTGGCTTTTGTGCTGGCTCTGCTGATGATTGTGATTACAGTGAAGGGTATTACCGGACCGCTTGGGCAGGTAAACGCCATGCTGTCGGATATAGCCAGGGGCGAAGGCGATCTGACCAAACGTCTGGCCTACTCATCAAAAAATGAAATCGGCGCAATCTGTGACAACTTCAATCTGTTTGTCGAAAAGCTGCATGGGATTATCAGCCATGCCAGCCGTAACACGGTTCAGGTCTTTGACGCCGCCTCCCGCATGTCTGACAATGCCGGACGAATTGCCCAAAGCGCCGAACAGGTAGCAGCCCAAGCGGGTACTGTCGCGGTTGCCAGCGAAGAGATGGCAGCCACCAGCAATGATATTGCCGGCAACTGCAATATGGCAGCCCAAGTTGCTCAGCAGGCTGCTGATACCACCCAGAAGGGTTTTGAGGTGGTTAAACATACTGTGGACGGCATCCGGGAGCGGGGCGAAAGAACCAAGGTGAATGCCCAGTTGATCGGCTCTCTTGGCGAACGTTCCGATCAAATCGGCGCTATTGTCGCAACGATTGAAGATATCGCTGATCAAACCAATCTGCTGGCGCTTAACGCCGCCATTGAAGCGGCCCGGGCAGGGGAACAGGGCAGGGGTTTCGCGGTGGTGGCCGATGAAGTCAGGGCCCTTGCAGAACGGACCACCCGTGCCACCAAGGAGATCAGCGAAATGATCCGTGCCATCCAGAGCGAGACCAGGCAGGCTATTGTCTCCATGGAGGAGGGAGTCAAAGGGACGGAAAAGGGGGCAGCCGAGGCAACCCGGCTTGAAAGTTCACTGATGGAGATCCTGGAGCAGGTCAACACCGTGACCACGCAAATCAGTCAGATCGCCACGGCAGCGGAAGAACAGACCGCCACCACCAATGAGATCACCAATAATATCCACCGCATTTCGGAGATCATTCAAGACACCTCCCAGGGGGCACAGGCTACAGCGGGTGATTCCGCCAATCTTTCAAGGCTGGGGGATGAGCTGAAGCATCTGATGGGGCAGTTCAAACTGTCCTGAACAAAATCACAGCTGAGCGGAACATGCTGCTGCTTGAAACAGAAACACCATAAAAACAGAGGATGACCATGGGCCAACAGAACGAAGAAGGCGTACTGAACAGGCAAAACCCCCATTGGGAGAATACTTATAGCAGCAATCCGGAGATGTTCGGCGAGGAGCCGAGCGAACCGGCTCGCAAGGCAGCGGAGATCTTCAAGCAGGAAGGAAAGAGAAACATACTGGAACTGGGTGGGGGCCAGGGCCGCGACACGGTCTATTTAGCCAATAACGGCTTCACCGTGACCAGCCTGGATTACGCTGCTGAAGGGGTCAAGGCAATAGCCGGGAAGGCGCAGAAAGCGGGCGTTTCCCAAGTTGTCACAGCTCTGCGCCACGATGTCCGGCAGCCGCTGCCTTTCCCTGACGACTTCTTCGATGCCTGTTACTCCCACATGCTCTTCTGCATGGCGCTCACCACCGCCGAGCTGGAATCTCTTGCAGCGGAAATCAAACGAGTGCTAAAGCCTGGCGGGCTTTGTATCTACACCGTCAGGCATATCGGGGATGCCCACTACGGCACCGGCATCCATCGGGGTGAGGATATGTTCGAGGTCGGCGGTTTCATCGTCCATTTTTTCAGCCGTGAAAAAGTCGAACGCCTGGCAAAAGGTTATGAACTCGTCGGCGTGGAAGAGTTCGAAGAGGGGCCGCTGCCACGCAAGCTTTTTGCGGTTTCCATGAAAAAGCTGTAACTTTCAGGAGTTGGCCGCTTCATATGCAGGCAATCTGAGCATTGCCATTGCCCTGACATAACGTAACGTGCTCTATAGAGACAGATCAAAACTAAACATTAAACGCTCAGGCGTATCCGCAGGACAGATAGGAGATTCTATACATGCCTCGAAAATCATCAAAAACGTGCCCGATTGATGTGGAGCTGGAGCCCCTGTTAGAGGCCATCCGCAATCGTTTTACCCAGCTGACCGATGACAAGTGCGAGCGCCGGGTTTTCCTCAACCATCTGCGAACCCTGGCACGGTTCGGCGACGAGTCGGTGGATTACGAGGAGCCGGAAGCTGTAGAACTGCCGAAGGAGCTGGAGATAGGCTTTGCAGTCTGTCACCCGGAGTGCGGCAATCAGGCCTTTGTCGTTATAGAGGGAGGCCCACAGGGATGCGACTGCTGCGGTGGAACCATGCTGCCCGTGCAAATCAGGACTTATCGGTTGAAAAAATAGGTTGATACAGGAATTTATTCAGCAACCATCGAACAGGAGGTATATCAAGTATGAAGATCGAAGTTCTCGGCACCGGCTGTGCCAAATGCAAGACCCTCTATGAAAATGTGCAGAAAGCCCTGGAAGAAAGCGGCAAAGAGGCGGAAATCGTCAAGGTGGAAGACATCCCTTCCATCATGAAATACGGTGTCATGAGCACCCCGGCACTGGTCATCGACGGTCAGGTGAAATTCTCCGGCAAACTGGCATCAGCAGCCGAGATCAAGGGGATGCTGCCATGAGACTGTTTCTAACCGTCGTAATCATGTTGATTACCACCGCCGCCTGTGCTGAACTCCCCTCCTCCACCGATGCCGCAATCCGTGCCGCAATGGCATCCAACAAGCCGTCAATCGTCGATTTTGGTGCCCGTACCTGCATCCCCTGTAAAAAAATGGCCCCGATTCTGGAAGAATTGAATCGCGAACTTACCGGCAAGGCAAATGTGCTGTTTGTTGATGTCTGGAAGGATAACACCATCGGCGGACGTTACCGGATCCAGATGATCCCGACACAGCTCTTTTTCGATGCAAAGGGCAAAGAGGTCAAGCGGCATATGGGTTTCATGGATAAAGCTGATATCCTCAAGGAGCTGAAGACTGCAGGCCTGAAATGACCTTCCTGGACAACATCGAGCAGATTATCACCCTTTATCCGATGATTGCCTTCGGGGCGGTCTTTATGGCCGGGGTGCTTTCCTCGGCCTCCCCCTGCGTGCTGGCTACCATCCCGCTGGTGGTCGGCTTTGTCGGCGGCTACAGCGACGGCGACCGGGGCAAGGCCTTCCGCTACTCACTGACCTTCATCCTCGGGTTGTCGCTGACCTTTACCGCCTTCGGCGCTGCCGCCGGCCTGCTGGGTACGATGTTCGGCACCCTGGGCGGGCCGTGGTACCTGATCGCGGGAGCCATTGCGCTGGTCATGGGGGGGCAGATGATGGGGCTGTATGAGATCCGCCTGCCGATCCGACGGGATTTCAAGCCCAAACGAGGCGGGCTGATCGGCGCCTTCCTGCTGGGGCTGTTCTTCGGTGTCGTCTCCTCGCCATGCGCCACACCGGTGCTGGTTGTACTGCTGACCCTGGTGGCAGGCAAGGGACAGGTGTTATACGGCATCACCCTTCTCTTCTGCTACGCCATCGGCCATTGTCTGCTGATGCTCTTTGCCGGTACCTTCACCGGTTTTGTGGAGGGGTTCGTCAAGGCGCGGGGGGTAGTAAATTTCTCTCTATGGGCCAAACGAGTCAGCGGATTAGTGGTTGCGCTGGTTGGGGGCTGGTTTGTGTGGCAAGGGATATAATCAGTAAACCTCGAGTGTCTCTTCGAATCATAAGATCATGTTACAGCAATGGCCGGGAATCCCCGGCCATTGCTGTTTGCAGCTGTATATTCCGGATCGGTTATTTTGAACGGTAGCCGTCAGTCAGCGTTCTCATGAAGGCAACAATCGCCTCTTCTTCCGC
>Ga0209212_1005060_pt1 | contig 15949 bp, 11 predicted proteins | sample RifGroC2_FD_183996 | JGI IMG/M metagenome (GOLD analysis project Ga0209212, IMG submission 183996) | Groundwater microbial communities from Rifle, Colorado, USA - Groundwater C2 (SPAdes) (version 2) | ecosystem: Environmental > Aquatic > Deep subsurface > Groundwater | place: Rifle, Colorado...
CGCCGGCATCCCGGTCATTCTTGGCAGAAAAGGAGCCTTTGGCTCGGGAGAGCATGAGACAACCGTCGCGTGCCTGGAAGAGCTTTCAAAGGTTGCCGGGATCTCCGGCTCTACCGTCTTGGATCTGGGGAGCGGCACCGGCATCCTGGCCATTGCCGCGGCCAGGTTGGGCGCCGCACGCACCGTTGCCATCGACAACGACTTGCAAGCGGCCATCTCCTGCGCAGAAAACGTAAGCCTGAACAACCTGGAAGGACGTATCTTCACTATCTGCGGTGAGTTGGCCTGCCTTGCCGCCGCCTCCTTCGACCTCGTACTCGCCAATAGCTACGCCGATCTCCTGCTGACCCTTGCCGCCGACATGGTCAGCATTACCCGCCCCGGAGGCACCCTGATTCTTTCCGGCATCCCTATTCAGGACAAGTTCGACGTACAGCAGGCATTTCAACGCCAAGGCTGCATCCTCAGGGATAGTCGCATCGGTGAGGATTATGTAACGTTCATCATGCTATATCCTGAACAGACTCGAGATTAAAACCTCCACTTCCCGCTTGTTTGTCAAACCACTTCCGATGTAATCTAGCGCCCATGAACACACTCAAGGTCATCACCAGCCATTCACTCACCAGCCTGGCCGCCTGCATGGCGGAAGATCTGGCGCGCAGTCCATCGTCCCTGCTTGATAACGAAATAGTGGTGGTGCTCAACAACGGCATGGCCCGCTGGATCTCCATGGAGTTGGCAACACTGCAGGGTGTCTGCGCCGGTCTCGATTTCCGTTTTCCCAACGAGGTCATCGACAACTGTTTTAAAGCCGTGCTCCCTGCCCTGCCCTCCAACTCACCCTTTACGCGGGATGCCATGACTTGGCGCATCGCGGCCCAACTGCCCAGCCTGCTGACCCGGCCCGGCTTCGAACAGATCTCCGGCTATCTGAAAAATGGTTCTGACGACCGCAGGCTGCTCCAGATCTCCCGCACCGTGGCCGAACTGTTCGACCAGTACATCATCTTCCGCCCTGAGATGGTCCTGGCATGGGACAACGACAAGGACGAAGGCTGGCAATCCGTTCTATGGCGCGAAATCGCAGCTGACAGCCCTGGCCAGCACCGGGCAGCCCTGCTCAGGACATTCCGGGATCAGGTTGCATCCGGGGCGGCTCCCGCAGGCACCCTGCCCCGCCGTATCAGCCTGTTCGGCATATCCTACCTGCCCCCCTTCCATCTGCAAGCCTTCTCGCTCTTGGCCCGGTTCACGGAAGTCGTCTTTTATCTGCAAAACCCCTGTGGTGTTTACTGGGGCGACATCGTTTCCCGGCAGCGTCTGGCTGAACTGGCGCTTAAGGACTCAACCGAGGCTGAAGAATATTACGATACCGGTAACCCGCTGCTCTCATCCCTGGGCACCCTGGGCCAAGAATTTCACGATATGCTGCTGGAATTCGGGTTCGCTGCTCTCGACCTTGATCACGGTAACGAGAAAGCCGCCACCTTCCTGCTGGAGGCCCTCCAATCAGACATCCGCCAACTGCGTGACAGCGGCGGACAAGATGACAAGCACCTCTGCGCACCCGCGGACCGTTCCCTGCAGGTACACTCCTGTCACGGCCCTTTGCGGGAAATGGAGGTGCTCTACGACAACCTGCTGGCAATGTTCGATGAGATTCGCGATCTGGAACCACGCCAGATTGTTGTCATGATCCCGGATATCGAGGCATACGCCCCCTACATCGCCGCTGTCTTCGGCACCCAGTCCGGCGGCAGACCCGCCATCCCCTTCACGGTTGCCGACCGCAGCCAACGCCGTGAAAACCAGGTCATCGAGACTTTCTTACGCATCCTTGGTCTCCCGGCAACCCGCTTCGGCGTAAACCAGATCCTGGAGCTGCTCGAATCCCCACCTGTCCTGGCACGTTTTAACATCAACCCCGAAGAATCGGCAACCATCCGCGAATGGTTGCGTGCCAACGAAGTTCGCTGGGGATATGATGCCGAGCAACGGGTTGCACTCGGCTCCCCACCCTTTGACGATTTCAGCTGGCAGGCCGCTCTGAACCGTCTCTTCCTGGGATATGCCATGGCCTGTGATGACGAACGCCTGTTCAACGGCATACTCCCTTTTGAAGGTTTGGAAGGTCGTGCGGCTGCCCCCCTGGGCAAGCTGGCCGAATTCCTTCAGGTGGCACACACAGCAACGGGTACACTCACCTGCAGGCACACACTGCTCGAATGGGCCGACGAGCTCACCACCATCGCCCTTGGGCTGATGCTCCCCGATGACAACGAAATTGGGCTAACTACCATTTTTAGCGCGCTGCAAAGCCTGCGCGAGGCCCAGCAACTGAGCGGCTTTCGCACCCCGATCAGCCTGGCTGCCGTGCAGGACTGCCTGAACGGCCTGCTGGACAATGCAGGCGGCGGGTACGGTTTCCTGGGTGGACGGGTCACTTTTTGCGCCATGCTCCCCATGCGCAGCATACCTTTCCGGGTGGTCTGCATGGCAGGGATGAACGACGGGGTCTTCCCCCGTAGCAAGCGCCAACCGGCCTTCAGCCTGATGGCGGGCAGACGGCAACGCGGCGACCGTTCCCTGCGGGATGAGGACCGCTACCTGTTCCTGGAGACGATCATGGCCGCCGGCGAGCGCCTGTATATCAGCTACACCGGCCAGAGCGACCGGGACAACTCCATCCTGCCACCCTCAGTGGTGGTGTCCGAACTGCTGGACTACGTGCAGCGTGGATTCACAATAGCCGCAACGGACGCAGACTCGCCGAAGATACTGACCAAGCACCGCCTGCAGGCCTTCAGCTCGGATTATTTCAGCGATATCGACCCATCCAGGCTGTTCAGCTACTCCCCGGAATACCGAACGGCCCTGCAATCGGGACAGCAGTCCGGCCGCCCCCCGCGCATCTTCAGCACCGAACCGCTGGCTGATGATCCGGAATTGCTGCAAAACATCGACCTTCGTGATCTGAAACGCTTCCTGGCCAACCCGGCTGCGACCTTCTTGAGCCGACGGCTAGGAATACGCCCGCACAGTCCTGGCGACGAAGTGGAAGAGCGCGAGCCATTCGCCCTGGATAGCCTCACGGCTTACGGACTCCGGCAGGAACTGGTGAAACGAACACTGTCCGGCTCGGAGATGGGAGAGTGTTACCAGGTTGCCCGCGCCAAATCGATCCTGCCGCCGCTGACCGCGGGACGGGTCGCCTTCGATAAAACCCTGCTTAAAAGCCGGGAATTCGCCCATTCGCTTGCGCCGTTTCTGGGTGAGGAGCTGGAGCCGCTAAAAGTCACCTTCACCCATGACGGCATGACGCTGAGCGGTGTCCTGAGCGATATCCGCTCGAAACGACACATACAGTGGCGCTGCGCCGGAATGAAGGCCAAGGACCGTCTCGGCCTATGGCTCGATCACCTGATCCTCAACGCCCTGGCCCCCGCAGGCTACCCCCGTGAAAGTCTGCTGGTCTGCAAGGATCTGTCCCTGGCTTTGGCGCCATTGGGCAACGCAGCGGCGGAATTGGACAAACTGCTGGAGTTGTACCGCGAAGGTCTGCGCCGGCCGCTGCCCTTCTTCCCGCAGGTTTCCTGGCTTTACCTGACGGACGGCCTGGAGAAGGCGCAGGGCCGATGGAACGGCAGCGACCACGCGCCAGCACCGCCTGAATCGTCCGATCCGGCCTGTTCGCTCTGCTTTGGCGATAAGGATCCCCTGGATGAGGAGTTTGAAAAGCTGAGCCGCATGGTCTTTGAACCGTTGCTGGCAGTGGCAATTGAGGAGAAGATTAAGTGAAGATCCAGGCAGATTTGGTTTTCCCTGGAGCGTAGGCATCCTGCCTGCGTTTCGGGCGGATTCATGCTCGAATATGGTTTTGACTTCAAAGCCTATTTCTATTCAAGCGATACACCCGCTTGAAATGGCAGGCAGGATGCCTACCCTCCTTTTTCATACACTCCCAGGAAATGCTGAACTGTTACAAATCCTCTTGTGGCGCACCACTAGCAGTGCTATCATTTTGATATCACACTTGAACAGGAGAATACCATGTCTCAACTGTTGATCCGCAACCTGGAAGATGAAACAATCCAGCGATTGAAAGCCCTCGCAAAAGCGCACAACCGGTCATTACAGGGAGAGGTGAAGCTCATCCTTGAGGAGATTGCCCGTCAGCCCGACGAATTGCCGTTGGCCATTGCCGAGCGCTGGCAGGGATATTTTGCCGGTCGGTCCTTCAGCGACAGTACTGAGCAGGTTCGGCAGGACCGTGAGCGATGACACCTCTGGTCATAGACGCAAGCATAGCCGTCAAGTGGTTTATTCCCGAGTCTCATTCTATTAACGCACTCAAACTGCTCGATACAGGTTGTGAACTGCTTGCGCCCGATCTCATCTTTGCAGAATTCGGCAATGTGTTATGGAAAAAGTGGATGCGGAACGAGCTGGATTCTGAGGTAATTTTCCCTATCCTGGCGGATCTCTGCCGGATGCGGTTACGAATCGCGCCGACAACCGCTCTTGCCGACAAGGCTGCCGCCATTGCCATCACTTACCGGCGCAGTTTTTACGACAGCATCTATCTGGCGCTTGCCGTTACCGCGCAAGGACGCATGGTCACCGCCGACGAGAAACTCTGCAATGCACTTCGAGATACACCCATGGCAGAGCGGGTGTTATGGATAGAGGATGTGCTTGTGGCGTAAGTAGCAGGAGGGGCTAATGAAATCAAAATAGCATTGTGTGGTGGTGCAAGCATCCTGCCTGCGATAATACAGACGATTTTTCGGAGGGTAGGCTTCCAGCCTGTCTATCCCGCGATAGCGTGACAACTGCGGGACATCACCACTCGCAGGCAAGATGCCCGCGCCCCGAGTCCGGTTTAAAACACCTTTAAAGATACACTCACTCCACTTGTAAGACTTATTGTGTCACAGGCCTGTGTTATCCTTGTTGGAAACTATACAGCATGTTTTGGTGCATAGGCATCTTGCCTGCTACAATACGGAGGGTAGGCTTCCAGCCTGCCTATTCAAGCGAGGTTGAACCCCGCTTGAAGCACAGGCATGATGCCTACGCTCCAATTAATACCATTTAGATTGCAATGTGGAACAAGCTCCAGACGAGGCGAATAGTTATCCTTGTTGTATCTGAAAAGCATGTCGGGAAATAAGTTTTTTGTTTTAGGATTAGCGGGTTGGGAGCAGATGGGGTTGGTGGGGTGAAGGCGGGAATGGGTGTCGGCGGGAGTTTTGAGCTTAGATAAAATGGTGAGGCCCTACAAGACTCGCTAGACGCACGGAGGGAATAATTGATCAGTGAAATAATAATTCGTGACTGGCAGCACTTTGATGAAGAAGTTACACTATTGCCTTACCGTCGTTGGTTATTCAGAGGTCAGTCGAACGTCGAATGGGAGTTGCAAACCTCGCTTGTCCGTCTTTTCAAGGATCTTACCAAGATGTTTGAACTGGGGCGACCTGATAGGAAACGAGTATTCCATCGAGACAAACATGAAAATGCAATGATCCGTCAGTTCACAGCAAACGCTCATTTATACCTCAAAACGCTGCCACAGAAAAATACAAACTTGGAATGGTTGTCAATCATGCAGCATCACGGCTGTCCGACACGATTGCTTGATGTGACAGCATCACCTTATATTGCACTCTACTTCGCCTTAGAGAGCGGCAATACCGATGCAGCCGTTTATGCGTTCAATCATAGGGAGTTCAGCAATATTGACCTTGAAGTACTGGGTAAAGACTACAAAAAAACTGTCCTAGACGGGAATGAGAAGGGCAAGGCTTTTATTATACCATTTGAACCAAAGCAAACTAACGAACGTTTACTTGCGCAACAAGGCGCTTTCTTGGTTCCGAGTAACAACAACGAATCATTCGAGCAAATAATAAGTGTATATCCAAATGAGAAACCTCCGGTCAAAAAGTTCATCATTACTAGAAATCTGCGGTTAGAGCTGACCAAGAAGCTGCGTAGTATGAACATAATAGCTGCTACACTTTTTCCAGGGCTGGATGGTTTTTGTCGATCACTGAAATTTCAAGTTGATACAATTTCACAACTTGAGCGATTTGAGGAATAAAGATCGAATCGGGTTGTTGGGGAGTTCCCCCAGTCCCTACACCACCGGGCATACTGGTCAGCACCGGGCGGTTTCTAAAGATAGACGGACTACCTGTATGGAGGTATAAAATGGGGCGTCGTGGTGGTTTGGCGGGGATGATTGCTGCGATAGCTGGAGCTACAATAGATGCCGCATTTAGAGCATCACGGAGGGCTGAAGCCGAGCGAAAAAGACAAATTCGTGCAGCTGAAAGCGCCCGACAAAGACAAATACGCGCAGCTGAAAGCGAACGAAAAAGGCAAATCCGAGCAGAAGAGAATGAGAAAATAAAAGTCGGCAAATCTGCAAAACGGCTTGCCGATAAGGTCAACGAGGCGCTCAAAATAGCTCGCAGAACGCCCAACCAGAAAACCAAACTTCGTAAGATCTACGCGGCCCAGCATATAATTGAGCAACTCAAGAACATGGAGGAAATGTATTCATATCTGACGCTGTACGACCTTTTGCCTATAGAAGCAGAACTTATGCAGATGCAAGCGGAAACTGAAAGCAACCTACAAAATTTGAAGACATGAGAGAATGTATCCAGGATGGTTAACGCAGCTGAGAATTAAACTACCCGACTTACTAAATACAGGCCATAAAAAGGAGGCATTGTGAAGATTTCAAGGTATGGTAGTTCTGCAAACCACGGTACTAACAGCATAGAACTTAAAAAAGTTAACATTTCATGGAATTCTAAAGAAAATTGTATTGCAATTAAATCCAACAATATTCGTGATTTCAATACGGAATCAAAGCATAATTATGAAGTCAGCATTCCATTAAACGACTTGGCTGAAATATTCAAGGCATTAGGTAATGAAGGCGTTTCTTTATCAGCAATGATGATCGGTACCTCATTGGAAAATTCACTAAAAGCACTAAATAGAATTACTGCCGCTGCGTCAGGCATTATCCCGGCAAAAACTACTGGATAGGAAAAGATGCAGTGGTTGAAATTTAAAACGATACGGAGAGACTGAACAAGTTGGGTGAGTTACAAATAAGATAGCCGAAAATAGCTTCGAATGGAGATAGCTATGGAAATCCCAAGTTTTGAAGAATGCATGCTCCCTTTACTGCGATACGCTGCCGACGGGCAACAGCATAGCACGAAAGATGCCGTTGATTCAATTGCGGACCAATTGCAGCTTTCATCGGAACAGCGCATTCAACTTCACAAAAGCGGCACTAACATTCTTTATGCGAATGCCGCATGGGCAAAAACGTATCTTAAGGAGGCAAAGCTCTTAGAATACCCATTGCGTGGCATGCTGCGAATCACGGATGAAGGCAAAAGGGTTATTGAGTCGAATGTGCAACATATAGATGCTAAATTCCTTGAACGCTTCCCGTCATTCGCAGAGTTTCTGAAACGAAAGGGCACAAGAACAACTGCGGACGCTCAAATGGAGGCGATACCTGACACATCGAATTACACAAAAACGGCATCGGAATTCCATTCAGGAGGAATGAACATGCCAAATACTGTCAAGGAAACAATTGAAAATATTCTTGATCTGCAGTTGGAGTGGAGTGCAGATACAACTGTCGAAATGAAGGAGAGAGGAGAACTTGTACGAAACAAATTCCCACAGCTACTTGAAACCCTGTTGAGGGATTATCTAACAACAATACCGAATATAGGCTTTGAAGGCTCTGATGGTACAGGCAGAAAAAACAGAGTTCCATGGGCAAGAATTTTTTCAAATAAATATTCCCCAAAAGCTACTGACGGCTGGTGTGTTGCTATCTTATTTGCATTTGATGGTTCAGAAGCCTATGTGTCACTTGGTCTTGGTTCAACGCAAGGCAAATCCTTTCTTCCAAAGGACCCAGATGAAATTGCTGAGAAAGTCAATTGGGCGCGAAGCGTTCAAATTAAAAGTTATTCGAACATTGAAGGGTTACTTGAAACCATACAGTTAAAGGATCCCGGTAATCTCGGAGCTTCCTATGAAAAAAGCAATGTGTATGCAATTAAGTACAGACGTGATGCTATTCCAGAAGATGAGCAGATAAAAAGTGATATTGCGCAGTTTCTTTGTATGCTTAGCGACTTGTACCAAGCAGAAGAAAGCCTTGTTCCCACATCGGCGCAACAGGCTCTTGAAACCCCAAAAGAAGACCGGCAAATCTGGGTGTTCGCTCCTGGTCGCAAAGCCCGATTCTGGAACGACTGCTATTCCGGTTCTATTGCCGTATTTGGTGCCGAGCGGCTTGGACCTTTGAACACCTATATATCCAAGGAAGAGATCCAACAAAAGCTCAAGGATGTTTATCAAAAGAACACAGATACGGAACCTAGTAACGACGCCCTAGCAGCATGGGAATTCTCTCGTGTGATGAAGGCAGGAGATATCGTTTTCGCCAAAAATGGCAAATGCAAAATAGTAGGCATCGGTGTTGTCATTGGAGGGTACCGACACGATCCGAACAGGATAGAGTACCGAAACGTCCGGGATGTAAAGTGGATCCGCGAAGGAGAGTGGCTTCTTCCAGACGGTGTAAAATTTGCCAACAAAACCCTTACCAACATCACACGTAATCGGAGCTTGGTTGACATAATTGGGGGAGTAATCGGCATCAAGTACGAAGATATTTTGGAGGAGGCTTCCGTTGAAAATATTGATGTTCCAGTAATTACGGATGAAAGTGAACCGGACATACAGCCGGAATACTCCATCGAAGACTGTTCCCATGAGACAGGGCTCGACGAAGAAACTTTAGAACGTTGGGTGCGTGCAATCGAGAGAAAAGGCCAGGCCATCCTCTATGGCCCTCCAGGCACCGGGAAGACCTATGTCGCCCGGCGTTTGGCAAAACATCTGGTCTGCGGAAACGACGGATTTGTCGAACTGATTCAGTTTCATCCCACCTATGCCTACGAAGACTTTATTCAGGGCATCCGCCCAATGACTGGAGAAGATGGCGGGCTCAGCTATCCTCTCGTGCCGGGACGATTCCTTGAGTTCTGCAAGAAGGCCGAACGACGTGAAGGACGTTGCGTTCTGATATTGGATGAGATCAACCGTGCAAACCTCTCGCGGGTTTTCGGCGAGCTTATGTATCTTCTGGAATACCGTGATCATAGCATTCCACTCGCAGGCGGTGAAAGATTCGGCATACCGGAGAACGTCAGGCTGATCGGCACCATGAACACGGCCGACCGGTCCATAGCGCTGGTGGATCACGCCTTGCGCCGCCGGTTTGCTTTCCTGGAGTTGTACCCGAATTATGAGGTGCTGGAGCGTTTCCATTCGGATAATGAATTCCCGGTTACAGGACTCGTGGAAACCTTGAAGAGCGTCAACCGGCAGATCGGTGACCGGCATTATATGGTCGGCATATCCTTCTTCTTGAGGAATGACCTGGTGGATCAGATCGAGGATATCTGGCGGATGGAGATCGAACCCTACCTGGAAGAATACTTCTTTGATCAGCCTGCAAAGGTTGATGAGTTTCGCTGGACCAAAGTAAAGGGCACGGTTGCGAGAACGTGAGTGATCAGGACATCCAAATACTCCACTGGAAGGAGTATGAGGCGACTAGGCACACGCCGAGCACGGTAACGGATGCCCTGGGCAATGCCCTGTATCAAAACTTCCGTAATCACGTAGCGGTAGAGTTCCCCACACCAAAAACCGATGGACAGTGGGAATTTAAGCCTCTTGGCTGGGTGGGGACCATCCCTGTAACCGAATCGATTTCGGTTTCGATTCACCCCAAGGCCCCGCTGGCGAACCTCTTTCGGATGTGGGAGTACGCCTACCGGCTTAAGGGCTTTCGATTCTTCGATGATGTTGTCGGCTGCCACTCTCTCACGGAGTTCTACCAGAATCTCGCTGGTATCCTTGCCAACAAGGTTCTGGACCGGGTACACAAGGGGCTTTACAGAACGTATATCGGCCGGTCGGAACGGCTCCCTTATGTCTCGGGCCGCCTGGATATCCGCCGCATGATGTCTGAACCGTGGCGAGTTGACCTTGAATGCACATTTGAAGAACATACGGCAGACGTCGTAGAGAACCGAATCCTTTGTTGGACCCTTTCCGTAATCGCCAGGAGCGGTTTGTGTACCGATCCTGTCTTATCCAAGGTTCGCCGGGCTTACAGAGAACTGCTTGGCTGCACCACTCCAACACCAATCCTGCCTAAGGCCTGCATCGGAAGGCTTTACAATCGGCTGAATGACGATTATGAGCCTCTTCATGGCATATGCCGGTTTTTTCTAGAACACCGGGGACCGACACATCAACAAGGCGATTATGCCATGATGCCGTTCCTCATGGACATGGCGCGGTTATTCGAACTCTTCGTGGCAGAATGGCTAAAACAGAATTTGCCAATGAAGTATGAGCTTAAAGAGCAACATGCCGTTAACTTTGGCACAGGAGGCGAACTGCAATTTAGAATCGACGTTGTAATCCTGGATCGGGCAACCGGAACCCCTCTATACATACTCGACACAAAGTACAAGGTTCCTGACACCGCAGGCATGCCCGATGTCCATGAAGTCCGGAGCTATGCTGAGGCGCTCGGGTGTACCGAAGCCGTTCTTGTTTATCCGATTGAACTACAATGCTGTATGAATGTTAGGGCCGGAAATATCAGGGTTCGTACGCTGACCTTTGCTGTAGGCGGAGATATTGATGAAGGTGGGAAAACATTTTTGAGTTCACTTTTTAGAAACTGATAAATGATTGATCGGTGCTTGGATATGGGACAGAACACTCATCCAAACTGATCAGGACAAAAGCTCTATTTGGCAACATAAGATTGATCATAGCCTTCACACACTCTCTTGGCACCATTGTAGAGCTAATGATTCCTGATATTGGGGCGTGGTCATCTTGACTGCGTTTCAAGCGGGGTTCAACCCCGATTGAATAGGCAGGCTGGAAGCCTACCCTCCTTTTTTGGCAGGCAAGATGCCTACACTCCACAACACTGGAGTTTCTCTATGCCCACACAACATGAGCCCTACTGGCACAAGCGTCGCCTGCCACATTTCGAGGGTGGCGGCATACCACAGGGCGTGACCTTTCGCCTGGCTGATTCATTGCCGCGACATAAGCTCGTTATCCTGAATGAACAGCTTGCACACCTCGATGAAGCCAAGACTGACTCAGAACGCACGCGACAGATCAACCTGATGCTCGATGAAGGGCATGGCGCTGCATGGCTCAAGAATCCCGCCGTGGCCGAGATTGTCCAAAATGCTCTGTTGTTCTTCAATGATCACCGCTATACGATCCATGCCTGGGTCATCATGCCCAATCATGTGCATGCCCTTTTCACACCCGCCGAAGGGTGGACGCTGACAAAGATACTCCACAGTTGGAAATCCTTTTCTGCCCGCGAGGCAAACAAGGTGCTGGATAGAACCGGTGAGTTCTGGCAGTCGGAATATTTTGACCGTGCCATCCGGGATGAACGTGGCTTTATTGCGGCTGTAGAGTACATCGAGTACAATCCGGTCAAGGCGGGGTTATGCGAGAATCCCCGTGAATGGCGGTACAGCAGCGCATTTGGGGCGTAGTTATTCTAAGGGGCGTAGGCATCTTGCCTGCGTTTCGGGCGGAACCCGAATATGGTTTGACTTCAAAGACTGTTCAAGCGATACACCCGCTTGAATAGGCAGGCAGGATGCCTACCCTCCTTTTTCAGTCAGACTGGAAGCCTGCCCTCCAAGACACTCCAAGCTGGAACGCAGTTGTTTCCATGATCCCGCTTGCACGCACTTTATGACAATATTACTATTGTCATAATTCAAGATTGGAGGCAAAGAATGTCGCAATACGTATCAAAATCCAAATTCAAGCCACATTCGCTGGAGTATTTCCGTAGCCTGCGCAATACCGTATTAAAATATGATGCTCCCTTGGAACCGTTAGGGGTAGAAGATTGGGAGATACTTAAATTATCTCTACGTAATAAGATCAAGGAACAGGAGACCTCCAAGAGTGACAATATTTAAGACAAGCAGATACACCAGAACGTAGTCATCTTGACTGCATTTCAAGCGGAATCTTGTTCGAATATTGTTTTGACTTCAAAGACTGTTCAAGCGATACACCCGCTTGAATTGGCAGGCTGGAAGCCTACCCTCCCATTTCAAACAGACGTAGTGTCCGCACCCAAAACTTGGACAAATATGAAGATCCTCAATCTGCACAACATCGACATCTCCGGACTGACCCTGATCGAGGCCAGCGCCGGGACCGGCAAGACCTGGACCATCACCGCTCTATACATACTGCTGGTGCTGGAGCAGCGCATGCGGCCGGAAGAAATTCTGGTGGTGACCTACACCAAGGCCGCCACCGCCGAACTGCGCGACCGCATCAGGAAACGCCTGACCGACACACTGGATTTATATTCAACCGGCCGGGGACCGCTTGATGAACTGGAACATCTACTGCTTACGGCACGCAGCACCGATGCGGAAACAGCCCAAAAACTCCTGACCCGCGCCCTGTATTCCTTTGATGACGCCGCCATCTTCACCATCCACGGCTTCTGTCAGCGGGCGCTGCTGGAAAACGCCTTCGAGAGCGGTTCACTGTTCGACAGCGAGATGACCAGCGACCAGTCCGCTATTGTACGCCAGGTGTGCGACGACTTCTGGCGATCACAGGTCATGACCGAGGACGGGCCGTTTCTGGAGCGCCTGATTGCCGAAGGTTATACGCCTGAGAAGCTGGCAGCTCCCTTTGACGGGCATTTTCAGAACCCTGGCCTGCAAGTTATTCCCGAGGCGAACAACGAGAATCTGGCTGCACTTATGGAATGGCGCGATGCCCTGCTGCCCCCGGTGGCGGTCATGTGGCAATCGGAACGTGCAGCTATCACCCGGCAGCTTAATCAGGCCAACCTGAGCCAGACCAGTTACAAACCGCCCCAGATCGAGGCAGCCGCTGCAAAACTAGATGCCTGCCTGTCCTTTGGTTCACTACAGCAGGGGTGCGACGGCCTGGCCCTGTTCACCACTGACAAGATCAATACCGCTATAAAAAAGGGGTCCACCCGGCCAGACCACCCGTTTTTTGAACTTAGCCAACAGCTGCATGCTGCTGCCGTGCGGGTTGATGATGCCTACAAGCAGAAGCTGATTCATCTCCAGACCACACTGCAGGCCTGGCTGCGTATCGAGCTAGCTCAGCGCAAGCAGGCCCTTAACTTGCGCAGTTACGATGACTTGCTGCTGGATCTTCATCTTGCGCTTGAAGGTCCTGGCGGTGAACGATTGGCGGCCGCCCTGCGCGAGCGCTACCACGCGGCGCTGATCGACGAGTTCCAGGATACCGACCCGCTGCAATGGCGGATATTTGCACGGATGGCTGGACTTAATAGTGACAAAACGACTCACCACAGCCCACTTCCCGAGAGGGGGGGAACAGCTTATCCACTTTTCCTGATCGGTGATCCCAAGCAGGCTATCTACAGTTTTCGCGGTGCGGACATACAGGCCTACATCGCCGCGGCACTGGCAACAGAGACCGGCAGGTGCTGGACCCTGGATACCAACCGCCGCTCGACAAAGCCTCTGGTCAGGGCCGTTAATACCCTCTTCAAAGCTGACGATCCCTTTCAGTGCCGCTCTATAAACTTCACAGATGTGCAATCCGGCCGAAGCGAAAAACAGCAACTGCTGCAAAACGGTTGCCCTGTGCAACAACCCCTGCGCTTTTGGGTCCATCAAAGGCAGGACCAGACCAAAGTCGCCGGCAAAGCTGCTGTCCGCACCGCAACGATCACGGCAACCGCTGCCGAGATCGCCAGACTGCTGGATAACAGCTGCGAGATCATCGGCAAAAACGGTATTCAGCGGACTCTCAGACCTGGTGACATTGCCGTGCTGGTCAAGGCCCATTACCAGGCTGATCAGATCCAGGATGCCCTGATCAGCCTGGGGATCCCCTCGGTCCAGCATGGCAGTGCCACCATCTTCGAGACCCGGGAGGCGCTGGACATCCTGCGCATACTGCGGGCTGCAGCCGATCCGTCTCGCGGCAACCTGATTCGTGAAGCTTTATTGACCGCCGTGATCGGTCTGTCGGCCAACGAGGTTTTTGCACTGGGGAGCGATGATGATGCTTGGGAAGTTTGGCTGATGCGCTTCCGGGCACTGCATGAGGCTGCCCGGACAGGTGGCGTGATTGCCCTGGCCTCGCGCCTGCTGGGGGAGTGCGGAGCCAGGACCCAGGCCCTTAGCCATGCGGGCGCTGAGCGGAGGCTGACCAACATCCTGCATTGCATGGAACTGCTGCATGGAGCCGAGCAGGAACACGGAATCGGGCTCGAAACCTCCATCACCTGGCTGGAGCGGCGCATCAGCGGCGAGCAGCAGGACGAGACCGCTCTGCTGCGCCTGGAAACGGATGATGATGCTGTAACCATCTCCACTATTCACGCCAGCAAGGGGTTGGAATACCCGGTGGTGTTTCTCCCCTTTGCCTGGGATCCACCCGCAAACCGTAACAGTCGCGTGCTGTTTCACGCCGAAGACGGTTCTCTGGTGCTGGATCTTGGTTCTGACAAACGCGATACAGAGCACAAACAGCTTGCCCGTGCGGAACAGGAGGCCGAGGCGGTTCGCCTGTTATATGTTGCCGCCACCCGGGCCGAGTTTCTCTGCTATATCACCTGGGGGGCCGTTAAGGGTGCCTTTGGATCGCCACTGCGCAGGCTACTGCACGGGACAAAATTCAAGGACGCCAAGTCATTGGGTGCAGCCAGTGACCAGGAGATCCTGGATGACATCCGTGCGTTGGCAAACGCATCCATCCAGGACAACAATCCCGCTGCCATGTCGGTAGAATTCATGCCTACAGACATGATCTCCCCTGCCTACTGTTCCGGGCAGAACCCTGCTGCCAACTGCAACTGTCGGGCGCTAACATCTGCGATAGCCGCCGACTGGCGAGTTTCCAGCTTCAGCGCCATTGCCGGCGGTAGTGAACGTGCGTTGCAGCCACACGACCACGACGCCCTCCCCGCCCCGGCCGCAGCAACGGACTTTGATCGCATGGCAGCCACTGACGGGCTGTCGATCTTTGATTTCCCCCGCGGCGCCGAGGCCGGTTCCTGCCTGCATGAACTGTTCGAGCATCTCGATTTCAGCAGCGCAGCAAGCACTTCCCTGGAAAGCACCACCCTGGCCTGCCTGCAGCGTAACGGCTATGACCAGCGCTGGCTTCCGGCCGTGACTCGTATGATCAGCGAGGTGATCTCCACCCCTTTGATCCCGGATGCTCCTGACTTCTCCCTGGCTCGACTCAGGCCTGACTCGTGGCGAACCGAAATGGAGTTTTTCCTCCCTCTGGGCAGGTTGAGCGGATCACTGCTACGCGAGGTTTTTGCCGGACTGCTGACTCCGGAGCTGCACGGAAATTTCCATGAAATCCTGTCCATGCTTCAGGTTCATGAGTCGCGGGGCCTTCTGCACGGATTCATTGACATGATCTTTGAGCGCGCCGGCCGCTACTATATAATCGACTGGAAATCCAACCACCTGGGCAATCAGCGTGAGGACTACCACCAATCCGCACTTCGTCAATCAATGGCCCAGCACGCCTACATTCTTCAATACCACCTCTACGCTCTGGCTCTGGACCGGCTGCTGAGGTTGCGACTGCCCGGTTATGACTATGCCACCCATTTCGGTGGCGCCATCTACGTTTTCTTGCGAGGCATCTCTGCTGACAGGCCGCACAATGGCATTTTTCACGACCGTCCCTCGCATGAATTCATCCAAAGGGCAAACAGGATTATTCTTTCAACAGCTCCTGAGCAATCCTGAAATCAGAGTCT
>Ga0209212_1005067_pt1 | contig 15934 bp, 14 predicted proteins | sample RifGroC2_FD_183996 | JGI IMG/M metagenome (GOLD analysis project Ga0209212, IMG submission 183996) | Groundwater microbial communities from Rifle, Colorado, USA - Groundwater C2 (SPAdes) (version 2) | ecosystem: Environmental > Aquatic > Deep subsurface > Groundwater | place: Rifle, Colorado...
TTTGAAGGGCTTGGTGCGGGCGGTGATCAGCCCCCAGACCAGGGTGTCGGCGTATTTTTCAAGCTGGGTCTTCGAGAACAGGTTCATAGCGGCTCCTTGAAAAGTCGGTGGAAGAGGTCCCCGTAAATTATAACAAAAGAGGCCTTCCCGGCCGCGGTTTCAGCGGCGGCCCAAAGGGCCTACCGGGGCCTGGGAAGATTGCCGCCGAAAACAGGGCCCTTGGCAAAGCTCCAGAACATCGTTTTGACAAATCCAATATCCGATTTGGTATTATAAGCAGAGTTTACACTGCACAATGGATCATCCTAACTATGGCCACAATATTCTCTGAAACCCTGAAACGGCTGAGAAAAGGGTCCGGCTTCCAGACAGCCTATCGCTTTTACCACGGGAACGGCGGCGCCGCCGTACTTAATATCTCTTATCGCAAATATCTGGCTATTGAACAGGGTAAGATCCTGCCCGTATTCGGCAGACTGGGCGAGTTGATCTGCGCTCTGAGGGCGGCGCCCAAAGACCCTGCAGGCGAAGAACTGATCTGCGCATGGCTAAAGACGATGACCGGGGAGAAAGCTTACAGGGAGATCCTGGAGCCCATGCTGGCGGGAAAGGCCGCCAACTCCCACATCCCACCCATGAATACGGCCATGAAGCATGTCTTGGCCGGTAAAAAATATTTCATCAGCCCGCGGCAAATGGAGGCGATATCGGTCAGCCGGGGAACTTACATCTGCTTCCTGGCCCTGTCCAGCGACAGCGGCGCGTGGACGGCGAAGAACCTGGCGCCCATTGCCGGCCTCACTCCGGCCGCCTGCGAGAAAGCACTAGAAGCCCTTACCGCGGTAAAAGTGCTGAAAAAGACCAAACCAGGACATTACAAATGCCCGCTGGCGGATAAAATGGTGGAATTCCCGCAGAAGACAGCCGAGCTTGAGGCAATGAGGAATAAACTCCTGAAATATCAGGAGGAACTGATCGCGGCTGGGGCCAACGCGTATATGCGCAGAGGGATAATGCGCGCCGACGCGGACGAACTGCACAACCTATTCCCGCTGATGCGGTTGGGGATGTCTACGGCACTTTCTTACGCGATTACCGAGAAAACCAAAAAGTCAGGGCTGTACTCCGTGGAATGCCATATAGTAAGGCTGCGCGACTTTTAACCGGGCACGGCTGCTCTATGCCGTCGGCTCCGGATCACTCGCCAGTGCTTATGCTCAAGCCGTATCCGCATGACATGCCCGGCGCACTCCTTACTTCCCCGACAGGAGAACAACGGGGAATATAATACCCCGCCCGGAGACAGCGCCGGCCTGGAGCAGTATTTGATCAGCCGCTCCAGGCCAGGCGCTTTTGACTCTTTCGGGATCAGGGAGTTGAGTGTTGTGTCCCCTTATTGCTTTTCGGTCCCGATCACGGCGCCTGTTTTGCCGCTAACATGAATCACCGTATGGTTTTTGTCGTCATAAATATTATAGGTAGTCCCGTAGATAGAGACCCTAGTTTCGCCAAAACCTGCGGCAATGGCTGTTTTTCTGGCCTGATCGAGGGATATTTTGAATGCATCCTCGTGCAAAGGTTCACCCATCAGCAGAGTCCCGAGCGACATGGTCGCTATCTCAACCAGCGTGCCATCTCTCCGGACTCCGACTTCCATGGCGTCGCAAGTGAAAGACATGAATTTAGGAGAATAAACACCTATCACCATCATATATTGGTCATTACTTTTCGGACCATATACCTGAATTCCGGATATTCTGGCCTTTCCGCCGAACTTTTTCTTGCACATCGCTTTGGCGGCTCCCGTGTAGGCGAACGGATCCGTGTTCACAAGTGTGCTGTCAACCTCCGCCTTCGGCGCCGGGATATTGCCGCTATCTTTACCCAGAACAGGAAGGCTGGTGGAGAACTCCCCGTTGTCCGCCACGGCGTCCCTTAAGTCCGACGGGATATTGCTATGCGGGCCCTTAATGTGACCGTACCACACTGCCGCCGTTACCACGGTTACCGTAATAAGGCCGCCTATTTTCCATTTAGTCATAACTCCTCCTTGAATGCCCGAATATTTCTATCATAAGACCCCACTACCGTTTTCCGCTTTACACCTTAATATTCCGCGCTACATCGCTTATATGTTAACACAAACCGCGCGCCTTCTTAAATGTCCTTGGTCCCGCCATCCCGCGTTAAATGGCCCAGTCGCAGGGCCCAGGGGATTTTACCGTTCCTTTACCGTTATAGCCACCATTTAAAGAGCTGGACGCACCGTACGACGACAACGGCCATAGCCAACCGTTCGGTCATTCCCCTGCGTCCGTGAGCTTGTAACCGAAACCCCGCACCGATACTATCATGCCGCCTAACGCACCGAGCTTTCTGCGCAGGTTCATTATGGTCACGTCCACTGTTTTATGGCCGGCTGTTCCAGGCGCCTTTTCCCAGACAGCTTCCAGCAGAAAGTCCCGCGTGACGGGCGTATTCGCCCTTCCCATCAACACGCGCAGAAGCTCGTATTCCCTGCCGGAAAGCGGGATGCTTTCCTCACCGGCCTTCACCTGCCTGGCGTTCAGGTCTATTGCCAGCCCGCCGCATTCCAGCCTGCAGTTGACCAGCTCCGGGGAGGCCCTGCGCACCAGAGCGGCGGCGCGGGCCAGGAATTCTTCCATATCAAACGGTTTTGACAGGTAATCGTCGGCGCCGAAACGCAGCCCGAGCACCCTGTCCGCCACCTCCGCATTGCCGGACAGCATAAGTATAGGGATAGCGCTGAAGCGGGGATCCTTCCTTAAAGTCAGGCAGAGTTTCATCCCGTCACCGTCGGGCAGGCCCCTATCGAGCACTATCAGGTCCGGTTTGGCTCGCTCTATTTCACCATATCCGTCTTTAAGGTCTTTAGCAATGTGGACAATATGCCCCTCTTCCAGCATGGCTGCGGCAACAAGGTCCCGGCAGGACGCATCATCTTCGATGACAAGCACTAGTAGTCGTTTCATAATTGTATAAAGTCCTCCCGAATAGTTTAGCGGAAAGCCCCGCCAGACAAAGGTCGGGGATATAATCCAGAAGCTGTTTCCGGGCCCGGATTCCGGATTATTTTTACCTGCCGCAGCGGAACCCGACGCCCGTGTTCACGTTGGACGGGGCGCTGCTCGCGCGGAAGGCGAACACCCCGGCGGTCGCGCCGTCGCCCCAGAAGTCGCCCCGGATCACCGCATTGGCAGTTGCAGTACAGCCATAATACTGCCCGGCATTCTGGGCGCTTGTATAAGCCCCCGCCGGGCCCGCCCTTCCTTTTTCATAGTCGGATAAAGCCGCATTACTCCACTCTAACCACCCGGTAGTCTCCCATAGCCCGGTCCCGGTGCCGCCTACGCAGGTCATATCCACCCATTCCCAGACATTCCCGGACCAGTCCCAGATGTATTGCCCTGAAGACAATTGATGCACCCTTCTTTCAATAGACGGTGTCACATTCCCTGTGTTAACGTAAGGGTCGTCGTCGGGGTCGCCTGTTATATCAGCCTCTAAAGCGGCAGCGGGGGCATTATCACTGTGCCCCCGCCATAAACCACCGCTCCCGACAGTTCCGCCTGTCCAGTTCCAGCCGACATTCTCTATATTCCTTGAGATCGTCTGCGCCTCTTCCATTGTAAGCAGATGATACCCCGGCCCGAGCGCCGTACAGTATCTTTTTGCATCCGTTTGCGAAATTGATACCCAGGGTAAGCCGGCAGCCTCCGAGGTCGGCACACTGCCGACATTCTTTGCTTCATATTTCTGAACATAAAAATCCCGGGTCCCCAGCGCCGGATCTCCCGGCACAAGCAGCCAGGTTCCGCCGACAGCCGGCGCCGGCGGCGCGGTTTCTAAAGTCCCCGTAATGCCGAATATGCCTGTGCCGGATCTTATATTAGCGGCGGCCAGGTCCGCGTCAACCGCAGACAGCGTTGTGGCCGCGTAATAACCGGCAAGGACCGTATCGTTGGCGGGGTCAAGCGTCTGTTTTTTTGCACCCAAAACGTGCGTTGAAACATCCGCCGCCCGGGCGTAGCCTATGAGCCCGGAGAACAATACGAGCAGAAGCAGTGCAATTCCGTTGATTTTCATCCTGGTCTTTATTTTGTCACCTAAGTAGTGGTCCAAGAACCATCTCCTCCGATTATCATCCATTTTGCGGGCGATACCAGGCGCAACGTTATTGTGGAGTACGTCTCAGTGCTCTCGTTGTCGTAAATTGTGCCTCCCGACGTGGAATCCGCTATATAAGTTGACGCTGCGGCCTGTATTGTTACGCCGCCGGCACCAAATTTTACCACGGTTATTGTGGCACCTATGTCGACGGCGGACACGGACGGCAATGTTACGGTCTGCGCGGAGGCGCTGTTGACGGTTATGGTCTTGCCGAAGTCGACGCTGGTCACGGTAATGCCGCCATCAGCGGCCTGCGTGGTGTATTTGCCGATAGTGGCCGTCCCGGACGAGATCAGCCCCTTATACACGCCGCCTATGTTAAGTTCGTTGTTAGCGGTAGCCCCGGAGAGGCCGAGGTTATAGCCTATTACTATGTTCCCGGTGCCGGTAGTGACGCTGTACCCGGCCTGGTAGCCTATGAATACATTATCTGAGCCGGTACGAAGCGCATAACCAGCGCGGTAGCCCATAAGGGTGGCGCTGGAAAAGGAATTATTGAAGGCCCCGTAGCCCGCCTCGGTCCCGTATATGGCGTTGGCCGAGCCTTTGGTATAGTAACCGGACTCGGTCCCCGCATAAGTATTCGACTCGCCGGTAGTATTTCCATATCCCGCGTCATAGCCGATAATGGTGTTCAGACTGCCTGCCGTATTCGAATACCCTGCTTCGCCGCCCAGATAAGTATTATGGGTGCCCTCACTGTTCTTATAGCCGGCGTAATACCCGACAAAGGTGTTGTATTCGCTATATGCGCCGCCGTAATATCCCGCATGATCGCCGACATAGACATGACCGTACCCGTCCGCGTTGGAAAAGCCGGCCATATAGCCGAGGAAAGCGCCCGACGCGCCGCTGGTATTGGAGGCGCCAGCGCGGTTACCCACAAAGACGTTGTAATCCCCTCCCGCCACATTGCTGGTGCCGGCGTTCACGCCATAGGCTATACTGTCGGTCCCCGGCAGGATGGCCGCGATGGTGCTGCCCCCCACCAGATAGCGGGCGGCACTTATGTAGCCGGTCGCGCTCAGGGTGCTGACATTGTAGATATAGTTGCCGCCCAAGTTCAGCGCCTGCGTCGCCGTATGGTCGCCCAGGTTGTCGCCGGCGGCTTTCGGATAGAGCACGCCGGCAGAGGTCATCGAGGACACTATCGTGCCGGAACCGTCCCGCCAGATCTGCGCGTAGATATTGGCCGCCGTGCCGGTGGAAACTATATCCAAAGCCGCCTGAGGCGCGCGGGTACTGATGCCGATGGTTTTGGCGGACAGATCGCCGTATAGCACGCCGCCAATGTTAAGCTGGTTCGAGGCGGCGGGAGCGCTTGTACGCTGGTCATAACCGATTATAACGTTACCGGTACCTGTGGTTACATTGTAACCCGCTTGCCAGCCAAGGAATATATTATACGAACCGGTCGTCATCCCATACCCCGCCTGATAGCCCATTATCGTCGAATTAGAGAACGAGTTGACCGCGCCGGAACCGTAGCCGCCGGCGCCGTGGCCGAATATCGCATTGTATGAACCTGTCTGATTATAGTTCCCCGCGAAGCTGCCAAAAAAGGCGTTATGTTCGCCGCTGGTGTTGGAGTAGCCGGCGGATTTGCCGACAAAAGCGTTATATCTGCCCGTGTTGTAGTAACCGGCGGCGCTGCCTACAAAGGAGTTCTCGTTACCCGTGTTGTTAAACCCCGCGTAATCGCCCACAAAAGCGTTGTTAGTCCCGGCGGTGTTGTTGAAACCCGCCGCATATCCCAGATAGGAATTATACCCGCCCGTGGTGTTGTGGATACCCGTATTAGCCCCAAAAAAGGAGTTATACGAGCCCGAGTTATTGTCGGAGCCGGCATCATAACCCAGAAAGGCGTTATACTCACCCGCGGCGTTGGAGTAGCCCGCCCGGGAACCGACAAAGGAGTTGCGCTGCCCGGTGCTGATCCTGCCGGCATCTACACCCACAACCAGACCATTTAGTCCCTTTATCGCCAGCACCGTGCTGCCGTTTATCTGGTAGCGCGCGGCGGTGATGTCGCTGGATGACCAGATGGCATAGCCGCCCATGTTCAGTCGCTGCGTGGCGTTATGATCGCCCAGGTTGTCGCCGGCGGCTTTCGGATAAAGCACGCCGGTGGCGGTCATGGAGGACACTATCGTGCCGGCGCTGTCGCGCCAGATCTGCGCGTAGATATTGGCGGCCGTGCCGGTGGAGACTATGTCCAGCGCCGCCTGTTGGGTTGTGCGGTTGATCCCCACGGTCTTGGCGGAGAGGTTCCCGTAAACAAGGCCGCCGATATTGAGAAAATTATTCGTGGCCGCGGTGGGCGCAAGTTGGTTGTATCCTACTATTACATTGCCTGTGCCGGTGGTGACATTGTAACCCGAGTTCCAGCCGACAAAAATATTATCATTGCCTGTACTTAAATTATAGCCGGCATATGATCCGATAAGGGTTGAACTGGAGAAGTAAATAGTAGCTGAGCCGGACGGGTTATACCCGGCAGAATCTCCCAGAACGGCGTTAGCTGAGCCTCCGCCGGGATTATTGCTCAGCGCATAATAACCGACAGCCGTGTTATTATTGCCTGCGGTATTAGCACTAAGCGTGTAAGAGCCAAGGGCAGTGTTCTTCACGCCGACGGTGTTGGAGTACATGGTCTCATTCCCAAAGGCGGTGTTATTATCCCCCACATTATTGGCCAGCAGCGCGGAATAGCCTACTGCCGTATTCCGGTGGCCGCTAGTAGTATTCTGAAGGGCGAACGCCCCGTTGGCCGTATTACGGAAACCCGAGCTATTAAGGTAAAGAGCCTTATACCCACTTGCTGTGTTATAGTTGCCGCCGGCAGCATTGTTGTATAGAGCGTAAGAACCTGCGGCCAGGTTGCCTATGCCGGAGGTATTGGCCGAGCCGGCATTATATCCCACAAAGACGTTATCATCCCCGGTATTTAATAATCCAGAGTTGATCCCCACGGCGAAGCTCCGATTGCCGGACAATGCCGCCAGCACGGTGCTGCCAGCCACCATATAACGCCCGGAGGAATTAACATTCCCGCTTACGTCCAGCTTTTCCGCGGGACCGGCGGTTCCCACCCCTATCTTGCCGGAAGTCACAACGAATGCGGAGCCCCCCACGCTAAAGGCATTACCGGCTACTGTCATGGTGGAATATGTCGTTATCGCCGCGTTGGCCGTTATTGACCCAACTTTCACTATATTGAACGTGGCCATGTCCAGCGTGGTGGTGGCTATATGGCTGCCCAGGTTGTCGCCGAAGTCCGAAGAGCTTATCCATTCCAGATAACCGCCGGAGTTCTTGCGGAGCATTTGCCCGGCCGTGCCGTCGTTTATAAATATCTTTCCCGCGCCGGTAAAAGTAGAATTCCCCACAAAATAAGCTCCGGAAGACACGGCCAGAACGCCATTCACTACAACGTTGCCCGGGCCGACCACCGCGCCGGCATAGTCGGCCTGGGTGGAACCAAATACGGCAAATCCTTTTATTTCCGTGTCGGGGTCCGCGGCTGTGCCGTCTGTGCCCAGGACCGTCAGGTCGTCCTCGGAACCCAATTCGGTCTGCGCCGACAAAGCGGCCGGCAAAAAAAGGAAGCCTATGATAAGGAAAACGGAGGCAACGCTATAGAAGACGCGATTACTCCCAGAGAACATCCATGATTTTATCTGACCCATAGTTAACGCCGGAGTGAAATAACCCTTGAGGCACGGTCGAACATGGCTGCGGGCAGCTTGGCTCATATAGTCATGTCCTCGTCCGGCGCCCATGGCCGTACCGCCGCCGTTGTCCTGCGCCGAAGATTCTATCTGGTAGCTGCCGCCCGAAGATCAGGCCGATACCGTTCGCGCTAATAGTATAGCGGCGGTTCCGGCCTCAATCATGTGGAAATTATGTGGTTTTCACATGCTTCCTCCATAACGACTGTTCGTAATCCAGGTGGGAATTTAATAGATGACCCGCAGGGGCATGGACAAAACTATTCCGATACGTGAGAATTCGAATAACATCACAGCGACGAACGATCGCAATATCCAGAAAATGTATTAGAGACCCGACAGGTCCTTAATTCCCTGTTGTTGCATGTTTTTTCGCGTAAGTCTTTTGGCTCATGCGCGGCGTTACAATGTCTTGCTAGCATACTACTACGGTTTTAGCACAGAAGAGATGTTCTGCAAGAGGCATTTCCTTAAGAATAACTGAAGTAGACCAGAGGAACCGGCTTTGGCGGAATAATGGCGTTAAGCTTTTGCTGACATGGATAAATTTTGTTTTTGCATTATGACACTTGACCAAACGGTACGGAACCGCTGGCAGGCCGCTTTTACAAAAGAAGGCTGGGAGACCCGGGTCTTCGACGGCCGGCACGCGGCCTGCGCGGGAGGCGGCAGCGCCGAATTGGACCTTGTCGAGATCGGCTCCCAACTGTGCAGAACTCCCGAAGACCTTCAGAAAGTCATCAAAGCGCGCAATCCCGTGGTCACCTTGGCTTTCGCCACCCAGCAAAGCATATCTAATTCACAGATAGTACAGTTCCTGGAGTCCGGGGCTGACGACTTCGTATTCAGCAACATGGACGAGAGGGTGATCGTAGCGAAATTGAAGACTTATATACGCAGGCTGGCTCCGCTGATCTCCAAGACACTATCCGCGCTGGCGTCCAGCGGCGGAGACATAAAGATAGACAGGAATAATCGCACGGTCATGATAAGGACCATAAGCGGAAAACACACGGAACTATTGCACCTGACACAAATGGAATTGGCGATACTTGCGATGCTTGTGGGCAACGAGAAACAGGCGATCTCGCGTGATATTATGCTCGAAAAGCTCTGGGGCAGCGAAGCCACCGAGGTATACTCGAACTGCATAGACAAGCACATTGAGATTTTGAGAAGGAAACTCGGGCCTTCCGGCAAGCGGATAAAGACCATATACGGTTCGGGCTACATGTTCATTTAAACCGAGGTAAATCTATGAACAAGAAAACCTTTATAGATAAAATAGACTAAAGGTGAGCGTTTTTTGAAGATTTTTCGGCTGTCAGGGCGTTAGCGTTGGTGGGATAACTTACAACACCAAAAATCTTAAAAAGTTCTGGACTCTTATGCGCGCACAGACATATTCCACTTTCGATATCGCCAAGATGCTGGAGGTCGTACCCGGGACCGTCGCCAAATGGATAGACAACGGGAAGCTTAAAGCTTTCAATACCCTGGGCGGCCACCGGCGGGTCTCGCAGACCGATCTGCTGGCCTTCCTGAAGGAAAATTCCATGCCGGTGCCCGCGGCCCTCGCGGACGCGTCCGGGAAGAAGAAAATACTTATCGTCGAGGACGATGAGAAATTCCTGAAGCTGGTGGTCAAGGCGTTCAAAACTTTAAAGGATTACGAGCTGTTCACGGCGACCGACGGTTTCCAGGCCGGGCAGCTGGTGGAAGGGCACAAGCCCGACCTGGTGGTGCTGGATATAATGCTGCCTGACATCAACGGTTTCAAGGTCTGCGAGCTGATAAAGGCCAAAAACAAGAAGATCAGGGTCATAGCGATAACCGGCTATAATTCCGAGGACATAAAGAAAAAGATACTGGACGCGGGAGCCGACACTTACCTTATAAAGCCGTTCCATTTCAAGACGCTGTTCGAGCATGTGGAAAATTTTCTGATCAAATAACAGGGTCGCCCTGGTTCTCCGGCCTCAGGGAATCGACCGGCGAACAGCGTAAACTTACAGTATGCGGTTTCAAGCGCTGCACTACAAGGCGTATCAGGACGGAACGAATACGGGTAGTTCATACAGGATCAAGGAGAAACCATGAAAAAGATCATTGCGATAGTCAGCGTGTTAATGGTTTCCGGCGCGAAACTTGGTTTCGCTGATCTGTAGTAAACATAAGGCCAGTTATCGCCAGTCCCCCCCGATCTTTCCTCTTTCCCCTGGCGCGGTTTCCTGGAAATTCCGGCTGAGCGCCGCTTGTTTTATTTATAATATAAAAAACAGGCGCGTTTCCGTGTTTTTTCGCGCGATTTTTCCGCCGAGCGGGCGTCCGGCGGTCAGGGAGTGATTGTCAGTCTTCAGGGGCTGGCAGGTCTATTGCGTCGCATTGATCTACCCGCGGGTCCAACTGGCAGTCTTCATCCGGCGGGGCGCGTTTTGCCACCAAGTGGGTGTGATTCGGCATAAGGCAGTAGCTCCAGATCTCAACCCCGCATTTATCGCACCACTCTTTCATTAACTGGAGATAAAGTTTAAAATCCCTGTCGTTAAAGAAAGTCTTCTGCCGCCGGTTGCCACGCTGCGTAATATGATGCGGATATCCCGGCGCTACCACCCTGGCCATGCGTGACATAAGCCCCCCTTTCCCCTGCCGGCCTCAATAGCATAGCGGAGCAACCCGACAAAGGGCTGTCGGGTTGCGATAAACCATTTTTGGGGATTTTAAGAGGAACCACTCTGCGTGAGGATAATTAAGTTGTATGTCACATTAATCACAAGTGCTTGCGCCAGATAGCGGGACCGCTCTTTTAACCGAGTTTCAGCAGGCGCCTGACTTCCGCCAGAAGCGCGGCGGCGGCTACCGGCTTCTGCAAGATACATACTTTTTCCTCGAATAAAGCGAAATTCTGCACCCGCTCCGGCAGGCCGGTGACAAAAATGACCGGCACCCCGAGCTGCAGGATCTTGCGCGCCAGCACAAAAGTCCGTTCGCCGCCGCCGCCGGGCATATCCACGTCCAGCACCAGCAGATCCGGCTTGAAGCTCAGGCACCTCTCCATAGCCGCGGCGCCGTCCGGCGCGGTGGCCACCTCGAACCCGGCCTCCGAGAACAAGGCCTTATAAAACTCCAGCATTCCCTGGTCGTCATCCGCGGCGAGAATTTTAATCATACGAAGTGTCCCCAAGTATCTTTTTCATCGGCCACCGCCGCGCCGCATATCGAGAAAATGCTGGCTATCCCAAGGACAGCCAGCCGCAATCCAGCGCCTGACGTATTATACAACAGGAGCCGTCCCCCAATCACGAAAGGGAACTACGGATTTAGGGGACAGGATACTTAACCCGGCCCTGCGTAGACTTAATGCCACGTTTTTGTTTAGCCGGCACACAAATTTTCCCAACCGCCGGCTGTTCCCAAAATTACAATTATACACTGCCAGGTGATTTTACGATCGGCTGGATTATTTCGTATCGGGCGCTTATCAATTCGTGGAATTCAGGAGAAATATTATACCAATCCAGCAGATCCACGCGGTAAGGCAGATCCGACTCCTCAAAAGCCCCTTTCAGCCGCGTTAGAATCTTAGGATCCAACCGCGCCGCGCCGACTAGCGCCAGGTCCAGATCCGACCAGTCCTTAAACGCGCCGTTAACACGCGACCCAAACGCGCGCACCTCCACGCCAGGCAGGAATTCCAGCAGGATTCCCTTGACGATCGCAAGATGCTCCGGTTTGACGCCGGTCACTTCGCTTTTTCCTTAAGCCTCGTCAAAAGATAAAAACAGTCAGGCAGAAATTCCCGCGCCGCTGCGAAAACTTCCGCGGCTTTTTCCTTGTCATAAATATGACTGGTCTGGTTGCGCATTTTCAGGTAATGAAACCACCTCTCCGGCGCTTCTATCAAGCCCTGCTCTCGCCCCACGCGGAAAAGGTCTTTATTATTCAGGCCGTCCGCCTTCTCCAGGCCGTACACTTCCAGATAACGCTTTATCATCTTCCAGGAAAGCTCGTAGGTGAATTCAAAACGCTGGATAACTCCGTCGCGCAGCAACACCCGTTCCTCGGCCTCCGGCGGCAACCCGCTCTTATCATAAAGCTTCAGTGACAGCTTAAAAGCCTCGCAAGCCTTCGTAAGACTGCTTAAATCCAGCATAGATCATCTCCATTGCAAGCCCGGTAGGATGTCACCATAATATATCAAATTTAATACCAAGGACAATTGCACGCAAACCTGAGCAGCTTGTAAAAAGCCGCGGCAAGAGGCAGGACAACCAAATGTTGGTATTGCTCTGCTGTATTTTGTGAAGATTAACGAAGGCTGTTGGATAGCCGTGAATTAAGTTCTGTGTCGCGAATGGCGCTATATTTGCAGGGCCTTGCCTATGTTTTCCAGCAGCTCTTCGCGCGGGGTGGGCTTATGCATAAGGGCCTTCACCTGCGGGAACTTTTCAAAGGCGCTGACAGCGGATCCCAGCCCGGTAACGACTATAATGGGCAGGGCCGCCGTGGCGGGATTGCCGGTTATGCGCCGGGCCAGGGTAAGCCCGTCCACCCCCGGGAGCATGGCGTCGAGCAGCAGCAAGTCCGGGCTGAACCCGGCGATGGTCGTTTCAACGTCCCCGCCCTTCTCGCAGCAGGCGGTCTCGTAGCCGGCCTCGGCGAGTATGTCGCTAAAAAAATCCCTGACTTCCTGGTCGTCGTCGGCTATCAGTATCTTTTTTTTCATAATGCTCCCCTGAAAGCCTAAAAACCGGAACGCCCGCCGCCGCCTAGCACGTCCAGCACCTCGGCCGATATCTTACTAACGCTCTCCTGTTTATTCAGCATCCGCATTACCTGGGGATAGCGGGCGAGACTGGCCCTGCTTATCCGGGTAAAATGCGTAGCCGTAACCACTACCACCGGTATACGGCGCAGGGCCGGGTTGCGGTTCATCTCTTCGAGCATCTGCATACCGTCGAAGTCCGGCATGGAAACGTCGGTAACGACCGCGTCCACCCCGCCCTCCAAGAAATAGGCTATACCCTGCAGCCCCGTATGACCCACCAGCACCTGGCAATGCTCCTCCATCGCGGTCGCCATAAGCTCCGCGAAGATCTCGTTGTCGTCCAGCACCACTATCTTTTTGCGCCCTTCCCGGTTCATTTTGCTTTTGCGTCCTTTACAGCCGCATTAAGTTCGGCATAACCGCCGGTCAGCTTCACGCCGCGCCGGCCCAAGGCAGCCCGGCACGGCCTTGTGGATCCCCCTCACCGGGACTTACCGCGAGCCATACAGCACTCCGGAAATCATCTACTGCAATCACGGGCCGGCGCGAACGCAGCGGACGTAGTAGCCGCTAATCTTGGTGCCGTAGGACACGTTACCGATAGTGAAGGTCACGCCCCACGCGTTGGCGCCATTCGTGACACATAACTGAATTGCGGCACCTTTGCATCATACTCAAAAGGTAAAGGCACCCGTTTCTGTGCCCTGCAGGCAATTAAGTTATGTGTCACTTTAATCCCAAGTGACTAACCTGGACCGCCGTAAGACCGGACCGCACCGGCCAGTAGTAGGAACCGATCTGTAGTAAACATAAGGCCAGTTATCGCCAGTTCCCCCCGATCTTTCCTCTTTCCCCTGGCGCGGTTTCCTGGAAATTCCGGCTGAGCGCCGCTTGTTTTATTTATAATATCAAAAACAGGCGCGTTTCCGTATTTTTTCGCGCGATTTTTCCGCCGGGTGGGCGGCCGGCGGTCAGGGAGTGATTGTCAGTCTTCAGGGGCTGGCGGGTCTATTGGGGAAGATAGGGGACGCTGCTTACTATCTTCCTAACTTACAGACATTTACCGCGGGAGTGATTATTAGGAAGTTAGGAAGCAGCGTCCCCCTATCCTCCCCGGGCAGCAGGCGCGATTTGGCGGGCCGGCCCCGATTAAGTAGAATTATTCGTCAGTAGAAAGTTTCACCGGGGGCAGGAGATACAAAATGCGGACATTTAAATTGCTTTTCGTACAGGCTTTATTGATTTCAGGCTGTTTCGCCGCCGCGGCGGCGCAGGAGATCAGCGCGGGTGCGAACGCGCCCGCGGAGAAGGCGATAGTAGACCCGGTCGGCTGGAAGCCCGTAGACGCGAAGAGCGCGTACCGGCTGTCCATCATGGACTTCGACGTGCAGTCCGACAATCCGCAATACAAATACCTAGGCAAAGGCTTCTCCGAGTTCATCAGCATAGAACTTTCCAGGGCTAAGGGGATGACGATCATCGACAGGGAAAAAAGGGAAGAGGTCTTCAAGGAACAGGCTTTTGCCCTTTCGGGAGCCGTGGATGCGAAGAACAGCATAGAAATGGGAAAAATGCTGGCCGCGGATTACCTGGTGGCCGGCAAGATCTTCGACCTGATGGGCGAACTTACCGTAACCCTCAAGGTGATAGCCACCGCCACCGGGGAAGTCGCCTTCGAAGACAAGGTGACCGACAAGCTGACCAAGTACGACTACATCTCCTCCAAGTGCGCGGAGAAGATCGTCAAGCATTTCTTCGCCAACGCCAAGGTGAAGACGGCGCGGGCGGTTGAGAAGCCGGCCGAAGCGGCCATCAAGTTCTCCAAGGCCGTGGACGCTTACGACAAGAAGGATTTCGAGGCGGCCAAGAAGGAACTGACGGAGGCTAAGAAGCTGGACCCGCAGAACCGCGCCGTGAAGCTCTACATGGACAAACTGTTCACCACCACGACCAAGTTCAAGGTCATGCCGGAGTTCTATACGTCGTACGAGAACCCGGCCTACCTGGGTTTCCTTACCCAGGATAAGGCCTACTTTACCCAGAGCGGCGTGGCGGCGGATAAGGACCAGGCGCGCACCCCGCAGGACGGCGTGCAGGAACATTCGGAAAGAACCGGCGTCGGCTACTTCATGCCCGTTAGGAAGGGCTGGGGCTTGGGAGTGGAGTATGTGCGCTTCCATACCAGGGACGCGGTGCTGGGCTGGCAGGGCGATCCCGCCCGCCTGGGCAATAAACTGGCCATAGTCTCCAACGAGAATGTGACCACCAAAGGCGCCATGCTCTCCACGGGTTTCCGGGTGACGCGCAATATCTCCGTAGGCGGAGATGTGGCCGCGCTCACCAAGACCCGCGAGTACTGGATACAGGACGTGATGGTGGACGGTTCCGCCAACCCCAACGAGACCAACGGCCGCTACGTGGACTCCCCGGACCAGAGCGTCATGGCCTATACGGCCGCGCTGCTGGTAAAGAACAGCGCCAGCACGCTGTTCTTCGACTCGTACTACACGACTACCGACCAGAAGGCAGAGTACTTCGACACCGTGGCCGGCGTTTTCAGGCAGTATGACATGCCCAGCGTGCTGGAGAACACGCTTACCTGGGTGCTGAACCAGAAGCGCACCTCGCTGGTGGTCAAGCACGCCGTCTACAGTTACTCCGGCCGGGATTACGCCATGACCAGGCTGATGCCCGCCGCCGAGCAGCGCCTCGGCAAGCGGTTCTCGCTGCGCGCGGGGGCCGAATTCACTAATATAGAGCTTAACGGGAAAAGCTCCTCGGGCTCCGGTTTTATGGCCGGCGGCTCCGCTGACCTGGGCAGGAACTGGACATTCGACCTCAACTGGACCGCCCGGCACCGCCCCTCGCGCAACCTCAGCGACTTCAAGTTCAGGGAGGACCTGCTGTTCTTTACGTTCTCCCGCTCCGGGATCTTCTTCCGCGGCTGACGCAAGGGCGCCGGCAACCTGCCTCAAAGAAAAGCCCCGGTCCTGTAAAGGGCCGGGGCTTTTTTTATTGGTAAGTTAATTTAGTTGCTGTCGCCGGCCAGCAGGCGCCGGGGGATGTTTTTAAAGGCCCCCAGACTTTTCCACTACCCCCTGGCGCGGTTTTTCCGCCGGGATAGATAAAATGAACGAGCCAGCGGCCCCCAGTAGGTTATAATAACGCGGGTTATTCCGGGAAACCGGAACCTATCCGCATATAACACGGAGGCGCTGACTCATGAATAATTCTACCACAGTTG
>Ga0209212_1005069_pt1 | contig 15930 bp, 12 predicted proteins | sample RifGroC2_FD_183996 | JGI IMG/M metagenome (GOLD analysis project Ga0209212, IMG submission 183996) | Groundwater microbial communities from Rifle, Colorado, USA - Groundwater C2 (SPAdes) (version 2) | ecosystem: Environmental > Aquatic > Deep subsurface > Groundwater | place: Rifle, Colorado...
TCGATAATCTCGCCTACCGGATTGCTCTTGACGCTCTCGAGCTCGTTTTTATTTCCGTCGTATCTGTAAGCCGTCGTGTAGGAATGCTTTACGCCGTTATAGCAGGCCGATTCGATCCTGTTGTTTTTTTCGTCGTATTTGTTCATGAACTTTTCGATTATATCGCCCGACTGTGCGTCAGACAGCGTCTGCTGTATCAAATTCTGCCTGTCGTCGTATTCGAAGTTCCATTTTTTCGATTCTTCGTAGCCGCCGCGCTTTTCGTCGTAATAATAAAGGAGCTCTAATTCGGGCTGCTGCCCGGCGTTGAGCTTTGACACCCATTTCTGCACCGGTACGAGCCGTTTTGAGGCTTCGTCGTATTTTTTTATCTCGTTTTCGGTAATGTTTCCGTTCTCGTCGTAGCGCGAAATGTTCTCGCCGCCGCAGACATCGCTTACGACGCCTTTGGCGTCGGCGGAGTATGCGCGCTCGGCTATGGTCTTGATCTTCAACGCCCTTATCTCATATATTTCCTTCAGATTTTTAGATGCGAGGACCTTCTGGAGGGCTTTTTCTTCCTTCTGGGCGGCGGCGTCGTTCGCGGGAGCGAACAGCAAAGCTGAAACGAGTAAAAATAAGACGGACAGCCTGGTTAATTTCATAAAACACCCCTTTATTCAGTGTATAGTGTATAGTGAACAGTGAATAGTGGAGGATTTTTGACGATTGAAACAGCCTTGCAGGCAATTAAAACTTCTTTTGTTTTTTTCAAAATTCCATCTCTACTCTCTATCCTCTGGTCTCTGTTTTTGTACCATAATTTTATAATAAAAGAAGGAAATAGTCAATTTTTCTTTTGGCCCGCCTTATACGATATTTTTTTGGTGATTTTGCGTAATATATCTTTATTTTAATATAGTTTTGTGATAAAATATTTATTCATCCATAAATCAGCCGGGTGAGATAAAACCGCTCCTGGTCGCGGCGCCGAAATCGCGCAGGCAACGGCATTTTTTTATGGAATTATTTAAAAGGGAACGAAAATGATCGATTCCAAAAGCAGGTTAGCGAATTTCATAGATTACTTTATCGACGTCACCAGCTTCGACGGCGCGCTTCGTAACGCCCTCGAGGCGCTCAATAAAAAGATCGAGCAGCCGGAGAAGGTCTCTTTTTATCTGCGGTCTCATCCCGGCGGCTATCTTCGCGAAATATACAAGCGCCGCATTTCAATCGCCGAGTCATATATTAAAATAGCGCAGGCGCTCGAATCGTCCGCCTACGAAGAAAGGCTCGACGCGCTCGAAACTCTCGTCCAGCTCTCGCTTCACGCTAAAAATATAGCCATGCCGCTGAATACCGCGCGCGTGCAGATCGCGCTCATGAAAGAGGCGATCAAGCGCAAGGGTAACCGCAGGCGGCAGCTGGAGATACTTTCCGATTTTTCTATAGCGTCTTTCGGCCAGGGGCCGGTCATACGAAAAATGCTTCGTGAGCTTAACCTCGTCGAGGTGCCCGAGGAGGGTAAGCCCTTAAAAGACCTCGACCTCGGCTGGGACAACCACGTGCACGACAGCATGTCGGAAGGCCGCAAAACACCGTGTCAGGTGCTTCTCGACGCTTTCGTCAAGGGCATATCAAGCGTCACGCTGGTCTATTACGATATTACCGAGCCGCAGATAATCAAGGAATCGCTTGTGGCCGGAAAGGTGCTGGGCATAGAAGTGCGCATAGGCATCGAGTTCAGCGTTGGAAAGAGCAAGCAGAGGCGCCATTATAAATACCTGCCCGGAATGTTTTCGACCCCGGATGAGTTCTTCAAGTTTTTCAAGGACAACTCCAACCTTCTCGACGTTTTCATCGACGGCCTCAAAAAGAACGCCGAGAACAGGAAAGTCGTTATAGACACCATTATGAAGCACTTCAACGACACGCATATCGTCAGGCTCAACCAGGGCTATGAAGATATCGCGCACCTGTGCCTGAAGCCGGTCACGCTAAGCGACCTCAAAAAGCATGTTTCGAGCGGACAGTATTCCAGAATTCATCTGGGCGAACTCATTTATTCGAAACTGCTGGAGACCTCGTATAAAAGAGTGCTCTACCTGCGCACTCAGTACCAGGTGGCCAAAAACAAGAAAAAGATCGGGCTTATCTCGCAGTGGGAGCTTGACCAGCTTACCGCGCAGTACGAGACGGTCCGCCGCTACTACGAAGATATGAGCCCCGAACGGCTCAACGAAAAGTTCCTCGAGGACCGCGCGCAGGTCGATTACGATTCGGCGTTCCTGGAAGAAGATAACATTTTTCCACAGCTGATAGCCTGTGGCGGCGAGATAAAATTCATCCACCCGCTTCAGGTCGGCATGAAGAACGCTGTGACGACGATCATAAAAAACCATAAATTCATCACGCGCGTCGAGACCTTCAACAACACCGACAGCGCGCGCCGAAACCCTAACGAGCTGATCCTTTTCAACCGTTTCATAGAGATAATCAACAATAAATCCATAAACGAGCTTCACCGTTTCCTGGGCGACTGGAAGATACAGGACATCCCCGAAGGGCAGGTACTGGCGGCTTTCAACTATTACCACGAAAAGCCCGTCATTCCGAAATGCGGAAGCGACGCGACCGGCCGCGACCCCAAAATCCCCGGCATGGGCTTTATCAAGTCGAAGTCTATCCCCAGGACCGCGCGCAAGTGGTTCGTAGCCACCCACGCAATTATCCCGGCGCCGCTTTCCAGCCTCATCCTCGGCGAGGGCAAGCCGCTGCCTGAAGCCCAATGGCAGAAGCTCTCGGATGACGAACGCCATATTATCCTGATGGGGAACAAGCGCCAGAGGCGCAAAAATCCCATAGGCGACGAGTCCGAAGAAGAGCCGATCAGTTTCATGCGCTACATTAAATATTTGAACCCCTGGATCAAGAACTTTTTCAGGGTGGCCGTGGGCATCATTCCGGCCTATTACACCTTCTACATGCAGTTCTCCTCGAAGACCACCGGCATGGCCTTCGCCCTGCTGTGGTTCACCATAACTTTCCTGCGCAACATCGTCGTCGACCTGGTCGCCGCCCACGGGCTGGACGTCAAGGAGTGGTCGTGGAACGACGTTAATTTCGAGAACGCTTTCCAGTCGCTGTTCTGGACTGGATGGTCGGTGCCGATATTAAACGAGGTCAAGCTCGGTTTCGACTCCGTGTGGCTTATGACCGGCGCCGTTTCGATACTGCTGAAAGACGTTATAAAGTTTTTCTTCATATGTGTCGCCAACGGCGCTTACATATATTCTCACAACACGCTGCGTAATTTCGACAACAAGGTCAAAAAGGCTAATTTCTTCAGAAGCGTATTGGCGTGGCCTTTTGCCACTCTGACCGCCCCGCTCGGCGATCTTTTGAACATCCCCAGCATCGTGCAGGCGAAGATATGGTCGGACACCATCGCCGCCTTCATTGAGGGCACCGGCAAATTCACCCAGCGCATCGTTATCAGGAAGCGCGATCTGAGCGAAATACTGCCCAGCCTCGCGTCGGAGGACAGGTTTCACAGAATGGCCGCCGCTCTCGACGTTCTTTATATATGGGCGCGCCAGCAGAGGGGCCAGACCTGCCTCGAACAGATACTGCTCAACCGCACGGCGTTCTACCGAATCTTCAAAAGGCGCGAAAGCTCGATCGAAAAGGCCCAGCGCCACGAATACGCGGTAAACACATTCAACAGCCTCTTTAATTTCTTCCACGACGAGGGATGCTCCATTGCGCTGTGCAACTTCGTCATCGAATATTACTCCGGCAAAGAGGCCGAAACCCTCACCAACCTTATAGGCAGCCATTTCGAGCACTTCAAGGAGTGGCTGTATTCGATCAAACTGACCATCGAGCGTCAGGAAAAGGCGCTGAGCGACGACAGAGGGATCGAAGACTGAACCCCGCCTGGCGGATAGTAAAGCCCGCCGAAAGGTTATGGAAAATGTCAGCTGAAATATTAAGGAATCTCGATATATTCGTAAGGGCACGCTATCCGATCATATACATCACCACGTTCGAAGAGGGGCGCGCCGACGATTATCTTATTAAAATAGGCCGTTCGCGCAAGAAAAAGGTCATATCCTGGTCGCAGACGCGCGGCCTGATGCCGGCCGGAAGCGGCCAGCAGAACGCGAAAAGCATTGCCGAAGGGTCGAACGACCCGATGTGCGCGCTCGATTTCGTTCTTAACTCGCACGAGCCTGCCATATTCATTTTCCACGATTTCCATCCGTTCCTGGGCGATTCGACCGTAATACGCAAACTGCGCGAGATATCCACCGCCATAAAGGAAAGTTTTAAAACGCTCGTAATGGTCTCGCCCGTGCTGAAGATACCGTGCGAACTCGAAAAAGACGTAAGCGTCATCGACCTGCCGCTGCCGGCGCTCACCGACCTCGCGGCGCTGCTGAATAAAATGATAGGCGATATCGCCGATAACCGCGACATAAAGATCAGCCTGACCGCGGAGGAGCGTGAACTCGTTCTGCAGGCGCTTCTGGGGCTGACCATAGCCGAGGCCGAAAACGTAATAGCCAAGGCGCTGGTCAAAAACGGCGCGCTCGATTCGCGAAGCGTCGAGGTCATACTGTCCGAAAAGGAGCAGATCATCAGGAAATCGAACCTGCTCGAATATTACAATACAAGCGAAAATATAGGCGACGTAGGCGGTCTCGACACGCTCAAACACTGGCTCAACCTGCGCAAGCTCGCGTTCTCCGAAAAGGCCCGAAATTTCGGTCTGCCGGCGCCGCGCGGCATACTAATGCTCGGCGTGCAGGGCTGCGGAAAGTCGCTTTGCGCGAAGGCGGTTTCGGCCATGTGGCAGATACCGCTTCTGAGGCTCGATATGGGAAAGATTTTCTCTTCGCTTATAGGCTCTTCCGAAGAAAATATACGCCGCGCCGTTAAAGTGGCCGAATCGATAGCGCCGGCGATACTGTGGATCGACGAGATCGACAAGGGGTTCAGCGGCATGAATTCCGGCAACTCCGACGCCGGCACTTCGTCGAGGGTGTTCGGCACCTTTCTTACCTGGATGCAGGAGAAGAGCTCGCCCGTATTTATAATAGCGACCGCCAACAACATCTCGATGCTGCCGCCGGAACTGCTCAGAAAAGGCCGTTTCGACGAGATATTCTTCGTCGACCTTCCCGAGGCGCCCGAGCGCGAGGAGATCCTTAAGATACACCTCAGAAAGCGCATGACGTCCCACGAAAGCTTCGACATGAAAGCGCTCGTGGAAGCGTCTTCGGGCTTTTCAGGCGCCGAGATCGAGCAGGCCGTCATTGCGGCCCTTTTCGAAGCATTCTATAAAAACGACGGTCTTCAGTGTGAATACCTTATCAGGGCGCTCGAGCAGACCGTCCCTCTTTCGAAGACCATGAAAGAAGATATCGACGCGCTCAGAAACTGGGCGGCAAGCCGCGCCGTCATGGCTTCGAAGCCCGCGGAAAACGCCGCCGGCGCCCGTCCGAAGAGACGGCTTGAATTTTAACGCGGTTATAAAGTTTTATCAGGCGCGGAATTTCGCGCCTTGAAATATTTACGCTCAAGGAGGCTCGATGTCGACAATACTTGTGCTTGCCCCGATAATCGCCGGCGCCTGGCCGGTTTACGCTTCGCTGGTGACGGGCGTCGCACTTTCCATGGGATACAGCCTCGTCAAAAGCCAGAACGAACTTTACGGCGAGACCGGCTGCGGGGCGAATGCGGAGGCTGAACTTAGCGAAGAAGTGGATATCCAATCGACGCAGAAAATAGTCGCTACGATGAAAGACGGCGACAGCCTTAAATTCACGAACGCGAGCTATGAGCTGACCTTCATAAAAGACCCGCGCGGCGTCTGCAAATGCCAGGTCAAATGCGCGCCGGGGACCCGCTCCACCAAGGCCGAACTCAAGCGCGAGGCGCAGAAGGTCATTAACAAGGTCACGCAGACCTACGTTTACAACAAACTCAAGACCGAGCTCGCTCAGAAGGGATATAACATAATATCCGATGACGTGACGGCCGGCGAAAACATTAAGATCACGGTCAGGAAATGGAAATGAAACAGGTGAAAACTTTTGGGAAGGTTTAAATGGCTCGAGGTCGACCCGAAAAAAGGCGGCGGAAGCGGCGGGGATGAAACTTCCCGGGCGGCCGGCGCCGCCGAAAAAGCGGCGCGCAAGGTCGAAAATATGACCGGTGCGCCGAAGAACGCCGCGACAGGCGAAAAGACCAGTCAGTTTGGCAAAACCGCCGAATCGGACGGCGTCATTTACGACGCGGATTATTTTAAAAACAACGGGCTTAAAGACTACGAGGCCTGCGAATACGACCAGGCGCTTTTGAACTTTTCAAAATGCCTGTCGGAAAACAACAAGGACGAAGAGGCCTGGCTGTACCAGATACTCACCCAGATACATCTCGGCAAATATCCCGACGCGCTGATATGGGCGAAAAAAGCCTTCGGGTTCTTCCCGTCGTCGTCGGAAGCGCAGGCCATGCTCGCCCTCGCGCTGGCGCTCGCCGGCGAAAAAGACTCCGCCATGGCATACTCCGACGGAGCCGTCGCGAAGAACGCGCCGAATTATTTTTTGTGGTTCGCACGCGGCGAAGTTCTGCTGCAGCTCGAAAACATTAATAACGCGTTCATCTGCTTCAGAAAATGCGCCGATTTCAAACAGGTCGCCGGCGCTAAGAATCTCGACTTCGAGATCGCCATGGCGCTGCTTCGCGCGAAACGGCACACGCAGGCCCTTTCGTATTTTAAAAAGGCTATTCAGGGCGGCGTATGCAATTTTTTTATATACGAAAAGATCGCCTATCTGAACGAAACGCTCGAATTTCTCGACGAGGCGCTGTTCTATTACAGGCAGTCGCTTAATTTAAAGGCGGCCAACTCCGCGGCCCAGGAGGGCGAAAGCCGCGTCAGGTCGCAGAACACTTTTTTTATCAAAATGTTCAATAAAATGTATAAGTTTTTCAAGCTGGGAGGCCAGAAGAATGAGTAGCAAACACGAGATCGAAATAGAGATCAGCGAAACCGGCGAAGTGAAGGCCCATATCAAAGGCATTCCCGGAAAGGGCTGCTCCGACGTGGCTAAAATATTGAAAGAGATCGTCGGCGAGGTCAAAAGCGATACCAAAACCTCAGAGTATTATCAGCCGGAGCCAAAGATCGGTATCGATCTAAATTCGAAAAAATAAGCGGAGTGATCAAATGGACTGCCCGCGCTGCGGAGACGAACTGCTTCCCAACAGCCGCCACTGCTTAAACTGCGGAAGCGAGCTTGACGATAAGATACTCGAGCTGGCCGAGGCCGAAAAAAAACGCAAAAACCAGGCCAGGTTAAGCGACTCCACCGACCTGTTCAAACTCGCATTATTTTCGGTCGTCTATCCCGGCCTCGGACATATCGTATATTTTCGCGATTTTTTTCACGGAGCGCTTTTCGCCGCGGGCTTTACCGCTCTTCTATTCGCCGCTCATATTTTCGTCGGAACTTTTTATTTTGACATGCCTCTGCTTTTCGCCGCGTATCTCATATACAGCCTAGCGCCCGTCCACGCCTTCCGGCTGTATCGCGCAAAATATAACGTGGCCGAAGATTCCGGCTTCCGCTCCGCGGCGTTCATAATCAGATATTTCGTCGTTATCGCTACTGCGGCCATATTTTTAGGCGCATACTCCAACTACCAGCGTTATTTTTATTACGTCGTCTCGGTAAATTCGCCTGTTTACGAGCCGCATTTTTTCGCGGGCGACAGGCTGCTGGTAAGCCTCAACGATGAACGCTCACGCGTTATCCGCCGCGGCGACATAGTTTTGTTCTCGGTCGGCCGCGTCGTCTACCGCGGCGCCGTTACTTACAGCGGCGGCGAATATTTCGAAAAAGTTATAGGTCTTCCAGGCGAAACGGTCAGGTTCGGTACGGACGAGATATCAGTCGACGGGACGAAGCTCGCCGCCGAATATCTGCCGCTTTCGAAAATAGCCATGGCGGAGGTTGAAAAAAGGGAATACATACTTACCGCCGCCGAATATCTGATCGTCGTCAACGGCTCGATGGGCGGGCGCGACGTCGCCTTTGCACACATCGTAGGCCGTGAGAATATCCGCGGGCGCATCAGCGCCGTCGCATGGCCTCCCATGCGTCGCGGATCTCTTCTCAAGCGTCAGGCTAAGTGAATAAAATAAGGATATAAATAAAAAAGAAAGTAAATAAAATAATATAAAAGTGAATCCAAAAATATCGCGCATTAAATCGGACATTTTTCGAAAATTAATTCTACACATTTTCTATTACGGAGGAATTATGAGAATCTTTCGCAAAAACGACCTTAACGCATTCTGGGCGCTGTTCGCCGATAATCTGGCCAACATGGTCATATTGAGCGGCATATGCAAATACGTGTTCAAGATGCCCGATTCGATAGTTTTCGGACGCATATTGCCCGGCGTCGGCGTCGGGCTGATAGTCGGCCTGTGCTACTACGCCTACGCGGGAATTCAGCTCGCTAAAAAAGAGGGGCGCGACAACGTTACCGCCCTTCCATACGGCATCAGTACGCCGGTCTTGTTCGTCTACCTTTTCGCCGTCATAGGCCCCGTGTACTGGAAGACCGGCGATCCGCTCGCCGCCTGGCAGGTCGGCATTGCCGCCGCGCTTATCGGAGGTTTCATCGAATCTTCCGGAAGCATACTCGGGCCGTTCCTTAAAAAATATACGCCGCGCGCGGGAATGCTCGGCACGCTCGCCGGCATCGCGCTGGTGTGGATATCGGCGGTACCCATGGCGATGCTTTTCGAATCGCCGCTTATCGGATTCGCATCGCTTGTCATACTTTTCGCGGGACTTCTCGCCGGCGTCAAAATGCCGCTTAACATGCCCGCCGGTCTTTTTGCCATCATGACCGGAACCTTCATCGGTTTTTTCACCGGCCAGGCTTCCATATCATTTGACGGTATGGGTTTTTACCTGCCGATCCCCGTTTTCGGCGATATGCTCAAAGGACTTGAACTGCTTTTCACCAACTCGCAGATACTCGCCGTGGTCATACCGATCGAGATTTATAACTTCATCGAGACCATGAACAACGTCGAATCGGCCGAGGCCGCCGGCGATAAATACGACGTCAAATGGTGCCAGATAATGGACGGCGTCGGTACCAGCGTCGGCGCGCTCTTCGGAAACCCGTTCCCCACTACCGTCTTTATCGGTCACCCGGCATATAAGCGCCTCGGCGCAGGTATCGGCTATTCGTTCATGGTCGGCGCGGTGTTCTTCATAGGAAGCCTCTTCGGCCTGGTCGCTTTCCTGCACCACCTGATACCCGAGGCAGCCGTCGCCCCCATGCTCGTTTTCATCGGCCTGGTCATCGTCGCGCAGGCCTTCCGCTGCGTGCGCCCGCATTACGCCATGGCCGTGTGCATCGCCATCGTTCCCCACGTTTCCGATATCATTTTCAAGAAGATGTCCGGCGCGATGTCCGAGATCGCATCGCTCGCGCTTAAAATAGCGCCGCAGGACAACGCCGCGCTCATCGAAAAACTGACCGCCTACTCGAAGACCGCATTCGATCCCGCCGCTATCGCGGCGCTTAAAGCCAACCAGGGAGTCAATTACCTCGGCCACATGAGCCTGTCGCAGGGCGCCATCATCAGCGGCCTCATATGGGGCGCAATAGTCGCATACCTCGTCGACTCCAACTACCTGCGCGCCTTTTACTTCGCGCTCGGAGGTGCCGTCCTGACGATGTTCGGCTTCATACATTCGTCGCAGATCGCGCTCAATTTTACGCCGGTGGCCGCCGGCTACGCCATCGTCGCGGTCTTCTTTCTGGCGGCGCACCTTTTCAAATTTCAGAAGGACGATTCGATCGAACAGTTCGATTATAACGAGGAATAACCGCGCGCCCGTTCGCTCAAAATACGGTGCGCGCAAATTAATCTGGAGGATTTATGACAACCGCTTCCGCCCGCCAGGCGATGCTCGGACTTCTTAAAATAGCGCAGGACAAGAACGCGTCCGACCTGCACATAATCGAAGGCCGCCCGCCAGTCTTCCGCATCGACGGTGATATCGCCTTTATGGAGTCGCAGCCGCTCGACAACGAGGATACTAAAGCTTTAGTTTATAGCATACTTAATGAAACCCAGATCAAGAAGTTCGAAACCGACTGGGAGCTCAACCTATCGATGACGCTCGACGAGGTCGGGCGCTTCCGCATCGCCGTTTATTACCAGAAAGGCTCCGTAGAGGCGTCCATCCGTATCGTTCCGCGCGAGATACCTGCCATCGAGGAACTCAAGCTGCCCGAGATCGTGAAAGACCTCGCCAGAAAGCCTAACGGACTTATACTGATCACCGGGCCGACCAGCTCCGGTAAGACCACCACGTTCAACTCCATCATCGATTTCATCAATAAGGAGCGCCGCGCCAAGATCATCACCGTCGAAGACCCCATCGAATACGTGCATTCACACAAAAAATCCATCGTGATCCAGCAGGAAGTCTACTCCGACGTTAAAAGCTTCTCCTCCGCGCTGCACCATATCCTTCGCCAGAATCCCGACGTCATCGGCATCGGCGAGATGCGCGACACCGAAACCATCGCCGCCACCCTCACCGCCGCCGAAACCGGACACCTCGTCATCGCCACGCTGCACACCAGCGACGCCGTGCAGACCATAAGCCGCATTATCGACGTCTTCCCGCCGCACCAGCAGGAACAGGTGCGCATACAGCTTTCCTCCACCCTGCAGGGAATACTCTCGCAGATGCTGCTGCAGCAGGTCGGCGGCGGCCGCGCGCTCGCCATTGAAATACTCACCGCCGTTCAGGCAGTGCGCCACCAGATACGCGAAAGCAAGATAGCCGGCATCTACTCGAGCATCCAGACCGGTCTCAACCAGGGAATGCAGACCATGGACAGATGCATCCGAAACCTCTACCAGGAAGGCCAGATAACATACGCTACGGCCATGTCCAAAATAAAAGACCCCAAGGAACTAACGCAGGGGAAATGATTTTTTTTACTGATGCATATTTTTCATCTGCTGTAATTTACTTCTTGAATTTACTTTATTATTATTATATAATATAACGAACATCCTACAAAAATACATCGGCGAATATATCGCCACAAAGAAAGTGGAGGCATTTGTAATGTCGATTAAAGTCAATGAAAAAGTCCTGGCAAAAACCATAAAACGCTGCCGCGAAAGAAATATCATAATACCTACCTTCGCGCAGATGAAAGACCCCGCGAAAATTCCTCAGAAGATAAAGGCCAAACTGAAAGGCGTCGGCCTCTGGGACGTCAATCCCATCAACCTTTTCAGAATATCCTGGAAAAACGACGTTAAAACCGGCCTTTACGGCGGCGTTAATTTCGTCGAAATTCCTCAGGCCATAACCGGCATTAAAGCAAAAGTCATCGGCATTATCGGCAAATACTTCCCCACCGGCGCGCATAAGGTCGGAGCCGCTTTCGGCTGCCTGGCGCCCCGCCTGGTCACCGGCCAGTTCGATCCCACCACCCAGAAGGCCGTTTGGCCCTCTACCGGCAACTACTGCCGCGGCGGCGCGTTCGACTCGATCCTGCTCGACACGGTTCCCGTGGCCATCCTCCCCGAGGAAATGAGCAAAGAACGCTTCGACTGGCTCAGAGAGATCGGCGCCGAGGTTATCGCGACCCCCGGCTGCGAAAGCAACGTGAAAGAGATCTACGACGCCTGCTGGGACATCCGCAAGAACCGCAAAGACTGCGTCATATTCAACCAGTTCGAGGAATTCGGAAATCCCATCTGGCACTATCACGTAACGGCGGCGGCCATAGAAGAGGTTTTCAATTCGATCAAAAATAAAAATAAAAGGATGTCGTGCTACGTATCGGCAACCGGCTCCGCCGGCACCATCGCCGTAGGCGACTATCTCAGAAAAATAGCGCCCCACATAAAAGTTGTCGCTTCCGAGGCTCTGCAGTGCCCGACGCTTCTTCTGAACGGCTTCGGCGGCCACCGCATCGAAGGCATCGGCGACAAGCACATCCCCTGGGTGCATAACGTAAGAAACACCAACGCCGTCGCGGCCATCGACGACGAGGCGTGCATGCGTATATTCAGGTTGTTCAATGAAAAAGCGGGCAAGGCTTATCTGAAGAAAAACGGCGTGTCCGACGATGTGATATCAAAACTCGAACTGCTCGGCATTTCAAGCATCAGCAATATGCTCACCGCTATCAAAACCGCAAAGTATTTCGAATACGACGAAAACGACTACATATTAATGCCTTTCACCGACGCCGCCAACATGTACGATTCCCGCCTGGCCGAGCTTAACGCAAGCCACGGCAAGTATAGCGAAATGCAGGCCGCCATTGACAGTGAACGCTACCTCAAGGGCATCGGCATCGACAATATGCGCGAACTCAACTACTACGACCAGAAAGCCATCCACAATCTCAAATATTACACATGGGTCGAACAGCAGGGAAAAACGACCGAAGAGCTCAACGAACTGTGGAATCCCGAATTCTGGGACAAAACTTTTGATCAGGTCCACGAATGGGACAGGATGATCGACGAGTTCAACCATAAGACAGGCCTTGTGTAAGAAATCGAATGATACGAACATCATGAATTAAATTAATAGTGTAGAGTTGAGAGTGGAGAACGGAGAGTTAAGGCAGTTTGAATTTTTAAAGGAAACGCATTCGGGCAAAAAACTTTATTAAATATCAAAAGTCCTCTAGTTCTCAACTCTCCACTCTTAACTCTCAACTTATTTACGGGGGTTTTTATGGAATGTAAGAAAAGCGCCACCATGGCTAAATGCACATGCACTTACGAGCCGTGCCCGCGCAAGGGCGTCTGCTGCGAGTGTATCGAATATCACAGGCGCAGCAACGAAGTTCCCGGCTGCCTCTTTTCAAAGGCCGGCGAGCGCAGCTACGACCGCTCGGCATCCAATTTCATAAGGGACCGGCAGAAAAGCCAATAAAAACACAAGCAAATAAAAACAGGGGCGTCGTTAAAAGCACCCCTGTTTTTTTTGCTTGTTATGTATATTGTATCATTTTCGAGAATCAGAGCCGATATTCCGCTCGTTTTTAAAATTATTTTTCAAATTTTCATGCTTGAATTTTATCCGGCTGCCGATTTTCCTCCGCCACCAGCGCGACTATTGATTTAATCTTAGCCGGCCATGCCTTCGGCCTGTCGGCGCATACGACGCCGAGTCGGCCGCGCGCGTCGATAGTGAACAGAAGGAGTGAGTCCGGGCCGTAGGTCTTTTCGAAATCGGCGGCGGCGAACTCGGGCGGCACGGAAATATTTGCGGCCTTGCAGCCCCTGTTGAAATACTCTTCGAACGCCAGATAGTTAATGCCGTCGCGGAAGAGCGTCAGCCCGGTCAGCTCGCGCGGAACGGCGATCTTGAGTTTGGGCGCGATCTGGAACATCTGGTTTTTCTCGAAATGCTCCGCGAAGCGTATTATTGCGAGCGAATTCACCTTGTCGTTGGAGGTCATTGCCAGTACCTTCGAGTATGAGCTCACTTCTATTTCGTCGATAATGTTATCGGCCATTATGCTCGAGGCGAAAGCGTTCAGGCCGAGCGTTACCGCGTCGTTGACACGCCGCGGGTTGCCGTCGATGAGAAGCGTCTGGATGCCGGCGTCTTTAAGCGCCAGGGCGACCTTTATCAGAGGCGGCTGGGCGCCTATTATGATCAGGGACTGCGGGTCGGTGTTGGCTATGCCGAGCCGGCGGGCGAGCCACGGCGACACAATGCTGTAGAAGAGGACCGTCACGACGATGACCATGAAAGTGAGCGGCACGATCATCGCGGCGTTCTTGTGGCCCGCCTCGATGAGGTTGAGCGCGAATACCGACGAAACGGACGCGGCGATAATGCCTCGCGGCGCCATGAACGATATGAAGAGCTTCTCGCGGAAGTTAAGGTCCGATTTGATCGACGACGCGAAGACGCAGACGGGCCGTATCACGAAAATAAGCACCGCCATGAATATGAGCGAATCGGCGTTGAGGTATTCGAAGTCCCTGATGCGCAGGCGCGCGGAAAGAAGTATGAAAAGGATCGAGATCAGAAGAACCCTCAGGTTCTCCTTGAATACGAGAATGTTTTTGACGTCTACTTTCTTCTGATTGGCGAGCATTATGCCCATCAATGTTATAGCCAGCAGTCCCGACTCTTCCATCAGCAGGTTCGACCCCGTGAATACGCACGCCACCAGCGCGAGCGTAAAAGGATTCTGCAGGTATTCGGGCACAAGGTAGTTTCTGAGCAGCTGATAGAAAAACACCGCTCCGAGCGCGCCGGCGAACAGCCCGGCCCCTACGATTTGCGCGAAATGCTTTACTATGAACATGTGCGAGGTCTCGAATTCGCCCGTTATCATCGCCTGATAGACGAGAACGGCCAGTATCGCCCCGATCGGGTCGACGACGATGCCCTCCCATTTGAGCACCGACGACACTTTGCTCACCGGCTTGATATGCCGAAGAAGCGGCAGAATGACGGTCGGCCCGGTGACTGTGAGTATTGCGGCGAATAAAAATGAAAGCCATATATCGAGCTTCAAAATATAATAAGACGCGGCGGCGCCCAGCACCAGCGTTATAAGCGCGCCGAACGTTACGAGATTGCGCACCACCTTCCTGGTCGATACCACCTCCGAAAATTTAAGGCTGAGCGCGCCCTCGAAGAGTATGAACGCGACCGAAAGCGATACAATAGGAATGAATGTCTTTCCGAAAAGCGCGTCCGGATCGACGAACCGCCCGATCGGCCCCGCCATGAACCCGAACAGCAGCAAAAACGCTATCGACGGGAAGCGGTAACGCCAGGCGAGCCACTGCGCGAGCGCCCCCAGGAAAAGTATCATGGTGAGGTTGAGCAGAAGGTGCTCGGTGAGCGCCGAGTGCATCTTATAAGAGGCGTAGTTGATATTGGTCGATATGAAGTTGTATGCGAAACTCAAATAGTCTATGATCGATCAATCCTTTTTTTCGATTCGTATAATAGTAAATAGTATAATTATTTTATTTTGGTCTCTAAATTTATCTTTTTATGCTCGCCTCGCGGTTTTTTAAGCGAAAATAATTATATCACAATACAGGCTATAATGCAAGCAGCGAAAAGTTTAACAGGGAAGTTTAACAGCGCGCTTGTTTGAATTAATATTCAAGATTTATTCATGACATTATTGATTATTTATTTGTTATTGATAATTATCATCGATAATTTGTCACGATTTATTTTGACAAACCACTGAAATTTTCTTATAATATTATAAACTTTTAAAGAGGATCGATATGCTCTCGAGAAATATATACTTTATAAAGGCAAATTCAAAAACAAATTGAAAATGAATCGAAAACGAAAAGAAAATGAAAGAAAAATTTGAAATAACCTATATACACCACAATTGTTTCATTCTCAAAACAGGCGTCGACTGCCTGCTTTTCGATTATCCCGCCGCTTCTTATCTGAAGCACGGTGAAACCGAAATTGTCAGATCAAAGATAAAAGGCTCCAGGCTTCTGGTTTTCATCTCCCACGGCCATCCCGACCACTACAGCCCGGCCGTGTTCGAATTCGAAAAGATCGCCGAAAGCCCGCAGTTCATAATTTCAGACGATGTCGCCGCGCGCGGTCCGCGCTCGAAGATCATTACCGTTTCGCCCGATTCGAATTACGCCATAGCGGGCTATGGCGGTGAAACTTTAATCGCTTGACTGTCTCGCTTCGAATGCGTCGCTTAATAATCGGCCCATTTCTTTAGGAATAATGCCGGTCTTTACAAAATGATGGTTGAAAAAAGAACGCAAACCGGAATGTTTTGAAGATGAAAGATCATTTTTGCTCAACAATGCTGAGATCACATAGAAACAAGCGTAGT
>Ga0209212_1005070_pt1 | contig 15929 bp, 12 predicted proteins | sample RifGroC2_FD_183996 | JGI IMG/M metagenome (GOLD analysis project Ga0209212, IMG submission 183996) | Groundwater microbial communities from Rifle, Colorado, USA - Groundwater C2 (SPAdes) (version 2) | ecosystem: Environmental > Aquatic > Deep subsurface > Groundwater | place: Rifle, Colorado...
GTTTATTTAGAGAAAACGCCCCGCATGGGGCGTTTTCTATTTTTACGAAAGAGCCGCAAAGAGCATTTGGTGAAACAGGAAAATCATGGTCTAATTTTTTGTTAGATTTTCTCAGTGTCTCCGTGACTCCGTGGTAGGTTACTGTATATGAAATCATCAACCATGAAACCCGAACTGCTGGCTCCGGCCGGCTCGCTGGAATCCTTCTTTGCCGCCATGGAAAAGGGGGCCGATGCCGTATATGCCGGCCTGAGGGAGTTCTCTGCCCGAGCCCGGGCCAAGAACTTTACCCTGGCCCAGATGGAGCGGATGCTGGCTTATGCCCACGCCCATGACCGGCGGATCTACATCACCCTCAACACCCTGGTCAAGGAGCAGGAACTGCCCCAGCTTGTCGATACCCTGGCAGCACTGGCCAATATGCGGGTGGATGCGGTGATCGTCCAGGACCTGGCGGTGGCTCGGCTGGTGCGCAATCATTTCCCCAGTATCCCGCTGCACGCCTCGACCCAGATGACGGTACACAATATACCAGGCGTGCAGATGCTGGCCCAGCTGGGTTTTCAACGTGCGGTGCTGGCCCGTGAGCTGGCCATCGACGAGATTGCGGCAATCGCCGCAGCCACTCCCGTGGAGATTGAGACCTTTGTGCATGGGGCGCTCTGCTTCTCCATCTCGGGACAATGCTTCTTCTCATCCTATCTGGGCGGCCACAGCGGCAATCGCGGACGCTGCGCCCAGCCCTGCCGCAGACTTTACAGCCACCGGGGCAAGGAGGGTCATTACTTTTCCACCAGCGACCTTTCTGCCATTGATATGCTGCCGGAGCTGATCCATGCCGGTGTAAAATCCCTCAAGATCGAGGGGCGCATGAAGTCGGCCGAATATGTCGCCAGTGTGGTAGAGGCCTACCGCAGGGTGCTGGATGCTCCCGAACGAGCGCAGAAAGAGGCGCTGGCCGATGCCAAGGAGCTTCTGAAATACTCCTTCGGCCGCACGCCGACCAAAGGCTTCCTGGCTTCCCAGCATCCGGATGATATCGCCAACCCCTGGCAGAAGGGGGGGACCGGGCGCTTTGTCGGACAGATCAAGGGTATCAAAGGAAATCGCCTGAGCTTCGAGACCCGTGACGCACTCCACGTGGGTGATCGTCTGCGGGCCCAGCCCAAGACGGATATGGCCGGTCAGGCCTGGACGGTGCGCGAACTGTTCTGCAACCGCAAAAAGGTCATGGAGGCCCGGGCCGGCAGTGCGGTTGAGGTGGAGACCCCTTTCAGTTTTGCGGTCGGGGATTCGATCTACAAGGTGTCCTCGCGGGAGGCCTTTACCATGAGTGATAATGCCTGTCAGCGCCGGCTGGACTCGGTGCAGGGTGACAAATTTCCCTGCCGGCTGCGGGTTGGACTTGAAGATGAAACCATGCGGATTAACGCCGAAGTACTGGGACAAAACCACACCTTCTCATTTCCGCTCGGCACACTGGAACACGCCCGCAGTACTGACATGCAGGCGGTTCTGCAAGGGCAATTCGCCAAGACCGCTGACGCTCCTTTCCGGCTGGAAGGGCTGGAGTCGCCGGATTTCCCACCAGTCTTGATTCCAGCGGCCACATTCAAGGAGTTGCGTCGCCAGTTTTACCAGCATCTGAAGGAAGTCGTCTTTACAGGATTCCGCGAGCGGATCGCCACGGCACGTACAGCGGCGCTGCGAGATGTGGCGGCGCTGCACGCCGCAACAGGGCGCGACAGGGGCAGGTCTACTTCCAGGGAAGCACTGGCCGTGATCATGGATCTGCCCCGTGACTGGCGCTTTCCGTTCCAGCAGGGTGCCGATTGCGTGGTATTACCGCTCTCCAAGGCTGCCATACATCAACTGCCGTCAGCTGTTCCCCGCATGCGCGGCTCCGAGGAGCGGATCATCTGGCAACTACCCTTCATGATCTTTGATCGGGATCTGCCGCTGTATCGCGATACCCTGCGGCAACTCTGCGGTGCCGGGTTCCGCCGCTTCGAGGCGGCCAACCTGTCCCATTTTACCCTGCTGCAACGCTTCGAGGGGCTCCATATCTCAACCTGGCACCGCTGTTTTTCCCTTAACAGCCAGGCCCTGGCACAATGGCAGGAACTTGGCGCCGAGACCGCGACGCTCTACATCGAAGATGACGCCGCTAACCTGGCCGAACTGCTGGCGGCCCCTGCCGGTCATGACCACCAAGATCCGCATCAAGGACGTGCACAGCAATACCCCCCTCCACTCGGACCGGGGAGAAGCTTACACTGTCACGACCCGTGACGGTCTGCAGACCATCTCTGCCGCCATCCCCTTTTCCCTGACTGCCCGGCACAATGAGTTGCGTAACAAGGGGTGCAGCTCGTTTCTGATCGACCTGCGCCAGGCGCCGCGTGAGTCTTGGGGCAATATCATCGCAGCATACAAGACCGGCCGCGAGATGCCAGGAACGACCGAATTCAACTATGCCATGGAATTGGTATGATTCGGGCATTACTGCCAGCCAGCCTCCTGATTGTGTTCTTTGCTGCTGACTGCTTTGCCGCCCGCACCATCGAAGGGGTTGTGAGGGCAGTCTACGACGGCGACACCCTGCTGCTGGCTACCCGGCAGGAAAGCCGGCTCAAGGTAAGACTATACGGCATCGATGCCCCTGAAACCGCCAAACCGGAAATGCCGGGGCAATCCTTTGGCAAAATTGCTAAACGAACCCTAATGTACAAGGTCATGGGCCGCCAGGTGGCGGCCGAGATCATTGATATTGATCAGTTTCACCGTTCAGTTGCGGTCATCCGCTATGCCGGCCGGGATATCAACCGCGAGATGGTGGCCGAAGGGCTGGCCTGGGCCTACCGGCAGTACCTCCAGGGAGCCTATGCCTCTGAATATATTGGTGCCGAGGATTGGGCCCGCTCAAGGAGGGCCGGTCTGTGGCGCGATGCCAACCCCGCACCCCCCTGGGAGTTCAGGCAGGCCCTTAAAGGTGGTAAACGACACCGGAGGAATTGAGTCGGTCAGGGTTTCTACAGTGGCAGACAGAATTATTTATGCGGAAAACTGATCATGTACAAAAAAGAGGCTGAACAGCCTCTTTTTTTGTAGACTTGTGCGGTCATCTCTTTCAGCGCCGGTATTTTTTGGTAAGTTCCAGTACATGTTTGACGCGTGAAACAACCCGCAACGGCTGGACAGGTTTGGGAATGAAATCGATGAAGCCGAACTCCAGGGCCTTTTGTTCATCCTCACTGGAAGCCTTGGAAGTCAGCATGATTACAGGAATATCCGAGGTCATCGGGTTGCCCTTGATAGCGCGCAGCAGTCCATAACCGTCCATCCTCGGCATAACCGAATCGGTAATAACAACACTGGGCCGCTCGGATACAGCCAGCTTGAGGCCTTCCAAACCATCATGGGCAACAAGCACGTTAAAGCCTTCCTTGGACAATGCTACCTGGATAACCGTGGCCACGGTGGTTGAATCCTCCACGACCAGGATCGAAACACATTCATCGCTACCGATGTCGCTTTTCAGATAATTTTTCGAGATGGCGTCAAGAATTTCCTTGCGGGTTGTAATGACAGGAATAATCTGGAAGCCGGTGATCCGGCTAAGCATCTCCATGGTCTCCACATCAAAGGGATCAGTGATGGCCACTGCGAGCATGTTGTCTTTCTGCTTAAGGGGAAAGACCAGTTTTTTCATGGCAAAATCAGAAGGGAGCAGGTCGAGCAGTTCCTGCGCGAAACTGTGAGTGATTAAATTCTTTATGGTTTTGAAGTTGAACTGTTTGGCCAGAGCCTCTGCCAGCTCCTCCTCGGTGATCACACCCATCTCCTCGAGTACCATACCGAGTCGTTTTTTTCCGCTCTTCTGGCGTTCAAGTGCCCGCTCAAGGGTTTTTCTGCTGATTAGTTCAGCTTCGACCAGTATATCTCCCAGATGCTTCATAATACTATTTCCCCATTTTTACTTATGCTCAAAGGGTAACTTCTATCACACCGACATTTAATATTACAACAGATATCGGTTTCGGATGCAATAACTGATGCTGCAACTGCTTTTGGCAGGTAAGAAGTAATTGCCTGCATATTTTTGCAGGGAATTATTTCGTCAACGCACATATCCTGCTAATGAGGACCAGCGCAGAGGGAGCCAACGATCATGGGTGAGCGTCACCGATCAGATGGTTTTGTATTGATGACTGATTCACATGGCGCCAGATAGCCGATGCGGATACCACCCCAGTGTTTTCCGTTAAGTAACAGTGGTAAGGACATGTCGTTGAGGATCTCACCTGTATCGCGACGATAGGTTTGCAAGAGAAAGCCGTCGGTATTCCTTGCACAGCGGATGCCGGTCCGGTCGTTGAAGATCCGCTTGGTACGGTTATTGTTCTTGTCTATTTCCGGATTTCCGGTTAACGGTTTGGTGTAGCGCAGGTTGTGACAGGGAGCATAACCGTTATTATCAATGCAGATGGCATACAGAACCTTGGTGTCCTTGCCGATAATCTGTTCCTGGATAGGCGATATTACCCGGTCAAAGAAGCTGTCGAACTTGGTCGTGAACTTCTGCGGGTCAGTTTTGGGTATCGGAATGTAATTGCGGTCGAACAGCGCCTCCATCGTCAGGCTTCTGTTTGCTGTTGCTTCTTCGATAGCGGCCAGCACCTGCCAGTGAATCTCTCTGATATAGCCCTTTACCGTGTCATGGTAGTTGCCCACGGAGAATTTGCCCACGGTGGCGTAAATCTGTTCAACCACATCGGAAAACGTGCTGAATGCGTCTGTGGTCGTTTTCATCATGGCGAAATTTTCGTTGGCCGTGACCGATACCTGATGTATCTTCTGGGAAATCTCCTGGGTAGTGGCGCTCTGCTCTTCCGTGGCGGTAGCAATCTGTTCAATCATTGTTTTCGATTCATGGGCATGTGACCTGATATTCTCCAGTTGCTGCCGGGCTTCCTCTGCTCTGGCCAGACCGGTCTGCACCAAGTCGCTTTCCTTGTTGATCATGGCGGCTGCCTTGCGGCTTTCCTGCTGAATTGAGGCAACGATCCGTTCGATTTCACGGGTAGAATGGGTTGTCTTCTCTGCCAGTATCTTTACCTCGCTTGCCACTACGGCGAATCCTTTGCCGGCTTCGCCCGCCCTGGCGGCTTCTATTGAGGCGTTAAGCGCCAGCAGGTTGGTCTGGTCGGCAATATCCTCTATCAGTCCCACCATCTCTCCGATCTTGGACGATGATGATTCCAGCTGCCGGATGGTTTCCAGGGTACTGGTCACACTCTCGCTGATCTGCTGCATGCAGCGGTAGGTTTCCTCAACCACCACCATTCCGTTGTTGGCTGCCGAATCCACATTTGAGGAGAGTGTGGCTGCCCGATGTGTGTTTCCGGCAACATCGTTGATAGTCATGGTCATTTCTTCGGAGGCAACGGCAACAGAAACCGCCTGCTCTTTTTGATCCTGCGACAACTTCAGAGCACGATCTGTTCCGGCTGCCAGTTCGCAGACACTGGTACCGATCAGGCACGTCTGTTGATACAGGACGGAAATGGTAGTCCGGATCTTGGAGGTGAGCAGGTTGACTTCCTGGCCGAGTCGGCCAATTTCATCGTCGGAGCGAATATGCATGATCTTTGTCAGGTCACCCTCAGCACCAGCCAAGTCACCCAGTTGCTTGTGAAGTTCGGAGATCTGACTGACCACCGTGCGCTGGAAGAAATAGTAGAGCGCCGCCAGCATGGCAAAGAAGAAAAACGCACCCACCGCCGACATCACAATTATCAGCTTAATGGCGCTCTTGGTGCCCTCTTCCAGGGATGTGGTCAGGATAATACCGCCTAGATACTTCTGTTCTGACTTATGACAGCTCCGGCAACGCTCCTCGTTTGCAAGGGGCACCGCAAGGCTGAGCATGCGCTTACCGTCCTTTTTCGATGCCAGTTCCTCGGCTTTACCGGCACCCAAGGCCTTGCGCATATCATCGTTGGCAGCGCCGCCTTTCGGGTCTTTTGCGTCTGCATTGAAGATTTGTACGCCAACACCCGTCCCCTTTTTCTGAAGATCATCGCAATAGGAGTAAAACTCCTTCATATCGCCCTTCATCATCAGGGTGGTTACGTCGTGGGTTATGGTAGAGGCCAGTTGGCGGGCATTATGCCGCTGCAATTCGAGGGTGGAACTGTATCCCAGGTAGATGGTAATGATGCCCATGCCGGCAAAACCGATAAAGAGAGTACTGCCGATAATTGCAAGTACCTTGCGGGTGAGTTTTGACTTGAACATGGAGTGTTCCTTTTGCAGCGCTACCCATGTGGGTATGCTTTTTTGAATAAATCACCACTTTAATGTAAAATGGTACATCAAATTTTAATGTGACGCAATGTCAATATAATTAAAATACCGTTTTACTTGTGCGCTAATGAAAAAAAAACCGGAAGAGCGAATCTTCCGGTTTTGATTAACTTATGTATGGCCCGCAGAATTAGTTCGGATAAACAGAAACCTTTTTACGGTCTTTACCCATGCGCTCGAACTTTACAATGCCTTCAATCAGTGCGAACAGGGTGTAATCCTTGCCGCAACCAACGTTGTTGCCAGGATGAATCTGTGTGCCGCGCTGGCGATAAATGATGTTGCCGGCCTTGACGTTTTCGCCGCCGAACTTTTTGCATCCAAGGCGTTGTCCGCCTGAATCCCTGCCGTTACGTGAACTTCCGCCTGCTTTCTTATGTGCCATTTCCTAGTCTCCCCGGAAAAATAGAATTTATGCGCTGATTTTCTCGATCTTGAGTACAGTCCTGAACTGACGGTGGCCACGTAATTTACGCGAGTCCTTGCGCCGTTTGGACTTGAATACCAGGATCTTTTTGTCTTTGCCCTGGACAGCAATCTTGGCAGTCACTGTAGCGCCTGCTACAAGAGGTGCACCAACCACAGTCTTCTCGCCGCCAACCATCAACACCTCGGCGAATTCGATGCTGTCGCCCACTTCACCCTCGAGTTTCTCTACCTTGAGGAATTCACCTTCGGCAACCTTGTATTGCTTGCCACCCGTCTTGATAACTGCGTACATATGACATCTCCATCCGCATCATTTTTAAAAGAGTTATGGAATATAGTGAAGTAAGGGAAACATGTCAAGCATAATTTTCATGTCGGTGCTGTCTAGGTTATGTACAGACATGAGGTGAGCTCACTATATAGCAAATAATCGGCTATTTGCATATGAAAAATCAGGAAACTCAAAAAGGCGGTTTCTCTTAATTCCTCGAACTTTCGTCGTAATGTACCGACGATACTCCTGATGAATGCTCCTTTTTTATCTTCAGTAATATTGAATCCATACTGCTCCGCTATTATTCTGTTTACATTCATGTGCCATTTATTGCACACTTACACATTGAAATATCAACCGGCTTTTAAATCTCTGTAAAATCGACAAGTAAGGACCATCATGGAACCAATCGTAACCTACAAGGAGCGATGCCGACGCTGTTATTCCTGTGTGCGGACATGCCCGGTCAAGGCCATCAAGGTTGACCAGGGCTTTGCCCAGATCATATATGATCGTTGTATTGGTTGCGGCAACTGCTTGAGTTGCCCGCAGAATGCCAAGGTCGTGGTGGACCGGATGGTCAGGACTCAGGAGCTTCTGACCTCGGGTGCACCGGTGGTTGCGGTGCTTGGCTGCTCATTTCCGGCCTTCTTTGATGCCATCACCCCGGGCCAGTTGGTGGCGGGACTGAAAAGTCTCGGGTTTCTTGAGGTGCATGAGGGTGCTTATGGTGCCCGGATGATAGCTGAGAGTTATCACGATGCGGTTCAAAAAGCAGATCATCAGCTGATTTCCTCGCATTGCCCGGCAGTGGTGGATTTGATAGAGCGTCACTATCCCAAGCTTTTGCCGAATCTGATCGGCGTAGTGTCCCCTATGATTGCCATGGGGCGTTTCATCAAAGGGGTATTGGGGGAAGAGACCAAGGTCGTTTACGTGAGTACCTGCATTGCGGCTAAATTTGAGGTGCAGTCCGCGGAATCGGCAGGTGCTATCGATGTTGTGTTGACTTACCAAGAGATCGAAAAACTGTTTAAGAGCCGTGGTATTAATCCGGCAGTCCTGTGTGAAGCTTCCTTCGACGGCGTAGACCCTGGAGAAGGGCGCCTTTTTACCCTTGCTGGCGGTTCTCTCAAACTGTTCGGTATCGAGTCTGATTTCCTGGACACCGAGACTGTTACAACAGAAGGCGAATCTCACACCATAGGTTTTATTCGTGATCTGGCGGCCGGACGAATTGCTCCAACCTATACAGACCTGAGATTTTGTGACGGTGGCTGTGTTGATGGGACTGGCGGCGGCGGGGAACGCAATCATTTTTACAAGCGCAAGCTGCTGGTGTCCTACAGCAAGAGTGCGCTGCCATACAATACTGCGCCTCATTACAAATCCAATGCCTCCTTTCCGGATCTGCAGCGATCATTTTCAGAAAAAATGCGCAAACTTCCGAGTCCCGGCAAGGAAGACGTCAAGCGTATCCTGCATTCGACCAAAAAATTTTCCCAGGGAGATGAGCTGAACTGCCGCGCCTGCGGTTATGCTACCTGCCGTGAGCATGCGGTTGCGGTGTACCAGGGCTTGGCTGATATCGCGATGTGTCTGCCGTATAATATGCAGCAGATCGAAGAAGATCGTGGTCGATTGATACAAAAGTATGAGCTGGTGCGTCGCGAGCTTGATCAGCAACTGGGCGATGACCCCATTGTAGGCAATGACCCCGGTATCCAGGAGGTGCTGGAGTTGATCCGCCAGGTGGCCCCGACACCAACTACCGTCCTGATCCGGGGTGAGACCGGCACCGGCAAGGAGTTGACCGCACGGGCTATCCAGCGACTAAGCCAGCGTAACGATAAACTGATGGTAACGGTCAACTGCACGACGATCACTGATTCTTTGCTGGAGAGTGAGTTGTTCGGGCACAAGAAGGGCGCTTTTACCGGTGCTATCGCTGAGAAGAAAGGGCTATTCGAAGCGGCTGACGGAGGAACGATCTTTCTGGACGAGATTGGCGACATCACCCCCAAATTGCAGGCGGAGTTGCTGCGTCTGCTGGATTTGGGGGAGGTGCGACCTGTGGGCGGCACAGTGGCAAAAAAAGTCGATGTGCGCCTGATTGCCGCCACAAATAAGGATTTGGAACAGGGGGTGCGAGAAGGCTGGTTCCGCGAGGATCTGTATTATCGTCTGAATGTATTCACGATCCTGCTCCCGCCTTTGCGCAGCCGGGTAGATTCGATTCCGGCTCTGGCCCAGCATTTTCTTGAAAAGGCACGTAAAAAACTGAACAAAAACATTAGCGGCATTGAGGAGCGGGCTGTCAAGGCCATGGAGCATTACCCGTGGCCGGGTAATATCCGCGAGATGCAGAATATCATCGAGAGGTCGTCGGTATTGACCAAGGATGGAGTCATAAGGTTGGAAAACCTTCCCACGATCTTTATAAATACCTATGAGCGCTGTGCCGATGGCGAGGTTAGTCGTCGCAGAACTTCTTTCAAGGCCGAGAGGGAGTTGCACGTGGGGCGGACCGAAAAAAATCTTATTGTGCGCTACCTGGATGAGGCTGGCGGCAATGTTGCCAAGGCTGCCCGTATGGCGAGTATCCCGCGCCGAACCTTTTATCGACTTCTTGACAAGTACAGTATTGAGGTTGTGCGAGGGCTTGGTCGGGATGTTGCAGAATTCAGCGCAGCTGATGCAGTCGATATCGTGCCGCATGGTAGGTGAAAGTGAATATATTGTTAAAAGACGTTAATTTTAAGATAGTGTATACTTTTGGCCACACATGTGCCATTTGTTGCACACAAATAACATTCGATAAACAAGATTAAATTTGTCCAATATTGCAACAATCTGATTTTTATGGATTTTCATTTTTATTTACCTTTTGGCACGAAAATGGCTAGTGTATACGGCAAAGCATGTTCAAGCAGAACAAATAGCCATCATACACAAATACAAGGAGGAATTAGCCATGGGAAAAATGAGAGAGAATCCGCGATACAACGTAATTTCGATGAGGATCAGTGACGAGGAACGTGATCATCTTGAAAACATCATGGAGAAGACTCACTTGAGTATCTCTGACATCATGCGTGAAGCAATGGAGTTTTTTGCTGCCAATTACGACCAGATTGACCAGCAGCGTAAAGCAGCGTAAAGCAGCGTAACTCTACTGATTTGCCCACAACTTAACTGATAAGAAGGTTAAGTGTGTTTGCAAAGTTGTCTTCTGTCTGCCCCAATAAACTGGGTAAGCATATGGTATTATATGCCCGGAAAATAACAGCTGATTTACTTACAGAAAAGGCGAAGGGAGAGATCCTTCGTCTTTTCTGTAGATATTTTGGTCGATCGGGTGGTCATGCGGACTGGTGCTTCAAACAGGACATGGTCGTTACGAAGATTATTTCTGCCAAAATAGCGCAGAAACAACATCCGGCTGACTAATTTATAAGAATTTCAAACTGTTCCTGATGAAAGCCCGGTTTCGCGCGGACAGTTATGCGTTTCTTGAATTTCTTCTCCAACTCCTCCAGGCCGCGACGTTCCTCATCGTAGAGCAGGTCGGCCACCAGGGGATGCACGGATACCATCGCTTTGGTACCACGGATGTCCAGCATCTCCCGGCGCAGTTCGCGGAAGATTTCGTGACAGATGGTGGTTTTGGATTTAATGTAGCCACGCCCTTCACAATATGTGCATGGCTCGCACATCATGCGCCCGATGCTCTCCCGTACCCGCTTGCGGGTCATTTCAACCAATCCCAGCTCAGATATCTTAAGAATATTGGTTTTTGACTTGTCGCTCTTGAGGGCCTCATCCAGAGCGCCGAAAACCTTGTCCCGGTTGACCTCTTTCTCCATGTCGATGAAGTCAATAATAATGATGCCGCCGATATTGCGGAGCCGCAGCTGGTACGCGATCTCCTTGACCGCTTCCAGGTTGGTTTTGAGGATGGTGTCCTCCAGGTTGTGCTTGCCAACGAAGCGGCCCGTATTGACGTCAACAGCTGTCAATGCCTCGGTCTGTTCAATAATGATATATCCGCCGGATTTGAGCCATACCTTGCGGCCCAGGGCACGGCTGATTTCCACTTCCAGGCCGAAATGGTCAAAGATCGGCTCCTCTTCGTCGTACAGCTCGATGGAGTACTTCATTTTGGGTACAAAGGCTGAGATAAACTGCACAATGCGGTCGTAATCCGGCTTGGAATCGACAATGATCTTGTCCACCTGTTCGGTGACGATGTCGCGGACCACTTTCTGGACCACATCCAAGTCGGAATGAATCAGGGAAGGTGCTGAAGCCTTTTCCTTGCGCTTGACGATTTCATCCCAGAGTGTGGAGAGGTATTGCATGTCCGACAGCAGATCCTCCTCGCTTTTGCCCTCCGAGGCTGTTCTGACAATGTAGCCTGTACCGCTCTGCTTGAGACGTTCCACTGTCTCCCGCAGCCGTTCTCGCTCGATCTCGTCGACAATGCGGCGGGAGATTCCCACATGATCTACGGTTGGCATGTAGACCAGGTGACGCCCCGGCAGTGATATGTGGGAGGTAATGCGGGCGCCCTTGGTGCCCAGCGGCTCCTTGGAAACCTGCACCAGCAGTTCCTGGCCCTCCTGGAGCAGCTCCTCGATCGGGTGAAGCGGCTTGAAATCCGGGTGGCTGTCGGATGTCTGGCTGTTGTTTACCTCATGATCCTTCTTGTCCTCAAGCATGGACTCATACTCTTCAATGGCGTCGAACACATCTGCCACGTACAGGAAGGCGGCTTTTTCCATTCCGATATCCACGAAGGCTGCCTGCATGCCCGGTAGAACCCGGATTACGCGGCCTTTGTAGATGTTGCCGACGATCCCTTTTTCTCGGGTTCGTTCAATGTACAATTCTGCGATGGTACCGTTTTCGATCAAAGCAATTCGTGTTTCGTGAGAGGCCGCGTTGATAACCAGTTCTGCACCCATAGTGATAACTCCTGTATATGAAATATAAAATAAATGAATTATTAGTATTGTTAGTGTGTTAACCGTAGATCCTGTGTTTTTTCACAAAATTTGTGAACGTGTTCACCCGTTATATTGGGGCAGGCAGAAAATAGCTTCGTTAACACAGATAACCTACTGAAAAATTCTATGATGAAAAAAGCACTTCCAGTTTTTCAATGCTGATATCGTCGGCCTGCAGGTTAATATTACCGGTTATTGCGCGGGCAAACTCCATGGGCTTACCTCTGCCGGCCACCAGTTCCAGGGCTGGGCCGGAGACAGTGAGCGATTTGACCTCGCCCCGCAGGTCTATGGCTTGGATGATACCCTTTTTCTTCCGCTGAATGACATAATCGGTGTGTGCCAAAAATTGCACACTTAGTTCAGGGAGCCTTTCGGCGAGCCCTTTATCAAAGGTTATGCGATAGCGAGTCGCTTCGATCAATGTGGAGAGTGATGGTGATTTAACGTCAGTCTGTGTTGCCTCCAGAATCTGAAGACCCTCGGGCAGTGCCTTGTTGAGTCGCTGCAGCACCTCATCGGCTGGAATGCCTGCTGCCACGAACATATCCATATATTCAGCCATGGATTCAACGCCGACCGAGGTAGCCGTGGCAAAGGAGAAACGCGGATGGGGGTGAAAACCCTGTGAAAAAAGGATTGGCACCCCGCCCCTGCTTACTGCACGAGTAAAAACATTAAGCAGTTCCAGATGGCTCAGGTATCTCATGGCACCTGTCTTTGCGAATCGGAGCCGGATACGGGCAGCGGTTTCGTTCGTTTGCCCTTTGTCTTTGCGTGCCGTTATGGTTGCATCCCCGGATAGACGGGTTATTACGGATTTAAAATCACACACGCCGCAGGCGGTGCAGTTGCCGTGACGACAATCTTCGGTCGCTGCCTCGCTAAGCGCCCGCTCCCGTTCCTTGATCAGATACTCTCGCGTCACGCCACAGTCGAGGTGGTTCCATGGCAGGATCTCGTCCAGACCCCTTTGCCGGTGATACCATTCTGGTTTAATGGCACAATCCGCAAAGGCTTGCAGCCAGCGTTCCAAAGAGAAGTGTTCCTGCCAGCCATCAAAGCGGCAGCCAAGCTCCACTGCCCGTATCAATACCGGTGCCAGACGGCGGTCGCCACGCGCGAAAACACCCTCCATAAATGAAAGCGGCGCGTCCTGCCACTTGAAATGCAATTTCCGTTTTTTTAGATCACCGTGCAGCTGGTATTGACGTTCTCTGATCTCATCCACGGAAATCTGCGGTTCCCACTGGAAGGGGGTATGGGCCTTGGGGACAAAGGTGCTGACCGCTACATTGACCTCACCGGGATTGCCCGACAATTTTGCCTGATCCTTGACCTGGCGTGCGAGAATGGAGATCTGCTGTACATCGTCGTTTGTCTCGCCGGGCAAGCCGATCATGAAGTAGAGTTTGATCGAGCGCCAGCCCGCACGGTAAACGCTTGCAGCCGTTTCCAGCAGGTCGGCCTCGGTGATGCCCTTGTTGATCACCTTGCGCATGCGTTCACTGCCTGCTTCCGGTGCCAGGGTAAAACCGGTCTTGCGAACTTTCATGATCTCGGAGATCAACTCATCTGTCAGCGTTCCGACTCGCAGCGACGGCAGCGACACAGCAATCCTGTCATGGGCATAGCGTGACATCAGCTCGGTGAGCAGCGGCGAAACACATGAATAGTCGCCGGTGGAAAGTGACAGCAGCGAGACCTCGTCATAGCCGGTGGCGCGCAGTGACTCTTCCACCAGGCCCAGCACTGTGGCCGGCGAGCGTTCACGTAAAGGGCGGTAGACGTAGCCGGCCTGGCAAAAGCGGCAACCGCGGGTGCAGCCGCGAGCGATCTCCACTGCCACCCGGTCATGTACTGTTTTCATGAAGGGTACTACCAGCTTGGTGGGATAAACAGCCGTATCCAGGTTGCTGAGAAACCGGCGGCGCACGCTGGTCTGCTCTGTCCTGATGGCTGTAATCTTCTCTATCGTGCCATCCGGATTGTAGCTGGGCACAAAAAATGCGGGGATGTAGACACCCTCGATATCAGCCAGGCGCTTCAGCAGGGCCGGCTTATCCTCGCCAAGTCGTTTTGCCTGGCGCGTCGCCTCTGCGATCTCAACGATTGCTTCCTCGCCATCTCCCAGCAGGACAGCATCAAAAAAAGGCGCCAACGGCTCAGGATTATAGGCACAGGGGCCGCCGGCGATTACCAGGGGGAAGGTGCCATTGCGCTGATTCGCCAAAAGAGGCACGCCTGCCAGATGGAGCATATTCAGGATGTTGGTATAGGAAAGCTCATATTGGAGCGTGAAGCCAATGATGTCGCACTGCATAAGCGGTGTGGCGCTTTCCAGGGTTGCCAGCCTGGTATTCGTCGCTTCCAGCTGCTGTTCCATGTCCGGCCACGGGGCAAATACCCGCTCGGCGGCAATCCCGTCAACGGCATTAAGGATACTATAGAGAATGCGCAGTCCCAGGTGGCTCATCCCCACTTCATAGACATCAGGGAAAGCCAGGGCAATGCGCAGCTCAGCGCTCTCCTTGCGGATAGAGCCCATTTCGCCCCCCATGTAGCGGGCGGGTTTTTCAACCGAAAGGAGATTCATATATGGCGGGTGTCCTTCTTGTAAAGTGGGAGGTTTATGACTGTAGCAAATCAAGCGTAATAATGGAAGGGAAATACCCATTTTTTTCTTGCAAATAGATCGGTCTTGGTGATATAAAATTCATTCCATTGCCCAGGTGGCGGAATTGGTAGACGCGCTAGATTCAGGTTCTAGTATTCGCAAGGATGTGCTGGTTCGATTCCAGTCCTGGGCACCACAAAATCAAGGGTTTTCAGCAACGGCTGGAAACCCTTTTTTGTTTTGGCTTACTTGTTTAAACAGCTGAAAGTATGAAATATATTTCAATGGCAATTACATCCTATTGCAATACCACTCACATTAAGCTATTCTATTGATGTGGTAAGGCATTATAAAAAATTACAAGATTCAATATGAAGGGGGAACACCATGAAAGTTATATCTGCAACACTCTTATCCCTGATGATAGCCGGGACACAGGCTCTGGCATCCGGGAACAGCGGAGGGGACAGCGAGGGTCTCGGTTTTATGGCAACCCTCTTTATCGGTTTTGGTGTCCTGATCCTACTCTTCCAGACCGTACCAGCGATCATACTGCTCAGCGGAATGGTCAAGGGGGTGTTTTCCTTAGACGATAAAAAAACTTCGGAAGCCAATGCTGGAAGCCCTGGTAAAAACCCCTGACCAATGAACAGGCAGAGTGCCCTTCGGGGTGCGGGAGGTTAACGCCATGCAAGAAGAAATCCTCATAGTGGATGAAGATAAGGATTGTCGCAAACAGATGGCAGAGATTTTCATTGACGCCGGGTACAATGTAACAGTGACCGGTTCGGTTGCAAACGCTCTCTGCGGCGTCCTTAAAAACAGTGCCCAGGTCGTGATTCTTGGTTCAAAAACAGACGAAATGTCCGCTGCAGAAATTATCCCGCTATTAAAGCAATGCAATCGTAACCTGCCAATAATACTGATTGCTTCAGACACTTCCTTGGGATTGTTGCGTAAGTTGAGGGGGGCTGGAGTATTTTACCACGCCATGAAACCTGTTGACGCTGAAGACCGTGAGGAGATCCGTCAAGCGGTTTCCTGCGCCTTGAAAAATCTGCACCCCCATGCCGCGTAAGTACTGAAAACACATCGGGTATATAATAACCAGGGTTTGCATGCTATGAGACACCAGCCTGCAAACCCTGGTTTTGTTTCAATCTACAGATGTGTCGTTACCGGCCAGGCGGAACCTTGCTGATATTCCGGATGCGGGTTCCTGGCAACACCC
>Ga0209212_1005071_pt1 | contig 15928 bp, 10 predicted proteins | sample RifGroC2_FD_183996 | JGI IMG/M metagenome (GOLD analysis project Ga0209212, IMG submission 183996) | Groundwater microbial communities from Rifle, Colorado, USA - Groundwater C2 (SPAdes) (version 2) | ecosystem: Environmental > Aquatic > Deep subsurface > Groundwater | place: Rifle, Colorado...
TCTGCTCCAGGAACTGGCGGGCGTAGGCCGAGAGCGACTCCACATAGCGGCGCTGTCCCTCGGCGTAGATGGTGTCGAAGGCCAGGGTCGATTTGCCTGAGCCGGAGATGCCGGTGATGACCACCAGCCTTTCGCGCGGGATCTCAACGTCGATGCACTTGAGGTTGTGCTCGCAAGCGCCTTTTATAATGATTTTGTCATGAGCCATCCGATAATAATGCCATGAAGGGGCGCTGATTGCAACAAAGGCCTTGAAATCCGCATGTTGCTGACAATTCAGGAGCTTGGGCTTCCAGCCTGAGTATCAAGAGGATGTATTGTTTGAATTGGCTTTGAAACCCAAAATCTTTATTCGAGCATTAACCTGCTCGAAACGCAGGCAGGATGCCCACACCCCAATATAATGCAGAATTGTTAAAAATATGCTTGACTAAAATATGCGCGTTATATAAAAGCATTATATAAACACCATATAAAACAACCGAGGTCACGTATGTCCCCGAGAAACATGCAGTTTGGTCGTGAAGAAATCATAGATGCCGCTTTTGAATTGGTCAGGAAAAATGGCTGGACCGGGTTTTCGGTACAGGCGGTCGGCAAGGCGATAAACTCGTCCACCATGCCGATTTATTCACAGTTCGCCAATGTCCGGGAACTGGAGGATGCCGTCTGCCTGAAGGCCATGGAACTGCTCAAGGAACGGATGCTGATTGAGCGGACCGGAGACCGATGGATCGACCAGGGGATCAGTTATGTCAGGTTTGCCGAGGAGGAGAGGTTTCTGTTTCGTTGTCTCTGGGATGGCAGGAATATCGAATTGTGCAAGAAGATGGGACAGGCGCTGAACGAGTTCATCGCCGGGACACTGGCTGATTATCCGCTCTTCACCGGGCTGGACGAATTGGAACTGAAGATGATCCGGCTCACCAGGATGATGTTCGCCCAGAAACTGGCGTATTGGTTGAACACGAACAGCAACTACCTGAAGGAAAAAGGAATTCCGGATACCGATGATTACATCCGCAGGACAAGCAAGGCGATCTATGACGGGTTCAGGTTGCAGTTCGAGGCACGAGTCTAGTCTTTATTGTGAAGGATTTTCTGACTGGGGAGGGATGACATGAACAAGGAATGGCGTAGCAGAGTGAGAGGTATTCTGGCTGTTTGTGGTTTTTGTACTATGGCGCTGCTGATGTATTCAGGTCTGGGAGAGTGCGCGCCTGCAGCCAAGCCCAAGCCCGGCGGCAACCTGACGGTCGGGATGGAACTGGAGTTTCGCGGCTTTGATCCATTGAAGGCGCAATATACCGGGATTGCGGACCGCACGGTGCTCATGGCGGTTGAGGAGAGGCTGTTCGACACGGATACAAAGGGGAACCTGGTGCCGGAACTGGCCCTGTCCGCCAAACCTTCCAAGAACGGCAAGAATTGGACGATCGCGCTGCGCAAGGGGGTGAAATTTCACGACGGCACGCCGTTCAATGCCGATGCGGTGGTTGGGCACTGGCAGCGGCTCCTCGATCCGAATAACAAATTCTTCGCCCTTTCGACTTTGGAACCGATCGAATCGGTGCAGAAAGTGGACGATTTCACGGTTCGCTTCAATCTGAAACACCCCTGGGCTGTGTTCAAAAATGTCCTGTCCGCACCCCAGTCGTTTACGGCGTTCATCCCCTCCCCCAAGGCGGTGAAAGACGATACCCACAACCGGGCGCCGGTGGGGACCGGACCTTACATGTTCAAGGAGTGGCTCCCCAACGATCGCCTGACCGTGGTCAGAAACCCTGATTACTGGCGCAAGGGGAAAGGGTATCTGGACAGCGTGGTCTTTCGTCCCATGCCGGACATGCAGTCCCGGTTCGCCAGCCTACAGTCCGGGGAGATCGACGCGATCCAGACCGACCGGGGCGCCAGCATCATCCAGGCGCGGGACGACCGCTCCCTCCGGGTTTACTCCAGCTACGGCGCCGGGCCGTACAATTTCCTCTTCAACGTATCCAAGCCGCCGCTGAGCGATGCCCGCGTACGGCAGGCCCTGGCCCATGCCTGGAACCAGGAGTTGCTGATCAAGGCGGACTACAAAGGCACCTTGCCGTTTGCAAAGGATCCGTACGGCGGGATGATCGGCTGTAGCGACTCGGCCTACCGTGAATATGATCCGGCCAAGGCGCGCAAGCTGTTGGCGGAATATGGCAAGCCGGTTATCCTGGAGATGAATCACACCAATACCCCGCGCGGCAAGGAGGCGGGCGAGATCATGCAGCGCCTGTTCAAGGAGGTCGGCGTTACGCTCACGCTCAATACGGTGACCGAAGCGCAGTTGGGAAAGCGGGGAATCACGGGCGATTACCAGATCACCGGCTGGAAGCTGAGGGATTATGACGATATGGGCGGAATTTTGAGGAGCAATCTCTTATCCACCAGCAAGCTGAACTTCAGCAAGTACCAGAACCACAGGATGGATGAACTGCTGACGATTCAGCAGATGAGCACCGACAGGAAGGTGCGGGAGAAGGCGCTCTGCGGCGTGGCCAGTCTGATCAACGAGGATGCGGTTTTCCTCTATGGCGGCGGCCGGCGCTTTCACGTCATCGCCAAGGCGGGGGTCAAGGGTATCGACAACGTGCGGCATGGCGTTATCCGGGTCAGTGATGCCTGGCTGGAAAAGGTAAAGTGAAACTCCCTCCCCTCTCCCCAGCCCTCTCCCACGAGGGGAGAGGGGGCTTTAGTGGCGCCATCTGAAAACTCCCCTCCCTTTATGGGAGGGGCTGGGGGAGGGTGATTTGGAAATCATCGAAGAAATGCAATCCTACTATGGAAAAAGGGCTCCAGTTTATGACCGTTCCATGGGATATGATGATCATGACACGGTAGCAATGCTTGCCCCGGCAACGAATCGCTCAGCGGCATGTACGACAACGAAGGAAATCACCTGCAGACGCGGAAGCTTCCCGATGGTTCAAGCAGTCGCGTGATCAAGCATTTTCTGTCTGATCAGGAGCTGATGGATCTCTTTTGCCAGTACTCCGGTCATGTTGAGATCATCAGATATCCGCACTGCCGCAGGATTGTCGTCAGTTATGTTGTCGGATGAGGCAAACTAATCGGTCGATCTATTTTTACGATTATGACAACCATCTTTTTGAACTGCATACCGGGACGCTTCGAGAAAGAATTGCGAGTTACAACGGAAACTTTGAACGGGATGAACCTGAATGCGATTTATCTGGAGTAAAATAACCCATCTGCTGCTGGTCGTGCTGGCGGTCACCATGCTGACCTTTGTCATGACCGACCGGCTTCCCGCTGATATCGCCGCCGAGATTGCCGGGCACGGCGCGAGTGCCGCGGAACTGGCGGAGGTGCGGGAACGTCTTGGCCTGAACCGGCCGGTGCTGCTGCGCTATGCAACATGGATAGGGGGCGTTTGCCGGGGAGAGTTCGGAAAATCGCTGATCACGGAGCAGCCGGTCTCGACTGCACTGCGCAGCCATCTGCCGGTTACGCTGGAACTGCTGGCACTCTCCCAACTCTTTGCCCTGCTGCTGGCGCTCCCCGCCGGGATCATCAGCGCCTGGCGTTCCGGCTCGCCTCTTGACCGGGTGACCGGCACGTTTGCCTTCGGCTGCGCGTCGCTCCCCAATTACGCACTGGCGATGGGACTGGTCTTTCTCTTTGCCCTGAAACTCAAACTGCTTCCCGCCACCGGCTATACGCCACTAAATGCGGGAATCGGGGCGAACCTGAAGGGATTCCTGCTCCCGGCGCTCTCGATTGCCCTGGTGGAATGGGTGACGTTGATGCGGGTGCTGCGGAGCGATCTGATCGCCACCCTCAAGGAGGATTTCATCCTGCTCGCCCGGTGCAAGGGGTTGCCCACCTGGCGTATCCTGCTTGTACATGCCTTGCGGCCATCATGTATTACCTTCATCACCGTGCTCGGCATGCAGACCGCCAGCCTGATCGGCGGGGCGGTTATAATCGAAACCGTCTTTGCGCTCCCCGGTATCGGCAGGCTCCTGGTGACCGCCATATTTGCCCAGGACTTTCCGGTGATCCAGGGGGGTGTGCTGCTGATCACGGTTTCCTACGTCTGTATCAATTTCCTGGTGGATCTCTGCTACGCGGCTCTTGATCCACGGGTGCGGACGGGGGTGACTGATGGGTAAGTCAAAGGCAAATCCCCCTAAATCCCCCTTTCAAAAAGGGGGACTTCAATTAGCTCCCCCCTTTACAAAAGGGGGGCTGGGGGGGATTTCCTTCTATGCCGCCATCACCTGGCTCATCCTGGTTTTATTCTGCGCCGCCAGCGTCGGCCTCTGGCCGTTTCCTTTCACCGTGGACCAGATCGATGCGGAGCATTTCGCCGCCCTGCCGGGTGGGGCGCACCTGCTCGGCACCGACGCCACCGGCCGCGATATCGTTGCACGGCTCCTCTTCGGCGCGCGGGTCTCGCTGACGGTCGGCATCTGTGCGCCGCTCTTTGGCCTGGGAGTCGGCCTGCTCCTCGGGATGCCGTCCGGCCTGTACCGGGGCTGGACCGAGCGCACAATCATGACCCTTGCCGATGTCATCCTTGCCTTCCCGGGGCTGGTCTTTCTGCTGGTGTTTACCTCTGTTCTAGGCCCGAGTCTGACCACCATCACCCTGGGACTCGGTCTCCTGATCTCCCCCCGTTTCGTCCGTGTGGCCAGGGCCAACACCATCAGGTTCAGCGAACGGGAATTCATTCAGGCGGCCCGGATCGGCGGGGCCGGCGACATCTCCATCATGCTCAGGGAAATCCTGCCCAATATCCTGGGGCCGCTTATGGCCTATACCCTGGTGGTGGCCGGCTTCGTCATCGTCGCCGAAGGGGGGCTCGGTTTTCTCGGCCTGAGTGTCCCCTCGCCCACCCCGAGCTGGGGGGGGATGATCGCGGCGGGGCGCGATGTGCTTGAGCAGACGCCGCATGTCGCCATGATCCCGACAGCAGTGATGTTTTTGACCGTTCTGTCAATAAACGTGATCGGTGACAGGCTCAGGGGGCGCTATGACCGGGCCTGACCAGGATCTGCTTGTCGTGGGCGGCCTCACCGTTCAGTTGCAGACCGAACAGGGCCCGATACGCCCGGTTGACTCGGTTTCGTTCACTCTGGAAAAGGGGAAGACCCTGGCGATTGTCGGCGAATCCGGGAGCGGCAAAAGCATGCTCTGCCGCGCCATTCTCGGACTGGTCCCGGCGCGCGGCAACATCCGCTTTGACGGCCGCGATACCGGCAAATTGACCGGCAGGGAGATGAACCGGATCCGGGGCAGGGATATCGGAGTGGTTCTGCAGGATCCACTTTCGTCGCTGAACCCGGTCATGACGATCTCCGATCAGATCATCGAGCCGATGCGCATCCACCTCGGCATCACACGACGGGAAGGAGTGGAGCGAGCGCTCTATCTGCTCTGCTCCGTCGGTATCCCCCGTCCGGAGGAGCGGCTGGGATGCTATCCGCACCAGCTATCCGGCGGGATGCGCCAGCGGGTGGCCATCGCCATAGCCCTGGCCTGCGAGCCGAAACTGCTGATCGCCGATGAGCCGACAACCGCCCTGGATGTGACGGTTCAGGCGGAAATCCTCACTCTGCTGGCCCGGCTCCAGATGGAACGGAAAATGGCAATCATCCTGGTCAGCCATGACCTGGGGGTGGTGGCCGGTTGCGCCAACAACATTGCGGTGATGTATGCCGGCAGGATTGTCGAGCAAGCTCCGGCCGCCGAACTGTTCAGGCGGATGCGGATGCCCTATACCCGCGCACTGTTCGATGCCATCCCCCGCATTGAAGATCCGCCCCAGCGCAGGCTGCCGAACATCCCGGACCTCCCCCCCAATTTTGCCGCCTTGCCGCCTGGGTGCCGTTTTGCGCCCCGCTGCCCAAGGGCCGGGGAACGGTGCCGCACGGAGGAACCGGCGCTGGTGTGTGATGAAGACAGGAACCATCGCTATGCCTGCTGGTTTCCGGTATGAAATTTTGAATGAATGGTGAGATTTTACATCCCCCTCTCCCCAACCCTCTCCCACGAGGGGAGAGGGGACTGTCGCAGAGCAAAAATATAACGGCTACGCCCCAACCCTCTCCCACGAGGGGAGAGGGGGCTTTAGTGGCGCCATCTGAATAAGCTCCCCTCCCTTTATGGGAGGGGTTGGGGGAGGGTGCCTGGGGCGAACAATGAAAGAAGAAAAGAATTTCAATAACCCGCTCCTCCGAATCGAAGATCTCGTTGTCGAATTCCCGGCATCGCAAGGACGCACCGTACACGCGGTTTCCGGCGTTTCCCTCGACATACGCCAGAATGAAACGCTGGGGTTGGTGGGAGAATCCGGGTGCGGCAAGTCGTCGCTGGCCCGCGCGATCATGCAGATTCCGCCACCTACCTCCGGCAAGGTGTTGATTGAAGGAGTGGATCTGACACAACTTCATGGCAGGAAACTCAAGGAAGTGCGTGGCCGCTTCCAGATGATCTTCCAGGATCCGGCATCATCCCTCAACCCATCCCGCGCCGTGGGGGAGAGCATCGCCGCGCCGCTCCTCTCCCTGGGAGGAATGAACAAGGCAGAACGCAGACTCCGGACGCGGGAGATGATGACGGCGGTTGGTCTTAACCCGGAGTTGCACTATGGCCGCAGAGCGCACCAGCTTTCCGGAGGACAGTGTCAGCGGGCAGGAATCGCCCGTGCCCTGATAACCCGGCCGCAGTTGCTGGTCTGCGACGAACCGGTATCCTCTCTGGATGTTTCCGTGCAGGCGCAGATCCTCAACCTGCTGCGCGATATCAAGGAGTCATACGGTCTGGCCATGCTGTTTATCGCCCACGACCTGGCGGTGGTAAAAAACATCTGTGACCGGGTAGCGGTGATGTACCTTGGCCGTATCTGCGAGGTTGCTCCCTGCGAGAGCCTGTACGCCACTCCGGCCCATCCCTACACCAGGGCGCTGCTGGACGCCGTGCCGCGGCCTGACCCGGGGTATCCGGCTCCGGACAGCGGCATGCTCCCCGGCGAACGCCCTTCCCCGCTCGACCCGCCCCGCGGCTGCCGCTTCCGCACCCGCTGTCCCCGTGCCGCAGACATCTGCTCGGAGATCCGGGCCGAACTGAGGGATATCGCGCCGAACCATGAGGTGGCATGCCATTTCCCTTTGGACGTTCGGCCAGAAAATGGAGGTTTTGATGGAAGATGATCAGGTTAGCCGTACCGCACAAATGACCGCCTACAGTCGCGGCTATCATTACGATAACGATAATCCGAGGATATTTGACGACTGCCTGGCCAACCATATTTTAACGAAAGAGGAGCGCGCATCCATCGAGGAGCAAATGATGGCGGCCTTGCGCACGATTAACCCGGCCGGCGCCGCTGCATTCCCCGACCAGGCAGCCGCCTTGCGCTGGATGATGCAGGCTGGTGCGGCAGCCCCTATTGTCCTGGCTCGTGCGCGGTATGCGGAAGATCTTCTGGAAACTGCCGTGATGGAAGGCGCAGGACAGTACGTTATACTTGGGGCCGGTCTGGACACCTTCTCTTTCCGCCGCCCGGATTTAGTCCGGAATCTCACTGTGTTCGAGCTGGACCATCCCGCTACCCAGAACTACAAGCGTAATCGGATTCAAGAGCTGGGATGGGAGCAGCCCTCATGCTTGTCCTACATCCCCGTGGACTTCACGCAGGACAGTCTGGCAACCGCGCTGAAACGCTCGAACTACGACCCAAGGATACCAACCTTCTTCAGCTGGCTCGGTGTCACCTATTATCTTTCCCGGAACGAGGTCCATGTTACGTTGCAGGATATAGCCCGCAACAGCCCGGCAGGGAGCTCCCTTGTTTTCGATTATCTGGACACGGATGCCTATATCCCGGAAAAGGCCGCTCCACGGGTCATCCGGATGCTTTCGAGCGTACGGGAGATCGGAGAACCGATGCAGTCCGGCTTCGATCCGCGGACTATTGTTGAGGAATTAAAGGAGTTGGGGTTTTGCTTCCAGGAAGACCTGAGCCCGTGGGATATCCATTCACACTACTTTTTGGGACGCACAGACCATTATCGGGCCTGTGAACATACCCATTTTGCTTATGTAGTTGTTGGATAATTCGAGCCGGTATCCTGCAAGTTTATGCATGAAGATGGGGTGGGGGCCGGCCGATGTGGGGCAACACAGGCGCCTTTGATGATGATCTTATCGTGGGCCACGGCTCAGTACTTCAGCCCGTTTTTGAGCAGCAGGGCAAATTCCTCGTCCGGCACAGGGCGGCTGAAGAGATAGCCTTGCTGCTCCACGCAGTTGTTGAAGGAGAGGAATTCCATCTGGGCGCGGGTCTCGACCCCTTCGGCAATGACGTCGAGCTTGAGGGTCTGGGCCATGGCGATAATGATCTCGGCGATGGCCGCATCGTCGGGGTTGGTGGTGATATCCCGTACAAAGGACCGGTCGATCTTGAGGCGGGAAATGGGGAAATGCTTGAGGTAGCTGAGAGATGAATAGCCGGTACCGAAATCATCAATGGCAAAGGTAATGCCCATATCCTTGAGCTTGCGCAGCATGCCGATGCTGAGGTCGGCATTTTTCATCACGGCGCTCTCGGTAATCTCGAGCTCAAGCCACTTGGGTTCAAGCCCGGTTTCCATCAGGATGGCGGCGATCGCCTCATCCAGATTCTGCTGGTCGAACTGCTTGCCCGACAGGTTGACCGCCATCCTCACCGGAGGCAGTCCCATGTCTTGCCAGGCCTTGTTCTGGCGACAGGCGGTCCGCAGAACCCATTCACCGATGGGAATAATGAAGCCGGTCTCCTCGGCCAGATAGATGAACCGGTCAGGCACCAGCAGGCCCAGATCAGGGTGATCCCAGCGCAGGAGCGCCTCCATTCCGACGATCCGCCCGGAACGGGCATCCACCTGGGGCTGGTAAACAAGGGAAAATTCCTCCCGTTCCAAAGCCTTGCGCATGGAATTTTCCAGCATCATCCGCTCCAGCACCTTGATGTTCATCTCGCGGGAGAAAAACTGGAAGTTGTTGCGGTCAAGTTCCTTGGCCTGATACATGGCCAGGTCGGCATGTTTCAGCAGGGTTTGGCCGTCCTCGCCATTCATCGGGTAGACGGCGATGCCGATGCTGCCGGTGATGTAGATCTCGTGACCGTCAACGTAGATCGGCTCGGAGACGATGGCGAGAATCTTTTTGGATACAGCGGTGATGCCTTCCTCGCTGCCCACGTTGTTCAGGATGATGACGAACTCGTCGCCGCCCAGGCGGGCCAGGGTGTCGCTGTCGCGAACGCAGGCCCGGAGGCGTTTTGAGATGGTAATGAGCAGTTGGTCGCCTGCCGGATGCCCAAGTGTGTCGTTAATCCCTTTGAAACGGTCAAGATCGAGAACCAGAATACCTACCAGGTGCTGATCGCGAATGGCCTGGGCAATGGACAGTTTAAGCCGGTCATGCAGCAGGTTGCGGTTGGGCAGCCAGGTCAATGTGTCGTAATTGATCAACTGCTGGATTTCACTTTCTGCCTTGATGCGGGCGGTGATGTCCAGTGTCGTGCCGGAGATGATCCGGGGCTGTCCGTCTTCTCCGTTTTCCACCTCGCCCTGGCTGTTGACGATGGTTTCACCCTCGGTGCGCGATTTGATGCGGTAGACGATATTGAAGGGCAGGCCGCTCTTGGCTGACTGGTAGACAGCTTTCTTGAAGGCCGGCAGGTCGGCTGGCTGGACCAGGGTGAAGACCCATTCCATATTGATCTTATCGGGATCGCCAGGAATAAGTCCGAAAATGCGGTAGAGTTCATCTGACCAGTAGAGGTCTCCGCTGGTAATGTCCCACTCCCAGCTTCCCATGCGGGCAATTTTCTGAGCGCGGGCCAGTCGCGACTCGCTTTGGCGCAGCGACTGTTTGGCGCGTTCCAGCCGTTCGCGAGTCTCGGATTCGTGCAGGGCGCGGGTGACAACAGTTGGCAGCCGGTCCAGGAAGGAGGTGTCCTTGAGCATGTAGTCGCAGGCGCCGGTCTTCATCATCTTGACGGCCAGACTGGCGTCGTCCCTTCCGGTGACCATGACAAAGGGTATCACGCATCCAAGGTCGCGCATCTGCTCAATGAAGGCGGCCCCGGTCATGTCCGGCAGGGTATAGTCGAGCATGATCAGCCCAGGGTTGTTGGAGACAAGCCAGTCCAAGGCCTGTCTGCCGCTGGTGGCGCAGATGCTGCAAAAACCTTCGTCCTTGAGGGTCTCTGCCATCAGATCGGCAAAACCGGCATCGTCCTCGATGATCAGGATGTGGGCGGTTTCAGGTATGTCCTGTTGTGGCTCGGTCATGTGGGTTCTTTTATGGCTGCTCAGAATCAGGCTTTGCAATATTGAGCTGGCGCGGTGTTATTTTTTCTTCAGGCACCAGCCTTCTTTGTTTACTTGGGGTACACGGGCGATGGCCAGCGAATCAGGAGGAACATCGCGGGTTACGGTCGTACCGGCAGCCACCAGTGCGTTGCACCCCACGGTCACCGGCGCCACCAGCTGCACGTCGCTGCCGATGAAGACCTGGTCGCCGATAACCGTACGGTGTTTGTTGACGCCGTCGTAGTTGCAGGTAATGGTTCCGCAGCCGATATTGACGTCGCGGCCGATCTCGGCATCCCCCAGGTAGGTCAGGTGGGATGCCTTGGAGCCTTCGCCCAAAACCGCCTTTTTGGTCTCCACGAAGTTGCCGATCTTGACATGGTCGTGCAGCACCGTACCGGGCCGCAGATGCGCCATGGGGCCCACAGCAACGTCCCTGTGCAGTTCCGCGCCTTCCAGTACCGAGCCGGCCTTGATGTGGCAGTCATCGCCGATGCGGCAGCCGTTGATGCTGACGCTGTGTTCGATCTCGCAGCCGCTGCCGATGATCGTGTCGCCCGACAGATGGCAGTTGGGGTGGATGATTGTGTCAGGTCCGACGTTCACGCCGTGCTCGATGTAGGTCTGTTCCGGGGCGATGATGGTCACGCCGCTCAGCATGAGGTCGCAGTTGATGCGCCGACGCAGGATCCTGGCGGCCTCGGCTAACTGGACGCGATCATTGACCCCCATGATCTCATCGCTGTCGCCAGTTGGCACTGCCAGGCAGGTTAGCCCCTGTTGCGCTGCCATGGCCACCAGCTCGGTCAGGTAAAACTCGTTCTGGGCGTTGTTGCTGCCGATCTTGTTGATATTGCTGAACAGGAAGTCCGCTTCCATACAGTAGATGCCGCTGTTTATCTCGCAAATACCCTGTTCTTCGGGTGTGGCGTCTTTCTGTTCGATGATGCGCAGCACGCGGCCGGCTTCATCGCGCAACACCCGCCCATAGCCGTAGGGTTCAGCCAGGACTGCGGTCAAAACGGTTAGTGCCGCTGCATGCGTGCGGTGGTGCCGGATCAGTTGTTCGAGCGTCTCGCTCCGCAGCAGAGGCGTGTCGCCGCACAGGATCAGCACCGTGCCGTTGAATCCGCTCAGGGCGTCCCGGGCGCAGGCTACGGCATGTCCGGTCCCCAGCTGCTCTTCCTGCATGGCGCAACGGATATCCGTGTCGCCCCGGAAGGTGTTGCGCACAGCGTTGGCCTGGTGTCCGATCACCAGGACAAGCGGTGCTGCCCCGGCATTACGGGCGGCAGCCACCGGCCAGGCAATCATCGGCCGGCCCGCCACTGGATGAAGCACCTTGACCAGCCCGGATTTCATGCGGGTTCCTTTGCCGGCTGCTAGTATTACGGCTGCAACATTGTCCAGCATATCCTGCCCCTCTATTATCGCGATGTTTACTGTGAAATTGAGCTTACTTTATTCGATGCCGGAAATGTCGTCAAGACAATAGAAGCAGGATAAAGACTTTACACATCTGCATGTTTAGATATATCCTCATTTTATCCGGAGGTGTTGTCCTCTGATGCCTTCGGAATCAGCATTACAGCTGTTTTGTACGTGGAGCTTTTCATGGCTATTTCAGAAGACCTGCCACAACTTGAACGTAAACTGGGAGAACTGATTACCAGGTATGAGCAATATTTCATCGGTCTGGAAAAGCGTGAACCGGTCCAGATGTTGGTGGAAGTGGAAAAACTGGTGCGCCGTTACGCCGGTACTCCCATCAACAACACCATGTATAAATACAAATACAACATGTTGGTGGCCCGATTTAATACCTACCGTGAACACTGGAATCGCATCCTGCGGCTGATCGAGGAGGGGCGCTACTCCCGTGACCGTTTCATCCGCGACCTGCACCAGCGGCAGCAAGCTGGTGCGAGCCCCTCCCGCGAAGTGGTCGCCCCGCAACCCCAGGACAAGGAACTGGACCGGATTTACCAGGAATACCGAGAGGCCCGCCTGTCCTGCAATCTGCCGGTAGATTCCCTCAGCCGCGACCTGGTTGCCGCCACCATCAAGAAAAGCAAGCCTTCCCTGGTGGCCCGCTTGGGAACCGAAGACCTTACCTACCGTGTTGTTGTGGAAAACGGCAAGCCCAAGATCAAGGCCAGTCAGCGCAAATGACCCCTACGTATGAACCTGATACCCCCCAGATGAGTACATCCCTTTTGTCCCAAGCCATCGATACTTTGGCCACGCTGCGCCGAAGGGGCGCACACATCGCCCTGACAGGGCTGAAGGGGGCTGCGCCGGCCTTTGTCGTGTCCGAACTGCTTCGCCGGCAGCCCGGAAACCTGCTGGTCATCACCGCGGACCAGGAAACAGCCGATGATTTCAATCGCGAACTGAGTTTCTTTTGTGGCGCCGATGCCGCTCCCTTGCTCTTTCCAACCTGGGATATAGCCCCATTTTCGGCTGCCTCGCCCCATCCGGACATCTCCGGTGCCCGGCTAGACACCCTGTTCCGCCTGCAGAACGGCCTGGCCCGTATTGTGGTTCTGCCGGCAGCGGCCGCGCTGCAACGGGTCCTGCCCCGCCGGATCTTCAGCGAGGCATCTTGCTACCTGGTGGCCGGGGAGGAGTTCGAACGGGATGAACTGCTGGCACGTCTGGTCAAGATGGGGTATGCCAATGTGCCGCTGGTGGAGGACCGCGGCAGCTTTGCCGTGCGGGGCGGCATCCTGGACATCTTTCCACCCAACCTGACCGCGCCGGTACGGATCGAGTTCTTCGGCGATACGGCCGAGACCATCCGCTCCTTTGACCCGCTCACCCAGCGTTCCCTTCAAGCGATAGACGAACTGGTGCTGCTGCCTTCAAGGGAGATCCTGCTGACCGACGAGGTGCTGGCAGACATCGCTCCGCGTCTGAAGGCGTGCTGCGACGAGCTGGAGATCGCGGCCGACCGGCGGCGGGCCATCCAGGAAGATCTGAAGAACGCCGTCTACTTCCAGGGGGTCGAGTTCCTCCAGCCGCTGCTGCATCCCGGCCTGGAAACTATATTCGACTACGCCCCCGACGCGGCGTTGATTCTGCTCGATCCCGAGGCGATCCGTGAAGCCATCTACCGCTATGGCGAGGAGATTGCCAGCGGAGAGGACAAGGCCCGCAGTGCCAAACTGCCCCATGTGTCCCCGGCCGAACTGTTCCTCAACAGCAGCGAGTTCGACGCCATCATCACCGGCCGCAGTCGCCTGGAACTGTCTGGCTTGAGCTTGGTCGGAGATGTTGGTCTCACTTCTATGGCCATTTCCTGTGAGGCAAACAACGACCTGCGGGTGAGCGTATCCAAGGAGACGACCCACGCCCTGACCCCGCTCTCCCGCACACTGCGGGAGTGGCTCGACCAAGGCTTCCGGGTTGCCATCGCCTGCCACCAGCGCCCCCAGGCCGAGCGTCTGCGGGAGTTGCTGGCCCCCTATGAGATTCGCTGCGAAATCAGTGAAAGCAGCTTTCCGGAAGTTCTAACCCCCCCCATCCCCCCCTTAATTAAGGGGGGGGGGATCACCATTGTCTTGGGGGAGATCACGCGCGGCTTCCGTTTGCCCGAAGCAAAGCTGGTGCTGATTGCCGAGGAGGAGCTGTTCGGCAAGCGCGTCCGGCGGCGGGGCATCTCCGAGGTGCGCAAGAAGCAGATCCTCTCCTCCCTGGCCGAACTCAAGCCTGGGGACCACATGGTGCATGTGGATCACGGCATCGGCCTGTATCGCGGCCTGCAGCACATCAGCGTGGGCGGAGTAGGTGGCGATTTCCTGCTGTTGGAGTACGCCGGCAGCGATAAACTCTATCTGCCGGTGGACCGCCTCGGGCTGGTGCAGCGCTACATCGGGCCGGAGGGCAGTTCCCCCAGCCTGGACAAGTTGGGAGGGGTTTCCTGGGAGAAGTCCAAGGGCAAAGCCAAAAAGGCCATCGAGGAACTGGCCGGGGAACTGCTGGAGATCTATGCCCAGCGCCAGACCTGCGAGGGGTTCTCCTTTTCCCCGCCGGACGAGATGTACCGCGAGTTCGAGGCCTCCTTTGCCTGGGAGGAAACCCCCGACCAGCTCTCCGCCATCCAGGATGTGCTGGCCGATATGCAGCACTCCCGTCCCATGGATCGGCTGGTGTGCGGAGATGTCGGCTACGGCAAGACCGAGGTGGCCCTGCGGGGAGCCTTCAAGTCCGCCCTGGACGGCAAGCAGGTCGGCATCCTGGTGCCGACCACCATCCTGGCCCAGCAGCACTACGAAACATTTCACGAGCGGCTCAAGGACTATCCGGTCACGGTGGAGGTCATCTCCCGCTTCCGCACGCCCAAGGAACAGAAGGCCATCCTGGAGCGGCTTAAAAAGGGGGACATCGACATCATCATCGGCACCCATCGTCTGTTGCAGAAAGACGTGGCCTTCAAGGACCTGGGGTTGATGATCATCGACGAGGAGCAGCGCTTCGGGGTCAAGGACAAGGAACGCCTCAAGCAGTTCCGGGCCGTGGTGGATGTCATGACCCTGACCGCCACCCCCATCCCGCGCACCCTGTATATGTCCATGATGGGCATCCGCGACCTGTCGATCATCGACACCCCGCCGGTGGATCGCCTGGCCATCAAGACCTTTGTGGCGCGCTTCTCCGAGGAGCTGATCCGCGAGGCGGTCATGCGCGAACTGCGCCGGGGCGGCCAGGTGTTCTTCGTGCATAACCGGGTGGCCAGCATTGCCAAGCGGGCCGAACAGATCGCCGCCATTGTGCCCGAGGCCAAAATCGCCGTGGGGCACGGCCAGATGGGCGAGCACGAATTGGAAAAGGTCATGCTCGCCTTCATGCATGGCGAAACCAACCTGCTGATCTGCACCACCATCATCGAATCGGGCCTGGACATCCCCAACGCCAACACCCTGATCGTGGACCGGGCCGACAACTTCGGCCTGTCCCAGCTGTACCAGCTGCGCGGCCGGGTGGGACGCTCCACCCAGCGCGGCTACGCCTACCTGCTGATCCCCGGCGAAAGCATCATCTCATCCGATGCCCGCGAGCGGCTCAAGATCCTCCAGGACATCTCCGAGCTGGGGGCCGGCTTCCGCATCGCCACCCACGACATGGAGATTCGCGGGGCAGGCGACATGCTTGGCAACCGCCAGTCCGGCACGGTGACTGAGATCGGTTTCGAACTGTACAACCAGATGCTGGAGGAGACCATCTGCCGCCTGCGGGGCGAGGAGATGGTCGAGCGGGTCGAACCTGAGATAAATCTGAAGGTGCCGGCCTTCATCCCCGAGGCCTATGTCAAGGATGCCAACCAGCGTCTGGTGATCTATAAAAAACTGACCCAGGCTGAGAGCGAGGAGGATGTGCTGGATGTGCAAAACGAAGTCAACGACCGTTTCGGCGCATATCCGCTGGCCACCTCCTACCTGTTCGAGATCATGAAGCTGCGGGTCATGTTGAAGCGCTTGCTGGTGCGGCAGATCGATTTCGACGGCAAGCATGTGATTATCTCGTTCCATCCGCGCACGCCAGCCTCGCCCGACACGATCATCGCC
>Ga0209212_1005072_pt1 | contig 15927 bp, 14 predicted proteins | sample RifGroC2_FD_183996 | JGI IMG/M metagenome (GOLD analysis project Ga0209212, IMG submission 183996) | Groundwater microbial communities from Rifle, Colorado, USA - Groundwater C2 (SPAdes) (version 2) | ecosystem: Environmental > Aquatic > Deep subsurface > Groundwater | place: Rifle, Colorado...
AGGTCCGCGAGTTTCAGCAGGTTCTTGCAGTACATGGTCTCTTCGGTCTTGCGCACCACCACCGACTTGCCTTCGAGGCCGCCGGAAAAGCCGATATTGAAGTTGCTGTTGCCGATGCTGAAGATGTCTGTAAAGGTATGATTGGCGCTCAGCTTGACGCCGACTTCGTCTATCACGGCTATCTTGTTGTCCGGGTACTGCTTCATGGAGCGCTTGAACTTGCCTTCCACGCCTACGATGTCGGCGATGTCGAAGCCGGCGTCCAGGGGGATCTCCACGTCCCTGCACATGTCGTCGAAAACGTCGCTCTTGAGGTCTTCCCAGAAATGGAGGAGTTCGTTGTTGCCGTTAGCGGGCTGGGTGGGCTGGGCCACGGGCGGGGTCTTGGGGTCCGGGACATTGGCGCTCTCTGAGCGCAGGCCGCCTACAAGGTCGGCCATGGAGCCCTGGTTGGAGCCTTCGAAGAAAGAGGAGAATTCGGCCGAGCGGGCCGGCGCCTGCAGGGCGCAAACCAGCGAAAAGAACACTACCGCGGACGCTGTTTTAGAGATGGAGTTGTTTTTCATTACTCATAGTTTAGTGTAAACCGCGGGTTTTCATAAGAGGCCAAGTGCCCACCATCGGGATGTTTTAATGCCTACCTTACCCTAGGCCCGCCTGGGTCCTATAAGTAGGCCCTTAAGGACCTAGGCCTGGGCCCGGAACGTAGGCCCTTGGGCCCTACATAACTGTAAAGACGCCTTTATATATTCAAACGGGTTTTTAAAGTGCTACAATAATTTCCTAATCGTATTTATAGCCGGTTCTATCCGGGTTCTGTCGGGGGCTTATTAAATTTCCGCCATATTCCGCTGAGGTATACAGAATGCCGCTAAAAAACATTAAAGCCTTGTTGCGCGCGCTGCCGCTCTGCCTTCTTATCGCGGGCCCCGGCGCTCCCGCCGAAGCCGCGGTGTCCAAAACCTCACAAAGGGTCCTGCGCCCCAGCTTCGTCCCGGCCGTTACCTCGTCTGACTTCTCTGCCGCGGCGCTTTCCACCACCAGCATACAATGGAGCTGGTCCACCGGCCCTTTTACCGGCTCAGGGATAACCGGCTACCACCTGCATACTTCAAGCGCCGCCGAGTACGCGGTGCTGTCCCCGGATACAAGCTTTTATATCGACGCCGGGCTCGGCGCCAACAGAGTCTTCACCCGGTGGCTGGCGGCCTATGACGGCACCGGGGAAGGGAGCGACTCGCAGCATATAGAAAAATACACCTACGCCATGCCGCCGGACACCTTCACGCTGGGAACGGTTACCTCCACCAGCGCCTACCTGACCTGGAATTTCAGCGCGGCCACGGCTTATGCCGTAGAATGCTCCTCCACCGGCGGGGCAACTTATGTCCGCAACCGGGATGTCTTCGTGCCCTGGCAGACCATCCAGCTGCTGAGCAACAAGGATTACGTGATCAGGCTGGGGGCGGTGAACGGCGACAATGAGTTGACCCCGAGCATCTACAGCATGTTCAAGACCACCACGACGCCGCCTTTGAACATGGTGATGACCGGCGTGGCTCTTTCTTCCTACACCATACAATGGCAATGGTCCACCAGCACCGTTGCCGGCACCGATATAACAGGCTACCGCATCTATCACTCGACCATCGCGGCCGAGGCGGACCTTCCGAGCGCCGATGACAACGGGGTGCTCCTGCAGTCGCCGGCCGGAATAGCTACGGCCTCCTGGACCGAGACTTTCGTGGACCTGACAACACCGACCTGGACCGCTGAGAGAGGATCTGAAACCATCACCCTGGAGTATTCCGCGAATTCCCGGCACACGCGCTGGATAAAAGCGGTGGGCATAATTGAAAACCCGGAAAGGACGCTGTATCAGAAGTACACCTACGCGACAGCTCCCGCTACTACCACCGCTGAGGGCTTTGGTGAAACCAGCATGAGCCTACAATGGACCGACGCCCAGACCCAGGCCACTAAATGGGTAATAGATTATTCCACGGTCCCGGATTTTACGCAGGCATTCTCTTCGGCGGTGGTTCCCGGGAATCCGGGCTCCGTAATCGGCTTAACGGATAATACAAAATACGATTTCAGGATCGGGGCGATCAACGGGGATGACGAGCAGACGCCCTACCACCTCTCCTACGCGACCAGCGCGGTATACAAGGCGATGACCATGCCGCCGCCTCCTTTCGGGTTCGGCGTCAGGACGCTCACCGACACGGTGCTGAATTTCTCCTGGTCCACGAACACTTACAGGACTCCGAGCTATATCAGCGGCTATGGCATCGGGATAGATTGCTACATCGGGCCGCCGATAAACGACTGGCGCATCTGCCAGGTCGCTTTCGTGCCGGGGGTAGCCAGCAGTCTGTACGGCCTGGATTACCTGCTCACGAACAGCATTCATACGCGCTACGTGCGGGCGAACCAGACGGACCCGGACTGGAAGGCGGGCAACACCGGCTTTGACGCGGACCCGCAGGATTGGGACTACTATTACGACAACATCGGCAGCGCCTACACCGGGTCGGCTACCGGCGCCACCTTCGCCACGCCCCCCAACGACGTCTCTTTCTACTCCGTGCGGTCCAGCACGGTCGGACTGACGTGGAACGAGCCGATAGTCCCGGCGACGAAGTACCGCGTGGAGCGCTCCACCAGCCTCGGCGAGCACGGGACCTGGATCTTCGTCTCCAGCGTTACCGGCAACACCGCCCAGGATACGGGCCTTACCCCGTCCACCACCTATTCCTACCGCATCGGCGCCATAAACCTGCTGGGGTTCCAGACCATCGGCCTGTCCTCGGCGACCGACGGCAACCGCAGGGACTACAGCTTTGTCCGCAGCACCATCACCAGGCATATTTCGCCAACGATGATCGGCACCGCGGTCAGCACGATAGCCATAACCTGGTCGTGGACCAATACCGTGCCCGGGGTGCTGTATTACAACCTTTACACCTCCTCCGACGGAGTGCTCGCCGAAACCCTCGGCGCGGCCTCCTGGGCGGAAGTCAGCCTGGCCAGCGCGAACGCGCGCTACACCCGGAGGGTGCGTTCAGTCACCTCTTTCGGCGAAGGCGACTACTCGGAAGCCGCCGCCTCCACCTTCGCCAACCCGCCGGCCGCGCCCGTCATCACCAGTTCCGGCGTCCATACGATGTCCCTGAACTGGGCCCCGAACGGCAGCGCCCGCTACCAGGTGGACCGCTCGCCGGACAGGAACGCCTGGACCGGCCTGAAAGCCTGGAGCGACGTGCTTGTTTCCACCAATGTCAACGACACGCAGCTGCGCTTCGACACCACCTACTATTACGCCGTCCGCGGCTACAACGACGACGCTATTGTTTCGGTTTCAAGTTCCATCACGGCCGCTAACACAACCCTGCCCCTGCCGTCCACCTTCACCGTCGTGTACGCCACGGCCGCCGTCAGCCAGAGCGTGACGGCGCCGTTGCCTGGCCTGGGCCAGGTGACGGTCGAGATCCCGGCCGGCGCGCCCGACGGCTACTTCGCCATAAGCACCAATGCCGCGCTCACCCCCATCGACCTGCCGAAGACCAGCCTCGACGCCGCCAGGAACAAGCTGACCAACGCCTCCCTGCTGAGCGTAGTGGAACTGCACCTCTACGACGTCTTCGGAAACGCCCTGGCATCGAATCTTGCCAGCCAGGCCCGGGTAACCTTTACCTATACGGACGCTAACAACGACGATGTCGTTGACGGCACTCCGCCGCTGTATCAGGCCGCTTCGCTTCAGCTGTTCAACCTGGACGCGGGCGCGCTGGTCTGGAACCAGCTGAACAATACTCTGCTGAACAAGGGCGCGAAAACCGTATACGCCGACATCCCTCATTTCTCGTTCTACTCGCTCGGCAGCGTCACCTCGGCCGCCGGAACGCTGGCCGACGCCTTCGCCTACCCGAACCCCTACCGGCCGGGCAGCAGCGGCCTTTTCGGCCAGTCCACGTTCGGCGACAATATCGTTTTCGCCTCACTGCCCGCCACGTCCAAGGTAAAGATCTACAACCTGGCCGGCGGCCTTGTCAGGGAATTAGCCGACGACGACGGCGACGGGAGATGCCTGTGGGACACCAGGAACAGCGACGGCACGCGCGCCGCTTCCGGAGTATACCTGTACCTGATAACAACTCCTACCGGCGGCAAGAAAAGCGGCAGGATAGCGATCATTAAATGACCCCGGAAATAAACGGTTTTTTAAGCGGAGGAGCGGCCCTATGCTAAAAATCTGCGTTCTCACCCTCTTTTCACTGACGGCGGCGGCGGCGAACTGCGCGGGCGCGGTCAACGAGGGCGCCTCGGGCGCGCAATTCCTGCGGATAGGCGTCGGCGCCAAAGCCGCGGCGCTGGGCGAAGCCGGCGCGGCGATGTCGGGCGTGCAGGCGCTGTTCTACAACCCGGCGGGACTGGCCGGGGTGTCGGGCCCCGAAGTATATTTATCGCACGCCAAATGGATCCTGGACACGAATTATTCCAACGTGGCGTTCGCGACAAAGCTGGGCGGCGGAGCTTTCGGGCTGGCCGCCAGCTATCTTTCCAATCCCGCCACCGACAAGTATGACAAGTTCGGGACCAAACTTTTGGAAAAATACTCCGCCTCGGACATGGCCATCACGCTGGGGTACAGCCACGCGCTGGCGGGCAATACGGATTTCGGCTTCAACGTGAAACATATTTCGAGCAAGCTCGATACCGAGTCCGCGACCGCGCTGGCCGCCGACTTCGGGATAAAGTGCGCCGCGGCGCCCGGGAAATTCGAGTTCGGGCTGGTAATGCAGAACGCCGGCGGGAAGCTGAATTACATAAACGAAGCCGACCCGCTGCCCCGGAACCTGAAACTGGGCGGGCAATACACTATCAACGTTGACAACAACGCCGCCACGAAAAAAGACGTGACCTTTTTCCTCGACGTGAACAGCATGAAAGATTCGGGCCCGTACGCGAACATAGGCGTAGACCTCTTGACCGTCTATGACAGGAAGTCCAACTTTTCCATGCGGCTCGGGTACCGGACCAACGCGGGAAAGTCCTCCGGGGTATCGGGAGGACTGGGCCTGGACATGAAGACCTATCTTGTGGATTACGCCTACGCCCCCATGGGCAACCTGGGGAACACCCACAGGTTCTCGCTAACCTTCAAATTCGGCGCCATAAGCAGCGAATCAGAACAGGAATAGCCTATTTAAAGACGAATGAATCCGCGAATTTATCGTGGAACTTTTTCGTTTCGGCGTCCCTGAACTCAGCGCAGGACGTATAAAGCTTGTAAAACTGGTTTTTATTGAAAACGGTACGCGCGAAGCCGACCTCTTTGCCCAGCTTCATTTTATAATCGTAAATATTCCTGGCCCTTGCCTCTGAGGAGAGCAGCTCGCTTTCCTTTACCGAGGTAAGGACCTTGTCCGAGATGGTCTGCAGGTCTTTGGCGGCCATCTCCTCCGTTATTAAGACAAGCGCCTCGCTTTGCAGCATGAACGAGCAACCGCCCGCGTTAGCGGAAACCAGCAGGTCCCCCGCCTCGTCTTTGTTGACCGCGGGAACGACCGGGAATTTAATGGAATAGCCAACCTGGCTTTCCGTAAAAGCCTGCCATTCCCCGTATCTCAGCCTGAGCTCGCCCATATCTCCGAAGCCGATCAGCCCCCAGAGCGCCAAGCCCGCCAATACCCCCACCCAGTTCCAGCCGGACATGGACGATACTTTAACCTGGTCATTGAGCTTTTCCTGCCAGAAAGCGTTGAGCTTTACCTGGACCAAGGCCATGGCTATCAAGGGCGTAAAGACCCCCAGCAAGTAGAAGGGAGTGTGCAGTTTCCATAACGGCGCGGAGACGAACACCAGCAAAGCCATTCCCGCCGGGGAATCTATTTCTGCTCCGAGGCCGATAAACCTTTTGAACATCGAATATGAAAATATCGGGCAAAAGAACGCCCGCCAAAAAGGCCATATTTTCTCCTGGTGTAATTCTTTTAGCGATTTCCAATGGAGATAGAACCAGGCGACACTATAAAGCCCTATCGTCGCTATCTGCAGAACGACCAGCTTTTGCAGGCCGACCACATAGTGATGCGGTATCCCCCCGCCCGCCGCGCCGCTTTCAGGAACCTGGTTCCCAGCTTCATTATTCAATTCCATTTTCCCCCCATTAACCGCTGCTAAAATTAAAAATACACTGAAAATGCCGGCTCGAGATAAAATCTGTTTAGTCTTGCGCACTTATTTGCCGGGCCGCTCCCATAGGGCGTTGTGGCGTAAGCCGCCTCGCGGCTTAAGTCATAACCGCCCGCCAGTGAGACCCCGATACGCGATTGCGGCAGGAACTCTATCCTCGCGTGAATTGTCGGCGTCAGATAATTACCTTTAGCCGAACCTGTTATGGAATAGGCGGTCGCGCCGAGGCCCGGATAAAAAAGCAGGCTATCAAGAACTTTCAACCGCAATGCGGCCAGTGCGCGGTAGGCCACCACCGCAATGCTCAAATTATGCGGCCTGCTCCAGCCGTTCCCAAAGCTGTTATACTGCCAGGTACCAGCCTTTATTTTTGAAGTGGTCCCGCTTATTGAAAAATCCAGCACTAGCCTGGCGGTTGGCTGATATTTGATGCCGCCTCCGGCTAATCCGGAGTTAAAGGCCGCCGGTAAAACATTAACTGTATTATAAGGATCGCTATAACTGGTGTCAGGCAGATCATTGGAGTTGTTCCTTGAACTGTAGAAGAAATACAGGCCCAGAGCCTGTTCATCAGGAACAAGGTTAAGGTAACTCCGGGCGTCCTCTTCAAAGGCGCTTGAAGCTAATTCTTCATAGCCGGAAGCGAGAACCTCGGCCGTTTCCGCGTTAACGAGCCTGGCATTTACCTGGTACTTCCCCGCCACTTTCTGAACATTCCCCACCAGGATAACGCCGGCGCCGAGAACCTTCCCCAGTTTAACCGCGGTCTCATTATCCACAACTCCCGAAGCCTGCAATTTCTGCTCCAAAAGGAGTTTCCCCAGCTCGCCGCGTTCAACCACCGTAAAAGCGCCGTTGGAGACGAACCTATGGGACATTATCTCCGAGACCGCGAACCCCACGCGCTGCTTTTCCAGTTTCCCCTCGCAGTAAAGCGGGAAGACGGCCAGAACCGTTTTTGACGCGCCGGTCTTAGCGGTATAGCCCTTAATAAGCGAATCCGCCAGGGCGGATAATTTTGCGGAAGCGGATCCGGCATAGACATTGCCGGAAAAAACGACAAGCGATATCAGGATCAAAAGTTTTTTATGTAGTTTCATAACCATCCCGGCCAAGATGCAAAACGACGAAGTTAGGCGACTCGCGAAGGGATAGGGGATAGGGGACGCTGATGACTAAATGACTATTTAAGCTTCGCCCGATACCGAACCTTGATATTCTAGCAAATGGGTTCCAAGCCCAAGCTAAGAACAAAACAACCGCTGAAATGATCCTGATAAGCACTTCTATAGGCATTAAAAATCTCTTTGTATCTTTTCTCTGAGCGGGCGACACGCGAGCGTCAGCGAGCTTCCCCATAAGGAAATTCCCATCGCCCGCTCCAAATTTTAAGGCCATCCTTACGGATGGCCTTAAAATTTGGAGCGGGCGATGGGAATCGAACCCACATCTCAACCTTGGCAAGGCTCCTGGAGCAGTTTGACAGTTATTGCCACTGTTTGTTCTTCATTTGGTAAATCCCCAAAACCGCTGAAAACTCTTTGTCCCAGTTTGTCCGTTTTGGACACCCGATGGACACCTATATGGACACCAATGCCAAATGGCTTATGGAGTCAATCTCACAGATTTTAGCGGCAGCCTGGAAACGCTACCACACAATGGACAGCGCATTTTCCCACCTTCATATAATATCCCCATAAACTTTAAATCCGGGGAATAGACCTGGGAGCACTTTGGACACTCAATTTTCAAATATTCTTTTAGTTTCTCACTAAACTTTTCGATGTCCCATCCACAATGGATAGGATCAAGGCTTTGTGCCCAGATAGTAAGCCCAGCCAGTCGCCTTAACCGCATTGACTCAATATATACGGGATCTGTTTTCTCAATATTCTCCAAGAGAGATTCCATAACCTCCACGACATAATTCAAAAGATATGGCAGTCTCGTATACAGAAATCTTAATTGAGTCTCTCTCTCCTCTTCTCCACTAAAGACAAAATTAAAGTTTTGGGCTTCTGTTTTAAAATCACGAAATGTAGTTATCAAGTGATTCGCTTTATTCCAATTTCCCTCAAATCCAAAGTTTGCAGATTTCTTGTACCTAAAATCATATATCAAATCGGAACCATAAAGTCCTGGAGTAGCAATTGAATCCACTGCAAGTTTTATAACATCTCGCCTCACATCTGTAGTCGGTTCAGATAAGCCATCTTTAAACGTTTTCAGGAAGTCTGGTTTGTTAACAAGTAACCATTCGAGATAAAAAAGGTTATCCTTTAAGGGTTTCCTTAACAAAGCAAAGGCTACTGTAAGTTTCATTTTTTTTGAACATTTTAAAGCTTCGTAAATAAAATGGCAGAAATCGGAAAGAAGCGCCACAGTTGCTTGCCTTAGCACCAAGTCATCGAGCACATATTGATAATTATTTTCCTCCAGCCACACCCAAAGTTCATCTCCAGATAACACCGAAAAAGTTTCTAAATCTTTTGGACTATCTATTTTAAACCTGCTCGCAAATATTTCCGCTTCTTCTCCTGATTTAATTATTTGAACCAGAATATCATGCAAAAAGAAACTTAAATCATGAGCAAACTGATACTCCTTGGGGAGCTTGTTAATCTCACATTTACCGCCACAAAACATTTTCCAAATATTTAAAGACATAAGATTCGCGATAAGCAGAAGAGACTTCGGCAACCATCTATCGTTCTATCTCAGCCCAGCCGATATGGACCACAAACTGGCTTGGCTATGAGAGGCACAGGGCGTAACGCTGCAATATTTATTTACGGGCGATCAATTAACTCCAATTATTCCACAAATCCTTCACGCTCTCAAGAAACTTATCACAATCAGGGGCAGGCCAAGTTACCATAAGATCCCCCAACAAATAGTACTGGTTGTTGGGACACACAAACTTTGTGCGATCTGCGTTATGCAGCCAATTCCAACACGCAACAAAGGTGTCACCGTAACTGGACTTAAATTTATCTTCCGGCACATTATAAAGCAACCCCTCAATGAAGTAGGACGGCGCTAATTTTTTATCGATTACCCCATCATCTACAAGTTTCCCACGCATATTCTTAAAAATTCTCACCATCGGTTTAAACCATTGATTGGTCCCTTTATGTTTAGCAGTACAGTTTTCGGAGTGATATTTTGGATAATTGGCTATTCGGATCCCATCTGCTGTAAAAAAGCAGATCCCCAGGTCGTAGCGTTGATCTGACATGGAAATAAATCTATGGTAACGCCGGTATTGCGTTGCCACAACAACATCGGCATCACGTCGCCCCCCCGCAGCGACAAGTTTTATAGCCCTTTTCCCTGGCTTGACTGACTGACCGAAACTCTTTTCTAAAGCAGTTTGCACATGCGCCTTAAACTCGGCATAACGATAGGGCGCATCAGTATGCGCGGCGGTAAAGCCGGCAACTTGCTCAGCTGGCAGGCTGGTGAGATCGTGATGAAATGTTGAATCAAGTCGTATTACCACATCGACATCACTTTCGCTATAAATATTTGTGTCATTTCCATAGGAGCCCTGCAAGAACACCTCAAAATCCTTTCCGGCATACCCAGTATCTGCGGCATTCAGCGCAGTTCTTATTGTCGCATACGTTGAACTAGATTGTGTTATCGACCCCTGATGAGACCATGTTTCCAGTTGAGATTCGGGAATTGACATAAATATTTAGCCCAAGAACTCCTTAAGTATATTTTCCTTTTCCGCAAACGACAAACGCCCTTTTTGAATCAAACGGTTGAGTTTATTCAAATCATGCTCCAAAAAATCAGTAGCCATTCCAGGCTCAACAAAAGCCTCATTAATTCGAATAGTTTGTACGCCCTTAAACAGGATATCCCTTAAAACCTCCATGGAACGGGTATTCGTCCCTAGAATCTTTTGGAGAAAGTCAGAATTAAATCCATGGCGAATCAGGTCGAAACGCGCACATACACGCTTCACTCTCTTCCATATGGAAGGCTCTGGATAAGATCCCACCCCAAGACTTACAACTCGCAAATTTTGAGGCCCCTGATTCAGCGCAATGGTGGCGTCAGCTATCGCATAAAGCGTAGGGTTATTAGCACAAAAACCACCATCCGCAAGCTCCACGATATCACCATTACTTTTTGTAACAGTATGCGTCTGAAAAAATGGATACGCAGAACACGAAGCGACAACAGCATCCTCCACACTACAGCCAAAAAACGGGACAAATGATCCCACAGACCCATGAGCCTGGGCCAGTAAAGACTTAAAAATAAGTGGTCGCTCGTCCTTCCAGTTGGTTGTGACAAGACCGATCGCTGTCTTGAAATCTTCGACCTTTGTTTCACCGAATATTCGTTTACTCAATTCTTTGAGAGCAGCTGTGCGCCGTCCGCAACTCGATGGCCTCATAATAGCTGGCACTGACTCCGCATAGAGTTTAATAACATCACTCACTTTATCGCCACGAGACAACAGTGCCGCAATTATAGCTCCGGTACTCGTCCCGTAAATCAAATCAAAACACTCACAAATAGGCTTACCGATATTCTTTTCAATTTCATCAAGAATCCCTAAAGTGTAAAATCCCTTAGCCCCTCCGCCGTCAAGCGAAAGAATGCGAAAAATCTTAGGACTGGATTGTGTTTCCATATTTCTAACCTAAAGCCTATCAGCGATTACGCCCCTTTGGACGCCTCTTTTATGACTAAAACCAATGCTACGACAGCCACCCCAGCGAGCACCGGGACAAGGAAATTTTTAAACCCTATCCGATCCTGATCCTCTTTTGGCATCTCTGCAATCTGCGCATCCGTAGGGCCGGTTTTTTTTAGATACAGGTAGGTTAGGCCTGCAACCACGGCCGCCGGCAGCAAAGCCTGGCCAACAATCCTTATGCGTCTACGGTTCGTTCTAAAAACCTTAACAGCTGCCACGGCGACCATGTGCGCCCGCGCAGAACTCGTTCCCTTACTCATATTGCATTCCCAGCAAGCAGGCACTAAATTATTAAGGTGGTCGGCACCACCCTTTGCGCGCGGGCGCATGTGTTCAACTTCCCAGGCTGCCCGACCAGCGCGCAGGCGATTTTCATAAGTTAAAGTTTTACCGCAATACTGGCATTTGCCATTCGTTTTCTCAAACACATCAGACCGCGTTTCCTCATTAATCATATATTCCTCACGGGACATTGAGCCATCTTCCGACTTCTTCCCAAGCGTAGAGCGCGGTCCTTAGGAACAGCCCCCCCGCCATAATGAACAGCGGCATTCGCACGGAAAACTCAATGCTTTGCCCCATGAATGGCAAAGACATATCCGGGCGCAACCACCCCTTGAGCGCAAGACCTGCCGCAAGCGTCATCCAAAATATAACGTTAAACCCGATTACATTCATAGAAACTAACGGATATCGCCTCATAGCGCCTCCATACAATTTACACAATCGTCTCACCAACGAAACAACTACCCACGGCCGAATCAACCCGTGATTCGCTTTATTGTGGAGTCTATTATGCCAGCAACGAGCCTGTCTATTTTTATCTGCGCCAGGCCCTTCGCTTTCAAAAACGTCATCTTTGCAAGATCTCTCTTGCCGCGGACCAGGGACTCTAACTCTTTAGGGCTGATTTTACCGGCGACCATCAGGGTCGCCCACGTGCCCAAGTCGTCTTTGGTTTCATCAATAAAGGCTTCACCGTCAGCCCTCGCCTCCTTCACAAACTCAGCGCAATGAGTTTGGGCCAAGGCCAAGATATCGCCTTTAATCCCCTTCACTATTTCTACAATATCGGACATACTTTTTTACCTCACTTTTTTATTTTTTCACTTTCAAGACCTATGATTTCGTCAAAACCACGAGTAATTTGCTTCTTCTTTTCCGGAACAAAAGCAGGGCTGACCGTGCCAGACTCCTCCCAAAGCACGAAGAAGCCACCTAGCAACCCTCCTTTGGGATCTATCATCAGTTTCCACATATCAGTGGTCACCTGGTTTTTGGGACGCCCTTTTTCATATTCGTACGCTTTTTCAGCCCTGACTTTTATATCCTGGACTTCGGGCTTATGGTTCGAATAGGCCTCTCCGGAAGAATCTATTAGCTTTAAAGAATCAACTTTCAAGTTGACCGCCTGCATGTATGAGTACTGATCATATCTTGAAATTGTGGCGCACCCGCCGACAAAGAGCAAGAGTCCAAACATTAACACCTTTATACCTTTCATTATATCCTCCATGTTGTTCACTGCTAGCAGTGTACATCTTTTTAAAAAAATTTTACCCTACAACCCTGTACACATACTGCTTGCCACCACGCCCTGTGGGAACCTCTTCGACTTTATATATTAATCCCATTCGCTCCAAAGTCGTTAACCTGTTACTACTAGCGCTCACCTTAGTCTTAAACTCATCGCCTACCTCTCCTGCCGTGATCATTCCCTTTCGGGCCGCAAAGCTATACGTATTTGAAATAGGGTCACTAATTTTGCCAATTACTCTAATTTCTTTTTGTTCTTCTAGCAGGCAGCACACATCCCGAGTGTTGAGCGCAACAGTTATATTTTCCTCTAAACTAGTGGATACATTTTGCAATACAATAAATCGCGCCCCAAGTTCCCCGCTAGTAATCCGAGAGATTGTCCTATAAACAATCTCGTCAGCACAGGAATAATCCAAAAATTTAATCCCTGCAAAACTTAATGGGAGGATAGTATCTAGCGGCTGGGATTCGAGATGCTTAACAAGCTTCTCAAAAACCTTACGCCCCTCTTCTCGCCCATTAAGGATATCGGTGCCCGCCAAAGTCCGGACACTCAAGATCGCCGCACGCGTCAGCTTTACACTGTTATCCATTATGTTCACTAACTTCAGTATACATCATGCTTTTTTTGTTGTCAAGACCCCGCAGACTCTGATAATTGGATGCTCACTTGCACTCCTGGAAACCACGCGCCAGAGAAGCCACCCGGAGACGACCCCAAGAACGCTCGGTAATTTCCGGAACGAATATGGAGATGTCCTTTATATTCACCGACAATTTTTTTAACAGTTGCAAGCCCCAACCCCCTATCCGGACGACTTGAAAAATTTTTTGTCAGCGCTTTAACGATTGCAGTCTCATGTGTCCACACTGCCGCCTCAGGAAAGCGACTCCCAAGACTATCTCTAATGCCTACCCCGCCATCCGCAACTCCGATATTAATAAACTTCTTGCCATTATTGTGGTGGCAGTAGTTTTGCGCAGTTACCCAGCCAACCCCTTTACTATGATCGGTGATATTGCAACATAGCTCAGAAATTAGGCTTATTATTTCTGTTTTGTTCTTCTCAGAATACCCCAAATTGGTATCAATAATTTCTATAAGCCGCCTAGTAATGCACTTTATATCCGCCACCGTCCCGATCTTAGTGAGTTCAAGCAATACATTTGAGTCGAGGGAAATTGGTTTGCTTTCTAAATTTACATCACCACAAACATCTGCGATAGCTGAAATATGTCGCCAAAATCCAGACATCGTTAGATAGTGAACAACAGATTCGCTTTCGGGGGGGATAATTTGGGGTGGCGCAGCTATTCTCTCACTTATGGCTTTAAGCAGCACGCATAGGCACACTTCAGAATATGGGTCTATAAATCTTATGTTCCCAAGGTCGAGAACAAACTTTTTCCTACGTCCAGGTTTTTGATTCCATGCCGGAGCAAAAGCATTAAAAATCCAATCCATGGAAATAGGTGTAAGTTTTTCTTCTATTGGTTTAATTTCCATTATCTCTAGACTTTCCACCTCAGATTTTTAAGGCAGACTCAAAGCTCTAATTCTCGGTGAGATCCCATTACCATGAACCACTTCCGCTACACGATTGCCCAGCCTTCAGATAAAACCTCGGCCTGTTCAAGAACAGTTTTTGTAGCTTTCTCCTGCTTGTCCGGCGGGTAGCCATATTTACGCAGGATGCGTTTTACTATTACACGCATGTGGGCGCGGACGCTTTCGCGCATGGTCCAGTCTATGCTCACGTTCTCCCGCACGCTTTTCACCAGTTCCTGTGCGATCTTCCGCAGGGTGTTATCACCCAAAACTTTTACAGCACTATCATTGGCCTCTAGCGCATCGTAGAAAGCTATTTCATCTTCATTAAGCCCCAGCTTTTCACCGCGGTCGTCGGCCTTGCGGAGGTCTTTCGCCAACTTGATTAACTCTTCCAGGACTTGGGCTGCCTCGATAGCGCGGTTTTGGTAGCGCCGGATCGATTCTTCGAGCATTACCGCGAAGGAGCGCGCTTGGACCACGTTTTTTTTGTGTTTTTTATATATCTCGCCGCTTAAAAGTTTACGTAACAACTCCACGGCAAGATTTCGCTGAGGCATTCCCTTAACCTCTGACAAAAAGTCATCTGAAAGGATAGAGATATCCGGCTTCTTCAGACCGGCAGCCGAGAATATATCCACCACGCCTTCCGAAAGGACAGCACGGGAAACTATCTGCCGAACCGCCTGATCCAGTTCCTCACCAGTTTTAGCTTCATCCGGTGCCCGCTTTATCAGGCTGGCACGCACAGCCTGGAAGAAGGCCACATCATCGCGAATGCGCATTGCCTCATCACTAGGAACGGCAAGAGCAAAAGCTCGGGAAAGGTCCTGCACAGTCTGAACAAGTCTATCCCGTCCGTCTTCCTGGGAGAGGATATGTTCCTGCCCCGCCGGCAGCAGAGAAAGTCTTTCCGCAGGCGTACCGGTATTCCACTTGCTCCAATCAAACAAATGGAAGAGTCCGCTACAGACTTCGTGTTTTTCTAGCATAACAGCGATAGCTTTCTTCTGGTCTATTGCTGTTTCGCCTGTACCACCACTTTCAGTATAAGTAGCCAGGGCTTGCTTGAGCTCTTGGGCAAGTCCGAGGTAATCCACCACCAGACCGCCAGGCTTATCTTTAAAAACGCGGTTAACCCGGGCGATGGTCTGCATAAGGCCGTGGCCTCGCATGGGTTTATCTATGTACATGGTGTGCAGCGACGGCGCATCAAAGCCAGTCAGCCACATGTCGCGCACTATAACAAGGCGAAAAGGATCTGTGGACGTGCGGAAGCGCTTAGCAAGCGACTCACGGCGCAGTTTGTTGCGGGCGTGGCCGGCGACCCGAGGCCCTTCAGAGGCGTTGCCGGTCATAACAACCTTTAAGAGGCCTTGCTCATCATCTTCGTTAAACCAGTGCGGCCGCACCACGAACAGCCGCCTGCCGTCCAGTTCGCGGAAAAAATATGACATGAACATCACGGGAGAGTGCAGGAATAAAAAGCGGGGGAGAGCTGCTTTCCGGTCAACAGGGAGCCCGATTACTTCGGCTTGATGCCGGCGGGCTTCCGGTAGAGGTGCTCGACGAGGCGGGCGAAGTTCGCCCGGTCGGACTCTGCGCCGGCACAAGGGGCGCAGGCGGACATTTCTTCCCTGGGCACGTTTCCGCGGACGAGGCTTACAAGCGCGTCAATCGTGAGCTGGTTGGCGTCTTCGAAACCCTTGCGGGCCACTGACCACCCGCGGTTGGCGGCTTGCGGGTCTTCGACGAAGTGGCTATGCGTCTGCGCCCACACCTGGGCGGCGTTACTGCAGAGCCGCCGCACTTCGTCGGGGGACCGCTTTTTCGAGAGGCCCAGCATGGTCGCGTCGTTCAAGAGGTGCTGCGCTTCCTGGCGAATGGTCAGTCTGAGAAGGGCTTCCATGAATAGGCC
>Ga0209212_1005075_pt1 | contig 15920 bp, 12 predicted proteins | sample RifGroC2_FD_183996 | JGI IMG/M metagenome (GOLD analysis project Ga0209212, IMG submission 183996) | Groundwater microbial communities from Rifle, Colorado, USA - Groundwater C2 (SPAdes) (version 2) | ecosystem: Environmental > Aquatic > Deep subsurface > Groundwater | place: Rifle, Colorado...
GCATCATGGCGTCGAGCCAGTTCATGCCGGCGATGCGGTAGGCGAACAGGCAGGCAGCAGTGATCATGAAATACACCAGCCATAGGCCCTTGGCGGTTTCGGCGATGCGCGGCGTCAATTTCGTGTCTTTCATCGGGCCGGGCGTCTCCGCCTTGTACATCTGGCTACCGCCCACGCCGAGCAGCGGCAGGATAGCGACAGCCAGCACGATCACACCCATGCCGCCGAGCCAGATGAGAAAGGTGCGCCAGATATTGATCGACGGCGGCAGCGCATCCAGGCCGGTGAGCACCGTTCCGCCGCTGGCGGTGAGCCCGGATACGGTCTCGAAGTAGGCATCGGTAAAGGAAAGCTCCGGCAGGTAGAACAGTAGCGGCAGGGTGGCGAAAGCCGGCAGCACGGTGTAGACCAGCGCTACCAGCAGAAAACCGTCGCGCGGCTGCAATTCGCGCCGGCTCTTGCGCGTGCTCGCCCAGATCAGCATGCCGGAGGACGCAGTCAGGAGAATGGCTTGGTCGTATGCGGTCTGCGCCGCGTCGCCGAGGAGGACCGACCAAACGACGGGGAAAAGCAAGCACAGGGCGAACATCATGATGACTACGCTCAACACGTGCAGAACGGCAAAAACCCGAACCATGGCAGGCGTTCGCCTTAGCTCAGAGAAAGCCCGCGCTGACCTGGAACAGTTTTTCCACTTTGGGTACCATTTTCTTGTTGGTGACGAAGACTATGGCGTGGTCGCCGGCCTGGATCACGGTATCATGGTGCGCCATCAGCACCTGTTCGTCGCGCACGATGGCGGCGATGGTCGTGCCTTTGGGCAGTTCAATCTGCTCGATTTGCCGCCCCACCACGCGGCACGATGCGGCATCGCCGTGGACCACCGCTTCCAGCGCTTCGGCCGCGCCGCGGCGCAGCGAGTGCACCTCGGAGATGTCGCCGCGGCGCACGTGCGCCAGCAGCGAGCCTATGGTTGCCTGCGCCGGAGAGATGGCGATGTCGATCTGTCCCGATTGCAGCAAATCCACGTACGAGCGCCGGTTGATCAAGGCCACCACGCGGCGCGCGCCCATGCGCTTGGCGAGCAGGCAGCTCATGATATTGTTCTCGTCGTCGTTGGTGACGGCGACGAACAAGTCCATCTCCTCGACATTCTCCGCCTCGAGCAGAGATTCGTCGGTGACATCGCCTTGCAGCACCAGCGCTTTATCCAGGCGCGTGGACAATTCCTCGCAGCGGCGCTTGTTGTGTTCGACGATCTTGATCGCGTAGTCGCTCTCGAGGGCGCGCGCCAGCCGCAGACCGATGTTGCCGCCGCCGGCGATCATGACGCGGCGCACCGGCTTATCCTGGCGGCGCAACTCGCGCATAACCTTGCGGATATTCTGGCTGGCGGCGAGGCAGAACACTTCGTCGCCGGCCTCGACCACCGTCGTGCCCTCGGGCACTATGGGGCGGTCGCCGCGGAAAATGGCGGCCACGCGCACGTCCACGTTGGGTATGTGCTTGCGCATGTCCTGCAATTGGTGACCCACCAGCGGTCCGCCCTGGAAGGCGCGCACCGCCACCAGGCTCACGCGGCCGCCGGCGAATTCCAGCACTTGCAGCGCCTCTGGAAACTGCACCAGCTTGACCAGGTATTCGGTGATCAGTTGTTCCGGACAGATGGCGTAGTCCACGGCGAAACATTCGGGCGCGAACAACTGCTCGTTGGCGAGATAGTGCGGGGCGCGGATGCGCGCGATGCGGGTGGGAACGTTGTACAGGTGCGCCGCAATCTTGCAGGCGACCAGGTTGATTTCGTCGCTTTGCGTTACCGCGATCAGCATGTCGGCGTCTTCGATGCCGGCGCTTTTCAGGACCGGCGGATGCGCGGCGCTGCCGCCGACCGTGCGCAGGTCCAGACGGTCCTGCAACAGGCGCAGGCGCGCGCCGTCAATGTCCACCACGGTGATGTCGTTGGCTTCGGAAACCAGGCTTTCGGCCACACTGGTGCCGACCTGGCCCGCGCCGAGGATAATAATCTTCAACTTGGCCTCTCTGAACCCTGTCAGTGTTGAACCCGGCTGCGCCGCGTCGAGACGGGAGCTAAATGGCGGATGGGCCGCATTCTATGCTCTTTTGCCGCGCCGCAGAGTCGAAGCTTATTCTTCCCTCTTCCCGGCCGGGATCCCCAGCGCTTTGAGTTTGCGGTACAGATGGGTGCGCTCCATGCCGCTTTTCTCGGCCACGCGAGCGATTGAACCCGCCTCGCGCGCCAGCAGCTGTTCAAAATAGGCGCGCTCGAACGCTTCGCGCGCCTCGCGCAGCGGCAGTTCCAGCGGCAGGATTACCTGGGTGTCGGCAGTGGGATGGAACTGCGCCGACACCCGCTCCACCTCGGCCGCGCCGATTTCCTCGTCCAGCGCGGTGAGCGCCAGGTTCTTTACCGCGCCCTGCAAGCCCTGCAAATTACCCGGCCAGTGCAACTGGCGCAGGGCGTTGAGGGCGGCGGTAGAAAAATGCCGCGGCGGGCAAATTCTAGCCTCTACCAGTTGCGCCAAAAGGATGTTGGCGATGTCGGGTATGTCCTCGGCATGCTCGCGCAGCGCCGGGAGCACCAACGACAGCTCCGACAGGCGCGCGAGTAGGCCGGAGTCGAAACCGAGCTCGGCGGCGAGACGCGCCGGCTCCTCGGCGGTGAAGGAGACAATGCGAGTCTTGGCTTTTTCCTGCTTGCCCAAAATGAAGGCCAGGTTCTTTTGTTGCTCCCGCGTGAGCGTCGCCAACTCGCCGACGAATATCAAGCCACCTGCCGCCTGCGCCAGCATGTCCTGCGGTGCGTCAGACAGCGCCGCGCCTGCCACTACCCAGGGGGTATTGGGCTGGTGCAGGTAGCGCGCGAACAATTCCGGCATCACGCCAGGCTCGCCGCGCAGCAGTACCGGCATGGACAGGGTGGCGATCTGCGCCAGGCGCTTGCGCAGATCGGCGATGACCGCGGAGCGGCCCAGGCTGAGCAGCGTGAGCCCGATCTGCGTCTGGCCGCCTCCGTCTCTCAGCGCGCGTTTCACCGCGGCGAGCAGCTTTTGCAGCGCAATCGGTTTTTCCAGAAAATCGATGGCGCCGATGCGGGTGGCCTCCACCGCGGTTTCGATGGTGCCGTGTCCGGACATCATCACCACCGGCATCGTAAGCTGGCCATTCGCCGCCCATTCCTTGAGCAAGGTGATGCCGTCGGTGTCGGGCATCCAGATGTCGAGCAGCACCAGATCGGGGCGCTCCGCTGCGCGCAGCGCGCGCGCTCTCTCTGCGTTTTCCGCCAGCTGCACGCTATGGCCTTCGTCGGCGAGAATCTCCGACAGCAACTCGCGAATGCCGATTTCGTCGTCGACGACCAATATCTGTGACACTAGCTTGTCCTCCCCGATTCGGGCAGCAGCGGCAGCAGGATGCTAACCCTGGCGCCGTGTCCGGGCAGGTTTTCCACCCTGATCGCGCCATTGTGCTCGTCGATGATCTTTTTCACGATCGCCAGGCCCAGTCCGGTGCCCTTGGGCTTGGTGGTCACATAGGGCTCGAACACACGCACCATGATCGCTTCGGGAAAACCGCAGCCGTTATCGCTGATTCTGAGGCACGCCTGATTGCCCGCGCGTTCGGTTTCGACCTCGATCTGCGGATCGGCGCGGCCGACGAGCGCGTCCTGCGCGTTCTGCAGCAGATTGTGCATCACCTGACGCAGCTGCGTCGGATCGCCCACCACCTGCGGCAGCCCGGCCTGCAACGCGGGCCGCAGCGGCGCGCCGGCATGCTCGTACAGGTCCAGCACCTCGCGCACCAGGGCGTTCAGGTCGAGCGGCTGCAGGCTGGGCGCGGGCGTGCGCGCATATTCGCCGAAGTCGTCCACCATCCCCTTCATCGCCGCCACCTGGTTGATGATGGTCTCCGTGGCGCGCTTGAGCGCAGCCGCATCCTCGGGCGCGAGCTTGCTTGCGAGCTTCGCCTGCAGGCGTTCGGCCGACAGCTGAATTGGCGTGAGCGGGTTCTTGATTTCGTGCGCCAGGCGCCGCGCCACCTCGCCCCAGGCGGTGGCGCGCTGCGCCTGCACCAGTGTGGTCACATCGTCGAACACGACCACGTAGCCGCCGCCGCTCGCGCGCGGCAATACCGAGCCGCGCACCAGCAGCATGCGCTCGGCCAGCTCCAGCTGCTGCTGCCATGTTGCCGTGTCGTGCCGCTTGAAGCCCTCGACGATGGCGCGCGCCAGCGACTGCAGCCGCGGCCAATCGGCAAGGACACAGCCTTTCAGGCCGTCGAATGTTTCCTGCAGGATGGCGCCGGCTCCGTGATTCACGGTGACCAGGCGCAGCTGCTCGTCCAACACCAGCACGCCGGCAGACAGGTTGGCGAGGATGTTCTCCAGATAAGCCTTGGCCGTTTCCAGCTCGGCGCGGTGCGATTCGGCGGCGCTGCGCGCATCGTCCAGCTGCTCGGTCATGCTGTTGAATGATTGGGTGAGGATACCCAGTTCATCGCTGCTGGTGACCTGGGCGCGACGGCTGTAGTCACCGCGTGCCACCGCTTGCGTGCCCGCGGCGAGCAGCGCCAAAGGCTCCGACAGGCGCGCCGAGAGCAGGAAGGCGAGCGCGGTGGCGGAGAACAAAGTCAGCAGCAGCGTCAGCGTCAGCGTGAGGATGTAGATCTCTTTCAGGCCCTGACGCGACAGCGACAGTTCCTTGTAGTCGCGATATACCTCCTGCACCGCCTCCGCGTCCCGCGTCAGCGTCGGCGGCACCCGTTGCAGGAGTTGCAGCAGACGCTCATCCTCGGTGATGCTGAGCGCGGCTACCGGTACCAGAACGCGCAGGCTCAATCCCTTGTCGGGCGCGCCTTCGAGCGCGGAGTAGCTGCGGCTTTGCCGCGCCTGGCGCTGGATCATGCTGCTGGGCAGCGCGGGCAGGAGTTTGCCCACGCCCTTTCTCGCGCTGGCGATGACGTTGCCGCCGGAGGACAGGAGCAGCGCATCGTCGACGCCCGCCTGTTCGCGCAGGCGGTCGAGCAGCACCACCTGCTGCGCCGGCGTCTTGTCGGAAAGTTCGAGCGCCATACGGCGTGCTTTGTCGTTGAGTTCAGTGAGCAACAGATCGAGCGCGGTGCGGCCCAGATTGAGTCCGCCCTCGAGCGCGTTGTCCACGCGCACGTCGAACCAGGATTCGATGCTTTTCGCCATGAACTGCAGCGACACCAGGTATACGAGGCCTCCGGGGACGATTACCATGGGCAGAAACATCAGCAGGAAGCGCAGCGTCAGACGCGAACCGAACACGCGCGCGCGCAGCTTGGAGGTGAGCACCCACAACTGATAGCCGACGAGCCCGAGCACCGCCAGGGCGAGCGCCGCGTTCAAACCCAGCAGCAGCGCGTAGTGGTGGGAGAACAGGGCGGTGTTGCCGCTTGCGGCAGCCAGCAGGAATAACAGGATCACGCCGAGCAGCACGCTTATAACGAGCGCGTATTTCATTGCGGCGCCTTCTCCGTTACCGGAGCCTTGATCTTCAGCGGCCAGCGCCGCCATTCGGAAGCGAGGTTCCACTCACGGCTGGTGAGCGCGTTCACCTGGAACGGTTTGGGCAGCTGCGTTACGTCGAGCCGCATGCGCAGCGCCGCCTGGTAGTCGCCGGCGTCTATCTCCGCGCGCTCCAGCACTTGCCAGGAGCGCACCCGCGACAGCACCCGCAGCGCCTCGGGCAGGCTGGAAAAACTCTGGTGCAAGGCGCCGCGCGAAATCCGGTATTGACGCGTGAGCGCGTGATAGGACAGGCGCAGCATCAGTTGCCGGCTGACAGTGCGTTCGTCGAACCAGTACCAGCGGTTGCGCGCGAGCTCGAATTCGACCTGGAAGTACATCGCCACGCCTTTGTTGACGGCGTCCTCCAGCCGCGGGTTGAGTTCGATCTCGAAATCGGCATCCAGGGCGTAGCCCTCGTCGTTGACCTCGATCAGAATATGGCTGATTTCGATGTTTTCGGCGCGTGCCGGCGCGGGCCAGCCGAGCGCCAGCGCGAGCAGCAGTGGCACGAGCAGCCGCAGGCTCATGTTCTGGTGTTCATTACAATATGAGGGGATGGCTCCCCTCACGCTCCTTGAATTCGGGGGCCGCTTCCAAAATCCCGAAACGGCCTCTTAATGTTTTTCCAGAAGCGCATAGAAAAAACCGTCGTGCCGCGCGTCGGGCAAAAGTTGTCCTGCGTCGAGTTCCGCCAGCGGCAGCCGAAGGGCTGCGTTGTTGCGCGCCAGGAAGGACGCGATAGTCTGTGCGTTTTCCTGCGGGAACACCGAGCACGTCGCATACAGCAATTTACCACCCGGGGCCAACTGTTGCCATAGCGCATCCAGCATCCGGCCCTGGATCGCCGCCAGCCGGGCGATGTCGCTTTCGCGGCGCAGCCACTTGATGTCGGGGTGGCGCTTGACCACGCCGGAGGCGGTACAGGGGGCATCGAGCAGAATGCGCTCGAACAGCTCGCCGTCGAACCACCCCTCAGGGGAGAGGCAGTCGCCGCAAACGACGCGTGCCGAATAACCGAGGCGCGCGAGGTTGTCGCCGATGCGCGGCAGGCGTGCCGGGTCGCTGTCCAATGCGGTGAGCGCGCAATCGGCAAGTTCCAGGATATGCCCGGCCTTGCCGCCAGGAGCAGCGCAGGCATCGAGCACCCGCATGCCCGGTCGAACGTCAAGCAGCGGCGCGGCGAGCTGGGCGCCGGCGTCCTGCACCGATACCTCGCCCGCAGCGAAACCAGGCAACGCCTCTATCGGTAGCGGGCGCTCGAGCAGTATCGCCTGCGCTCCGACGAGTTCGCCGGCAAGGCCGCGCTCGCCCAGCTTGGCCAGATACTGCTCCGCCGTGAGGCGGCGCCGATTGACGCGCAGGGTCATCGGCGGGTGCAGGTTGCCGGCGTTGAGTACCGACTCCCAGCGTTGCGGCCAGGCTGCGCGCACGCGCTCTATCCACCACTGCGGATAGGAGTAGTGTGCGGCTTCGGAGTTGCAGCGCGCAACGAGCGCGTCCGTCTGGCGCAGATAATTGCGCAGCACGGCGTTGGCAAGACCTTTAGCCGCAGGTTCCAGGCGCGACACCGCGCGCACCGTTTGATCCACGGTGGTATGCCCGGAGCGCGGCCGGGCGCGCAACTGGTACAGCGCGCAAAGCAGCAGAGCATGCAGGGCCGGCTTGACCGGTTTGCGCAGCAGCTCGGCGAGGAGGGCATCGAGCAGGCCGAGGTTGCGCAGCGTGCCGTAAGCCAGATCCTGCACCGCTGCGCGCAGGCCGGCGCCGGGTTCCAGGTCCGCGAGCGCGTCCGACAGGCTGCGGCCGGCGCGTACCTGTGCGATGGCAACACCGGCGGCGTACAGCGCTAGCTCTAGATTCGCTGATCTGGACAAGGGGACAAGTTGCGCCGCGGCCGTCAGGGCCGCAGCGCCGCAGTGATGATAGACGAGCCCCGCATCCTACACCGGGACGGCGCCGCCGCGGTCGGCCTCGAATTCGCGCGCGCGCGAGATCGCCATCTGGATCAGCATCGCCGCGATCGGCGCCAGGATCATCACGATCAGCCCGACGACCGGGTTGGAGCGTTCGCCCCCGCTGCGCCCGGTGGCGAACGCGTTGGGCTGGGCTTCGTCGATCAGATAGACGTGCGGCATGGGCAGCCCGGCGCGCCGCGACAACTCCTGCACCGGGCCGTAGAACTGCGGCGCGCTCGCCGCGTCGACTTCCTGCGCGCGGTACATGCACAGCACCATCTTGTCGGAGAACCAGTAGGCGAAGATGTTCATCGCGCCGCCGAGCGCGAGCCCGAGCAGCATGCCGTTTGCGCCGCCGAATGCGGCACCGACGACGCCGAACAGCGCCACGATGCCTGCCATCAGGATCGTGGTCTTAAGCCAGTTTCCGAGCATTTACGGTTCCTTGTGACCTTGGTTGAGTTGTTCAACAGCCGGTTAAATGGCGGCCTTCGCGGAAAATTCAAGCCGCTCGCCCGCGGCAAGCGGGAAGCCGGCGAGGAACTGCCCCGCCGCCAGTCGTTTGCCGCCGGCGCGCTGCAGTTCCTGCACGCTCAGCGCCCCGGCGCCGCAGGCGACGACAATGCCCTCCGGACCGGTCGCGAGTATGGTGCCCGGTGCGCCCTCCGCCGCGGTCACCTGGGTACGCCAGATTCTCAGCCCGACGTTTCTTATCATGGTGCGCGCGCCGGGGAACGGATCGAACGCGCGTACCTTGCGTTCGATCGCCGGCGCCGCCTCGCGCCAGTCGATTTCGGCTTCCGCCTTGGTGATTTTCGCGGCGTAGCTCGCGCCCGCGTCGGCCTGTGGCTCGGGGTGGAGCTGGCCGCGCTCGAGCCGCGCGAGCGCGCTCACGATCAGGCGCGCGCCAAGTTCGGCCAGCTTGTGCTGCAAGCTCGCGCTGCTGTCGTCTGCCGCGATTGGCATCGACTCGGCGGCGAGCACCGGTCCTGTATCCAGACCCCGGTCCATCTGCATGATGGAGATCCCGGTGCGCGCGTCGCCGGCAAGGATGGCGCGCTGGATTGGCGCCGCGCCGCGCCAGCGCGGCAGCAGCGAAGCGTGGATATTGATTGCGCCAAGACGTGCGATGGCGAGCACCGGTTCGGGCAGAATCAGGCCGTAGGCCGCGACCACCATGGCGTCTGCACCTGGCGCGCGCAGGCGCTGCTGCGCCTCGGCGTCCTTCAGAGCGGAGGGTTGGTACACCTCGAAGCCGCGCTCCTGCGCCAGCACTTTTACCGCACTGGGCGCGAGCTTAAGTCCACGGCCTGCCGGCCGGTCGGGTTGAGTGAGCACCAAGACGATCTCATGTCCCGCGCCGTGCAGCGCAGCCAGCGCGCACGCGGCAAACTCGGGGGTGCCGGCGAAAATGAGGCGCATCCGCGCAGGCGGGCGTGAGATCAGGCGCTCTGGCGCTGCTGCTTGTGCATCTTGGCGCGGATGCGGGTCTGCTTCAGGCGCGACAGATACTCGACGAACACCCGGCCCTTCAGGTGGTCCATCTCGTGCTGGATGCACACGGCGAGCAGGCTCTGCGCCTCCATGGTGAAACTCTGGCCGTCCAGCCCCAGCGCACGCACGACGATGTGCTCGGCGCGCGCGATCCTCTCGTAAATGCCCGGCACGGACAGACAACCTTCTTCGCAATCGGCCTCCCCCGTGGCGGTGAGAATCTCGGGGTTGATCAAAGTCAGCAGTTTGTCGCGGGTTTCCGACGCATCGATTACGATCAACTGCTTGTGCACGTCTACCTGCGTAGCGGCCAAGCCCACGCCGGGCGCGGCATACATGGTTTCGGCCAAGTCGGCGGCCAGGCTGCGGATGCTGTCGTTTACCTCCGCCACCGGCGCTGCGATCCTGTGCAAGCGGGGATCAGGGTAACGCAGGATATGTAGGCGAGACATAAAAACTTGCTAATTGAATGGATTAGGTGCTAAATTTAATGAAGTCTATAAAAAGCGTGCTAGACTTTATATGATTCAGCCCTCCATTTAGATAGGTTCGAGGCTCCTATGCGCAAGTCTATCATAATCGCAATGCTCGCCGCGGCGTTGGCGGCGACGCCGCTCCTGGCTCAACAGCGGGCGCAAACCGGGTTGCAGGACAATGCTCCCGATCGGTATGTGGTTGTCCCCGGCGACACCCTGTGGAGTATCGCCGCAAGGTTTCTCAAGGATCCGTGGCGCTGGCCGGAAATGTGGAAGCTGAACCAGGACCAGATCAAGAACCCTCACTTGATCTACCCGGGAGACGTCATTGTGCTCGACCGCTCCGGGCCGCAGCCGGAACTCAAGATGGGCGAGACGGAAAAGCTGTTGCCGCGCATACGCGTCGAGGACACCAGCAAGCAGGCCGTTCCCAGTATTCCGCCCAGGGTCATCGAACCTTTCCTGTCGCAGCCGCTGGTGATCGAACCGGGCGGCCTGGACAACGCGCCGCGCATCATCGCTGCCCAGGCGGACCGCGTCTATCTGGGCTCGGGCGACGTCGCTTATGTCAGCGGCATCAAGGATGCAAAGCTCGACAGCTTGTGGCAGATCTATCGCCCGGGCAAGCCGCTCGTCGACCCCGAGAGCCAACAGACGCTGGGCTACGAGGCGGTGTTTCTCGGCGATGGCAAAGTGACCAGGGTCGGCGATCCGGCAAGCATACAAATCCTTGCCGCGCAGCAGGAGATTGGCAAGGGCGATCGCCTGGTCGCGGCCGGACCGATCACGCTGATCAGCTACGCGCCGCATGCGCCCGGCACGTTGATCCAAGGCCGCATCATCGCCACCCGCAGCGGACTGCGCGAGACCGGCCCGCAAAACGTGGTCACGCTCAACAAGGGCAAGAACGATGGACTGGAGCCCGGGCATGTGCTCGCCTTGTTGCGCCTGGGCCGCACCGCCTTGGAGAAGACCAGCAGCTCCAAATGGTTCCGCGCCGACAAGGTCGAGGCGACCAAGCTGCCGGACGAACGCTACGGCCTGGTTTTCGTGTTCCGCACCTTCGACCGGGTTTCCTACGCCCTGGTGATGTCGGCCAGCCGGCCGGTGCTGATCGACGACGTGGTGACCACCCCCTGAGCAGGGCCAAGTCTAAGCGGGCGTGCGTCGGATAGATCTCCCGCTTTGCCCGCATAGCCGAAACACAATGCGACACGACGCTGATCTCGCGGCGTGGATCAAGCTCAGCCTGGTGCCGGGGCTGGGCGGCCAAAGTCTGAGGAAACTTCTCGGCGCCTTTGGCTTGCCGCAGCACATTCTGGCCGCCGGCCGCGGCGCGCTCGCACGCATCGTTTCCGCCGAGATTGCCGCGCGCATACTGTCCGATCTTGATTCGGCCGCAGTCGAGACGGCCCTCGAATGGGCGGCGGCCGACGGCCATGCGGTGCTCACGCTTGCCGACGGCGATTATCCGCAGCCGCTGCTGCAGACGCCCGACCCGCCCGCGCTCCTGTATTTGCGCGGCCGGCGCGAGTTGCTCGCGCTCCCCGCCCTTGCCATGGTTGGCAGTCGCAACGCCACGCCTCAAGGGGTAAGCAACGCGGAACAGTTTGCGCGCGCTTTCAGTTCCGCCGGCCTCACCATCGTCAGCGGCCTGGCACTGGGCATAGACGCGGCGGCGCACCGCGGCGGTTTGGACGGGGCGGGCTCGACCATTGCGGTGCTCGGCACCGGTGCCGACATCCTCTATCCGCAACGCAACCGCGCGCTGGGGGATCGCATCGCGCGCGAGGGACTGATTGTCAGCGAATTCCCGCTGGGCACGCCGCCGCATGGCAGCAATTTCCCGCGGCGCAACCGTGTCATCTCGGGTCTGGCGCGCGGCTGCCTGGTGGTGGAAGCGGCGCTCGCCTCAGGCTCGCTCATCACCGCGCGCTGCGCCGCCGAGCAGGGGCGCGAGGTGTTTGCCATACCGGGATCGATCCATTCACCGCATTCCAAGGGTTGCCACGCACTCATCAAGCAAGGCGCAAAGCTGGTGGAAAGCGCGCAGGACCTGCTGCAGGAACTGGGCGTCGATGTGCTGGCCGCCCCGTCTGCGGCCGCCGCTCCGGCCGCCGCCGGCCTGCTTGCGCAACTGGGTTACGACCCGTGTGACATAGACACGTTGTGCGCAAGAAGCGGCTTGACTGCGGACGTGGTATCGGCCATGCTGTTGCAACTCGAGCTCGACGGCAAGGTCGCGAGCCTGCCCGGCGGGCTATACCAGAGAACCTCTTAAGAGGCCGCCCAAAAGAATGTTCGACATACTCGTCTACCTGTTCGAAAACTACTACCAGACCGACCTCTATCCCGATCAAGATGCGCTGGCGCGCAAGCTTAGCGCCGCCGGCTTCGAGCACGACGACATCAGCGACGCGCTCGTCTGGCTGCAAGGGCTTTCCGCCACCGAGGCCAGCACGCTTCCCGATTCTCTTGCACAAAGCACGGCGTTTCGCGGCTATGCCGACGTGGAGGCGCTCAAGCTGGGTGTCGAAGGGCGTGGCTTCCTCGCTTTTCTGGAAGGCGCGAAAGTGCTTACGCCGCTGCTGCGCGAGATCATCATCGAGCGCGCCATGGCGCTGTCCGAGGACAACGTCAGCATCGAGAAATTGAAAGTGATCGTGCTGATGGTTCTGTGGAGCCAGCAACATTCGATCGATTCGCTCATCCTGGAAGAGCTGCTCTCCGATCGCGCACAATCGCTCCTGCATTAAGACCGTTGGCGGCAATTAAGTCGCTGTTTCGCTGAACTTTGTCGCGGCGCATTGCCGCGTCTCCTTGCTTCTCCCTCCGGTTTGCACTTATCATGCTGCGGCTTGCTGCGGCCAACACACGGATATTGGGTCTGCGCACGCGAGCTCGAACACACCATGACCAAGGGATTGATCATCGCCAGAAAACGCACCACCGCGAACGAGACGGCACGCGGCCCAATTCACGAGCGCGCGCCCGCGCGCTGACGGAACCTTATGGCCAAGAAACTCATCATTGCCGAGAAGCCTTCCGTCGCCAACGACATTGCGCGCGCATTGGGCGGCTTCACCCGCCATGGCGACTATTTCGAGAGCGAGGAGCATGTACTGTCGTCGGCCATCGGCCATTTGCTCGAACTCATCGCGCCGGAGGGCGTGGAGGTAAAACGCGGCAAGTGGTCGTTCGCGAACCTGCCGGTGATCCCGCCGCACTTCGACTTGAAGCCGATCGAGCGCACCGAAGACCGGCTCAAGCTGCTGCTGAAGCTCATCAAGCGCAAGGACGTCACCAGCGTGATCAACGCCTGTGACGCCGGGCGCGAGGGCGAGCTGATCTTCCGCTACATCATGCAACACGCCGGCAACAAAAAACCGATTCAGCGCCTGTGGCTGCAATCGATGACCCAGGGCGCGATCCGCGACGGTTTTGCAGGCCTGCGCAGCGACAAGTCCATGCTGCCGCTGGCCGATGCCGCCGTGTGCCGCTCCGAGTCCGACTGGCTGGTGGGCATCAACGGCACGCGCGCGATGACTGCGTTTAATTCCAAAGAGGGCGGCTTCTACAAGACCACCGTGGGCCGGGTGCAGACGCCGACGCTGGCGATCCTGGTCGAGCGCGAAGACCGCATCCGCAAGTTCGTGTCGCGCGACTACTGGGAGGTGCACGCCAGCTTCGCCGCCGCCGCCGGCGCATACGGCGGGCGCTGGTTCGACGAGAAGTTCGCCAAGGCGGCGAAGGACGAGGACGCCGAAGCCAAGCCCGAGCGGCTGTGGGATGCGGCGCGCGCCGAAACCCTGCGCAAGAAATGCGAGGGTAAGCGCGGCATCGCCACCGAGGAAACCAAGCCCACCACCCAGATTTCGCCGCTGCTGTTCGATCTGACCAGCCTGCAGCGCGAAGCCAACGGACGCTTCGGTTTCTCCGCCCGCGCGACCTTGTCGTTGGCGCAGGCGCTATATGAAAAGCACAAGGTGCTGACCTACCCGCGTACCGATGCGCGCGCGCTGCCGGAGGATTATATGCCGACCGTCAAATCGACCATGGACATGCTGGCCGGCAAGGCCAGGGGCAAGGACAAGAGCGAGGGCGTAGCCGCTTATGCGCCGTTCGCGCGCCAGGTGTTGAACGAAGGCTGGGTGAAGCCGAGCAAGCGCATTTTCGACAATGCCAAGATTTCCGACCACTTCGCCATCATCCCGACGATGCAGGCGCCGGGTCATCTGTCCGACGCCGAGGCCAAGCTCTACGACATGGTGGTAAAGCGTTTTCTCGCGGTGTTCTTCCCTGCGGCCGAGTTCCTCGTCACCACGCGCATCACCCGCGTCGAGGGCGAGCCGTTCAGGAGCGAGGGCCGGGTAATGGTGAAGCCGGGCTGGCTCGCGATCTACGGCCGCGACACGGAAAAAGACGACGCCCTGATGGTCGCGATCGAGGAGGGCGAGAACGTCGAGACGACTGCGCTCGAGGTCAAGGCCAATCAGACCAGGCCGCCGGCGCGCTTCTCCGAGGCGACGCTGCTCTCGGCCATGGAGGGCGCGGGTAAGCTGGTCGAGGACGAGGAATTGCGCGCGGCGATGAGCGCGAAGGGCCTGGGCACGCCGGCGACCCGCGCCGCCGTCATCGAGGGCCTTATTTTCGAGGACTACGTGCACCGCAACGGGCGCGAGCTCGTGCCCACGCCCAAGGCGTTCTCGCTCATGTTTGCGCTCGGCCACTTCGGCATCTCCGAGCTCACTTCGCCCGAGCTCACCGGCAACTGGGAATTCAAGCTGAAGCAAATGGAGCACGGCGAGCTCGGTCGCGCCGAGTTCATGGACCATATCGTAGAGGTCACGCGCGAGCTGGTTTCCGCGATCAAGAACGGCGATATTCCCGATACCGCGTTTCTCACGCTCGACTCGCCCTGCCCGAAATGCGGCGGCACGGTGCAGGAGAACTATCGAAAGTTCCAGTGCCAGGCGTGCGATTTCTCCATCTGGAAAGTGGTCTCCAGCCGCGAGTTCGCGCCCGAGGAAATCGAGGAACTGATCGCCAGGCGCAACATCGGCCCGCTGCAGGGTTTCCGCAGCCGCATGGGCAAGCCGTTCGCCGCGGTGGTGCGGCTGTCGCCCGAATTCAAGGCGGAATTCGATTTCGGACAGTCAGGCAACGGCTCCGACGAAACACCGGATTTCTCCGGCCTGGAGCCGCTCGGCCCCTGCCCCAAGTGCGCGGCGCGGGTGTTCGAACAGCCCATGGCCTATGTGTGCGAGAAAAGCCTGGGTCCGGAAAAGAGCTGCGACTTCCGTTCCGGCCGCATCATCCTGCAGCGGCCGATCGAGCGCGAGCAGATGCAAAAGCTCCTTGCCAGCGGCAGGACCGACCTGCTGCACCGCTTTATTTCCAAGAAGGGCCGGCCGTTCTCGGCCTTTCTGGTGCGCGGTGCGGACGGCAAGGTCGGCTTTGAGTTCGCGCCGCGAGCGGCCAAGCCGGTCAAGGCCGGGGCCAAGCCCGCCGAGGCCAAGGCCGGCGTCATCAAGTCCGCGACCAGAGCCGGGGTCAAGGCCGCCGCCAAGACCGGAACCAAGACAGCGGCCAAGACAGCGGCGAAGACGGTCAAGGCACGCAAGAGCGCGGCCGGCTAGGGCGCGCCGTTCCGGGCGCGGCGGCCGGAATTGTTTCATCGCCGCCCGATGGATTCCTGCGCTACGCAGTCCTCCCGGCGGCTAGCACAGGATTCGGCGACGAGGGAACAGCGTGGCGGAAGATTTCACCTTACAGGAAGTGCTGTCCGACGCTGACGCCTACTTCGCGGCCGGTGACGCGCGCGGCGCGATCGACGTTCTGTTCCAAGGGTGGGATCAGTTCGAGACGAGCGGCATGGACGGCGCGGTCGAAGCTGTCCGCCTGGCCTTGGGGCGGATCTGCCACGCCTTCTGGGTGAAGCGCGATTTCGAAACGGGAACCCGGATCACGGCAATGGTGGTGAACGCAGCGCTCGAGCGCGCGCGCCGGGCCGTGGAACCCGAATTTGCCGCTGTCTACGCGCAGGCGGCTGCGGCGACAGGAACCTCGCCGTTTCCGCTGCGGCGGATTTTCCGTCATCAGAACCTGGTCCGCCTGTTTCGCCGGGTTTGCGCGCAAGTTGGCGGCGACGTCGTCGAGTGCGGCTGTGCGCGCGGCCTTTCGTTCATGGAACTGTGCTTGAGCTTCAGCAAGCACCATCCCGATTGGAGCGGAGAGGGTTTCCATGTGTTCGATTCGTTTGAGGGACTGAGCGAGCCGAGCGAAAAAGACCTCGCATTCGACGCGTCGGACGCGGACGCGGTGCAAATCGTGCGCAATATGCTGCCCGGCAATTTCGCCGTCGCGTTCGATCTGGTCAGGGACAATATTCATCGCCGTTTCCCGCGCGTCGAGCTGCATCCGGGCTGGATCCCAAGCGCGTTT
>Ga0209212_1005077_pt1 | contig 15914 bp, 17 predicted proteins | sample RifGroC2_FD_183996 | JGI IMG/M metagenome (GOLD analysis project Ga0209212, IMG submission 183996) | Groundwater microbial communities from Rifle, Colorado, USA - Groundwater C2 (SPAdes) (version 2) | ecosystem: Environmental > Aquatic > Deep subsurface > Groundwater | place: Rifle, Colorado...
GCCGCCGCGGCGGCCCGGCTGGCGGCCGCGCATTTCTCCGCCTCCTGGCGCTCTCTCTGGGGCGCCATGCCCGCGCACTATTTCTACACCCGCGCGGCCGGGCTGCGCCTGCTGCTCGCCGCCGGCGCCGCGCCGGCCTTCTCCCGCCCGCATGAGCTCGGCGAGGCCTACCGGGCGCAGTTCGGCGGCGGTCCCGCTTGGCCGGACTTCCGGGCCGGCGGGGCCAGCGGCCGGAATTATCAATTCGTAGCGGCTCAGACGGCCGCGCTGATGGAGGGGGCGTGAGCGCCGACGGCATAAGCGTCATCATTATCACGCGCGGCCGGCCGGCCCTGCTGGAGGCCTGCCTGGAGAGCCTGCGGCGTGCCGGGCCCGCGAGGGAGATACTGGTGGGCATAGATGGCGAGGACCCGGCCTCGGCGGCCCTGCTGGGGGGCTATGCCGGCTGGCCGGAACTGGAGTCGGTGCAGCTGCGGCGCGCCTGCCGCGGCGAAGCCCGGGCGCTGCTCGCGGCGCGGGCGGCCGGGCGCTGGCTCTGTTTTCTCGACGACGACACTGAAGTGCCGCCCGGTTACCTGGACCACCTGGCCGCCCTGATCAGGGAGAACCCGGGAGTCTCGGTCTTCGGCGGCGGGCAGGCGCTGCACCGGGAGGCCGGCTATTTCGAGACCGCCGTTTACGCCCTGCTTGCCAGTTACTGGGGGGGCGGACCTTTCACCTCGCGTTTCGCCCCGGCCAGCGGCACGGCGGCCGTCGGCCCCGAAAAATTCATACTCTGCAATATGGCGGTGGACGGCGCTTTCCTGCGCGGGCGCGGCCTGTCTTTCGAGGGGCATTTGAGCAGCGCCGAGGAGAACCTGCTGCTGAACCGCATGGCGGCGGCCGGCGCGCGCATGACGCTCAGCGGCGAGCTCAATCTGGTGCACCGGCGGCGCGCGAGCCCGGCGGGTTTCCTGCGCCAGGTGTTCTGTTCCGGCAGGGGGAGAGGGCAGATCACGGCGTTGAGCCCGCGGGGGTTCTCCGCTTTTACCTTGCTGCCCCCGGCGGCGCTGGCCGGCGCCGCGCTGGCCGCAGCCCTCGCCCCGGGCCTGCTGGCCCCGGCCGCGGGAATATATTTTTCAGTTTCTTTCCTGGCGGCCGCGCTCTCGCCGGCGCCCCTGGCGGTGAAGCCGGCCCTGCTGCCGCTGTATCCGGCCCTGCACGGCTGCTACGCCGCGGGCTGGGCGGCGGGTTTTATAGAAGGACTTGTCGAGAAAGCTGCAGGAAGTCTCAGGCCGCGCCGCTGCCGCTGTTCAGAAAAGATTTAAAAACCGCGGCGTTCCTGGCCCGGTCCGGGCCAACCTCGAAAACATAAAAATCAGCCTTGGCCAGCAGCGCGCGGGCGGCGCGCAGCCGGGAGAAGAAGATCCCGGCCTTGCTCGCCGCGTCGGCGGGGTCCGGCCTGAGGAAATATTCGGCCAGCTGCGGCGTGCCGCAGCCCAGCGCCAGCGAGCGCAGTAATTCTGCTGCGGCGGCGGCGCGCCCCGCCCTGCGCACACGGGGGGCGGCGGCGCGCCGCAGCAGGAAAACCCCGCCCGGCGGCAGGGGGGGCGAAACCCTGATGCCGGCGGGGCCGATGTCCAGCAGCCGTTTGGGCGTGTAATGCCGCCGTTCGAATTCCCGTAACGCTCCGAGCCCGGCCAGGTGCGGGCTGTCAGGGCCCAGGCCGACGCGGACGGCGAAAGGCAGCACGGTGCCGTCACCCGCCACCAGCGGCGTGTCGTCGGAGAGCAGGCTGAAGTCCCGGTCCTTGAGCAGTTCCAGCAGCAGCGTGGTCTTGCCGGCGCCCTGCGCCCCGCAGAACAAGAGCGCCCGGGCGCCGCGGCCCAGCGCCCCCGCGTGCAGGCGGTGCAGCCCGCGCCGGTCCAGCTCCTCTCCGGCCCTCGAGAGGATCAGCAGGTAAGAGAGTTCCTTCAGCAGAGGCATACTGGCGCCGCGGATCAGGCCTGACCGGGTCGAGTAATCATACTCGCAGAGGGCGCCCTCGGGGTACCAGACCCGCCGCAGGCCGGGGCGGGAGGGAAGGAGGCTCCACCTCCGGCAGCGCAGCAGCGTTCGCGCCGGCCTGTCTACAGGTTCGCGCCTGGCTTCCAGTCTGACGGGCGCGCCGCCGCCGCCGGAGGGGAAGGCGGAAAAATCCGCGGCCACGGCCGCGGCTAGCTCCGGGTCGGCGCAGGTAAACTCCACGGCGCAGCCGGAGAGATTTAATTTTAGCGTAGAGGTATTGTTCACTTCTTTATCAGCCGCGCCAAGGTCCTGGCATAATTCTCGGGCGTGTCGGTGCGCAGCACCTCCGCGCCGGGCGGGAGGTCGCAGATGAATTCCGTCAGCATGGCGCCGGGGGCCAGCTCCACGAAAGTGCGCACGCCGTCGCGCAGCAGGGCGCGCAGCGTCTCCTCCCACAGCACCGGGCCGTCCACCGCGCGGGCGAAGCGGGCGCGCAGCCTGGACGGGGCGGCCGCCCGGCGGGCATCGCTGGCGCAATAGAGGCCGCAGGCAGGTATGCTGAAAGTCTCGGCGGCGGCCAGCCCGGCCACGGCCGAGGCGGTATCGGCGAAAAGCGTAGTGTGGAAGGCCCCGACCTCCCTGCAGGCTTTTACGCGCGCGCGCTTCGGCAGCAGCGCCTTGAAAGGGGCGGCCAGGGCGGCGTCCATGCCGGCCACGCCGGCGTTCAGGCGGGAGTAAAAATTCACCAGCTCGCAGACCTGCCCGCCGCGGGCCAGGGCCGCGCAGGCTTTCCGCAGGTCCCTCCTGCCGGCCCCGTAGACCGTCAGCAGCACGCTGGGGCGCTCCAGGCAGTTGCGCTGGCCCAGCCGCGAGAACTCGCGTATGGCTTTAAAGCAGAAGCCGGGGGCCACTGCGCCGGCGAAGGCGAAGGCCGCGAACTCGCCTACGCTCCTGCCCGCGGCGCAGTCCGGTCTGGCGCCGGAGGCGCGCAAGGCGGCCGCCACCGAGAGGGAAAGCGCGACGGTGGCTTCGAAGAAGAGGGAGGGGGTGGGCGAGTCTACCGGGGGAAAGAGCTTGCTCTCGGGGCCGTGGAACATGATGTCGCGCAGTCCCGGCGAAGCCTGCGGCGGCAGCTCGTCGAGCGCGGCGCGCACCGCGGGCACCCGGCGGTACAGGTCCCGGCCCATGCCGGGGTACTGGCTGCCTGAACCGGGGAACAGGAAGGCAGTTTTGGCTTTACGGTTTGAAGGCGGAAGCGACTTCACTTATCTTCCCGTGGGAGCGGAGCTGCGGTTTCTGGTACTTGCGCGGCTTCTGCTGGGTTTTCTTTTGCTGTTTCATTTTGCCGCCTCCGGGCGAACTATCTTGAATCTGGCGAGGTCTTTGAGAAAATCCTGCACGTCGCGCAGGGCCTGCGCCGGTGCGACGCCGTACTCCTCGGCGAGGTGTTCGGCTATCTTTTCCGGCTTCTTGCCGGCGCTGAACTGTTCCCACACATAGGTGCCGGTCTCGTTGGCTGAATAATAATTGGAGCTCTCGAGGTCCAGGATGACGGCCTCGTCGCCGGTCTTGCGCCAGGTCACCGACTCGAGTATCAGCGGGTTTTTCTTGTTTTCCGGCATGGTTTTATTTTAGCAAACTGCGGCCGCCTTGGCAGGGGAAAACGGCGGGGGCCGCCGCGGGGCGCGGCCGCATGAAAGCGGCTATGCCGCGGCGGACGGCGGAGCCCAGCGCCGCTCCGGCGTAGGGACAGCTGTGCACCTCGCCGCCGGGACCGCAGTACAATACCTCTCCGGCCGTGGCCGCGCAGCCGCCGCCCGGCAGGGCGCAGGTCCGGGCGTAGCCTTCGGGCGAGAGCCGCTCCAGTCGGCCGGCCAGCCGCGCCGGCAGCGGATCGCGGCCCGCCGGAGGCGCATAGGCCAGCAGGCGCGCCCCGTGGGCCCCGGCCCGCCTGGCATAGGCCAGCAGGCCGGCCAGTTCCTCCGCGGGCGAGGCGGAGAAGACGCACGAGGAAATATAGGTAATGAGCCCGGCGGCGCGGGCCGCCTTGATGGCGGCGGCGGCCCGGGCAAAAGAGCCTCGCCCGGATAAGGCGTCGTGACGGGCGGCTGAGGCCGCGTGCAGGCTGATCATGGCGCAAGAGAGGCCCGCGGCGGCCAGGGCGCGGGCCCTGGCGGGCGACAGGGTCTGGCCGTTGGTGTCCAGCTCGGTGAACAGGCCCAGGCGCGACGCGAAGGCCGCGGCCTCTTCCAGCCCCGGGTACAGCAGCGGTTCTCCGCCGAAGAAGACCACGCGGGGCACGCCGGCGGCGGCGGCGTCCGCGAGCAGACGGCGCAGCAGCGCGCGCGGCATGTCGGCACCCCCGGGCCGGCCTGAATATTTGCAATGGCGGCAGGCCAGGTCGCAGCGCGCCGTCAGGCCGAGAAAGAGCGAATGCGGTACGCCGGGGCGCCGGGCGGCCAGCCTGGCCTTGAGCACGGCCATGTCCAGCCTGGCCCGGGACGACAAGTTCTGTGTTTCCTTGTCCCGCCCGGAGAGTTTTTTTTCTGCAGCGCCCATACGGAATTTTATAACATTTTCCCATGCTAGTAATTAAAGCCGGCGGCAGCTCCATCACGCGCGGCGGGCAGAAGCCCGTTTTCGACCGCCGCGCCGCGGCCCGCCTGGCCGCCGCCCTCTCCCTACTGAAGGAGCCGTTCATTCTTACTCATGGTACCGGCTCCTACGGCAAGCCGCCGGCCGTAAGGTACGGTTATCTGGACGGACGCGTAAAAAGAGGCACCGCCCCGGTGACGGAGATCAAAGCTTCGCTCCGGGAACTGCACGACTTGTTCGTAGGGGAGCTGCTGGCGGCCGGGGTGAAAGCCGTAAGCTGCCCCGGCTGCGAGGTCTTCACCCTTAAGCGGGGGAGACTTGTCCTTTCCGCCAGACGCCGCCTCGCCTCGCTGCTGGCCCGCGGCAGCGTCCCCGTGGTCAACAGCGACCTCTTCCCGTACTCCGGAGAGTTCAGGGTGGTTTCCAGCGACGCCATAGCCGCGGGGCTGGCCGCGGCCTTCAAGCCCCGGTTGGCCGTGTTCTTTACGGCTGCCCCGGGGCTGCTGGGCCGCGGCGGCAAGGTCCTCGGCGAACTGGATGCTGCAGGACTGGCGCGGTTCAAGGCCGGCTGCCGCCCGCCGGCCCTGGACGTCAGCCGGGGCATGGCCGGCAAGGCGGCCGAACTCCTGCGTATCTGCTCCGCCGGTATCCCCGCGCTGGTGCTGTCCGGCAGCCGGCCTTCCGCGTTGCCGCGCTTCCTGGCCGGCGGCCGCCGCCCCGGCACTTTCCTCAGACCCTGACCGCGTATCGCCGCCGCGCCAGGTCTAAAGGGCGGGCCGCGTTAATTTTATATAATTGACATCCGGAACTCCGGTGAGGGTACGCCGGGAATAACCGGGCATGTCCGAGTTGACCTTTTTGCGCGGGCGAACAATAATGGACGACCGAATCCTTCAAAACTTTCTTGCCGGCTGCCGGGACGGCGTCTTTACCCATATTAAATCCTACCTGCACAAGGCGGCGGCGGGCCTGCCTTCTTCCATGAAGACCTGTGTACTGGATTACCCTTACCGGCGCGGCAAGGCCCTTCGCCCGGCGCTGCTGGTCATTTTCTGCGGCGCCTGCGGCGGCCGCCCGACGGCCGCCCTTCGGCTTGGTGCCGCGTACCAGCTGCTGGAGGACTGGGGCATAGGCCGTGACGATCTGCTCGATGGGGCCCTGATGCGGCGCGGCAAGCCTGCCCTGCAGCAGCTTTACGGCGCGGCCCGGGCTATCAACTCCCTGGATATGCTGCACGTGTTCGTGTTCGACATGCTCTACTCCTACTGCGGTTTAAGCCCGGCCTTGTACGGTAAGGCGCACACCCTGTTTACCAGGGCTTCGGTAGTGACCCTGGGAGGGCAGCACCTGGACATAGAGGCGCGCGATATCCCGCTCGCGGATTTTACGCCGCGGATGTATTACCGGATAGCCGCGCGCAAAACGGCTTTTTACACGGTTACCGCGCCCTGCCTACTGGGCCTGGCCGCGGCCGGCCGCGGTCCTGCCGAGCGGGACATAGCCGCTTTCGGTGAAGCCCTCGGCACCGCCTTCCAGATAATCGATGACGTGCTGGACGTTGAGAACGACGGGGCTGGAGGCTTCGGCAAGGCCCCTGGCAACGATATCATGGAAGCCAAGCGTACGCTGGTGGCGGCCGAGGCCTGGCGCCGCCTGCCGCCCTCGAGGCGCAAAAAAATGGCCGTTTTCTATGCCCTGCCGGCCGGGGCCAGGACCGCCGCCGCCGCCGCCGCCCTGCGGCGCGACATACTGGCCTCCGGGGCCCCCGAGGCCTGCCGCCGCCGAGCCCTGCGGCTCTCCGCGAAAGCCGAACTGATACTCCGGGATAAATTGCTGCCGCACATGCGGCCCCGTTACGCAGGCATGCTGGCCGCTTTTGTGCGGCGCCTGTCGAGCAGGAGCGTTTAGATTGAAGATATTGCTGATAGCCCCGGCGAGGTACCGCCCGGACGGTTCCGTGAACCGTACCCGTTACGGCTTGATGCCGGCCGTGACGCTGGCCAGGCTGGCCGCCCTGGCGCCGCGCGACGCCGAAGTCTCGATCTGTCCGGACATGCTGCGCGAGCCGGATTACTCTTCAAAGCCGGACATCGTCGGCCTCACCGGCTACACCAAATCCATCGCCAGGGCCTATGACATAGCCGACGCTTTCCGCCGGAGGGGGGCCTATGTCGTGATGGGCGGAATACACGTAAGCATGGAGCCTGAAGAGGCGCTGGCCCACGCCGACACGGTCTTCGTCGGGGAAGCGGAGGAGACCTGGCCGAAGTTCCTCTCCGATTTTGCCGCCGGCAGGCCTGAAAAGATTTACAAGGGGGCCGCCAGACCATCCATGAGCGGGTGGCCCGTGCCTCGGTTCGAGCTGCTGCCCCGCGACAGCTATTATTCCACCCGGCGCAGCGGCCTGCTGGCCAGCATACTGCCGTTGCCTTTCTATCCCGTCGAGACCTCCCGCGGCTGCCCGCACGCCTGCGCCTTCTGCCCGACTTCGCCCTTTCTCGGCACCGAATACCGGGTGAGGCCGGTGGAAGAGGTAGTGGCGGAGATCAAAGCCCTGGGGGCGCGCGGGGTTTTCTTCGTTGACAACAATCTTTTCGGCGATATCCCCAGGGCGAAGCGGCTGCTGCGGGCTATAAAGCCGCTGAATATCTCCTGGGCGGGGCAGGCCACGCTCGACAGCGCCGAAGACGGAGAACTTCTGGAACTGGCTTATACCAGCGGCTGCCGCTCCATTACGGTAGGCCTGGAGGCCATCGACGACGAGCGGCTATCGCAGTACAATAAATCTTTCAACCGCACCGCGCTCTACCGGCGCCAGCTGAAAGCCTTCGCCGATCACGGCATTTCGGTGCTGGCGAGCATGGTCTTCATGCCGGGCTGCGGCGACCGGGACCAGTTCCGCAGCGCCTATGAATTCCTGGACAGCTGCGGCGTGCCTTATACGGCCTGGTGGGCGATGACGCCCCTGCCGGGCACCGCTACTTACCGCGGGCTGAAGCAGGCTGGCCGCCTCAAGCGCGATAAGTGGTGGCTGCACAAGCCCGGAAAATATCCCGACTACAAGACCACCGGCCCCGACATCTCCGAGGAGGAGTTCTTCGGCGGCTTTATGCGCTATTACAGGAAGTTCTACTCCCTGCCCAGCCTGCTGCGGCGGCTGCCCAGTCACCGGCGCCGCGGCTGGTGGGCAGAGCTGGTCTGGAACGTCGGGCTTATGGCGGTTTCGCACCTGCGCAGGGACGCTCTGAATCTTTACAGCCCGCTCGGGCACGACCTCGGCCTGTTCTCTTTCCTGAAGTGGAGGTTCTTCGGGCCCGGCAGGAGGGAGCAATGACCCTTCCCGGGGCGCTGCTGGCGCTCTCGGCGTGGAGGATACAGTTGCCGCTGCTGGGCCTGGGCGGCTTTCTTTACGTCTCATACTCGCTGAATTCCGGTTTTACGCCGGAGGCGGTAAGGCTGGCCCTGGCCAACTGGGCCTTCGCTCAACTGTTATACCTGGCGGACGCCTACTCCGCTCCGCGCGAGGACGACTATAACTCCGCGCCGCTGCCGGAACGCGCGGCGCTCCTGCCGGTCATTACCGCCGGTCTCGCGGTTTCGGCCGCTTATATTTTCACGTTCAGGGGCCAATGGGTATTCCCGGTCTTCGGCGGGCTGCTGATAGCCCTTTACTCCGCCCCGGCGCTGGGCAGGTTCCGGCTGAAGAACTACGCCTTCCCCAAGGTGCTCATCAACAGCGCGCTTTTTACGGCCGCGGTCGTGCTTTCACCGGCCGTGCAGCGCTTCGGGCTTTCACCCGCCGTGCTGGGCTCGGCGGCGGTTTCAGGTTTCGCCGTCTTCGCCGCGGCCCTGGGCCTTACTATCCTGCTCGACATCCGCGACGCCAGGGGAGACGCGGCCGCCGGGATACGAACCCTGCCGGTCATCTTCGGAGCGGGCCCTTGCGCCGCCGCCGTGGCGCTGGCCGCCGCCGGGGGGGCGGTGCTGGCTTTCATAACGGGCAACGGCCTGGGGGCTTTATTCTTCCTGTTGACCGGCGTTTTCGCTGCATTCAGCGCGGGCAGAGGGCGGGCTTACTTCGAAGGCTGGCTTTCCGCCCTGAACCTGCTTCTGCTCTTTTCCCTGGCGCAGAAGGCGGCGCGGTGAAGAACAGCGCCGACCGCAAGAGGTTGCTGCCAGGCGCCTCCCCGAAGCTGGAAGCGGACTGCCGCCGCCTCATGTCCTTGGTCCATGAGGAGGTGCTCGCCGCTTTCCCGGCTGTGTTCCCGGCGCCCGTACTGCGAAACTGGAGGCTGGCGGGGCAGCGCGGCCTTCTGGCCGCGGGCGTAAACGCGCCGGCACGCCTTTATGTGGAGCGGCCCGGCAAATGCCTGCGCCCGATAATAACCGCCGCCGTCCTGCAGGGCCTTGGGCGCGATCCGCGCGGTTGTCCGGGCGTATTGGGGGCGATAGAGCTGATGGAAGCCGCGACGGTCAGCTTTGACGACCTCATAGACGGCTCCGATACCCGCCGCGGGGGCCCGGCGACGCATAAGGTTTACGGCGAGACGAAGGCTTACCTGGCTTACCAGGCCGCCTATAACTGGGCTTACCGCGCCTTCCTTGCCCCTGAACTGAAGATCGAAGATTGGCGCAGGCTGGAAATCCTCGCATCCCTTTCGCGGGAGATCTTCGCCTACGGCTACGGCCAGGCCTCCGAGCTCTTTTGGACCGCGGCGCGCCGGCGCCCCACGGCGGGTCAGTACCTGGACATGAGCTGGGACCGCATACGCTTTCTCTCCTTCAACGGGCCGTTCCGGATAGGCGCGCTGCTGGGGGGCGCCTCCCGCAAGGACCTGCCTCTTTTCGAGGAAGCCGGTTCCTGGCTGGGCATGGCCTATCACCTGCACGGCGACGAACTCAACCTTTTCCCGCGCAGCGCGGACTGGGGCAAGCCGCTGGCCGACGATATAACGGCCGGGCGCTACACCTATCTTTATCTGAAGGCCCTGGAGCTGGCCCCGCCGGCCGGCAGGCGAGAACTGGCCAAAGCCTTGGGGGACGCCGGTATTTCCGCCGAGAGGCTCAAAAATGTTATAGATATAGTCCGAACCAGCGGGGCGCTGCGCGAGAACCGGCGCATGATAGGCGTCTTCTACGCGAGGGCGCAGAAGAACATAGCGGCCCTGCCGCTGGCGGGGGAGCAGAAAAGATTTTTAAGCGGCCTGGCCCGTTATATGGCTTATGACAGGAAAAAATAGCATGAAGCTTCTTATCAGCCCGGTGGACCTCAAAGAGGCGCGCATAGTGGCGCGCGGCGGCGCGGACATCCTGGACCTGAAGAATGTGAAGGAAGGTTCGCTCGGCGCTAATTTCCCGTGGGTGCTTTCGGCGGTGATCGAGCAGCTCGGGAAATTCCCGGTCAAATTCAGCGCGGCTATAGGCGATCTGGATTTCAAGCCCGGCAACGCCGCCCTGTCGGCCTACGCCGCGGCCGCTCTCGGGGCCGACTACGTGAAGGCCGGCCTCTACCGCGTAAAAGCGGGCGCGCAGGCCGAGGCCCTGGCCTTGGCCGTGGTGAAGGGCGTTAAGATGGCAAATCCCCGGGCGCTGGCGGTCATCTCCGGCTACGCCGACTGGCGGAGGTTCGGCGGTTTGCCGCCCCGGGCGCTGGTGCTGGCGGCCAAAAAAGCCGGGGCGGACATCGTAATGCTGGATACGGCGCTGAAAGACGGCCGCAACCTCTTCGACAATATGACGCGCGCCGAACTGGCGCGGTTCCTGAATCAGGCCCGCTCGGCCGGGCTTGGCACCGCCCTGGCCGGTTCTGTAGGTTCGCGGCACCTGGCCGCGCTAAAGGAACTGAGACCCGATATAGTGGGCCTGCGGGGGGCCGTCTGCCTCGGTTCCGACCGGACACGAGCGGTCTGTCCGCAGCGGCTGGCCGCTTTGCTCGAGGCCTGTCGGGCATGACCAGCCTGTTCCCGGGCGCTCCTGGAGTGCGGGGCTGGCATAAGGCCCTGCTGGGCGCGGCCCCTTTCTCCGGCGACAGCCGGACCACCGCCGAGGCTTTTTTCCTGCCCGCCCGCGCCTTTTGCCTGCAGCCAGTGGCGGCGGAAGCTAAACTTTCCAGCGCTATCCCCGCGGCCCTTAGGAAGGACCTTTGCCTGTCCCTTCGCTTCTGGCAGGCTTCCCAGCAGATAACCGCCGATTTTGTCTCCAGCGGCTCGCTCCTCCCGGGAATGGATAAACCGATGACGCTCAATTTCGCCATGGCTCTGGGTAATTACTCACGCTTCTTTCTTTTCGCAGAGGCCGGCCGCCTGCCCGCGGCCGCCGCGCTCTCCCTGCACGCCGCTTTCGCCGCCGAAATGGTCAGGATGCCCGCAGCAATGGCCTTGCCGCCGAAAGCCAGGGGACCGAAACACTCTCCCGCGTCTTCGGCCCTGCGACTGGCGGCGGCTTTTTCGGCCGCGCTGAAAAAGGGGGCGAGGTGAAAACCGGCGCTCCGTGGCTTAAGCGGGTGGCCGCCCTGTATGATTCCAAGCGCAGGGATTTCAACTGGCGCCTGGCCTCCGACGGCGTTATTCACCACCATAACGGGCTGGCCTACGGGAAGGCCGCTTTCCTGCGGCGCGTCAAGAAAAGCGGCGCGGCGGGCAAGGCGCTCATACATGCCGCCGAGACGGCCCTGTCCGAGCTCGGCTTTAAATACCTGCGCCGGCCCGGGCCGGGCATGGCGCTGCTCGACGCCGGCTGCGGCAGGGGGGGATCGAGCCTGCTGCTCGCTGAAAAATATCCCGGACTTAGGATCAGCGGCGTGACCGTCTCCGCCTATCAGGCCTCCGCGGCGCGGGCCGCCGCGCGCTATCGCGGCCTGGCCGGGCGCGTGAAGTTTTCCAAGGCCTCTATGCTGGCCCTCCCGTTCAAGCCCTCTTCTTTCGACCGGGTCTGGGCCTGCGAATCCACCGAGCACGTGCCTGACCTGCGCCTCTTCTTTTCTGAAGCGGGGCGTGCCGCTAAGCCTGGAGCCCGGCTGGTAATCATAGCCTGGGTGCGCAACGTGGCCCACCCGCGGGGTGGGGAATACGCGCGCCTGGCCGACAAGGCCTACGTCACCAAAATTCACGCCGAGAAGGAATACCTGGAGGCCTGCAAGGCCGGGGGCTGGGAATTGAAAGTCAAGAAAGACCTGACGGGACCGACGGCGGCTTACTGGGCGGGGCGCCTGGCGCTGGGCGACGGGTCGGGGACCGAATCTTTTATGACGCCGGCCTTCGCGTCGAGGGCTCTGCTCTACCGGCTATACGCTTACGATCTTGTCGGATGACGGGCAGGCCGCGGCCGCGGCCCTCACCGTCTTGAAATTGATCTCCGCGGTCTCGGCCGGTTCGCTGTAGGCGCCGCCGAGCAGCAGGCAGGCCGGGATGTTCCTGGCCGCCAGTTCTTCGAACAGGAAACGGTCCCGCTCCTCCAGCCCGGCCGCAGACACGGCCAGCCCGCCCAGCGGGTCCCGCTCGTAGGCGTCCGCCGTGCAGAGCGCGAAGACCAGGTCCGGCTTGGCCAGGTCCAGAAAATCCTTTATCCCTTTCTTCACGGCGGCCAGGTAGGCCCCGTCGGCGCTGCCTGCCGGTATGTCAACGTCCATCGTGGAGCGCACGCGCAGCCGCGGGTAGCCGTCGGCCTTGTGGGCGGAGAAGGTCTTTACCTCGCCTCCGGAGAAGATGAAAGCTGTGCCGTTGCCTTGATGGGCGTCCAGGTCTATCACCGCCGGCCGTTTTACCGCGCCCTCGGCGAGCAGCCGGCGGGCGGCTATGGCCATGTCGTTGACCGGGCAGAAGCCTTCGCCCCGGTCGGGAAAAGCGTGGTGGCCGCCGCCGGCCGGGAAAATTCCCAGGCCGCCGGCCAGCGCCCGGCGGGCCGCGGTCAGCGTGCCGCCGGCCATGCGCCAGGCCAGCGGGAATATTTTCTTTGAGAAGGGCAGGGCCAGCGCCTCTTCCTCTCCCGGAGTGAGGTCGTTGGCTTTGAGGCGGGCCAGCCAGGCCGGATTGTGAACCAGCAGCAGGTCCTCGTCGGTGGCGGGCGCGGACTCCTGCAGCGCGAAGCCTTCCGCCTTCAGTTTGTCGTAAAGGATGGCGTAGCGGTCCAGCCCCCTGCGGAAGGCGGTGCCGGGGGGCTCCGCGGCGCCGGGGCGGGGCATGGCCGCGGCGGGGCCGCGGTAGACGGCGCGCCCGGCCTCCAGCACCAGCGCCTCGTCGGCCAGCGCGCGGGCCAGAGCAGAGTCGTGCGTGGCGAAGACCAGCATGGCGCCGGCGCGCTTGAGCTCGCCGAGGCGGGCCAGGCAGCGGCGCCGGAAATCTTCGTCGCCTACGGCCAGAGTCTCGTCTATCAGCAGCAGGTCCGCCCCGGAGGCCAGCGCGGCCATGAAGGGCAGGCGCAGGCGCATGCCGGTGGAGAGCTCGCCGGCGCGGGCGTTGCGCAGGTGCTGCAGCCCCGCTTCGGCCATGATCCGCTCGGCGTTCTCGGCGGGCGCGCCCGGCAGTTCGAAGAAGACCGCGCAGAGGCGGGCGTTCTCTTTGACGCTCAGGCGGTCCTGCAGTATGGAGGCGAAACCCAGCAGGCAGGCCGTCTTGCCGGAGAAACTGATACGCCCGCCGGAGGGCTCGGCGATGCCGGCCAGCGCTTTGAGCAGCGTGGTCTTGCCCGAGCCGTTGGGGCCGCAGAGGGCCAGTGCGCTGCCGGGGCGCAGTTCGAAGGAGACGCCGTCGAGCGCCTTGAACTCGCGGGAGGGGGAACGGCCGCTGAAGAAGCGGCGCAGGACGGAGAGGGCGTCCTCGCGCGGCAGCTCCACGCGGTAATGCTTGGTCACGCCTTCGACGCGCAGGCCGGTCATAGCGCGTCCCCTATGGCCCGCCGCCTGAAGCGCAGGAGGGCGAAGCCGGCGGCCAGTGCGGCGGCGGCCCAGAGCCAGGGCAGGAGCAGCGCGGCGGCGCCGGGGGAACCGCCGGAGAAAGCGGCCCGCGAGCCTTCTATCACGGCCGTCAGCGGGCTGTAGGCCAGCAGCGCGGCCTTGCCCGGGGCTATGACGTCCAGCGGATAGAACACCGGCGTGAGGAAGAAGCCCGCCGTGAGCAAAATGGTCCAGATGCGCTCGAGGTCGGAGAAGAATACGAACAGGCCGGCCAGCAGCAGGCCTGTTCCGGCGGCCAGCGCCAGGTAGGAGGCGTCTATGGCCAGCAGCCACAGCCAGGACGCCGACGGCGGGCCCTGGAAGAAAGTCAGTATGAGCGCCAGGGCGCCCAGTTCCAGCAAATGGGAGAAATAGACGCTGAGCACGGAGGCCAGCGCCGGCGCCTCCAGCGGCAGCGGGTAGCTCTTGAGCAGCGGGGCCCGGCGCAACAGGCTCGACAGCGAGTAGGAAGTGGCCGAGGCGAAGAAGTTCCACTGCACCAGGCCGACGAGGAGGAAGACCGCGTAGTCGCCCTGGGCGCGGCCCAGCCATTTCACGAACAGGCCGTAGAGCACGGCGAACATCAGCGCGGGGTTGAGCAGCGTCCACAGGAAGCCCAGGAAGGTGCTCTGCTGGCGCAGGCGCCATTCCACGCGCGCCAGCGCTAAAAGTTTTCGGGTCCCGGCTTTCATCGGCTTATTATATCAAAGGCCTACCGGGCGCAGCGCAGGAAGCATTCGGCGCAGAACCTGCCGCGGTAGCCGGCGGCGGGGGGGCGCAGGGCGCCGGGGGCGTTCAGCGGGGCCTTGATTTCCTTGTGAAAGGGACAGAGATAGAACTCTCCCTCCGGGGCCAGCATGAGGAAGGTGACGCCGGCGCCGCAGGCGGCCGTGGGCCCGCCGCCGAGGAAACTGAGGGCCTGCCGCAGGTCGGCGGCCGCCGGGGAAGGGTCGGGCGTTTCTTCCAACGCCCGGCGCAGCCCCGCGGCCAGAGCCCGGCGCGCCGCGGCGTCCAGTTCCAACCCGGCGGTATTGGCGTTGGGGACCAGGAACTGCACGCCTAGCGGTACTCCCAGAGCGCGTGCCTCGCTCCAGGTTTCGTAGAAGACGGCGGCGTTGCGGCTGGTGGCGGTAAAGGTCAGACCCGCGGAAACTCCGGGGAACTCCCGCTTGATTTCCGCCAGGGTCCCTCGCAGGGCGGCGAAAGCCCCGGGACGGCCGCGCAGGGCGTCGTGAACGGGCCCCGGCCCGTCTAGCGAAGAACCTATGTGCAGCCGGCGCAACACGGCGGGCGGCAGCCGGCGCAACAGGGAGAGGGCCTTGCCCGGCAGGTACAGCGAGGTGAGCAGCACCAGCGCGGCGTCCGGCCAGGCCCGCGCCGCCGAGGTAAGGACTTTGGCCAGGCCCGGGTAGAGCAGCGGCTCGCCGCCGGAGAAGGAGGCCAGCCGCAGGCCGGAGAAAGCTGGGTCGCGCATTACCGCGTCCAGCGCGGCGCGCGGCAGCCTGGCCCCGCCCCGCAGCCGGTGGTCGCAGGCCGCGCAGAAGAGCGGGCAGGCGTGCAGCAGCTCTATGTGCAGTGAATTAACGCCCATCTAGCACCCTGGCGTAAACGCCGCTGACCGACGAGACCACATCAGAGAAGGAGAATCTTGTTTTTACCAGTTCCAGCGCGGCGGCGGCCAGGCGCGCGCGCAGGGCCGGGTCGCCCAGCAGACGGGCCGCCGCGGCGGCGAACTCGCCGTCGGAGGCGGCGGCCAGCAAATGCTCTCCGTTCCTGGCGCCTTCTATGCCGGCTGCGGCCTCGCGGGAGGCGACTACCGGCAGGCCGGCGGCGAAGGCTTCCAGAATCTTCCCTTTGGCCCCAAGACCGTAGCGCACCGGGGCGGCGAAGACTTGCGCGCGCCACAGGGCGGGTTTCAGGTCGGCAACCGTGCCGGGCACGGCAGTGTCGGCCCCGGCCAGACCTCTGACAGCTTCGGTCGGGCACGAACCGGCCAGGACCAGCGAGGCGCCTGGGCGTTCCGCCTTGACCAGCGGGAAAATGCGGCGGGCCAGCCGCAGGGCGGCGTCCTCGTTGGGGTAATGCGGGTAATGGCCCACGAAGAGGATCTCCCCGTCCTTGCGGACGGGCGGCGCGGCGGGAGCGAACTCCGCCGGATCCACCGCGTTGGGCGTGACGGCGGCCAGCGGCGAGCGCAGGTAGGGCTGTATGTCCTCGCCGTCGCTGGCGGTGATCGCCGTCGCCGCCGCGAAGCGGGCGTAATGCCGGCGGGCGTAAGCCCTGCCCCTGAAGAACTCACGGAGCATAAGATAGCCCTTAAGGCCGGCCGTCTCGCGCAGGTAATATTTCCACGGGTAGAGGTAGCTGGAGTCTATCTCGGTGTAGACTACGGGCAGGGCGGGGG
>Ga0209212_1005078_pt1 | contig 15913 bp, 17 predicted proteins | sample RifGroC2_FD_183996 | JGI IMG/M metagenome (GOLD analysis project Ga0209212, IMG submission 183996) | Groundwater microbial communities from Rifle, Colorado, USA - Groundwater C2 (SPAdes) (version 2) | ecosystem: Environmental > Aquatic > Deep subsurface > Groundwater | place: Rifle, Colorado...
GGGGCAGGAGTTCGGTGTCACTCGCGAACGTATTAGGCAAATTGAGGCTAAGGCTTTGGAGAAGATTCAGACGCATCTTAATATGCGCAAGCTTAAGGATTACTAGGCTTGATTTGCCAGCGTTTTTCTTATAGCATTCAAGAGCGGTCAGTTTGGCCGCTTTAGTTCATTAACATTCCGGGGTAGTCCGCCGCGGCGGACAGGTGCCCAGGAACCAAATATGAATTATATTGTATATGTGATTAAAAATCCCAATAGCAAATTATACATTGGGCACACTAATAACTTGGAACGTAGGTTATCAGAGCACAATAATGGCCAAAGTCGCTATACTTCCAGTTGGCCAGGTCCATGGATATTAGTTTATCAAGAAAATTTTGATAGCCGTTCCAAGGCGATGAAGAGAGAGAAAGAGCTAAAGACAGGTAAGGGCAGAGAATTTCTTAAACAATTTATTCCGGGGTAGCTCAGCGGTAGAGCAGGTGCCTGTTAAGCACTTGGCCGTGGGTTCGATCCCCACCCCCGGAGCCAACGATTTTTTATCGAGAGACCGCTAGGCATAGGGCATTTGTGTGACCTCGGTCAGTTCGAGTCCCAAGTCTGAAAACCCTAGCTCTATTCCCAGGTCTATCGAATTAAAGTCGCCCTATAAGGGCGGCTTTTGATTTGATACCTAACGAACAAAGTGACGCTTGACTTTTTATGTGAAATATGTAAAAGTCAATAAAAATTAACGAAAATGAACTTTAAAAAATAGAGAATGGAGACTGAAGATGAATCATAAAACAGTACTTGGTGGCTCAGCTTCCCCCTCAGGAATCGACTACATGAGCTTCATATTTCATCATATCATTTATGGTGAAACTGGTTTCTGGCCATTGTTATTTCTGAATGGTTTGAAGAAATCAACCGTAAGCTCAAAAAACGGTTTCACTGATCAAGGAAGAGGGACACTACCGCTTCCGGCTGTTGTCATGGACAATAACGGAAACTATAAGAATCTTTTCCTATGTGTGAAAACCGCCGAGGAAAAGAGTAATTACATGAATGAAATAATGGTATCGTTTGACGATTTGCATTTACTCATCACAAGGTACGTTAAATGGGTTAGACGGATCATTAATAATCACGAGGCAGAGCGGCTCGACGAAGACCTTGGCAGATTCCTAAATAGGATGAAGTCAGGATTTCCAAAAGAGAGCACACCTCTTTCTGAGGCTTGGGGTATTGCAATTCAGGCGATGCTCCAGGAGATGGGAGTAGAGGGGATAGACAAGGTTGCTTTAGAGTATCTCATTAGCCAGAAGGAACCTCAACAATTTCTTACCGATACTCTCTTGCGTCCAATTTCTGCGTCTGACTTAGAGTCGACAATAAATACTGGAGATGTTGTGTTTAAGAACATGTTTAGTAATCCTGATGAAGAAAGCAGCGTTGTCATAGCAAAAGGTGGTGATAATTTTGTGATGCATCACCCGCCATTGCGCTTTCTGCTTTGGGATAAACAGTCACGCGAAGTGTTGTATACCCTAGAGCCATTATCGATTGAGTTTTTCGGTGATGAAAGGTCGGTGTTAGTCACGTCTCAAGAGATTGTGTGCTCCCTTGAGGAGATAAAGGGGCACATAGTGGGACTATTAGGGAACGACACTGCGATGTGTCAGCGTATGGCGTACGTAGATCTGGTTGTGCTTGGTAGAGGAGCATTCTTAATCTCTCAACTTCTCCTTGTTGGCAATATCGTGGCGTATCCATGGTATTTTGCTGATGATGTTATGAAAGTTGAAGCAGTTTCGTTGATCAATCATTGGCGAAAAAGGCATCGAGACCAAAATTTTGAAGTGGGAAGTTTTTTTGAACATGTTTTTCCGCTTCATACCGTCGACCCGGAACGATTTACCTCACACAGCAGGTTAAGTCCAACTGGGTCAACCATGATTGAGTGCGTGCGTTTTGAATCGGCAAGGAGACTAGTCCAGTTTCAAGTTCCGTTCTTAAGGATTGATGCTGGAGACCAAGAACTGTTTACCCAGCTGACGGCGTGTTACTTCTACAGTAGACAGCTGCGCTCGAGCTATAGGTCACGTTCTGGCGCAATTCGCAATGATCTTTTCCAATGGATACTAGATAGAAATTCATCAGAAAAGTTGAGGCAAGGATTGCGGAATCTAGCAGATGTGACAAAAAGACAAACTGTCTTTTCTGCGACAGAAGCTTTTTCTTATGCTGTGGCGTATCGTTTGTTCGTTTCTGATTTGCTGGAATTACCGACTTCGCGTGATAATAATTATCAATATGATTTGTCAGCACTTCGTGCTAATATCACGACACTCATTCAGATAACAGAGTGTATCAAAAAGTCAGAGACTATCAAACATTTACAGCGACTACAAGCTACTTCATCATCAAACCTTACAGAGTTTCTTGAGTCTGCGGAGGTTTGTTATATGACCAGATTTGATCAAATGGTTTTGTTATTAGCGGAACATTTGAACAAGAGGGAGATAGCATACCGTAAACTTGAGAGCACGCTTCATGATGTTGCGCGATTGGGGCAGTGTCTCGAATCCATGTTGCTCAGTTTGCAAGATCTATCTCCCTATCCGCTTCAGAACGGACTTATCAGGACGATAACGGGAGGAAAGACGAAAATCCTGGGCAAAAAGATATATAGCTGTAAAACTCTTGAAAGAAGACTTGGGGTTGTGACAAACTTGTTGATTGAGGCATACCCTCACGTCGCTCTGCTTCAAGAAAAAGAAAAGGATGCTCTTTCCTCTGTTCTTCTGGAATGGATAGATGCTGAGCATGACTTGTGGACTGTACACAGTGGTATTGTTAAACCATTCGCAAAATGTCGCGATGCGCTTGATGCTACCATAGCCGAATTGGTAGAATACCTGTGTTACCTTGCAATGGGACCGTTACGGTCTAACCTCTTTCTTCTCTGGGCTTTGTTTGGTACTCGGACTATGGATGTTGTACGAGACATTATACTGAGAAGAGGAGAATTACCTGTTATTGTTAGAAAAATTAGAAAGGAATGATCATGAAAAATACAACCAAGTTGTTTAGGGTATCAAAGGATGGTGTGGCCGGAGATTTCTACTTCGCGAGTTCTTCGAAGTCTCCGTCCGTCGTGTTCTTACAAGGCATGCCCGGTTCAATGAAGAAGAATGATGCTGGAGACTTTTTAGCATCACAAGGACACTCTTTGCTCAATTTGGAGTACCCGGGCACATTCAATAATAGTGGTGTCTTAACTGCAGAGAATTGTGTTCATGGGGCAGTTAATGCCGTTCAGCTTCTTCAATCGGGCAATGTAGCCGACGCATTTTTTGGAGCTGAGTTCTCGGTTTCTCCAGAAGTTGTTCTCGCTGGGACCAGCTTTGGTGGCGTCGTCGCCTTATCAGCGATGGCACAATTAAAAGGAGTCACAAAACTCTTGCTGTTTTCGCCGGTTTTCCTGTTTTCGAAGAACTCCGGAGAAAGCGGTCTAACTGAGGACATGTTTGGACTTCTCACCTACATGAGGCGTTGTCTTCCATACACGCATCGATTAGCAGACGAAGAAGGTTGGCAATCCTTGTTTGGGGGCGTACATCCATATTTCCAGGCCCCAAAGTGGCTCAATGGCTTAAACAGGAAAAAGATCTTGGTAGTTCGTGGTGCTAAAGATACTAGCATCCTGGAATCGGCTTCAATCCATTTTCAGGAGCTCATGAAGGCCAACAATGTGGCTTGCGATATCAATGTTCTTACTGTAGAAGAAGGGGGACACGACTATCGTACCTTATTAACTTCAGACGTGAAAGCCAGAGTTTTAGCCTTTCTGTCAGGAGAATAAGAACCAACAACAAAAGGATCTCGCAAGAGATCCTTTTTATTACTATAATTATATATATGGAAGAATTGAAGGAATTTATTAAAATGTGCCAGAAAGTCTTTGGTAGGCGGCTATTTATGATCCTGAGGCTGGGATCAAAGCCCTATAGCAACATTCTCAATTTAAGAGACGAGGATTTAGTTTTGGGGTTAAAAAAATATGATAAGAAAGATTTAGAAGGGGTTAAAAAAATAATTAATAATTTTAAAAAATGTAATTTTCAAATCCAAATTCTTTATAAAGAAGATATACCCCAAGATCTTTCTTGGTATTCTTTTCTTAATCAAGGTCCGCATGTCGCATTTGAGTTTCAAAAAGCACAGACTTTATTTGGAGAAAATATTTTTGTAAAAAAAGTACAGCCCAACCCCAATCTAATTCGCGCAACTACGCTAATGAAATTACAACAGTACTTGTCAGAAGCGAGAATAGTTTTTTTTGATTATGATCAAATCCCCGATGAAAAAATGTATCTCAATATAAAGAGGGTTAAAATGGTTATAAAAGATTTTTTGTTTTTCAATGGGATTACCGATAAAATTGATTTTGCAAGCGAGTGGGATACTTTTCAACACTTAGGTATGATAAAATTTGCTGAAGAGGAGATAAGTCTTGTGAGCCAGCTTCTCAGTCATCGACCTGACCAAATTACCACTAGTCTTTCAAAAAGGGAGAGAATCATCCTTTTAAAAAGGATAATCTCGATAATTTATAGAGTCTATAGTCATATGTCTAAATTAGTATCAAAAGAAAGGTTTTAATGATATGTCTAATAAAATAAGAGTCGCGATTGTAGGTGTTGGTAATTGTGCATCTTCTCTTGCGCAAGGGCTCCATTACTATTACAACGCCAAAACATCAAAGTCTGAAAATATCGGGTTAATCAGCCCAGTTTTTAATAAGTATAAAATTAGCGACATTCAGATTGTCGCAGCCTTTGATGTAAATGCGAGAAAAGTTGGCCAGGATGTGTCTGAAGCTATTTGGAAACAACCCAATAATACAAAAAAATTTAGTAAACCTCCAAAAATGGGAGTAAGAGTTCATGCAGGGCCAATTTTAGATGGGATTCCAAAGCACATGCTTAGTAGATTTCCTCTTGTAAAAAGAACGAGTGATGTTGAGAGAATATTGAAAAAAAGCGGAGCAGAAATTTTAGTCAATTATCTACCTGTAGGTTCACAAAAAGCAACAGAATTTTGGGCAGACAAAGCTTTAAATTGCAAGATTGCATTTATTAATGCGATTCCTGTCTTTATTAGTAGCGATAAAAAATGGGCGAAACGATTTTCTGACGCTGGGATACCGTGTGCAGGCGATGATGTTAAAAGCCAGGTTGGAGCAACGATTCTTCATAGGATGCTAATTGATTTGGTTCAAACTCGTGGATTAATCATTGATGGGACCTATCAGATTGATGTTGGTGGTAATACTGATTTTGAAAACATGCAGGTTGCTGAAAGATATAAGTTAAAAAGAAAATCGAAGACAGATTCAATTAATTCTCAGGGTAAGATAAAATCATTGAAAATCGCTTCAGTTGACTATATACCGTATTTGGAGGATAACAAAATTGCATATATTAATATTAGGGGTAGGGAATTTGGTGACATCCCCTTTGAGTTGGAGGCAAGAATAAGCGTTGAAGATAGCCCCAATAGTGCTGGTGTTATCATTGATGCTATTCGTGCTATGAAAGTTTCATTAGATAGAAAACAGTTTGGCTATCAGGATTGGAGTTCATATTATTTTAAGCATCCACTGGTTCAATATAGGGACAATGACGCGAGAGAACTGGTAGAAAAATTCAAGAAGAATCCCAAGCAATAATAGCGCTTATCTAAGAGCTTTTTGGTTTCAGACCTAGGTGAGTTCGATTAGTAGAGCCAGAGCCAACGATTTTTTATCGAGAGACCGCTAGGTATAGGGCAATTGTGCGACCTCAGTGGGTTCGATTCCCAAGGTTAAAAACTTTAGTTCTATACCCAGCTCCCTCAAATCAAGAGCCGCTCTAATTGAGCGGTTTTTGGTTCGTAGCTAACATATAAAGTATTGACTGATTTCATCAAAATTGGTATTGTATTATGAAACTTAAATAAATAATTCAAGTCTCAATAATAGATCATTCACAACCTAAACAAGGAGAAATGCATGAAAAAAGACATGTATCGACGAGCTCGCGGCGGTATGGCCAGAATGTTCGACATCTATTGCGCCAATTGCGGTGCATGGGTTTTGAAGTATCAGAAAGACGGTATCGGTCACCTTCTGCGCTGCTATCTCAATCGGATTTTTGGTCCTCCCGAACTGGCGGCACTTCAGAGCAATCTCGCCATCAAAGAACCGAAAGACATGACGAACCTTATGTGTCCCAGCTGTAGTACGGTCATTGGTACGCCGATGCGGCATATTGATGGTAGGCTCGCATTCCGGCTCATGAAGGGAAAGTACTCAAAGAAAATCAGGAAAGGAGAGTAGCTATGGAACTCAACCTAGAAGCAATTGCCGCACGCACCAACCGGACTGTCGAGGGCGTTCAGCACCTCATCGACCAGGCTAAGCAGTCGATGATTCCGCTTGGTAGGCAAGTGAGCGTTGTTGAAGACGGAGCGACTCGCTGGTTCATCGTCACAAGGCAGGGCGTTGGCCGCATCATCACTGACTTCGGCGAATTTCATCAGTTCGATTTCCACGTCGATGATGCGTGGGGCAAGTACTCGGTGCTATTTTTTGGCACAATCGATGACAACCTCATGCCGGTGCTCAAAAATCAGGAAGTTCTCTTGGTGAGAGTCGATTCGGGATGCGAAACAGGCCAACTTTTCGGCGATCGCACTTGCGAATGTCGGGAGCAGCTGGCGCTTGCTATGCAGACCGTCGCAAGGAACGGTGAAGGCGCTATCATCAATATTCCGAGTCAAGACGGTCGAGGGTTAGGCCTACCCTTCAAATTGGCGACTCTGCGGCTACAGTCGCAGCTGAAACTCAACACGGTGGAGGCGGCGAATGCGGTTGCTCCGAACGGTGTAATCGATATTCGTACCTATAGCGGCGTCGTCGGGATTCTAAAATACTTTGCGATTCCAACGACGACGAAAATGAATCTCGCCACCAACAACCCACGCAAAGCGAGGGTATTTGAGGAAAATGGCTACACGGTCGTAGACTATACGCCGATTGTCATTCCCGCAACAGACCTTACCCGAGAACACCTCAAAGCTAAACAGGAACACCTTGGTCATATCAATCTAATTCCCAAACCGAAGGAAGGAGACCAAGATGAAGACATCCTGTAGGGCCCTGCTGCTTCTCCGTCAAGCAATGAGTAATAATAACTCACTGGCCTGCTGCGGACTCGATCCAGATATCTCGAAGATACCCATTGAGCTGCGAGAGGGGTTTTCTGAGGAAGACGCGGTGCAGAATTTCCTGAGGGTGGTAGTTGACCTCACCGCACCACACGTCTGCGCGTATAAAGCGCAGAAAGCCTTCTTCGATATCTACCCCGGCGGTCATCGGCTTCTCCAAGAGGCTATCGCCTACATCCACGAACACTATCCACACCTTCCGGTTTTTGTTGACGCCAAGATTGGGGATATCAGTAATACCATGGGTGCCTACCTCCAAAACATGTTTGATGAGTTGAAAGCGGATGGCGTAGTCGTCAATCCTTATCTCGGCGACGATGTCATGCAACCATTCGAGAATCTGCCCGACAAGGCAGCTATTGTAACGGTGAGAACCAGCAATCCCGGCGCAGCCATCGTTCAGGACATTGTCCTACACGACGGCAGGCTGCTCTGGCAGTACCTTCTGGAGCTTACCGCTAACCGATGGAACAGTGCAGGTAATATGGTTCCCGTAATCGCATCGACGGCCAACATCAATCTGCGAGAGGTGCGACAGGCTATTCCTGATAACATGCCAGTGCTCTTTGCCGGTTACGGTACACAGGGTGGTACGGCTGCATCTATCCGTGACCTCGTGAATTCTACAGGCCGAGGAGTCTTTGTGAACTCTTCACGCGGACTCTTATATCCCTACGATAGTCACGAGGCACGCTGGCGGGATGCTATCGTGCAAGCGGTCGTGGCCATGAAAGATAGGCTGAATTTCGAGAAGAGCCGCTCTAAGTTTCTGCTCATTCTCGGCGCTTCGGGTGTTGGCAAGAGTACGATTATCAGGGAACTACGTAGGCTCGATCACCGTTTTATCTACATCTCACCATTCATGACAAGAGAACTCCGTCCGGGGGAGGAAGACAAAGTGCCGATTGGTGACGGAGAACTTGACGAGATGGAACGTAATGGCACGGTTCTAGTGGTGAATGAGCTCTACGGCGTTCGATACGCCACGCCGCGAGAACCGATTGAGCTGGCATTCAGGGACGAAAAGTTTCCTGTGCTTGATTGGCCGATTGAACGGCTACCTGTCATGCAGCAGGCTTTTCCTGGCAGGCTCTTTACTGTTTATGTGGAGCCGCCGAACCTTGATGTCCTCCGGCTCCGCTTGGCAGACGGTCGGGACCCGAGTGAAAAAAGGCTGGACGCGGCAGCAGCAGAACTCGCGGCACTCAGCCTTGGCACCTACGAAGGTCTCATAGACTATCGAACGGTTAATCAGGAGGGCGAAGCTGGTACGGTCGCTTCGGCGATTTACCAGGCGTATGTTCAAGCGATAGGGTTCTAAACTCTAACGCAAGACCTCGATTTACAGTCGGGGTCTTTTTATTTGTTTCCATCTGTGGTTAGCTAGTTCCGATAATCTTTTTGGTGACCGAACCTTCAAACAAACGAAAGGCGGGCCGCTTTTCCTTTTGATAGAGGTAAGGTATGCCAATGAGCTGACGACAGTGATTACACGATAAGCTAGGAAGTTTCTTAACAGAAATACCACGGAGATTTGCCAAAGCCTCGGGAGCAAGAATTCTATCAACGTACATGCGCTTTAGGGGGCCAGGGCCATCTTTCTGGTAGAGCGCAAGGAAATGGCCACACTTTTCACAACGAATTTCCAAAATTCTGGCGTAACCGCCTCGAGCTTTTCTGAATTTATCTCGTTTCAAGGTGAATACTTTCATAGTATATTAATTCTATCAAACTAAGGAGATTTTTGAAAGTCAAAAAATAACTGTTATGCAACTCGGAGCATAAGTGATATACAGTGGTAGGGTGCTCTTAATACGCTTCAAGGAATCGAACTAAACTACCAAGAACAATTTCGCTTATCTAAGAACTTTTTGGTTCTAGACCAAGACGGGTTCGATTAGTAGCGCCGGAGCCAAAGACTTTTTATCGAGTGACCTAGATACGTCGTGCCATAGGTCTGCTCGATTGGGAAACGAAAAAGCTTCGCATTCACGAAGTTTTTTCGTTGGGGGAGTATACTCATGGTATGAGTTCACGGCTTAAAATGATTCTTCCGCTCTGCGCCGTTGTTCTGCTGGCCGCGGGCGTAGCCATACCGCGGTATACAGTCCGCGACCTAGTATCAGTCGAGTCAAGACTTGAATCGTGCATCTCCTTGGCGACGTACCTGCACTACGATAATCCGTTGGAACGTGAAGGAAAATTGAATCCAAATAGTTCTGAATTTATCAAAAGCATAAAACCGGAAATGATGGAAAAGGTTATGAATGAGATAGCGGCTACAGGCTTAAATCAAGATAAGGTTGAAAACATAGCATAATGTGGATTACGTTAGTGAATATTGCTTTAAATTGAAATTATAGAGAGTTATAACAATGAACACCAGTATTGATTGGTGTTTTTTGTATAGGGCAAATGAAGGTTAGAACTTCCTAAAACTATTAGAATAATTTACAGCAATTTACCTTTTAACTTTTCAAACTCAAATACCTCAGAATTACGTATCAGAATTGTCCGCCCTGTTGTGTACGATAGACCCTTATTAGGATCTGCCTCAAAGCCGAGATAGATACAGCGTACGCCACGCGACTTTGTCTCAGTTATGGCTGGTTGCAAATCAGAGTCAGAGCTGCCAACAATAATTTCCTCAGCTTTTTTATCACAGGCAGTGCTTACCATATCTACGGCAATACTCACATCTACACCCTTCTCCTTAAATACCAACACCTTTTTACCACCATCCACATCTTCCATATGTCCGCGTACGCGCCCGCGTAAAATAACTTCAAACCCTTGCTGTTCAAGGTGAGTCTTCAATAAACGTTGCTCCTCAATAAGTTGACGGGATTTTTCCTTGCTCTCCTTGTGTTCTTTAATGCGACCAAAGTAAAATACCCGTCGGCCTAGTTCAATACCGGTAAGTACTTTATCTAGCAAGCCCTTAAAATCGTACTCATGCCAAACTAGCTTGTCCTTACCAGCCTCTTTGAATACAGACTTAATTTTGCCCTTGAAATTCTCGCCGTCTACAAATAGTATTCTTAGCATAGGCTAATTTTAGCAGAAAAAAAGAAGAACCCCAACGGGCCTTGCGGCTGGCTGGGGCGTGTATATTTCTAGTATACTCTTCTGGCAACTAAAGTCAATCTCGGATGTGCATATCTTTTCAAGAGGTAATTAGCCCACCGTAATATATTTCACCATACTCTTAGTTCTAATTTCCTCTCCGCCCTAGGCGGACAGGCACGATAGATTTATCTCCCGCAGGGAGAGAGCCAAATAAAAAATCGTGAGCTTTATGCTCACTATTTTTTATTGTTTAACAATGATTTTATCTATACTGTCGGTGCGGCGGGCGGCGGCTGTGTCCGCTATGAGAATATTGAGCACCCCGAGTTTGGTGGGCTGTATGTTTTTCACCCATTTGCGTCGGTTGGCGCGGAGGAAAGGTAGGAAGTCGGGAAGGCGGCAACATAATCCGTACGAGTTTTTCTATTTCCCGCACTTCACTGCGTTGGTCAGGTGTAGCAAAAGAAATCGCCCGTCCGCTTAATCCCGCCCGCCCGGTGCGGCCGATACGGTGAACGTAATCCCCGGGATTGCTCGGCAGGTCGTAATTTATTACGAGTTCAATGCCAGTGACGTCTATGCCGCGGGCGGCAATGTCGGTAGCTACCAGCACGCGATAGCGACCGGATTTAAAACCATCTAAGGCTTCACGCCGCTGGGCTAATGAACGATTGGAGTGAATCTCAGCTGATCGGTGCCCCATAGTTTGTACTGCTCGGGTAACTTTTTTGGCGTTGAATTTCGTACGACAGAAGACAAGCGTTGAACCACGATAATCAGTCAGTAATTTTTCAAGCAGCAGGTTCTTAGCCTCCCGTGTAATAACAAATAATTCGTGAGTAATTTTGTCAGCTGCAGTGCCCGGTCTAGCAATTTCCACTCTGACCGGAAGTTTCATGTAGTTAGCGGCAATACGCACGATATCTTCCGGCATGGTGGCGGAGAACAACATGGTCTGACGATTTACTGGCACAACTTTTAATATGCGGGTTATCTGCGGAAGGAATCCCATGTCTAGCATGCGATCAGCTTCGTCTAAAACAAGCGTATTTACCTCATTAAGGTGGATGGTTTTTTGTTCTAAATGATCTATCAGCCTGCCGGGAGTAGCCACAATAATGTGGGGGCGTTTGTTGATAGCTGAGAACTGCCTTTTGATATCTTGCCCGCCAATGAGTACGGCCGTTCGTAAGCCAAAAGGCCTGCCGAGTTTATGGAAGACCTCATCCACCTGTAGGGCTAGTTCCCGAGTTGGCAAAAGCACTAAGGCCTGTCCTTTTATACTCGCCAGCCGTTGAATAGCAGGTATGGCAAAAGCCAGTGTCTTTCCTGTGCCAGTTTGAGCAATACCAATAAGGTCCTTGCCTTCAATTAAAGGAGGAATGGCATCGCGCTGAATCGAAGTTGGTATGGTAAGTTTGAGGCGGTCCAAAGCTTCCAAAAGGCGCGGTGCAATGCCGAGCCCGAAAAAACTTGGAGAAATAGTTTGAGATTCAGTCATAGAACAACGTATTATCGCACGCCAGTGGTTTTGTGTCAATTAATTAGAGGAATAAATTAACACTTATACAAAAAACCGTCCCGCATCAACGGGACGATTTTTATATGCCTTCAATACCTTAACTAAAACCACGCCTGTAAAGGCGTGGATAAAGTGGCACCTCCAATAGTTTCAACTATTGGACAAGCGCAGCTTGTATTGTAAAGATACCACGGGCGTAAGCCCGTGGAGTTTCATTCTATTTATTTTTTTATTCCACCAAAAATACCTGATCGCCTTCGTGCACCTTAGCCTCCACTTTCACGCCCACTTCTTGGCCGGCCGCACCCTGACTTATGGCTTGATGATCATACTGCATATCCGAAATCGTTTGGTTAAAGTCATCATGGGCTCCCCGAAAACGCACACTTTGTCCGACCGACAACGGCGCCGATAATTTAATAATAGCAACTCCAATTTTGCCGTAGATGTGGGTTACTTTACCGATTAATTTTTCTTCTGGCATAAGCCTCACCCCCTTTGTTTAAAGGTTTAACCTACTTATACTCTTATTATATTCTCGCCACTCCTCTTGGCAAATACCACCGGGGTAACTAAGTATATATCTTGACAACCCCCCCATGCTATACTATAAAGGATTATTAAATAGAAATAACTTATTAAATAAACAAGTAACTTCAAAAGAGGGAATAATGAAACAGAAAAAAGGTGAAATCAGCCGATTTCTCGGTTGGTGCGTGGTTGGTGCCTCCATTGGCATTTTGTTTTTACTAATTGGCATTAAGCCGTATGTTAAAATAAAAAAAGCAGACTATTAAATTTTGCCCTTCGGCTTGAAGGGCTTTTTTATTTTGAATTGACTAATCAGCAAAATAGTGACAGTCTGTTATTAGAAAAACAAAAGGTGAAAAATGAACACTACCAAAGTAAAAGAATTAGTTTTGCTGTTAGAGGCCAAGGGCTTAACTAATGCGGTTACTTTGGGACTTAAGTATATTGTTCCTGAAACTGAGTGTGCTCATATATCGCTGTATCAAGCTGCTAAAAATTTAGCAAATTTTGAAAATAATCATGACCCAGGCCTACAGCAGTTAAAAGAAGTCCTTAAATTAATTAAGGATGAGGAAATTATAAAATTCGATAAAAATTAACCGCCCTTGATTTTAGAGCGGCTTTTCTATAAATAAAAAAGGCGGAAAGTTTTTCCGCCGTAAAATTCTAATTAAGCTCTAAGGGCTTCTTTTATTGTTTTTAAACGACTTTTTTGTAGGCAAAATCCTACACTATGGCTGGCGCTAGCTATTTTGATTTCAGAGTATTTTTCTTCAATTCTAACCACAACATCTTTGGTAATTTCTCTGCCCTCTGAGGTAATTGTGACCATTTCCCCGGTTGGGATAGTGCCGTGTAACATTTCAGCCACTATTACTGTACCATGCTCGGTTTTGCACTTATTTTTAGCAGTGGAAGAGGGGAATATCCGTTCCACTTGAGCTACGCCATTATCACTGCTTATGAGTAAATTGTTTGTTTCAATGATCCTAGGATCTATTTGACTGTCCATGACGGCTCCTTGTTTATTTTTTGGTTGTTTTGTTTAGTTGCCCTATTTTAGTGGTATATGCCAGTTTGTCAAGCCAGTAGCTAGCTAATTTATTAAACAGTGAAATCATATTATATATAAATGCGTTATAATAGTAGGTATGGTAAAAGTAATTAACAAAGCCTTGATTATAGTTGTCGTGTTGGCAAGCTGTTTAGCCCAGCCTTTTTATTTAGTAAACGCCCAAACCGGCGAGCAAAAAGCCGCGGCCCGCGAGGCTTTGGAGCAGGAATTGAGGGAGATTGAGCAGCAAATAAAGGAATACGAGCAGCAGCTGACCGTGATCAAAGGTGAAAAAAATACCTTGCAGAATAAAATTAGGCAGTTGCGGGCCAAGCAGGCGGCACTAAATTTGCAGATACAGGCGACTAATTTAAAAATTTCTGACCTGGAGAAGAAAATAACCGTTACCCTGGATGACATTGCTCAGCATGAATCTTTGATTACCGAACTGCGACAGCAGTTAAGCGAATATATTAGGTTAATGTATCAGCGGGATAATTTTCCGTTTTACTACACATTTATTTTAGGCGGGAAACTCTCCGACATGATGGTGGATCTGGAGGCTTATGTGCAGGTGAGTGAAGGTTTGCAGGTTTTAATGAAGGAGCTCAAAGTTACCAAACAGCAGTTAGAGAGCCAGGCCGCTGTTTTAGCCGAGCAGCAGGACGATAATAAGAATTTATTATCTTTAACTTTATTGCAGCAGCAAACCTTGGTCAGTTCGGTTAATGAACAAAATACTTTGCTTAATAAGACAAAGGGGCGAGAAAGCGAATATCAAAAAGAAATTACCGTCAGCAAACAGCGCGTGGCTGAAATTCGCGGCCGAATTTATCAGCTTTTAGGTGTCAGCCAGAATATCACCTTTGGGGCGGCCGTGGACATTGCTACTTGGGTATCACAACAAACTGGTGTTAGGGCTGCTTTTTTGCTGGCGGTGTTAACTCAGGAATCTAATTTAGGTAAAAATGTTGGCACTTGTAATCGGCCGGGTGATCCACCGGCCAAAGGCTGGCGCGTAATTATGAAGCCGACACGTGACCATGAGCCTTGGTTGGCCATCACCAAAGAACTAGGTATGAATCCAGATGAAACCCCAGTCTCTTGCCCAATGCGCAATAAGGACGGCTCACAACTTGGTTGGGGTGGGGCGATGGGGCCAGCGCAATTTATCCCTTCCACTTGGCAAGGCTACAAAGCGCGGGTGAGCGCATTTACTGGCCATTCGCCCGCCAACCCGTGGGATATCAGGGATGCTTTTGTGGCCGCTGGCATAATGCTAAAAGCCAATGGCGCCGATGGCACCCGCGATGGTGAATGGAAAGCCGCCATGCGTTATTTCTCCGGTGGCACTAACCCAGCTTATAGTTTTTATGGCAACAGCGTGTTGGAACTAGCTGATGGCTACGCTGATGATATTACCGCTTTGGGCAAATAAATTATTTAATTACAGTAACGTTGGGAATGCCTTCTAAGATTTTATCAAGATCCTGCTGGGCATAGGCATTGCCAGTTAGATTTAGGGTTTTAAGTTTTTTCAAATTACCCAGTTCATACGGCAACCCAGTAAATTGGTTGTAAGACAAGTTAAGCTCAGTCAGTTCACTCAGTTGGCCAACTTCAGCTGGTATGCCAGTCATCTGATTATAACTCATATCAAGTGTTTTAAGATTTTTCAAAAATCTTATTTCGCCTGGCAAGGCACCAGTCAGTTTATTATTGGAAATATCAAGCCCAGTAAGTTCAGTACGATCCAGTACATACGAAGGTAGTTTGGTAAGTCCTTTATTACTTAAATCTAAAGTCGCCCCAGTTTGGCTATTATTGCCAGCGTTGCCCTCATTAGTTGGGTTGGCAGGAGTTTCAGTAGTGGGCGCTCCAGCTTCCGGCGTTGGTTGGCTTAATGGTGCCGAGCTTGGCTGAGAACAAGTAGCCCCCAGGAGCACTATTAGGGCCACCCCAGCAAACCAGCTAGTGTGTAGGAAAAATTTATTCATATGGTTTCTATTATACATTAAACGCTCCACAACACCATTTGTGTCACTCCGCGCGCCTGTTACTGCCAGTCTGATTTATCGTTATATAGATTAGCTAGCCAAGAAGGTACCGCTTGGCCGCAATCTAATAATTAATCATTTAATTTTGTGCATTGGTTAATTGATCGGTTCTACGACCTTTTTGGTCATTATCTGGCTTAAAGCTTCGCTCTTTTACAGACGGCTGTTTCAGGCTAAAATGGGAAAGCTAATATAATTCCCATGGACCAAGCCGAACGACAAGCCATTGCTGCCTGCCAAACAGGCGAGTTAACGCAGTTTACCCTGCTCTATGAACGCTATATAGAGAAGATTTATCGTTTTGTTTATTTTAAGACCTTCCATCAAGAAACGGCTGAGGATTTAACTTCTTTTACTTTCATGAAAGCGCTGGAGCATATCGCAGATTATGAGGTGGCTCGAGGCAATTTTTCTTCCTGGCTTTAC
>Ga0209212_1005081_pt1 | contig 15911 bp, 12 predicted proteins | sample RifGroC2_FD_183996 | JGI IMG/M metagenome (GOLD analysis project Ga0209212, IMG submission 183996) | Groundwater microbial communities from Rifle, Colorado, USA - Groundwater C2 (SPAdes) (version 2) | ecosystem: Environmental > Aquatic > Deep subsurface > Groundwater | place: Rifle, Colorado...
GGGGGCACTGCCATTAAGTTAAGGGAATGAGAGGTAGGGTGGGCCGTGCCCACCACAACCGCATCCTGATGGTGGGCATGGCCCACCCTACATGATTCACGGAATCACCGCTTAACTTAATGGCAGTGCCCTCCGGGGGAGGGGACGATATGCGTGAGGGGACGATATGCGTGAGGGACGTTGGGGCTCCTCTGTTCAAGCTTCGCCATGACTACGGCCGACAAGTCAACGGGGAGGTCGGGAGGGGGATGGGGTTGTCCTGGCGGATGCCGACCCCTTCCAGCGCTGGATCTCAGCGAATGCCCGAAGCGCCTGCTCGGTCTCGATCTCGGCGATCGCTACCGGAACGGGGCCATAGGTTGCCTGCTGAAAAAGCCGGGTGATCAGGGTGATCTGCTGATCCAGAGGCAGGAAACGGGCAGTGAGGAGATTCCGATATTCAAGAGGTGTGAGGTGGGGAGCCCGCGCCGTGCCGCGACGGGCGAAGTGGCGCTCCATCTCGCGGTAGCAGAGAACCAGGAACCGCTGCGGGTCTCCCCTTCTCGTCCTGCGCAGCCTCGCCAGGCGCCAGGCGGGCTCCAGTAGACGCCAGAGATACCGCCCCGCCAGCACCGCTGCAAGGAGCGATACAATATTTAGCCATCCGCCCGAGGTAAACCACTGCATCAGGATGAGGGCGAGAACCATGAGCCGGACCGCGACATCAACGACCTCCACCCAGAGCTTGAGCAGTATGGGCCATATCGTCTTGAGGAGCTTCACCCATAGCGAATCCCGGTTCTCGTAGATGAGATGCTCGATGCGGTCCCCAAGGTAGCGGACCAGGCCGGTGGCGACGAAGAGCCGCTCCGAGCAGGTCGGCAGCTGGAAACCGGAGGTCGGCTCGAAGGTGACCCAGCCGTGCGGCGGCAGGTACGCCTCCACCCATGCGTGGCCGTCCGAGTAGCGAATTTCGAAGTAGCCGGTGACCGGGTTGTAGCGGTTCGCGTAGAAGCCGGTCACGAGCCGGGCAGGTATGTCGAGGGTGCGCAGCATGGTCACCATGGAGGAGGCGAACAGCTCGCAGTGCCCCGCCTTCAGCTCGAACAGGAACTGCTCCACCGGATTGCCGCTCCACTGGACGCCCACGGTGGCGCGGGTGTAGGCGAAGTTGCCGCTGCCGTGAAGATACTCCTCAACCGCCTTGGCCCGCTGCAGGTCGTTACCGGCCCCCTTGGTGACCTCCAGTGCCAGATCCCGCAGGCGCTGTGAAACCCCGGGGTAGAGGGCGAGATAGCGCCGGTCCGCCGTCCGTCCATCGTCGTCTGCAGTGAGCGCTCCGCTGCACGGGTGGCGGTCCACTTCCTCAAGTCGCGACGCCACCGAGTAGACGGTACCCTTGCGGAGCCGGTCAGGAGCCCGAAGGGCATGGGCGCCGTCGGTCTCGATCACGTTTCCCGGGAAGGAGACGAGGATCGGCCGGTAGGCGGCAAAGATGAACGGCGGCAGGTCCTGACGGACGGTAAAGAGCTGAAGGGTGTCGCCGGGTTTGGGCTGGCCGTCCAGGGCGAAGCGCCCCTCCCTGTCATAACGCTTCTCGGCGCCATAGCCGCTATCCTCCCAGGAGCGGCCGTCGAAGGAGTCGAACACCTTCCCCCGTACGTAGAGAGGGTTGTCCGCCTGGAGATGGAGGAGAAGGGCATCCGGGCGGAGCACCGATTCCCCGACTTCGGCAACGTCGAACTTGTTTCCGAACCCGCCGTACTCGGAGGCATTGACCATCTGCCCCTGCTCTGCCGGCGTCCGCTCCCGGCCGCGGCTGAAGTCGGACTCCCCGGCACCGTTTTTCCCCTGGCCATCCTGGCGCGGCGTCAGTGCCTCCTGCTCCCAATGCCTGTTGTCGTAGTTCCAGTTACTCGACGACGGGAATGCCTGCACACGGGGGGAGGGGGGGCGGGGGACCAGCAGGTAGATGCCGAAGGCGACCGCAAGGGTGAGCAGCGCCAGACCGATACCCTTCACCGGGAGGTTCATGCGCCGGGTAAGCAGATCCCGGTCTCCGCCGTGGGCGTGGCTCAGGCGGGCATCGATGTGGTCGGCCATGAAGGTGAACATGCCGGCCAGGGTATAGAGAATGAGGAAGATGACGAAGAACCCCTGCATCGCCTTCCCGGCGGCGTAGAGGAGCATGACGAGGGAAATCAGGCAGGCGAAGTTCAGGTCCCGGCGGGTGGCGAGGACCAGGTTGCGCCCCGCCTGAAGGGTGAGTAGCAGCAGGATCAGCCCGGTCTCGACGCTGGATGCGGTGAGACCGCCGAAGAACAGGACCAGGGCGAGTATGGCGGCGCCGTTGGCAAGCTGCTGGAACTGCTCTTCGTTCTCCTCACCCGCCCTGCGGCAGAAATATATGCCGGCGCCATAGACCGCCCCCCAGAAAAGGGTGTAGAGGGTTGCCTGGAGCGGCGGCGCTGTCGCGCACATGCCGGCCGCCACGGCAGTCATCAGGAGAAAGTACAGCCCCAGGTACACGGGGGGGTACTGGATGCGCTCCGTCATTGGAACAGCTCCCGAAGATCGCTCCCCCGTGCCACGAAGTAGACCGGGACTCCCATGGCGAGGAGTTCCCGGGCGAGCGGTTCCTCCTCGGGGCGGCAGAAGGAAAACCCGCCGGAAAAGCTTTCCCGCTCGAAATAGACCGCCACAGGGCGCACCCGTTTGGCCCGCAGTATCCCGAGGGGATAAAGATACTCTTCCACGCTTTCGCCGCCGCAGAAGAACAGGACCGCAGTGCTCCCGTCGCGCAGCAGGTCGGCGGCGCGGACCATGGCTTCATGGTAGGGAACAGCGCCGCCCCCCGCCACCCGCGCCAGCGCGTCGAGCAGCAGCGCCAGGTGATGCCGCCCCCTCCCCGGGGCGACGAGATGCGGCTCATCGGCAAAGCCCGCCAGCTGCACGGTATGCCCCCTTCCCAGGGCGTATCCGGCAATGGAAGCGGCAATCCTGACGCTGTATTCCAGGACCGACTCGCGTTCCTCACCAGGATCGGCATCCCGGTGCAGATCGAGGAGCAGGGTCGCCTCGGTGGAGGCGCGCACCTCGAACTCCTTGACGATGAGGCGGTCGTGGCGGGCGGTTGAGGGCCAGTGGATATGGCGCAGGCTGTCTCCCCGGCGGTACTCGCGCGTGCCGAAGAAGTCGTCGCTTCCCCCGGCCCGCGCCAGCGATTCCATGCCGCTGGCGACCAGGGAGCCGGTTGCCAGCAGGGGGAAAGAGGTGATCTCGAACATGGATGGATAGACCTGGAGGGTGGGAAGAGAGGGATCACCTTCGCGCTCCGACCAGGCGATCCCCAAGGGATAGGCGGAGCGCAGACGAAGCGGGCCGACGCTATAGAAACCTCGTTTGTAGCAGGGGAGCCGGTAGGTGAAACTGCGCTTTTCCCCGCCGGCGAGCCGGCCGGCAAAGACCAGCGGTTCCCGTTCATGGGGGGGCGCGGCGGGAACGGCGTCTACCGCCTCCACCATGAACCGGGAAGCCCTGCCCCGGTTGGCCATGGTGACGCTGATCTCGATCTCCTCCCCCTCGAAGGCCGCCGCGGGAAGGGTACGGAATGCCTCGATGCCGTTGAGGGCGAAGCGGGGGAGGACGACCGAAACGATGACGGTGGCGCTTATCAGCGCGAACATGCCGTAGAGGAGGTTCACCTCCCGGTTCCAGGCGATCAGGAAAAAGATCCCGGCCAGGAACAGCAGGGCGTTGCGCCGGGTGAGCAGGCTTTGCGGCCAGCTCATGCCGGGACCGGTACTCCCTGGAGGATATCTTCCACCACCTTGGTCTCGGTGCTCCCTTTCAGCCGTGCCTGGGGCTTGACGATGAGCCGGTGGGTCAGGACGTGGCGGGCCAGGGTCTTGATCAGGGTCGGCTCCACGAACTCCATCCCCTTGAGCAGCGTCATCGCCTGGGCGGCCCGCATCAGCGAGAGCGAGCCGCGAGGGCTCGCCCCGACCAGAAGCTCGGGATGCTGTCGGGTGGCGCTCACGATGTCGACGATGTAGGCGAGCAGCGAACGGTCGATATGGGCCTCGCTCACCAGGTTCTGCATGAAGCGCAGCTGTTCCTCGCTGATAACGGCTTTTATGCCGTGAATCGGATGCTCGCGGATCTGCATCTCCATCACCCGCACCTCCTCATCGCGTGCCGGGTAACCGACGCTGAGCCGCATGAAGAAGCGGTCGAGTTGCGCCTCGGGGAGCGGGTAGGTTCCCTGGAGTTCGATCGGGTTCTGGGTGGCGACCACCATGAACACGGCCGGCAGCGAGCGGGTGGTGCCGTCGGTGGTCACCTGCCGCTCCTCCATGGCCTCCAAAAGGCTCGACTGGGTGCGGGGGGTGGCCCGGTTGATCTCGTCCGCCAGCAGGAGGTTGGTGAAGACCGGGCCGGGACGGAAGTCGAACTCGGTGCTCTTCTGGTTGTAGATGGAAACGCCGGTGATGTCCGAAGGGAGCAGGTCGGGGGTGAACTGGACCCTTTTGAACTCCAGCGACAGCGAGCCGGCAATGGCCCGGGCCAGCATGGTCTTGCCGAGGCCCGGAACGTCCTCGATGAGGAGGTGGCCCCGGCAGAGCAGGGTGATGATCGCCAGGTCGATCACCTCCCTCTTGCCGACGATGACCTGTCCGATGTTGTCCGAGAGTGCGCGCAGTGCCTTCTGAATGCGGGGGTCAGCCATCTGGTTTCTCCGGTGAAAAGGAAACGTCTGTGAATCAGGCCCCGGGCCCCGGCTCTATCCCTGGTACTGGGACTCGCCGAAGCCGAGCATCGGGAAAAAGAACATCGGCAGGAAGAACAGCCCGAGACCGTACAGAGAGCCTCTGCCGAACTTTTCGGCCAGACCCAGCATGGCCAGGAGATGGAAGACGAAGCCGACGCCGGGAATGAGCATCAGGATCAGCCACCATCCGGGCTTGCCGGAGATTTCCAACAGGATGTACATGTTGTAGATCGGAATGATGCTTATGACGCCTGACCGCCCCGCCTTATTGAAAACCACCCACATGGAGCTGAGGATCAGGAGGGAAAAGAACAGCATGATCAGCAGATATTTCACTCCCCCCGCCGCAGGTCGTGCACCGTTTTGCTGCACAGCGCTCTTTTGAGCCTCAATCGCCTTTTTTAGCAGTTCCGGATCCTGCTTCTGGACAGCCACAGCCATCAGTTCGGAGGCTTGCCGGAGGCGACGCTCGACTTCTGCCTTGTCAGTGGGGGAAGCGGCATCAGTCGGGGCTGTTTGAGCGGGGTCAGGCTGGACGGCGTCGTTTGCCGACGGCGCGGGTGTCGGAGCAGGGGGAATCGGCATTTTTGCAGCAGGCGCCGCAGCGGGCGCGGGAGTCGCAGCCGCCATGGCGGGCGAGGGAGGGCGGTTGCCAGCCGGCGCAGGAGCAGGGGCGGATGCCGGAGGCGTGGCAGTAGCGGGAACTGTTGACGCTTCGGCTGCCGCTGCCGCAGCAGCGGAGGCGGGCTCTGGGCCGGCAGGCCTGGTCCGTCTCACCTGAGCGGCCTTCTTCCTGGCGGGGAAGGTCCGTTTGAGGTCAACTTCGCTCCGTTCCAGGTCGATCACGATATCGCGGTTTATTTTGACAACGACCAGGCCGCCCCGCCGCCAGACTGATTCGCACTCTATGACACCGCCATCCTTCAGATAGACCTGCTTGGCGAGGCAGACCCCCGTCAGCATAAGCCATACAGCCAGAACCAGCGTGGTATACCGCAACAGCAATGATGCACCCATATTTGCCCTCCCGTAGCGCTGCCGTTTTTTGGAGACGGCTGCCAATGTGATTGGGGCCGTAATCACCCTTCGGTTCTTCCTGGTCCTGCCTTGCTCTTTGCCCTGAGGATTTCGCTCTTCTTGCTCTCCATCGCCGCAGTGATCGACCCCCTGCCCGGGTGATCGCGCTGGATCCGCTCACACCAGCCGAGGGCTTCATCGTACCTGCCGGCCTTAAGGAGCGCGTCGGGGATCAGTTCCATGCCGAAGGCTTGCCAGTTGTTCGAATCGGCCAGGTAGACCTTCTGCAAACAGTCAAAGGAGCGGCCGTACTCCCTCTTCTCCCGATAGACCATGCCAAGGGCGAAGCTCGCGTCAAGATTGTCGGGAGTAGCGGCAAGCGCCCGGCTGAAGTAATGCGCCGCAGCGTCGAGATCCCCGTTTCGGAAGGCATGGTCACCGCGCAGTGCGTAGCCGGCGGATGGAAACAGGAAAAAGAGAAGAAGCGCCACGGCAACCGGCGCGCCGCAGGCAGCCCCGGCACAGGCCAGCATCCTGGATGCAGGGGCCGCACGCCCCTGCAATCTTGCCGCAAATAGCATGATCCCTGCAGCAAAGGGGATCACCCCGGCCGCGGCTGCCGCCAGACTCCACACCGCCTTCAGGCGCACCACCGGTACGTAGTTCACGGAAATAAAGATGGCGGCCATGGTGATGACCATGCCGAGGAGAAGGAGCAGGATGGCAGCGGATTCCCTCTTTGCCTCTTGAGGCGGGTGATCGAGTATCTTCGCCACCCCCGGATCAATAGCTGCGTGCGGGGCAAAGCGGAGCAATGTGCCAACGAAAAACTGGTACTGCGGTGCCATTTTCGCCGGTACCGTCAGCTTCGATGTCTTCAGCCCCGCACTATACCGGATCGTCACGCTCCCGTACCCGGCCAGTACCAAGGGTGGCGTACTGATCTCGCTGACAGCGGCCCAGGGGATGAGGTTGCGGGAGGCAGCAATGCCGGCAAGGCTCAGGATGTGGGAGCCGAATCGGACCTCTCCTTCGTGCCTCGTCTCGAGGCGGCCGGTTGCAGTGAGAAGAGCTGCCGTAAGGGGGGGGATCTGCTCCTGCAACATGGCGAGCAGTTGGTCCGGCCGGTCAGCGATCTTGGGGTTGATAAGCAACTCTCGCAACGGCGACTTCCCGCCTCCCAGCAAAAGTCTGACCTGCACGTTTTTCGCCCCGAAGATGCCGCTTTTGCGCGTCACCATGCCGACAACGTCGCTCCAGGGGATCTCTCCTCGCGGGGCAAACGGGGTACTTCTTACCCGTATTCCGCGGGAGGAAAGCTCGTAGAGGGGAGTTTTGAGGCGCCATGCCGTGATTGCCATGGTAGCCAGGCAGATCCCTATGTTGACGATGGTCTGCAAACGGAAGATCTGGTTGACGTTGCCGATGGCGAAGAGAAGCAGCACGGACGCTAACAGGTACAATGCCGCCAGAACGCTGACTACGACCAGGAGATGACGATACTGGGAGGAGAGGTCCCATGACTGTTTGCCAAGGGGCGCTTTGGGCGGTTTTGCCGTTACAGGCGCCTTTTGACCGGGGGACACACCAACCGGTTCCGGACCGGTGGCAACCTGAGGCGCCGCTTGTCTGCCGATGCTGAGGGGAAACAGCTGCTTGCAGCGCGGGCAAGTCACCTGCACCTCGCTTTTCGGCAACCTGTCTTCGGGGACATCCTTTGCCAATCCGCAGTGGGGGCAGGTGATGTTGATGTGATGCATGGTTCCTCCCGGATGGATGCCGGTGCTCACCTCCAGATCAATGCCGCAGCCGTTGATCATCATCGCAATGCGTCTCGGCGCAACAATTTGCGGATTATGCCAGAGGTGGAAATTTTTTGCACTCAAAGATTTCGCCAACTTGGATTAAGTGCCGGATGCAACCCCACCCGCGGAAGGCATGGATCCGCTTCCTTAACCGCCATGATTCCGGGGCGGCTTGTCGGGCCGCGGGGCAGAAGGGTCGGGCAGTGAACGGGCCGGGCCGGCTATTCCGGCTTCCTTGACTTTCGTCATGCACGGACCGGCCAGCCTTTGCTAGGATCGAACCCATGGAAAGCTCACGCAGCGCTGGAAAAGGATACCGGATGCAGGGGCCTTCGTCGGCACCGCGACCTGGCCGCCGGGAGATGAGCCGCCCTGCTCTTTCCGGGGTGCCTGGTTCTCTGGCATTTTTCGCCGGGATGGCATATGGTGTTGGTGGATTGCTCTGCCGAGCCGATCCGGCAGGGACTGCAGAAGTGCCGGTGCAAAGGCAAGAATCGCGGCAGCAAAGCCGTCCCTCCGGGTAAGCCTCCTGCCGCTGCGGTTACGGTAGGACAATTTATATGGTTCACTAATTATTCATAAAGGAGATTCACCATGATCAGGAAAATCGTGCATATAGACCAGGACAAGTGTGACGGCTGCGGACTCTGCGTTCCTTCTTGCGCTGAGGGGGCCATAAGGATCGTCGACGGCAAGGCGCAGATCGCAGCGGACAACCTCTGCGACGGACTGGGTGCCTGTCTGGGCGACTGTCCGCAGGACGCCATCACGATCATCGAGCGGGACGCGGAGCTCTTCGATGAAGAGGCCGTGGAAAAGCATCTGCATGTACAGCAAGCGGTCGCCCAGGTGCAAGAGAAGCCTGCCGCAACCGCCGCGCAGGAAAGGCCGGCCCAACCGGCGCAGCACCACGGCGGCTGCCCCGGCTCGCGGGCCATCTCCTTCGCGCCTGCGGCGCCTGCAACGGAGGCGCCCGGCACAGGGTCGCAGCCAAGCCGGCTCGCCCAGTGGCCGGTGCAACTGCAACTGGTCCCTGCGACGGCTCCCTATTTCCAGGACGCGGATCTGCTCATCACCGCGGACTGCGTCCCCTTTGCCTATCCGGATTACCACCGGGACTTCCTGGCGGGGAAGGCCGTCGTGATCGCCTGCCCGAAACTGGACGACCTCCAGGCCCACACGGAGAAGCTGACCGCGATCTTCCGTCAGTCGTCGATCAAGTCGATCACGGTCCTGAGAATGGAGGTCCCCTGCTGCGGCGGCATCGTGATGGCGACCCGGCAGGCGCTGGCCGCGTCGGGAAAGGAGATCCCGCTTCGCGAGGTGACCATCGGTATCCGCGGAGAGGTGGTGGCCCGGTAAACGAGCTAAAAAAACCAATCGGATGCTTTTGATCTTTTTTGGTTGACAAGGGATAGGGGTGCTGGTAGAGTTTTCTCCACATTAGAAAAACAATTAGAAAAAAGGAGACATAACTTATGAGCCTCACCACCTTGGTTACTCGGGAAGCACCTGATTTCACAGCACAGGCGGTCCTGCCGGACAACTCTTTCGGGGAGCTCACGCTGTCCAACTATCGCGGCAAGTACGTGATCCTTTTCTTCTATCCGCTCGACTTCACCTTCGTCTGCCCCTCCGAGATCCTCGCCTTCAACTCGAGGGTCGCCGCGTTCAAGGAGAAGAACTGCGAGGTGATCGGGGTGTCGGTGGACTCGCGCTTCACCCATCTCGCCTGGAAGAACACTCCGGTGGAAAACGGCGGCATCGGCAACGTGCAGTATCCCCTGGTGGAGGACCTGAACAAGGCGATCGCCAGGTCGTACGGCATCCTGCTGAACGACTCGGTGGCGCTGCGCGGGTTGTTCCTGATCGATACCAAGGGGGTTGTGCGCCACTCCGTGATCAACGACCTGCCGCTTGGCAGGAGCGTCGGTGAGGCGCTCAGGATACTGGATGCGCTCCAGTTCGTAGAGACCCACGGCGGCGAGGTCTGCCCGGCCAACTGGCAGGAGGGTGAGGAGGCGATGAAGGCCTCGACTGCGGGAGTCGCCGATTACCTGGCCAAAAAGCACGGCAAGAAATAACATAGGGGCATGCGGCCCTGCGGCATGAAACGGCGCGATTCCTCCTGGGGTCGCGCCGTTTCGCTTCCTGCCGGAGCTACCCCATCCCCACCCCAACCCTCCCCTTGAAGGGGAGGGAGTTTGAACCAGCGGAAGATCAGTACCTGTCGGGTTTCCAAGAGGTGGCCTTTGGGAACCGGCAGCCTTGTTGCGGCCGTCATGCCGTTCTTGCCAAGGGTGGGCGATTATGTTAAAAGAACATAGCATTTATGACGGGTACTGGCCAAGAGGAGTGAAAATGCGTACCAAAACGACGCTGTTATCCCTGCTGCTGATCATGATTTTCGCCACTGCCTCGTTTGCCGTTGAGGGGCAGCAACCGGAAGCTATCGCCGAGAAGATGGCGTTCAAGCTGGTTCGCGGCGTAGCCAACGTGGCAACCTCGCTGGTCGAGGTCCCGAAGCAGTCCTATCTCACCGTCAGGGACCGGGGCGGCATCGGCTACGTGGTCGGTCCGCTCAAGGGGGTAGGGATGGCCTTTTACCGCCTCTTTGCCGGGGTCACCGAAACCGTATTTTTTGCCGTACCCCAGCCGGGTTATTACGACTCCATGATATCCCCGGAGTACGTCTGGCAGGGGTGGGAGGAGAAGCGGGTCGAGCCGAGAAGGCAGAGCCTGGCGGAGCCTGCCGAGAGAGCGGAACCTGCCGGGAGAGCGGAGCCTGTCGAGAGAAGGGGAGAGTAACTTATGCGCATGCGTTTTTTCACGATAGCTCTACTGGTGCTCGCCCTCTCCTTTTCAGGGACGGAGCAAAAGGCGCTGGCCGGCAGTATCAAAACCATTGATGATGCCTCGCCCCAGGAAGTGGTGGACGGCATGGCCAACAAGCTCGCGCGTGGTGTGACAAACTTCGCCACAGGCTGGCTGGAGTTCCCGAAGCAGATCGCCATTACCTACCAGGAGGAGGGGCTTGCCAAGGGGGCGACGGTCGGGCCGCTCAAGGGGATCGGCATGACGCTGGTGCGGACCGTTTCGGGCGCCGGTGAAGCGCTCACCTTTTTCGTTGCCTACCCCGGCTTCTTCGAGCCGCTCTTCGATCCGCCCTACGTCTGGCAGAAGGAGTAGGGGGTTCCGGGATCGTTTCATCAGTTTTGGAAAGGCCGCATCGTAAGATGCGGCCTTTTTTCTTGGCGTCAGGCAGAACCGCAGGCGCGGCGCGCTCCATTTTTTAGGCGTCGGGATATTACCTTGCCAGTCCGGAAGATAATTTGTTATGATGTCCGGTCATGTCTGACAGACGTCTTTCGGGGGTTTTTTGAGCAATAACATAAGCAAAAACATACTTTTGTCCGTGGAAAAGCCTGCCCGTTACATGGGCGGGGAGATGGGGAGCGTTACCGGCCGGGAGGCGGGACTGAGCTTCGTCCTCGCCTTTCCCGACGTTTATGAAATAGGAATGAGTCATCTTGGGTTGCAGGTATTGTACGGCGTGCTGAAGGGAGTGCCCTGGATCGCGCCGGAGCGCGTCTACGCACCCTGGCCCGATCTGGAAGAGGTGCTCAGGTCGGGAAAGAGACCGCTGGTCACGCTCGAGGGGGGGATCCCCCTGGTCGAGGCGGATATCGTCGGCTTCACCCTGCAGTACGAGCTCTCCTACACCAACATCCTGAACATGCTGGACCTCTCGGCCATCCCGTTGCTGGCGGCCGAGCGCGACGAGCGCTATCCCCTAATCATCGGTGGCGGGCCGTGCGCCTTCAACCCTGAGCCGCTGGCGGATTTCTTCGATGCCTTCCTGATCGGCGACGGCGAGGATGCGGTGCTTGAGATCGCCGACTGCGTTCGCGCCTGGAAGCTGGAGGCTCTTCCGAAACAAACTCTCCTGGAGCGGCTCTCCAGGATCGAGGGCGTCTACATCCCCTCCTTTTTCCAGGTAAGCTATCAGGAGGACGGCCGGATCGGAAAGATCGCGCCGCTTAGCGAAGGGTACCGGAGCGTCAGGCGGCGTTTCGTCTCCGATCTGGAAAGCGCCCATTACCCGACCAGCCCCGTGGTTCCCTTTCTAAAGACGGTGCACGACAGGGTAAGCGTGGAGATTTCGCGCGGCTGCACCCGCGGCTGCCGGTTCTGCCAGGCGGGGTACATCTACCGGCCGGTGCGGGAGAGAAGCCCCGAGCGCGTGCTGGAGATCGTCGAGGAGGCGCTCTCCAACACCGGCTACGACGAGGTGTCGCTCCTTTCGCTCTCCACCGGCGACTACGGCTGCCTCACCCCGCTTTTGAAGGGGTTGATGGACCGCTACGCGGCGCAGAAGAAGGCGGTTTCGCTCCCCTCGATGCGGGTGGGAAGTCTCAGCCCCGAGATGGCGGAAGAGATACGCCGGGTGCGCAAGACCGGCTTCACCCTGGCACCGGAGGCGGGTAGCGACCGGCTGAGAAGCGTCATCAACAAGGGGGTCACCGAAGCCGATCTGCTGGAAAACGCGCGCGCCGTCTATAGCGCCGGCTGGCGGCTGATCAAGCTCTACTTCATGATCGGGCTTCCCACGGAAACGATGGACGACGTAAATGGGATCGTGGACATCTCCCGCGAGGTGAAGAGGCAGGGAAAGTTTGCCGGAAACGGCGGCGATGTGAACGTCTCGGTTTCCAGCTTCGTCCCGAAGCCGCACACCCCTTTCCAGTGGGAGCCCCAGATCAGCGAGGAGGAGATCGTCGACAAGCAGCGCCACCTGCGCTCGGAGCTCAAGAAGAAGAAACTGATCATGAAGTGGCAGGACGCCTCTCTCTCCGGGCTGGAAGGGGTATTCGCCCGAGGGGACCGCAGGCTTTCCAAGCTCCTTATCGAGGCGCACGCCCTGGGTTGCCGCTTCGACGGCTGGTGGGAGCACTTCGACAGGTTGAAATGGCTGCAGGCCTTCGAAAACGCGGGTATCGCTGCGAGCTTCTATCACCGCCGCAGGGAGCTGGACGAGCCGCTTCCCTGGGACCATATCGATTGCGGAGTGCGTCGGGAATTCCTTTTGGCCGAGCGCGAGGCAGCCATCGCCGGCGCGTCGACCCCCGACTGCAGGGCCGGCGAGTGCACGGGGTGCGGCGTCTGCGACTTCGAGACGGTAAAGCTGCGGCTGAACGAACCGGTTCCCTTCGGCACCTACGCCTGCGAAATTCCGCCGCTGCAGGCCGCCGAGCTGGCGCAGCGGATCCGTATCCGTTTCGAGAAGCTGGGGCGGATGCGCTTTCTGAGCCATCTGGAGATGCTGACCCTCTTCATCCGCGCGGTCGGGCGCGCCCGGATACCGATGCGCTATTCCCAGGGGTTCCACCCGCATCCGAAGTTCTCCTTCGCCACCGCCCTTTCGGTCGGCATCGAGTCGCATGCCGAGTACATGGATTTCGAGGTGGACGCGGGCTTCTCCGCCGAGGAGTTGCAGGAGGCGCTCAACAAGAGCCTTCCCGAAGGGGTGAGGGTGGTCGAGGCGGCCGTGATCCCGATGAAGGCCCCCGCTCTATCGGTTATAATGGAGCGGGTCAGGTATCGCGTGACGCTACCCGAGGCGCTGGCAGTAGATCTGCAGGAGAGGGTCTCCGCCTTCCTGGCACTGGAATCCTCGCCGCTCAGGCGCGAGAAGAAGGGGAAGGTGGTGGAGTTCGACCTGCGTCACGAGCTCTCCGAGCTGAGCGCGGAGGGATGCACCCTGGAGATGCTGGTCGGCCGCGGCAAGCCTGTCGAGTTTGCCACGGCGATTCTCGGGGTTCCCGCAGAGGCGCTCAAGGACGCGCGGCTGGAGAAGCTTGAGGTGCTGTTCGCCCAGACGCCGGGAGATGCTCCGGTCGAATCAGGGGAAGCCGTTGCCGAGGCATAAGAGTCCCCTCCCCCGGAGGGGGAGGGCTAGGGAGGGGGAACCCGGCCGGTTCTTCGTGGAAGCCGGGAGCCTTCCCCCCTCCCAACCTCCCCCCTCCGGGGGGAGGAGTAAGGACGCTCAAATGCCGGCATACGTCAGTGCACCGACTACAGGTCCAATATGGATTTGAAATGATTTTATCTTATATATAAGAAGGGGTTAGCATGGGAAACGAGCTGGTTATTAACACCACCTCCCACGAAACCCGCATCGCGCTCATCGAGAACGGCACCATTGCGGAGCTGTATGTCGAGAGGAGCAGGGTGAAGGGGATCATCGGCAACATCTACAAGGGAAGGGTGGTGCGGGTGCTGCCGGGTATGCAGGCGGCTTTTGTCGACATCGGGCTGGAAAAGGCGGCCTTTCTCTATGTCGCCGACGTGTTCGACTCGGTGGACGAGTACGAGAGCTTCATGGAGAGGGAGCAGGGTGAGGAGCCGGTGCCGCACCCGCTTCATCCTATCGAGGACCTGCTGCAGGAGGGGCAGGAACTCCTGGTGCAGATCTCCAAGGAGCCGATCGGCACCAAGGGGGCGCGCATCACCGCCCACATCTCGCTTCCGGGAAGGCACCTGGTCTACATGCCGACGGTGGATCATGTCGGGATCTCCAGAAGGATCGAGGACGAGGCTGAACGGGAGCGCCTCAAGGATATCGTGGACCGGATCAAGCCGGTAGGTGGCGGGTTCATCGTCCGGACCGTCTCCGACGGGAAGAGCGAGGAGGACCTGGTCGCCGACCTGCACTATCTCACCAAGCTCTGGGAGGAGGTAGCCAAGAGGAAGGACAAGGCGGGGGCTCCCACCCTGATCCACTCGGACCTGGACGTGACCCAGAAGGTGGTGCGGGACATCCTGACCGAGTCGGTCGAGCGCATCGTGGTGGACTCCAAGCCGGAGTACGACAAGATCGTCCAGTTCATCACCACCTTCATGCCGAAGATGAAGTATTCCATCGAGCTCTACGACGAGGAGGAGCCGATCTTCGACCATTTCGGGCTGGAGGTGGAGATCAGCCGCGCCCTGGGGCGCAAGGTCTGGCTGAAGAGCGGCGGCTACATCATCATCGAGCAGACCGAGGCGCTCACCGCCATCGACGTGAACACCGGTCGCTACGTCGGAAAGCACAACCTGGAAGACACCATCCTGAAGACCAACCTCGAGGCGGTCAAGGAGATCGCCTACCAGCTGCGGCTTAGAAACCTGGGCGGGATCATCATCATCGACTTCATCGACATGGAGAAGGAGGTGAACCGCGACAAGGTGTACGGGGCCCTCGAGGAGGCGCTGAAGAGCGACAAGTCGAAGACCAACATCCTGAAGATCTCCGAGCTGGGTCTGGTGGAGATGACCAGGAAGAGGGTGCGCGAGAGCCTGGGCCGCATGATGTGCGAGCCGTGCCCCTACTGCGAGGGGAGGGGGTACGTGAAGTCGAAGATCTCGGTCTGCCACGAGATTTTCCGTGAGCTGCGCCGCGAGATGCTGGACATCCGCGGCACCAAGGTGATGCTGACCGTGCATCCGCAGGTCGCCGACCTCCTCTATGACGAGGAGCGCCGCGGGCTTGAGGAGCTGGAGAAGAACTTCAAGAAGCGGATCACGGTGCGTGCCAAGCCGGGCTTTCACCAGGAACAGTTCGAGGTGGCGGTAAGCTAGCAGTTCTGCCCCATCCCCACCCCGACCCTCCCCTTGAAGGGGAGGGGGTTTTGAGGATCCGTAGGTCGGGTTAGCGCAGCGTAACCCGACACCTCATCCGATACCTGCTAAATTGCACGTCGGGTTACGCCCTACGGGCTAACCCGACCTACATATACCGTGTAGCCGTAGAAGTATCGTTGTCCAGGAGGAATCCGCATGAAGTTTGCCGCCAAGGTGTCCGACGTTCCCGATTGGGGGAAGAAACTGGTGCAGGTCGAGGGTCAGTCGATTCTCCTGGTGAAGAGCAAGGGGGTGCTGTATGCCTGCGAGAGGGAGTGCCCCCACCAGGGGGCGCCGATGGAGGGGGCTTTGCTGAAGGAGGCGGGGAGCATCTCCTGTCCGCGCCACGGCTACCGCTTCGATCTCGCCTCGGGTGCCTGCAAGGATCACCCGGAGTTTACCCTGCGGGTCTATCCCGTGGAGGTCCGGGGCGATGACATCTACGTCGGGCTCGGCTGAAGAGTCCGGGGAGCGCAATGCTGCGGTCGGAGAAAAAACGTCGGGTGGCGCAGAAAAGCCCTTGACTTGGCCGCACTTTCAAGCTAAATTTGACCGCTCAATTGTAAATTTAGGATAAAGGTGGTGAAGTTCATGTACGCAGTAGTTAAAACCGGAGGGAAACAGTACAAAGTTTCCGAAGGCGACTTTCTGAAAGTCGAGAAATTGGAGGGCGC
>Ga0209212_1005082_pt1 | contig 15908 bp, 12 predicted proteins | sample RifGroC2_FD_183996 | JGI IMG/M metagenome (GOLD analysis project Ga0209212, IMG submission 183996) | Groundwater microbial communities from Rifle, Colorado, USA - Groundwater C2 (SPAdes) (version 2) | ecosystem: Environmental > Aquatic > Deep subsurface > Groundwater | place: Rifle, Colorado...
CGGAGGATATGGCCAAGCTCGACGCTGAGCTAACCAGGAGGGGAAAAATCCACCAGTTTTACTCCTATGGCGGCGCGGGCCACGCCTTCGCCAATCTGGGCTCGCCGAAATACCGCGCCGACGCTGCGGCGGCCTCCTGGCCCAGGACGTTCGACTTCTTTGCCAGACATCTGGGCAAGAGAGCCTCCGTGGGAGGCGCGACCGGACGCTGACAAAATCAATTGCCTGCCTTGTTGAGGGTGTTGTCAGAGGAGAGACTGGGCCCTCTTCACTACCGCGGGTGCCCGTTCATGATGGTGCGGTAGATCATCTCTTCATCCAGGGTATGAACCACGCGGTTCTCCATGAGCACCTCGCCGTCCACGATGACCGTCTCCACATCACTGCCACGGAGGGAGTACGCAAAGGCGGCCAGCGGATCATGCAGCGGCAGGACGTGCGCTTTCCGAGTCCCCACCAGGATGATGTCAGCCTTCTTCCCCACCTCCAGCGTTCCGATCTCGCCATCCCAGCCGACGGATCGGGCTCCACCCAGTGTTGCCATCTTAAACATTTGCTGCATGCTCAGCGCCGTAGCGTCGAGGGTGTGCACCTTTTGCAGGCACAGGCCGAACTTGACCGTCTCGAAGAGGTCCGAGGTGTTGTTGCAGCTTGCCGTGTCCGTGCCGAGGGCCAGATTGACGCCGGCTTTCACCAGCTTGGGAACCGGCGCTACGCCGTCGGCGAGAAACATATTGCTGACGGGATTATAAGACACGTGGCTCCCGGCCTCGCTCAGCAGCTCGATCTCCCGGTCGGAAATCCACACCCCGTGGCCGATCACCAGCCGTTCGTTCAAGACGCCGATCTCCGCGAGCTTCTCGATCTCGCCCATGCCGTATTCGTCGATGCAGCCCTGCCTGGAGCGTTCGGATTCGGAAACATGGATATGAATGCCGGAATGGTAGCGTTGGGCGAGCTCGGCCAGCTCCACCACCGTGTCGGGGTTGACGATGCGGAGCGAGATGGGACCTGCCCAGACCTGAATGCGCCCTGCCCCTCGCCGGTGGTAGCTCTTTAGCAGCTGTTCGGTGTGATCGAGCACCTCCTCCTTTCCCTCGACGACGTGGGGCGGCAAGAGCGGACCTTTTCGGTCGTAAAAACCGCGGATCAATACCGCGCGCAGGCCGGCCTCTTGCAAGGCTTGCAGGACCCTGTCGAAGTTCTCCTTCTTGGCCCGGTCCATTCCGTAATAATGGGTCGCGATGGTCGTGTTGCCCATGCGGATGTTCTCCAGGCAGGCCATGAGGGCCGCAACGTACGCGTCCTCCGGGCCGATGCTTGCCCACACCGGAAACATCAAGGTGCCCAGCCAGCCCCAGAGGGCCTTATCTGTGCCCAGACCCCGCGCATGGTAGTCGCCGATATGATGGTGCGCGTTGAAAAGGCCGGGCATGATCAGGTGGTGCGAGGCATCCAGCACCTTGTCGGCAACGTAGCGGGACTGCAACAACTCGGTGGGGCCGATATCCGCGATGCGATCTCCGCGCACGGCGACGGCAGTTGGTTCGCTGGCGACCAGCTCGTCCCCGTTGCCTGCCAGCGAGAGCAGGAGGCCGTTGGTGATCAGAAGATTGACGGCCTGGGGTCTTGCCTCACTGTTTTTTGACGGGGAAATGTCCATCTCTATCCGGCAGCCGCCTAAGTGGTGCTGGGTTAAAACTTCACGAAGATATCCTTGGCCTCCTCGCCCGTGAGCTGCTTGATGGTCGTGATCCGGTCGCTGAATTCTTTCAGTGTTCCCAAGGAACTGGGGCCGACGTCGATAAGGATCGAGAAAAGGGAGAAGCCGAGTTTTTCTTTTTGATCGCGGAATTCCTCAGCCCATTCGGGTGAAACCTGGCATTCGCCGTCGGTGATGAAGACAATATCGCCTTTTTTGTAGCGCGATTGTTTCAAACAGTCGAGGGCAGCGTCCAGGGGTTTCTGGAAGTCCGTGCCCCCGCCGGGGAAAAATTCCGCCAGGTCCATCACTTTTTTCATTTCAACCTGGTAGTGATCTCCGGGATTCAAGTCGAGCACCTGGAGCGGAGTCTCTTCCGAGGAAAAACAGATGGAGCGGAAGAGCCGGCGCTGGCGGCGGGCGATCTCCAGCAGGGTAAGCGTCACCGCCTTGGACCAGATCTCCTTTTCGCCGGCCATCGAGGAGCTGCCATCCAGGCAGACCACCATAGGCCCTTTCCCTTTCTCCTCGATTCCCTTCAGGGAGTATTGGAGAAGTTCCTGATCCAGAAGGCGGCGGTAAAAATCCTTGCGCAGGATCGGATGGTGCAGGGTGAGGAGCTCATGGGGAAGAAGGCGGTTCAGAAAATCACCCCGCTCCACTTCCAGGATCTCCTCGCTGGAGCGCTCGAATATCTTCTTGCGCAGCGCCAGGGCGTGAAATTTCATCCGGCCAACCATTTTAGCAAGCTTTTTCAGTTTCTCATTCCCGGCAAGCCTCTTGCCCAGTTCCAGTTTCTCCCCTGGAGGAGAACGATAGCCCGTTCCCAGAGTCAAGCCCCAATGCTCCGCCTCCTCCGAGGCCTCCTCAAGCTGTTGGGCCACCTTGATCGCCTCCGCCTGAAAGCGGTTCGCAGCTTGCGGCTCAAGGCGTGTCAGTTCCTCCTTTAGCCTCTCTGCCTTGTGGCGCAGGAGGGCTTCGGCGCCGTCAAATTCCCCCTCTAATCCGTCGTAGGCCTTTGCCAGGAGCTTTTTAACTTCGCCGGAGAGTTGTTCTTCGGAAATCTTCTCCGTCTCCGTCAACTGCGCTCTCTTTTCCTCGATGATCTCCTGCTGTTTTTGTATATCCCACAGGTCGAGCATGTCGCGGCGGGTAAGGACCTTCTCCGATTTGAGCAGAGAGAGGATCGCCTCGCCCAGGAGGAGGGTGCAGAGTCCGCTCTTGGCCTCATCCAGAAGCGTTAACTCGCGCAGGATGCGATAGAGATCCCCATTGTGCAAGGCGTTTAGCAGAATGCGGTTGAAAAGGGCGCTCGGCAGGACATCCCGGTCGCGCATAAAGATGATGTTATTTTTGAAAAATAGGCAGAAAAGATCCTGCAGCAGCGATGGAAAATGGGGGATGAAAGTAGAGCCGTTTTCCTCCAGAGCGCGCAGGGAAGAAGCCTCGGAACGGAGAGTGCCATAGGCCCTCCGGTCATAGGCGTCACTTTCAATCCAGCAAGTGCTTTGCGGTAAGGGTTGAGGAAGTTTCTTAACGGGGACGCTCTTTTTCCGCCGTGGCGGCATTAGAACCTTTCCAGCAGCTGCTTTTGGATTTCTTCGATTTCCTCTTTGACGGCGCCCGCGCGCTGCAGAGGCCGGCCGAGTTTTTGCGCCTTCTCCAGGATTTGGTCAACCTTGGCCAGGTTATTGCGGAGTTTGGTGTGAACCTCGATGAGGGCCCGAGCGCGCTCGTCGCTGGTAGCCCATGGACGCAAGGCGGAATCCCTTATCTCCCGCGACTCGTAAAGGAGCTCTTTGACCTCCTCTTCGTAACCCAAAAGCAGCTCACGAATGGTGTCGCGGACCTGAGGCTGCTCTCCAGGGTCACGCCACAGCACGTGCTCCAGGAAAAAGAGGTTGTTTTCCGTGACCTCGTTCCCTCCCGCGAGGTAGGCGTGGGCCTGGAGCAGGGAGAGAGATTGCCGGTAGCGCCGGTCCGAGGCGACGATATTTTTCTTCCCAAGCTCCCGTCGAATGTCGGCAATGGTTCGGTAGACATAGCCGGGTATGGAGATGTCCCGGACCTGCTTCTGCATTCCGCAAAGCTCCTCCAGGCTCAATGTGGTGCGCTCGGTTTGCGCAGGGCTCTCGAGCATCCTGAGAAAGCGAAAATCTTCTTCGATATACTTCACCACGAAGCGGAGAAGAAAACGGTCGTAAAGAGCAAGCAGCTCGTCGTCCTCAGGCAGCTCATTGCTCGCGCCGAATAGGGTAAGCAGCGGGACCGGGACAACCTCTTTGCCGTTGTGAAAGATTCGTTCGTTAATGAGGGCCAGGATGGCGTTCAGAATAGAGGAGTTCGCCTTGAAGACTTCATCGAGAAAGGCGATGTGCGCCTCAGGGAGCTTGTGCGCAGTGACCCTGCGGTAATCGTCCTGCTCCAGCGCCTTCAGGCTTACCGCCCCGAAGATTTCCTCCGGAGTGCTGAAGCGGGTCAAAAGCCACTGAAAGTAATTCGCCCCCTGGATGCGGCGGCAGATCTCGTCGGCGAGCATCGATTTTGCGGTTCCAGGAGGACCGATGATCAGCACGTGCTGGGAGGCGAGCAGGGCGGAGAGGGCGCCATCGATCAGCTCGCCGCGTTCGAGGAAGGCCTGTTTTAGCTCTTCGCGGATCTTTTTGAGCTTTTCTTGCACTCTGATTACCCGGTCGTTTATTACGGTAGCAAATAGCCTTACGGGAAACAATCGTTAGATAAAGAATGAGGTTTCAACCTATAGAGACGGGGACCCTTGCTCCCTCGCGCCATTTAATTAATAAGGAGAGCGGAAGCCGCGGGCTGTCAGCCTCCTGGAAGTGAAGGTTGAAAAGAAATGGGGGCGCCGTGATCCGCTTGACAGCAGCTCCGATTTCCTTATAGCTTTAGTTCTGATAGAAAGCCATAGGAGGTGAGATCCATGACCAGTCACGGAAACTACATAATGCATACTCTGTCTGCGGCTGCCCTGGTTGCGTTGATGGTTTTACCGGTTTCGGCTCTGGCGCAGGCTGTCAATGTTGAGGCGGCGAAAAAGGAAGGCAAGGTGGTGGTGTATGGGTCGGTGGTGCCGCAGGCTATGGAGGGGCTTAACAAGGGGTTCGAAAAGAAATACGGCATTACGGTCGAATACTGGCGCGGCGATTCAACCAAAGTAATGGACCGCGCGTTGACGGAATCGCGGGCCGGTCGCCCCGGATACGATGTGGTGGAGGGCAATCGCGGTGTCCAACTGATCATGAGGCAAGAAGGTCTCTTTACCAAGTTTGTTGCGCCCTCGTCGGAGAAGTTTCCCGGACACTTTAGGGAAAAGGACGGACTAATCACACCCTGGCGCGTTCTTCCGATCAGCATACTCTATAACACGGAGTTGGTTAAACCTGGGGATGTGCCCAAAACTCTCGACGAGTTGTTGAACCCTAAGTGGAAAAATATGATCAGCATGCCCGATCCTTCGCGGCACACCACCACGGCTCAATTTCTGTGGAACCTGCAGAAGTTTAAAGGTGACAAGTGGTTGGACTACGTCAAGGCCTTGGCAAAACAAGGGCCGCACCTGGTGGAATCGCTCGCTCCTGTGGCCAACGTCATTATCAAGGGAGAGGCCCAGGTCGGCATAACCTACATCAAATACGTCAAACAGTATAAGGGGCCGTTGGGTTATGTGCTTATGGACAAGCATCTCACCGATCCCAACTACATGAGTCTGGGTGGCAAGGCGCCGCATTCGAATGCGGCAAAGCTTTATATTGACTATGCCTGCTCAGCGGAAGGGCAAAAATTCATCTCCGAGGACGGCGAGTTTGTCCTTTTCCCGGGGATCTATCCGCCTATCAAAGATGCAGAAAAAGTAGCGCCGAACATGGTCTTTATGGATAATCCAACCGCGGATGAGTTCAAGCAGCTGAGGGACCAGTTTCGACAAATCTTTTTTGCAAAGTAGCCAGAGGCTGACCGTCTAGGTGAACGGGTAGCATGAACCGGCCCGCCGAGAGTTTGACGGGCCGGTTTTTTTCGCTTCAAAGGAAATCTCCGGATGAATCACACTCCGGTCCGAGCGCGTATCCGGGAGTGGCCTATTCGGGCAATCCGCCAAGACCCGCAGATTCTCGTAGTCGTTGCGGTCGGTGTTGTCATCACCTATCTCAGTCTTTCTCCCACCCTCATGCTGTTCTACGGGAGTTTTTGGAGCAAACCCCTCGGATTGCGGGGAAATTTTACCCTGGACCACTACCTCACCGCCTATTCGGACCCTTTGACTTACCAGTTGCTGTGGAATTCGTTTATTTTTGCTACGGGCGCTTCCGTGCTTGCTACCGTCCTGGCTGCAGCGCTGGCATGGATCACGGTGCGCACCAATGCGCCGTTTAGGAAATTTTTTGAACTTACCGCTATCGTGCCGAATATTTTTCCTCCTGTCATGCTCGCGGTTTCGTGGACGGTTCTTCTAAGTCCCCGGGTCGGCCTGCTCAATCTTTTCTTGATGGAGCTCTTTGGGTTGGAAAATGCGCCGTTAAACATCTACACGATGCCGGGGATGATCTTTGTCGAGGCGCTGATCACGGCGCCGCTGGCGTTTTTGATCATCTCGGCTGGTCTCTATTCTATGGACCCGTCGCTTGAGGAATCGGCGAGGGTCGCCGGCTCGGGAAACCTGCAAATTGCCTGGCGCATCACGTTCCCCATCATCAGGCCCGCGCTCCTGGCGGCGGCGACGCTCAACTTCGTGCGGGCGATTGAAAGCTTCGATACCCCCGCTATCATTGCCCTACCGGCGCGCATAGAGGTTTTCACCACCAAGATCTACCGCGAGACGGTTGGGGCCTTCCCACCCAACCACAACCTGGCAGCCACTTATGCCGTATCATTGCTGGTGATTACCATGCTCTTCGTCTATTTTTACCGGCGGCTGACAATGAGATCCGAGCGTTATGTCACGGTCACGGGACGCGGCTATCGGCCAACGATTATCGACCTGGGGAGATGGCGCTATCCGGCCTCGGCAATCGCCGGCTTGATTCTTTTCCTGATCGTTGTTCTTCCGTTCCTGGTTCTGCTTTACACATCAGTGGTAACCTACGTACATGTCCCCGGAAGAAAAACCTTGGGCCTGCTCACGCTCGAACACTACTGGTCGAACCTATTGAATAGCCGCACCTACCGCGCCCTCAAAAACAGCATCTTTCTTGCGGTGGTAGGGGCCACCGTGTGCATGCTTTTAGCCTCGATCACCTCTTATATTACCGCCAAGACCAAGACTGCGGGCAGGGGGATCATCGAAGGGCTAACCTTTATTCCCTGGGCGTTCCCCGGGACAGCTCTCGCCCTTGGCCTGTTATGGGCTTACGTCTATATCCCGCTGCCCATCTATGGGACTATATGGATCCTGATGATCGGTTATATCACGCGGTTCTTGCCCTACGGTCTCCGATCCATGGGTAGTACGATCGTCCAAATTCACGACGAACTGGAGGACGCCTCCAAGGCCTGCGGTGCAGGGTTTCTCTCCACCTTTTGGCGTATCCTCCTTCCTCTCATGAGACCAGGATTCATCGCCGGATGGATTATACTTGCCACTATCTACGTGCGCGAGTTCAGCACCTCGATCTTTCTCTACTCGCCGGGAGCGGAGCCCATCGGCCCGCTGCTTTATCATTTTTATGTTGACGGTAACTACGGGCCGATGTGCGCGCTGGGGATTGTGGTGAGCGTGGTTTCCGTCGTTTTGATTGTTGCCGCGCGGCGGATCGGGAAGGTCGGTGGGCAGTTCGAGGGCGGATAACGAAAATAATTTTTAATTCTTAGTTTTGAGTGTTTAATTTAAAATTCAAATCGGTTCAGGATGTTTATAATGCAGCCAAGGTTTTTGCGTTTCTGGCGCTTCATCGCTAGCCGGCTGAGGAAGGCATTGCCGGGCGCGCTCCTCGGTCCGGTTCTCGTTTTTCCTGCCTTGGTCGGTCTTGCCATTTTTGTAGCGGCGCAAGGGACACAGCCCGGCGGTGCGGGCGGTAGGATCGAGTGGATCGATGTTCATGTCCATCTTGTGGGCGGCTCAGGGGGTTATGAAAGCGCCTTGCGATTGGCTCTCAACGCCATGGATGAAACGGCTATTCGCCGGATGATCATTATGCCTCCGCCACAGGTTTACGGAAATCCGGGGAACCACGATTACGAAAGCTTCTTGGACGCCGTGAGACGGTATCAAACCCGCTTTGCGTTTCTCGGTGGAGGCGGGACTCTCAATCCGATGATTCAGGCAGAGGCTCAGAAAGCGGAGGTGAGCGATGGTGTCAAGCAGGAATTCGAGGAGCAGGCGAATCTGATCCTCAAACAAGGCTCTCGAGGCTTCGGTGAAATTACGGCGCACCATCTTTCCCACATGGAGGGTCACCCCTATGAATCCGTGGCCGCGGATCATCCGTTGTTGCTGCTGCTTGCGGACATCGCGGGTCGGAACAACGCGGTTATTGACTTTCATTTCGACGTGGTGGCAGAGGAGACGAAGGCTCCTGCATGGATGGATTCACCTCCCAATCCCAGGCTCTTCCGCGCCAACCTGCCTGCCTTTGAACGTTTGCTCGCGCACAACCGCAAGGCCGTATTTGTCTGGGCGCATTCAGGCTCGGACATGTTGGGATTTTGGACCACCGAGCTGAGCCAGAAGCTGCTGGCGGCCCATCCCAATCTCCACATGAGTTTAAGGATGGCTCCCGGCCGGGCGCCGGAGAACCACCCTTTGACCAAGGCCGGAGAAATCCGGCCTAACTGGCTCAAGTTGCTTCAGATGTTTCCCGACCGTTTTGTTATCGGCGGCGATCAGTTCTTTGTCTCACCTTCTATCCGCGGCAGTGGACCAGGGGTCGCGTTTTCCAAGATGGCTGCGTTCAATCGGGAACGGAGCAGGATATTTCTGGCGGCGCTGCAGGTCGATCTTGGCCGGAAGATCGCCTTCGAAAACGCCGTGCGACTTTACAAGTTGAAGGATTAGCCTTGTCCCGGTGATTACCTTATACGTTGGCATTCATGATACAGACCCTGAAAAACCTTGACAGAGCGGCTTCAGGCAACCTATCCTCTGGTATAGCAGGCGTTTTGAAGCCGTCATCCGTTTTTTAAGGAGGTAATGATATGGTTACTGCCCTCGTCGTGCTGAATGTAGTGAGAGACAGGGTCAACGAAGTCGCCGAGAAGATCACGGAAATGGAAGGGGTAACTGAAGTTTACTCGGTCGCGGGGCGATACGACCTCGCGGTCGTGATTCGGGTCAAGGACAACGAGCAGCTGGCGGATGTCGTCACGAAAGGGATTCGCAAGGTGGAGGGCATTGAAAAATCCGAGACCCTGATTGCCTTTCGGGTTTACTCTCGCCACGATTTAGAGAGCATGTTTTCGATCGGGTTCAAGGAATAAGGATAAACGAGCCCGGCCTTAAACTCTGTTTTCAGACTTTCTTCGTGCCTTTCAAAAGGTCTGCCACTACTTTATCAAATTCGCCTTTTTCCGCCCATTCTGCCTGTTTCCGGTATCTTTCAGGCCAGACTCCCAGCGACATTCCATACCAGGGCTCGGTATCTTTCAGCCTGGGGAATCCCAGCTCCTCCCAGATTTTCCTGGATTGCTCCATATAATTTCTCTTCGGCAGGGCAATTGGAGTATAGGGCCATTTGCGGGTAGCGTCTATCATAATGGCGGAGGCGCCCTGAGGGCCTGTCCTGGAGTGAGGAAAGCTTTTTTCTTCCACGCCTTCGTTTTCATCTCCCTCTTCATAGGGGGCGATGGACTGGTCCAGTTCCGCATTTCTTCCCTGTATTATCTTCGTATCTCTGTGCGGCTGGTAACGGAAGCTCACCGCCCAGAAAACCGAATCCAGGTCCCAGGGGTTTATATCTTCATCAACGGCGATCACTATTTTAGGAAAGCCCGCCTGCACTGCAAGAGAAGCGAGTAAAGCCTGCTGAACTGTGGAGTTCTGGGTCCTGACTCCGCCCACGTCCTGCATACGGATAACCAGAATTCTCCATGCTCCAGCGCAATGATGGAACGCCACATCTTTGACCTGCGGAAGGCCTACGTTGTCTCTCAGGAAACTTAGCCATCTGCCCTCTCCCCCTATGCCTCTGAGGGTACTGGACTCGCTGGGAGGCATCTGGCTGATATAGTCATGCCATATGGGGTTTTTGCGATGAGTTATAGCTTTGATATTGAAGGCATAAACATGGCCGCCGATGATAGTATAGCCCAGGTGTTCGCCGCTGGCGGCGTCAGGCTCTAAATATTCGGTAGATATCTCGCCCTCCAGCACTATTTCTGCGGTAGCCGGTACCACTAGGTCCACTGTCTCGCATTGGACCAGTTCCATCGGCTCTTGAGCGATTCCGCCGGCTACAGAATGTTCAGCTATCCCGTAAGGCACTTTGCTAACGCTGACATAAGATATGGCAGGGACGGCTCCAAGTACGGCGGCGGCCTGTAACGGTATCCCTTTCTGTTTGCACTTGTCCCAGTGAAGGTGCAGATGGGTATTAGCGCTTCTCGCTCTGCATGATATGTGAGTGGGACCGAGAACGGTGCCGTTGTAAGTGCCTATATTTATGATCCCGGTATCGGGGTCCTTGGTATGCCAGGAGAGAGCGGTCAGGCGGGGTAAGCTCTCCCATCCGTTGGTGGAGAAAGGCACGGCAAACTCCTCGATACCGCCATGCTGGAGGAGATTGTCACCGATATGTATTTCTTCTTTTACCGGCCCTGTGCTGACCAGTTTAGGCGGAATGGGATTCTTGTAAGCGCGCTGCCAGGTCTCATGGATTTTATCCACCGGACATTTCATTCCCATAGCATAGATTTCCCTGGAGGCTGCCATGATGGCAGTAGCGACACGGCAATCAAACTTTTTCTTTTTGAAGCCGCTGACATTTTCAAAAAGAAATCCAGTTCTTTCGTGCTCGGGAAGCCCCAGGAATTGCCAGCGTACTAACGGATGCATCTCAGTATCTTTGTTAATCAGCTTGCTGACCGTCCTGAGCTTTCCCGCTTTTTCCAGAGCCGTTAGGAATTCCCTCATATCTTTGTAGTATGCCATCTAAACTCCTCCCTTTATTTACTAATATACCTGTTATTCTGGCTATGTGACGGGCGGGACGTCTATCCTACAACCCGTCCTACAGACGGGTTTTTAAAAGCCTTGTTACTCCAATTGCGGGCGGATGTCCATCCTTATCCCACTTATCCCAAAGCCGGCTCAAATTGACATAGAACGTCTTGTGGGATAGTGTCCCACCCAAAAAAGAGTGATTCGAGGCCAGCCCCCCTCTTTTTAGTTTCTGCTTTGAACTGTCAAAGAGTGGTTAAGACCGTGTCGTCGGGTGCAATTCCAGTTCTCGCGGCTGATCTCTAAAAGGAAATTCTATCATTCATGAGTGGCTTTAGCTTTGCCCCGGCCGATTTCGAGTTCAGCCTGGTCAATGCGCTCGGCTGTGCCCGCCTGGCTCTGCTGGCTTACCAAGACGAAGCGGTGTGCGCGCGGCAGACGGCGGCGTGGGGCCTGGATCGATTCCAGGCACTGATCCGCGGATCCGACTTCGGCTTCGTGTGTGGGAATCGCGCCGAGCTGTTTGTTGTGTTCCGCGGTACCGACGAAGGCGCGGATTGGAAAACCAACGCGAACGTATTCCCCGGGTCGCTTCCATGGGGCACCGTGCATGGCGGATTCCTGGCTGCTGTGGAGTCGTTCTGGCCGGAGCTCCCGGCGGTGATCGGCCGATTCGGTGACGTCTCGCAACACGTCTGGATTACCGGCCACAGCCTCGGCGGAGCGCTGGCGCTGCTGGCTGCGGTCAGGCTCTTTACCGAGCACGCGGCGCCGCTCGGCGGGCTTTACACTTTCGGGCAGCCGCCGGTGTGCAACGCCTCGTTCCGCGTCCATTTCAAAGAAGAATTCCCGCGCCGCTACTTCCGCTTCGTGCATCACGTGGATAAGGTTGTCAACGCCTCCGGGCTGTCGGCCGGTCACGTCGGCGAGGAGAAGTATTTCGACGTCAATGGGCGCTTGTGGAACGGCCGCCCCTTTCTCCGGGGTCTGCTGGACAGCATGTTGGCGGAATGGCGCCACGACAGGCGGCGCGACGAGGCCGAGGCGGCAGGGGAAAAGGTGGCCTTGCTTGCCGGAATCGAGGCGCACTCGATGGCGCATTACTGTGCGCGGATCGAGGCGGCACTCGTGCGCGAGGAAGGGGGCTAGGGTAAACGAGGCCGGCATTCAGTTTGTAAATGCAGGCGCAACCTCGGTGAGAAATCTTTTTAGTTGTCCCAGTTGGTCCAAGGAGGTGAGACGAAGCGTAATATGCTGCAGGCCGGAGTTAAAGTAATCCCTTAGCTCCTGAATGCACTGCTTTGGATTCCCAGCCGTTGTAAATCCTTCAACAAAGGCGGCGCTGAAGTTAGACGTATAGTACTTGTCGAGGAAGGCCTTGCTCTCCTGGAGCGCCGCTTTGCGGTCTTCCTGGATATTGATGTTGTGGTAGAGGGCGTTTCCGAGTTTGGCGGGATCGCGTCCCTCCTCGCGGGCCATTTCCAGGATGCGCGCCCATTGTTGTTTGAATTGATCGGGGCTCACCTTGTTAGTCATCCAGCCGTCCGCGTAGCGGGCGACCCGGCGGAAACTCCGCTCGATCACAGCTTCTGCCGCGCTCGCGCCATCCCTCCAGGTAAGGCCTGTGGGGTTGCTGGCGATCCAGATCGGGCAGGGTCGCTGCATGGGCCTCGGCTCCACCGTCACATCCTCGAATCGGTAGAAGCGGCCGTAGTGCGTTACCCTTTTCTCGGAGAAAAGCTTGCGGAGGATAACAATTCCCTCTTCGAGGCGGGCCATGCGCTCCTCCGCCTTGATTCCCATCACCGCATGCTCCCGCGCCTGAGCCGCGCTTTGTTCGTTGGGCCCGCCCACGCAGACCACTAGCCAGGAGCGGCCGTTGGAAATGAGGTCGAGGCTCGCCCACTGTTGGGCGAAGAGCACTGGATGGCGGTGGGGGAATGTCGCCATGCAGCCGACCGAAAGACGGACTTTCCTGGTCATCGAGGCGAGGGCGGAAAGCAGGGCGACGGATTCAAGCCTTGGCTTGGCAAGCAGGCTGTCGCCTACGCAGACCGCATCGAAGACTCCTGACGCCTCCGCGCGCTGCGCCATGTCGATAAGGTCGCTCACCTTGACGGCGCCGATGATGACGCCGCGATTCGCCAGAGTCAACCCAAAGGAAGATTTCATACTCCTCTCCGTGGTAGCCCACGCAGAGTCTTTGCCCAACCCCCCGTGGCCGAACCTGCTGAATACTTAGGAATCTGCGGCTCTATTATCTCACAGGCAACCGTCTCTCGCACCATTCCCAGCACGCTGCGAGATAAGCCATTACATCCCGCACGTCTTTTTAACGTCGTCCGGCATCCTAGCCACAGGAGTTCGCGCGTACTCCATAGCGGCCTCCTTAACCCGTTGATCCTGGAGGTACTTCGTGGTGTAGACATTGGCGAGGTCCGCCTTTTGCTTTAGCAGGCCGAGTTGGATCAACTGATTCTGGGTGCGCTCTACTTTAGCCGGGTCTATCCAGCCGAAGCCGTTTTTCTCCACATCAGGGCTCGAGAGCAGCACCTCGTGCTGAAACGGTCCCCAGCCCAATTCTCTGAATCTTTCCACTTTTGAGTCGGGGTTGGTCCTTGCCATGATCTTGAATCCCTCTTCGAAGTTTCGTTTAACGAAAGTCATACCTTGGAAGATTCCGGCAAGAACTCGACCCACCGTCTCCGGGGGAGTTGCGGCAAGCCAGGCGTTGTTCGCAAAGATCGCCATGCCGTAGGAGCCGAACCATTGAGCGAGCGGAAAGTCGGCGGCATCTACGCCCTGGCACTTCAGCCAAATAGCTTGCGAGCCCGCGTAGCCGACCTGTGCGTCTACTTTCTCTTCCCGAACCAGCAAAAAGTCGCCCGGGGGGGTCGTATTGACGAAATTTATGCTCTCGAGGGGGATGCCCTCCTTCTGCAATGCGGCTTTGGCCATGGGAGCGCCCGTACCGAAAGGATAAATCCCCAATTTCTTGCCCCGAAGATCCTTTAGTCCTTGAATGCCTGACTTCCTGAGGTAGTACACCCCCGAGGCGTCTTTCTGGTGAAAGTTGGAGATGATGGTCACAGGCGCGCCTTGCTGTATAGCGTTGATCACCTCAAACCAGTCGGCGTTGCCCAGTTGAGCGCTGCCCGCCGACACCGTCTGAATCGCGAATGCGGTGCCCTTGCCAGGCAAGGCCTTGCCCTGGACGTTGAGCTTCGACCATGTCACCTCCTGGGCAACATAGAAAGGGGCATACTGAATTGTCGGAATGAACGAGGTCTGAAAGATTACCGAAACGGGTTTTGGCGCCTCTTCACTGGTTGCGGGTTTTGAGGCTGCCTGCGCCGAGGTCGCGGCGAGCAATGTGCTTATCAGGCAAAAAATCTTATACCAACGCAGCATTTTCATACGTGCCCTCCTTATTGTGTTATGTTCAAGTCTTGGGGTTGCGTTCCCTTGTTTTAATGTTGTTCGCGTTGATCCGACGGAGGCGAGTCCGGTCCAAGCCATTACGATATGTTCGAAACAGTAGTCTTGCTCTTCTGCCATGGCATAAGGAAGCCCTGCAATGCCTCGACCACCCCATATAGCAAAACACTCATAAAACCCAATAGGACGACTCCCCCAAACATATCCTGGGTCTGGAAATAGTTCATTTTCACGAACACCCAATAACCCAGTCCCTCTTTGCCGGCGACGAACTCTGCGACCACGGTCCCGATTACAGCCAGCACTATGCCTACTTTGAAGCCGGCAAATAGATAGGGCAAAGAACGGTACAGTTGCACGTGGCGAAAAACCTGCCACTTCGAAGCATTGTAGGAGGCCATCAGGCGATACTCTTCTTCCCGGATGTCCTCTAGGCCTGCAATGAAGTTCACTAGGATTGGAAAAAACGCAACTGTGGCGGTGATTGTTACATTGGTCAACATGCCGAAGCCGAGCCATACCACAATAATAGGCGCCAGGGCAACTTTAGGAAGGGCGTTGAGGAAGATGATGGTCGGCATGAAAGCTCGCTTGGCAAGCCCGTTGTAGATTACGAGCGGGCCGAGGACCATGGAGACAATCGCTCCTGCGGCGAAACCACCGACTGTGGCCTGAAGGCTCGCGTACGTGTGTCGCAGCAGACTCGGGAAAGCGGCTACTATCGCTATCGCGATCGCAGAGGGCCGTGGCAGCAGGTATGGCGGGATCTTTAAAAACCACACCAATGATTCCCACACTGCGAAGAAGACGGCCAACATCATCGCGACGTGCACGTACTGCAGAGCACGGCTAGCTGGCCGGTTCACGGCGCGCGCCATATCGGGTTTCGTCCTGGGCGGGGGCGGAAACTCTTCATGCCCGGTCTGAAAGGTGTGTACCGTTCGCCGTAGCCGTTCCCCGTGACTTGTGGGGACATCACGGCTGCCTGGGTTTTCATTTTCTTCTCGGTAAGCGCCGGCAGGTGCAAGCTTCACCTATGCTTTACGCCTTGCGGAGCGGCTTTTCCTGGTTGCAGATGTCCACCATGGTCCGGGCGTAGACACAGGCGGCCTTGTACAGGGAGTCTATTGTTAAGGAGTTTTCGAACGGATACATCTTTCTTGAGCCAATCGTAAATATAGCCGCCGGCCGGGCTTGTTAACCCGCGCCGCAGGCTCTGTTGTTCAAAACGCCTCGACCATTCGTTTCAGTATATGCAAAGGAGTTTCTCGTTGTTACTATAGCTTCTAATCATACTTGTCAAGATTACGTTAAATAAATGGACAGATGTCCCTAATCGTGCTATGAAACTTTTTTAATTGTCTAATTATATGCGGGATGTGGCCATCGTTTTGTTGAAAATGGCGGACTAAGCGGCCGCTAGTTTATTATTCTAAGAAAGGACAATCCCATGGCGAAAAAAGCAATGAACCTTGGAGGGCAGCTCGGGCAGCCTGAGACGAGAGGCGTCGTTGAAGTATATCCATGTTCGTACGGCGGCATACCGGTTGCGTGGGCGGGAGTGACAATTGCAAACGAATTCGCTTTTCTCTCCGGGACCGAAGGCTGGGATATCGAGACGATGGTCGTAGCCCCGTCCATAGAGAGGCAGGCCTGGTT
>Ga0209212_1005084_pt1 | contig 15903 bp, 9 predicted proteins | sample RifGroC2_FD_183996 | JGI IMG/M metagenome (GOLD analysis project Ga0209212, IMG submission 183996) | Groundwater microbial communities from Rifle, Colorado, USA - Groundwater C2 (SPAdes) (version 2) | ecosystem: Environmental > Aquatic > Deep subsurface > Groundwater | place: Rifle, Colorado...
CGGCAAGATTGACGGCCCTTACGACAGCTATTTAGAGGATAATCCGGGTAAGCCAGAGGGCGATGGTTTGCTTTCCGATAGGCAAAGCCATAAGCCAGAGGGCGATGGTTTGCTTTCCGATAGGCAAAGCCATAAGCCGGTCGGTGATTTTCAGCTGATGAAGTATATGGGAGTAAATTCCATCCGGCTCTATCATCACCCCAAAGAAATAAATAAAGAATTGCTCCGGGATTTATACCACACCTACGGGATAAGGGTGATGATTGGAGATTTCCTGGGGAAATACGCCCTGGGTTCAGGCGCTCCCTGGAATCCCGGCACCGACTACCGCAACCCCGAACACCAAAAAAATATGCTGGAGTCGGTCCGGAAAATGGTTGAGGAATTTAAGGATGAGCCTTATGTTTTATTCTGGATTCTGGGAAATGAGAATGTCTATGGAGTGGCCTGTAACGCGGATAAAGATCCGGAGGGTTTTTTTAAATTTGCCAATCAGGCCGCGCTTTTAATAAAATCTTTGGATAAGGATCATCCGGTGGCCATTGCCAGCGGGGATGTCATCTACCTGGACCGTTTTGCCAAGTTTTCGCCGGATGTGGATATATTCGGCAGTAATGTCTACCGCGGTGATTATGGCTTCGGAAGCCTCTGGTATTCGGTGAAGGAAGAGGCGGATAAACCGGTTATGCTCACTGAATTCGGCTGTCCGGCTTATGCTGAAGGCCTCACTCAAGAAGAGGCGGAAGAGGCCCAGGCTAATTATCACAAAGGGGCCTGGGAGGATATCCTCTGTAATATGAATGTTAACTGCGGCTCGGGAAATTCTATCGGCGGGATAGCCTTTGAGTTTATGGATGAATGGTGGAAGGCTTATGAGCCCTCAAAGCACGACACCAAAGGTTTTTTTACCGGGCCTTTTCCGGATGGATATATGCATGAGGAGTGGTTGGGAGTAGTATCTCAGGCTGACGGTAAAGACAGTCCTTTTAAGAGGCGCCTGCGTAAAAGCTATTATATGTATCAGAAGGCCTGGGAAGAGTAGAAACGCAAAAGCGCGAAATATGTTAAGAATAACGCACACCGCAAAGCCGCAAAATGTTCAGATCCACTTTTTGCGATTTTGCGGTCTAAGGATTATTTTTAATCTTCATTTTGCGTTTTAGCGATTAAAAGGAGGAAGTAAAATGAAGAAGAAGGTAGTGCTTATTATGGTGGGTTTTTTGGCAGTTGCTAATCTTTGCCGGGCGGCTGAAGAGGCGGCTGTCCCCGCGGCAGTTGGTGAAACAGTGGTTAGCCAGGCGAAAGAGGCAAGCAAGAATTTTAAGGTGTATACCGATAGGCAGACTTCGGATAACCATTATGCCCCTTCCGGGTGGATGGGCGATGTCGCCGATATTAAAATCAACGATCAGTCAACCGATAATCCGCACAGTGGAACAACCGCTATTCAGTTTATGTATAGCGCTAAAAAATCTCAAGGCCAGGGTTGGGCGGGCGTGTATTGGCAGAATCCGGCCAACAATTGGGGCTCTAAAAAAGGCGGATTTGATTTAACCGGAATGACCAAGCTTTCCTTCTGGGCCAGAGGGCAAAAAGGGGGAGAGATAATCCAGAAAGTTAAGGTTGGGGGAATCAAGGGCGTTTATCCGGATACTGCCGAGATAGAATCCGGCCCGATAGAGCTTACGGACAGTTGGCAGGAATATACCATCAATCTGGTGGATAAGGACCTTTCTTATATCAGCGGTGGTTTTTCCTGGGTGGCTACTGCCGATCAAAATCCGGAAGGGGCCGTATTCTTTCTGGATGATCTAAAATTTGAGGCTGATGTATCGGTAAAAGCGGCCAAGAAAGAAGCGCAAAAGATGCCTTTTTATGTTTTTGCCGACCGGCGTTCGGTGGGAAATCATTTTATTCCTTCCGGCTGGATGGGCGATTACGGGGATATTAAAATAGATACCGGATGGAAGGATAATCCTTATATGGGAGATACCTGTGTTAAGATTACCTACAGCGGTAAAAATTCACAAGGGGCCCGCTGGGCCGGGATGTATTGGCAGAATCCTCCGAATAACTGGGGTTCTATTGATGGCGGTTATGATTTAAGTTCCTCCACTAAGGTTACCTTTTGGGCCAGGGGCGAGAAGGGCTCAGAGAGAGTTGAAGAGTTTAAGATCGGCGGGATTATGGGCGAGTTTTCAGATACGGATATCGCCTCAGTCGGCCCGGTGATTTTAACCAAAGAATGGCAGCAGTATTCCATTGATTTAAAAGGCAAAGATATTTCCTATATCAGCGGCGGGTTTTGTTGGGCTACCAACGTGGATGTAAATCCGGAGGGTGCCACGTTCTACCTTGATGAGATTAAGTACGAGTAAGGTGTAAAGAAGGCTGAGGTTAAGGTTGAGGTTGAGTAACCTTAGCCTTAACCTCAGCCTTAACCTTAACCTAAAAGAGTAAATTTTGAGAAAGCTCATCTTTTTCTTAATAGTTGGATTGTTGCCTTTAACGCTGGGAATGGCCTCTCGGCCGCTTCCCGAAGTTCGAATCCGCAAGCTGAAAAACAACGCTTACCAGTTATTAGTTAAAAATAAACCTTATTTTATTAAGGGAGTCTGTTATTCGCCTGTTCCGATAGGCCAGGGGCATGAGTATGATTTCTGGTCTGATCCCGGCGAACCCTGGAAGATAGACGGCAAGCTGATGCAAGAGATGGGGATAAATACCGTGCGTTTTTATCAGCTTCCGGGAAATCCGGAGAGCGCTAAAAAGGTCATTAATGATTTGTATCAGCTTTATGGAATCCGTTCCATATTAGGTAATTGGCTGGGTTTTTGGGAATATCCCTGCCCAAGATACGCGGATAAAGACTTTCAGGAAAAAGTTAAAAAAGATGTCTTGGATATGGTTAGGACTTATAAAGATGAGCCCGGGGTTCTCTTGTGGATTTTGGGAAACGAGAATAACTACTCATTCTCGGAGAGGGTAAATCCGTGGGGTTCGCCGGAAATTGACGCGATTACCGATGTTCGGAAACGCTGCGATATCCGGGCGGGAATTTATTATAGTTTTGTTAATGAATTAGCCAGGGAAATACATCTGATTGACTCTCAGCATCCGGTGGCTTTAGGTAACGGGGAATTAATTTCTTTGGATGCGGCTAATCAGGTTTGCCCGGATATTGATTTGGTGGCGCTTATTGTGTATCGGGGAAAGACCTTCGGTAACCTTTTTAAGTCTTTGAGAGCGACTTTTGATAAGCCGCTCTTGATCAGTGAATTTGGCGCCGACAGTTATGACGCCTATCTTAAAAAAGAAGACCAAAACGCGCAGGCGCTCTTTTTAGAGTCCCAATGGAGAGAAATTTTTAAACATTCATATCCGAATAAAGAGGGAGCCCAGAATTGTGTAGGCGCGACGATGTTTGAGTGGACGGATGAATGGTGGAAGCATGATGAGGCTTCACCGGAGAGCTGGAAAATCCAGGATACCGAAAGCAACTGGTCAAACGGGAGTTATTACTTTGACATTAAGGCCGAGCGGAATATGAATATGAACGAAGAGTGGTTTGGGATCGCGGCTTTATCCCAAGAGCGTGATAACGGCAATAATAAAAGAGTTTTACGCAAGGCCTATTATATATTGAGAGATTATTGGAAGAACCCGGTTTTAAATCATAAGGACAAAAAGAGGGTTAAGCCCAAATGACAAAGCAAAAGCAAAGATTGCTATTTATCTTGTTTTCAGCTTTCAGCTTTCAGCTTTCAGCCTTCTGCTCTCAGCTTGGAGCGCAAGAGCCTGACAGCACGAAGCTTGAGCAGCTGGAACAGCAGATTCTGGCTAATCCTCAGGAGAGCGCCCCGGCTTGGGAAGAATTGTCCGTGCTTTACTTTTCTCAGGGCCGGTATAATCAGCTGGTGGATTTTTTGAGGAAGCTGGAGGGGGTTGCTGTTTCCGGCTGTGAATTGCCTTTAGGCTACCATATCGGATTGTGCCGTTATCATCAATTAAGGTATTTGGAGGAAACCAGGAATTGGCAGGAGTATTTTGACCGGGGCAATTTTTATAGAGAAGAGCTGTTTCAAGAGACCCTGAAAACAGTTTCTTTATGCCCGGAATCTCCTTGGGCGATTAAAGCTCAGGTTATCAACTGGCTTGAGCATAAGGCCCAAAATGACTCTTTAGGCAAAGAGGCCCTGGATAAATTGATAAGTTTAATTAATACCTATGTAAAACAAGAAGTAGAAGTATTAAATTTAGAGGTAATTAAGGAGGCGGCGGATGTCTTACAAAGAGAAGAAGAGCCGGCTTTAGCCAGGGCCGTATATAATCTTTATGTAAACCGTTTAGACGGCGCTAAAACAGCGAAGGAAGAACTGCGCTTGGCCGCCGAGAGCGCTTTAGAGAGCGGGAATATCTCTTTGGCTGAGATTGTCTACGAACGTTATATCAATGGCATTAAAGGGTCTTTTTCTAAAGAGGCTTTGGTTAAAGAGTTGTCGGTGATTGCCGAACAATTTTCCGCCGCCGGCAGCGGCAGGTTTAAGGATATGGCTTATGCCGAGAAGATATTTACTATTTTAGAAGATTCCTGCGGGACAGGCTGTTTCAACGAGGAGCTTCAATATTCGCGGGCCTATAATTTACAGCGGCTAAAAGATTATTCAAAAGCGGTACAAGAGTATGAAAAGTTGGTGAAAAATTTTCCCGCGAGTCTTCGTATTAATGAAGTGGAATTTAAACTGGGCGCGCTTTACACTTATATAATATTTCAGAAGGAAAAAGGCTTAAATTATTGGCAGAAGGTTATCGAGCGCGATTCGGATTTAATTTTAGTAGTGGAAAGCTTATATCATAAGGCCCTTATCAATCAATATGGTGAATATTTGACTCAAGCCTTGGCGGACTACTCCAGAATCTTAGAGCTCATTAATAACAATCCTGATTTTAAAGAATTTACGGAGCGCGTACAAAGAAGGCAAAAAGAGATTCAAGAGTCAAAGCCTATAGAGTATAACCTGAAGACCTTTCTTGATGTTTCTCTAAAAGGCGGGGAGCCGCCCGGCGCTCAAACAGCGGCCCTTGACCTTTCCGTTGAGCCTTTTAAAACTACTATAGCTCAAGGAGTGAAATTCAGCCTCAGTCAGCCTCAGGCAATGACCGGCTGCCTGGTTCCTGAACTTACTTATCTGTGGTCCGGGGATTTGGGTAGCGCGCATCCTGTTGTGATGACTCCGGAATTCTCTACTGATTATCAGGTAAGAGGGGTTAAGGTTGTTAACGTGGTAGTTTTAGCCGGCTTAGAGCCGGCGGGAAGCGCCTTAGAAATGGTGGATGTAGATGATTAGTAATATCAAATATACATATCAAAATCTAAAAATTTTGCATTTTGGTTTGTCGTTCTGCGTTTTTATTTTTGGATTTTGGATTTCTCCTGCTTTTGCCCAAGGCGCGATAGGCGATTATCTCTGCGAGATTGCCGAGTCCTATTATCTTAACGGCCGATATGAGGATGCCTTGCACGAATTTAATAAGGCCCTGCTTGCTGACCCCGAAAATATCAAGGCCAGGAAATATGTGGATAAGCTTACCGGAAAATCTAAAGATGCGCTAAAGCCAAAAGAGGCCGAAAAAATAAGGATTAAAGAGAACGCTCTCGCCATTCCTTCTTCGGAAAAATCTTTACCTGTAGTAGAGGAACCAGCTACGGCCTTTCCTCTTAAGAAAGAAAGCCCCAGGATGAAAGACGCGGCTTTAATCGGTCCGCGCGAGTCCGCGCCGGAAGAACCTATTTTAGCCGAAGCCGGGCCAAAAAGGATAGAACCTAAAACCAGCCCCAAGCCGAAGGTTACTTTTGAAAGAAAGCATATTGTTGAGCCGATTATTCCGGAAGAAACCAGGCCCAGGAAATTAATTGCCAGGAATGAAGCCGAAAAGCGTAAGATTGTTTCTTTGGCCTTGAATGATTATATAAAAGAGGAGAGGCTTGAGAAGGGGGAGGTGAGCCCGGTTAAGCTTTCCGGAGAATATCAGATTGCCTTTGGTGCTTCCTCTGATGGCTTTGAATGGAAAAAGGCCAACGGAAACCTGAATGAAAGGGATTATCATATTTTATCGGACGCGGCCTTAAATAATCGCGAAAATACCTTTGACCGCAGGATATTTGACCGCTTCCGGGCGAATCTGGATGCCAAGAATACTGAGGGCTTAAGTTTTCATACCAATATAACGGTTGACCCCTGGAGCTTTATCGGCAAGTCCGACAAGTTTACCCTTTCTAATGCCTCCGGCACGGACAGCGCGGAAATAGAGCTGAAATACTGGTCAAACACCGGACGAATTTTTAATGAAACTTTTTACACTAAAAACTTAGGTGATTCTTTTGCCATTCCGGAAATCAAGGTTAAGGATGATAAGACTTCGGCCCTGGCCCAGCAGACGACCTTTGGCGGGACTTTTAATATCCCGTCAAAAAAAATCCATCGGGAATTTCAGCCGGTAAGAGAATTGTGGTTTGATTATGCTCTGGATAACGCCAAGCTCAGGGTTTTCCCTATGGCTTTAAGCGACCAGGCCTTAACCAGTGATGATCCTTTAGGGCTTTCCAACCGCCATATCTATTGGGAGGAAAGCCCTTGGATTCTAAAGTGGGAGCCGGGCCATTTTAACAGCGGTGCCGGAGCCCGCGATTTTAGCTTGGGAAGATGGAGTGATTCTTTAGCTTTCGCTACCCGCGACAGCGATATGGTCCGGTTGACTGCTTTAAGGGGATTGTCTTTTGACTACCAGCCTACGGATGAAACCTCATTTAAAATGACCGGGGCCTCTCCTAAGGGCCTCTGGCAGGAGTATAATAGTTTTGATAATTTTCCCATAGCCGCGCGTTTTAAGCAGGATATAGGTGATAAGTTGACGCTGGGCAGTACCTATACTTATCGCTTAGGCCTGAATGAAGATGAAAATTATGAGCGGGACGCGGTAAATTATACCTGGGGGCTTGACTCCGGATTTAGCCCGGTTACCGGAACCAAATTGGAAAGCGAAGTGGCTGTTTCGCTTTCCAAACAGGATATATCTTCTTCTTATTCCAGTAATAAGCGGGGAATGGCGTATCACTTGGCTTTGTTAGGTTCGCCGGATAGAGACCTTTTAGGTTTGAATTATAATTCCATCAAACCCCAAGAAACAGATTTTTCTTTTTTTAAGGGAAGACTGCAATTTACCCATATGGATGAAGGTTTTGACCCGGCCTTAGCCAGCTATCGGGAAACCCGTAAGGACAGATTTTGGTCCCGGCACATTCATTTTAGAAAACCATTTGCCAAGTTTTACAGCGATACCGATTATAATGAGCCCAGTTTAAGCTGGGATGATGTGGCCCCTTTTGCTATCGGTGATGGGATTGATATTGGCCGGAATGTTTTTGGCCTGCGCCTGGAAGCCTCAACCTTAGACCGCAGGCTGGATGAGCTTTTTGATGTCAGGAATGTGCATAAATCCAACGGTAAATATCTGGAAAATGTGGCCCGTTCTGAGACTACTTATAAGCCCATTGAGAAGCTGACCACCAAGGTTTTAGCGATTTATCACGATATGCATCAAACCCATGCCGGAAAAGACCCTTATTTAGTAGACGGACAAAGCGACAGGATTGTTGATAACAGCATTATCCCGGATGATAAAAACCCCTCAACGAAAACCTTTTCTTTAGGAGCGAATTATGATTTTTTTGAGTGGGTGTCGGCGTATAGCATTTGGGAATATTCCAATGATATAAACGCGGCCTACGAAGCCTTTCCCCGGGGGATTTTAAACAGCGGAAGTTTTGAGACCTTTAGGGAATACGGAAAGACCTTTCGCCGGTCAACCACCTTTTTGTATAATCAATATTATTTCCCCCTGCCGCCGTATCCTTTTAATAACTCTTATAAATTCGGGCTTACCTTGCGCCCGCTCCAGAAGTGGGAGATATTTTTGGATTTTACCCGCAATGAATATGAATATGCCGGGCCCATTACCGATGACATTAATCACGCCGGAATAGAAATAGCTTACAACTTCAGCGAAAAGCTGAGGTTTTTTACCAAGTACGCCTTTAGCGAGATGAACGATTTAATAATGATGAATGTCGGCGAGAATGTGCGGTATGAAAATCATCACAATTTCTTTTTTGAGGGTAAATACAGTTTTACTTTAGATGATGAGCTAACTTTTCAATTTGGCGAGTTCGGGCGCTCAGCGATAGGCGGGCTGACCTTTGACCCTTTCGGCGGCTCGCTGGGAATTTTAGATACCCAGCATATTTATCGTCTTTATTATCGTCGTAAGTTCTAAACCGCGAAGGCGCAAAAAGAACCGCGAAATCGCGAAATTGTTGCAAAGAAAACACAAATTATTTTTTATATTTTGCGGTGTAAGCGTTATTTTTAGTGTCATTTTGCGTCTTTGCGATTAAATATTATTTGACTTGCCAACATTTTGATATATAATGAGTTACGAATATACCATAATTCGCGTGAATTAGCGTTTTAAAAAAGCCACGGAGAAAGGCAGCATAAAATGATTACTCCTTACTTAAGAGGTGAAGAGTATACCGAAAGAGAAAAACGCAACTTAGCCATACTTGAGATAGTCCGGCGCTTTGGGCCGATTACCCGTCCGGAGATATCCCGCACCTTAGGTTTAAATATAGTTACGGTATCTAATTACATTGAAGAGTTCATTAATAAAAATCTGGTCTTTGAAAAAGAATTTGATATTTCCGAAGGCGGCAGACGGCCTATTCTTTTAGACATTAATCCGGAGAGCGGTTTTGTCATCGGTATCGGGGTAAACCTTTTAAACATTGTCGGCGTCCTGGTGGATTTTAAAGGAAAAGTCCTCACCCGCAGTTCTTTAGAGCGCAAGGATATCGGAGTCAGGGACATAGTCAACTGCATTATTGAGATAATCTCTCAGATAGTAAGCAAGACCAAAAACAATAACACCAAAATAAAAGGCGTGGGTATCGGCATAGCCGGGATAATCAATAAAAAAGACGGCTCCCTGCGCTGGCCGGAAAAGGTAGGCAGCGGATACGACTATGCTTCCATATATGTGCCTTTAAAAAATATCATTGAGAAGCAGTTCGGGCTTCCGGTAATCATTGAAAACGATGCTACTTCCGCCTGTTTCGGAGAGCAGTGGCTGGATTTAGAGCCGGGGATAAAACATCTGGTTTATATGTTTTCCGGAGTGGGCTGCGGGATCATGATCAACGGCGAGATATACACCGGCGCCGGCGGTTCGGCGGGCGAGGTTTCTATTTATAATCCTAAAGAAGAAACGCCTTTTAACTGTTCGGCGGGAAAGCCTTGTTTCTTAAAGCGCTGGGATATTGATTTTGGGATGGCCCAGGAAGCCAGAAGAAGAATCGCGGAGCAATCGGATGCCAAGGAAGAAGGAAAAAGGATTTTAGAGCTGGCCAATGGCGAGGTGAAGAATATACACTTAAAACATATATTTCAGGCCGCCAAGGAAAGCGACCCCCTGGCGCTTGAGCTGTTGGATCAGGCGGCAAAACAGCTGGGAATCAAGATAGCTTATTTAGTTAATTTTCTTAATCCTGAGGTAGTGATTATCGGCGGAGGGCTGGAAGAGGCCGGGGATGTGTTTTTAAATACCGTTCGCTCAACCGTAAGCGCCTGGGCCTTTGAAGAGATGGTTTCTAACGTGAGAATAGTATATTCCACCTTAGGTGAGAACGCGGTAAGCCTGGGGGCCGCGAGCCTTTTGATGCGCCAGGTGTTTTGTCAGGCCTAATAAAAATCAAATATCAAAATGAAAATGTAAAATTAAAAAAGATTTTGATATTTTAAAAGTTTGTGTTTTTGATATTTGATTTTTGATATTTTAAAGGAGGAGTGGATGGACAAGAAGATAAAGCTTATCGCCATCATTTTAGGGGCGTTGTGTTTAGCGGCTTTATTTACCGCTTTCAGTTATGTCAATAAATACAAAGCGGTTGTCCGGGATAATCAGCAATTAGAGAAAGATAAACAGGATCTGCGTCAGGAAAACAACGTCCTGGCCCAAAAGTCAGCCTCTTCCCAACAGGAGGCGTCCCGGCTTAAGGAGCGCTATGATGACCTAAAGTCGGAAAATGAGCATTTGACCTCTGAAAGGGATGATTTAAAGAAGAGATATGATGATATTTCCGAAGAAAAGAATAAACTGATAGATAAGCTTCAGGACGCCCTGGCAAAAGGCACTGCTGAGGAAGCATCCGGCGCCCAAATGCCGGAAGTTATCGGGGATCAATATTGGGCTAATGTTTTAAAGGAAAAGCAGAATTTAGAACTTCAATTGGCGGATTTAAGGGACAAATTGAGAAACAGCGAATTGATGATGTCTGAGCTTTCCGGGAATAAGAGCGATTTTGAGCTGGAACTTCAAAAGGTGAGCAAAGAGAAGGATGAAATTCAGCGCCAGCTTGAGTATAACGAAAAGATGGCTGACAGCCTATCTTTACAGTTGGTCAGGGAAAAAGATGATAAGCGTAAATTAGAAAAGCAGGCCAATCTCCTGAAAGAAGAGAATTATGCCTTAAGAAACCGCTTGAAAGAAGTTACCGGCACCAAGGTTTCTTTGGAGAAGAAGCTTAAAGCGGCTGAAGACAAGCGTTTGGAATTATATAATAGATTAAATCAGACGGATCTGCTTATGCAGGAAAAGCTCTCAGAGGTTATGGATGTCAAACAGGATTTAAAAGATATCAGGAAGGGCGCGACTCCTATTTCCGGTTCAGCGGTTGAGCTTTCTCCTATTGTGGTTCATGGCAGTCAGGAGGAGGTTGCTTTTAAGGAGCCTGAAGCCGCGGTCAAAGAGCCTGAATACCAACAGTTAAATCCGGCATCGCTGCCTCTTGAGCCGCCCATATCTTCTCAGGAGATAATGGTGGACGCCGGTCAAGGCGCTGAGGACAACCCCCTGGCGTTAACCGCTAAAATCCGCAGCGTAGACAGCGATAATAATTTTGTGATTTTTGATGCCGGAGCGAATCAGGGAATCCGCAAGGGCCAGGTTCTGAATGTCTTCCGGAATTCTAAAATGATCGCCGCTTTAGAGGTCATTGAGACCAAGGCCAATGTCAGCGCCGCGGATATCAAGGAAAAGATCTCAGAGCCCCGGTCAGGCGATACGGTAAGATAAGAAGCTTTCCTGACGCTAAATTGACCATGAAAGCTTCTGATTACAGTGATTAAACGCAGATTATAAAGATTAAACCTTTAAATAGTCTTTAAACTTCTCTCTTTAGAAACATCCCTCCTATCCTATAAATGAAACAGAAAAAGACCGGCATTCAGGAAGTCGCTGACCTGGCCGGGGTATCCATTACTACCGTTTCCCGGGTAATCAATAAAATATCCAGCGTAAGCGAAGCCAACCGTAAAAGGGTGGAAGAAGTTGTTCGCCGGCTTAAGTTTGTCCCCTCTCCTGCCGCCCAGGCCCTGGCCCGGGGAGTTACTCACAACACTATATCCTTAGTTATCCCCCGATACGAAGGCATATTTTATTCCTTTTACGCTTTGGAGCTTATCCGGGGAATCGGCACCCTTTGTGATGCCTTAAAACTTGACCTTTTATTGCATCTGACCGATGGAAGAGATGCCTTAAGCTGTAAGGCAGTCTCCGGAATAATCTTCGCCGATATCATCGGAAACCGCCAGCAGTTAGAATGGGCCTTAAGCGAGAGAATACCTACGGTAGTTATCAATAACTTTGTTGAAGACCTCAAGGTAAGCTGTATTGCCGTGGATAATCTTAAGGGCTCAAAAGACGCGGTGAACTACCTTATCAGCTTAGGCCATAAAAAAATAGCCCATATTGCCGGAGACACCATAACTCAGTCCGCTTCCTTGCGCCTGGAAGGATATCAAGAGGCTTTGAGTGAGAATAAAATCAAGGAAAACCCGGAATATATCATCAAGACCGACTATTCCCGGGGTGAGGCCCGCCAGGCGGCCGAGAAGCTTCTTTTGTTAAAAGACGCGCCTACCGCTATATTTATCGCCTCGGATTCAATGGCCTTAGAGGTAATCGCGGTAATTATGGAAAAAGGCAAAAAAGTGCCGGAGGATATCTCTGTTGTCGGTTTTGATGACAACCCCTCCAGTCTCTACGGCGCGGTTGCCATTACCACCGTGCGACAGCCTTTGATTAAGATGGCTGAAGAAGGGGTCAAGGAGTTAAACAGCTTAATTAACGGCAAAAAAGAACTGGCCATGGTTAAACTTCCCGCGGAACTGGTAATCAGGGATTCCTGTAAGGCAATCGAATAATACCGATAAAAAACAGTCGATAGGCTATCAGCTATCGGCTTCGACTATAGTTGAATGACTCCCCTTGTGTTGAATAGATTTCTGGCTATGGGTGTGGGCAGCCTTCCTCATACCGAATCCGGCCTCGCCTGCCGATTGATTTTTAAACATCTTAAACAGGATGTTCCTTTCTGGCCGCAGTTACCCAAAAGAAATTTTAAGGAAAATATGTACGTCCAGTTTTCTCAAGCGCTTCCCGGCGCGGTCATAGATGAGGCCGGGCAGAGAATATGGATTGACGCCTTAAAAGATGATTACTCTCAAAACGTAGAGGCGCTTTACGAGCATTATCTCGCCGATGACCTGGATTATTTCGCCATCGGTAAAGATTACGCCCGGGGGTTTTATGAATTTTTAAACTGCTTAAAGGCTGAGCCTTGTTCTTATATCAAAGGCCATATTATCGGCCCGATTAGTTTTGGGCTGACAGTATCTTCTCAGGATAAAAAGGCGAGTATTTATAATCTTGAATTCCGCGATTGTTTAGTTAAGGCTTTGGAAATGAAGGCCAGATGGCAGGTCAGGGAAATGAAATCCATAAGCCCTTCTTCGCGGGTGATCATCTGTATTGATGAGCCGTATCTGGTTTCAATCGGTTCAAGTTTTTTTAATATCCAGAACGAAGAGGTAAGCGCTATGCTTAACGATGTGGTTAAAGCGATTCATAGGGAAGGCGCCTTCGCGGCTGTTCACTGCTGCGGAAATACCGATTGGGGAATTGTGTTAAAGACCGATATAGATATCCTGAATTTCGATGCCTACAATTATTTAGAGACTATTTTTATTTACCGCGAGGAATTAGAGAATTTTCTCAAACGAAAGGGCCTCCTGGCCTTTGGGATTATTCCCAACAGCGCCCAGGGTCAGTTGCCCGAACCAAACGCTTTGCTGGATAAAATCGGCCGCCCGGACAATTTTTGTCTGGTGAGCCCTTCCTGCGGATTAAGCGGGGTTTCGGAGGAGAGGGCGGATGAGGTGCTTGCTCTTACCTCTAATTTCAGCAGATTTCTCGACGGAATTAAATAGGCCTACGCACTATTTGTTGTATCCCTGCCTTATTATATCCACAATATATAGTATTTTACTTGACTTTAGTTTTTTTGCTGATATATTGGTTAAGGTGAATTTAGGATTGAAGGTTTTTGAATTTCAAACATAAACCAGTTATTAGAATCCGGAGGCGGCCATGACCGTAAAACTTTCCGATAACGCGCTCAAGGTATTAGAAAGACGCTATCTCAAAAAAGACAAAGAGGGCCGGGTGATTGAAAGCCCGGATGAGCTTTTTCGCCGGGTGGCTCATACGGTGGCCTCCGTAGAAAAAGCCTACGGCCGGAATGAGGCGCAGATCCGGGACCTGGAGAATAAGTTTTACAGTATGATGACTAACCTGGAATTTATGCCTAATTCTCCTACTCTTATGAACGCCGGGAGGGAGCTTTCCCAGCTGTCAGCTTGTTTTGTCCTTCCTATTGAGGACTCAATGGAGTCAATCTTTGAGAGCCTTAAGGCCACGGCGATGATCCATAAAAGCGGAGGAGGGACCGGCTTTTCTTTTTCTAAATTAAGGGCTAAAAACAGCATGGTTCTTTCTACCGGAGGCATCGCCTCGGGCCCGGTTTCCTTTATGAAGGTCTATGACGCCGCCACCCAGGCGGTCAAGCAGGGAGGCACCCGCCGGGGGGCCAATATGGGGATATTAAGGATAGACCATCCGGATGTTTTGGAATTTATCCGCTGCAAGGAGTCGGATAAAGATATAACCAATTTCAATATCTCGATAGCGGTTACCGATGATTTTATGCGCAAGCTGGAAAAGGGTGAGGAGTATGAAGTAATTGATCCGCATACCAAGAAGCCGGTAAAACGTCTTAGCACCAAATATGTCTTTGATTTGATTGTCAAGCAGGCCCATAAGAACGGCGAGCCGGGGATAATTTTTATTGATAAAATAAATGCTAATAACCCCACCCCTAAATTAGGCGCCATTGAAAGCACTAACCCATGTGGAGAGCAGCCACTTTTGCCCTATGAGTCCTGTAATTTAGGCTCGATTAATTTAGAGCGGATGTTTATTAAGAAAGATACGGGTATTGAAATTGATTGGGAGAGATTAAAAAAGACCGCCCAGTTATCCGCGCATTTTCTGGATAACGTGATTGACGCCAATAAATTCCCCCTGCCGGAAATCGAGAAGATGACCCGTCAGAACCGTAAAATCGGGCTGGGAGTAATGGGTTGGGCCAGCTTGCTTTGCCGCCTGGGTATCTCCTATGATTCTGAAGAGGCCATTTCTTTAGCTGAAAAAGTTATGTCTTGTATCCGGGAGGAAGCCAGGAAGAAATCTGAGGAGCTTGCCCGTCTCAAGGGGCCTTTTCCCGCCTTCAAGGGAAGTATTTATGACCAACCTAATGCCCAAAAACTGCGTAATGCCACCCTCACTACTATTGCTCCCACCGGAACCATCAGTATTATTGCCGGGCCCTGTTCTTCCGGGATAGAGCCGCTTTTTGCCATATCTTATTATCGGATGGTAATGGATCAGGATAAGCTGGTTGAGGCTGACCCGGTATTTGAGGAGATTGCTAAAGAGAGGGGATTTTATTCCCGGGAACTGATGGTTAAAATCGCCGAGAAAGGCTGTATTCAGGACATAGAGGAAATACCCCAGGAGCTAAAAAAAGTTTTTGTGGTGGCCCATGATATCTCCCCGGAATGGCATATTAAGATGCAGGCGGCATTTCAGAAATATACGGATAACGCCGCCTCCAAGACCATTAATATGCCGCATGAGGCAACTCTGGAAGATGTCCGGCAGGCCTATCTTTTGGCCTATAATTTAGGCTGTAAAGGGGTAACCGTGTATCGCGACCGGAGCCGGGAAGAACAGGTGTTAAATATTGAGCGTCCAGAAAAGAATCCTAAGAAGGAGGCAGCTGTGCAGGAGGAGAAAAAAAACGAACCCCATGATAAGATTGCCCCTCGCCCCCGGCCGGAGGTGGTGGTGGGAACCACTACTAAAGTAGCTACCGGATGCGGCAATCTTTATGTAACCATAAATTCCGACGAAGAAGAGATGCCTTTTGAGGTTTTTACTCAGATGGGTAAGGCCGGCGGCTGTGCCGCCAGCCAGTTAGAGGCGATTGGCCGGTTGGTATCGCTTGCCTTTCGCTCCGGAATCGAGGTTAAGGCGATAATTGAGCAATTACGCAATATTCGCTGTCCTTCGCCTTCCTGGGAAAAAGGGGTGCGGATATTTTCTTGCGCCGACGCTATTGCCCGGGTGGTTGAGAAAAGACTTTTGAATATCGGCACCGCGCATAAGCATCGGGAGATTTCCTCCAAGGCCACTAAGGCTGAGGAGCATCTGATTGAACAAAATATTACCTCGGATATAATCGGGGTCTGCCCTGACTGCGGTGGAGCCCTTCGTCATGAAGAAAGCTGTGTGAAGTGCCAGTCCTGCGGGTATTCGAAGTGTTAAATGAGTAGGGGCGGGGTTTCCCCGCCCTAATGATGGCAAAGGGCGCGGAGACCGCGCCCC
>Ga0209212_1005087_pt1 | contig 15900 bp, 17 predicted proteins | sample RifGroC2_FD_183996 | JGI IMG/M metagenome (GOLD analysis project Ga0209212, IMG submission 183996) | Groundwater microbial communities from Rifle, Colorado, USA - Groundwater C2 (SPAdes) (version 2) | ecosystem: Environmental > Aquatic > Deep subsurface > Groundwater | place: Rifle, Colorado...
TTCGGTGCGGGCCATGGCCCGGCATTGGCCGGGAACGCGTTTTCATCTGGGCGAGGTGACCGGGATTGATCTTGATACCCGGGAGGTTCGGACCGACAACGGCATCATCCCTTACGACTACCTGGTTGTCGGCGCCGGCAGCTGCACCAATTTCTTCGGTCTGGATTCGGTCGAGCAAAACTCCTTCGACCTCAAGGAACTGGCGGACGGAGAGAGTTTGCGCAACCACATCCTGACCGCCTTTGAACGGGCGGTCAACGAGCCCGACCTGTCCCGCAGGCGGGCGCTGATGACGTTTGTCATCGTCGGTGGCGGGCCGACCGGAGTCGAGTTTGCCGGGGCGCTGGTCGAGCTGATCCAATTTGTCCTGGCCAAGGATTACCCCGAATTAAGCGTCCATGCGGCCAGGGTGGTGCTGGTGGAAGCCACGGACAGGCTGTTGGCTGCCATGCCGGAGAAATTGCGCACATATACGCTCAGAAAACTGCGCAGCATGTCGGTGGAAGTACTTCTTAACGCCAGAGTGGTGGACGCCGGCCCGGAACGGGTGGTGCTGCACGACGGTGCCGTTATCCCTGCGCACACTTTATTCTGGTCGGCCGGGGTCAAGGCCTCGCCGCTCTCCTCTGGACTCGGCGTGACACCCAAGGCAGGCGGCAGGGTTCCCGTGCAACCCGACCTGACCCTGCCCGGCCACCCCGAGGTGTTCGTGATCGGAGATATGGCCTATCTGGAGCAGGATGGCGTTGCACTTCCCATGACCGCTCCTGTGGCCATGCAGATGGGCAGCTATGCCGGAAAGGCGATCCTGGCCAGGGAAGCGGGCACAAACCTTTCTCCGTTTATGTATCGCGACAAAGGCAGCATGGCAACCATAGGCCGCAATGCAGCCGTGGCAACCGCCTTCGGCCTTAACTTCCGTGGATACCTGGCCTGGCTGGTCTGGCTGCTGCTGCACCTGTACTACCTGATCGGGTTTCGCAACCGCATCGTGGTCATGCTCAACTGGGTCTGGTACTACTGGTTCCATGAGCGACAAGTGCGGCTCATCACCAGGCGAGAGGCAGGGCAACGACACTGATCGAATTCCAGAGTCTGACAGGTAGCCGCCGGGTATTATCAGAAATGTCAGCCGGGGCTCGGTGGCCGATTTCTTGATGAGGTTTCGCTGGCCGGAGGCCGCATAACAAAAAATCCGGGAGCCTGGCCGGTCATATCCGGTCCAATACGATGCTGTCTGCTGAACCATTTCCAGTTTGGCCTGATTTTCCATGTAGAAAACAAAAATGATACACGTGCTTGCCGTCATGCACCTGCGACGTGAACCTAACTATTGGCGTAATCGAGTCGGATAAAAGTTTTTGGGGTAGGATTGATTACATACGTTGCGCGCAAACGCCCCCGATGGAGATTCCATCGGGGGCGCTTTATACCTTGCTTGGAATCTCTAATGCCTTGCTTGCCAAGTACGCCCCAGAAGCATCATGGCGATTTCGGCAGGATTGAGCTAATCAGGGTAGTAGGCGGCAATATCAAGCGGCTTGACCTAAATGATGATGACACCCGGAATAAGGTGCTGATGATGGATACCAACGCAGGATTGGACTTGGTTTTTGATATCGTGAATTGATAATTTCTATTTCACCCGATACGCCTTATCATGCTGAACATGCAAACTTACCAGCACTATCGTTGGCCCGGTGAGCAGGCAACTGACCGCACGGGCGCTGCCGGTTACACGCAGTGAATAGAGCTGATAACCCGTTGCCGGTTCGATCATGCCATGCAGCTTTTCAAAATTCAACCCAGGGTGACTCCATAATTGCGGCAGTTCCAGAGATTGAAGCTGTTTAAGCATCTTGGCCGCAGCCTTACGCACCGGCAACTCTGCCGACATGACAGCCTCCTCAAAGGCCGGTCTGATTTCAACCCTCATTCGTCCACCTTTTAGCAACATCCGCAGCCTGTTTTGGGGTGGTAACCTCAATAGAGGGACGCGGGTCGGTGAGAGAATCGCTGATAGCCTGTTTAGCCTCGGTGGTCCAAGCCCACAGTTGGTGCTTGGGTACCGCTTCTACGGGAATCAGCATGATTCTGCCATCCTCCAGTATTTCAAGATCAATGGCATCGCCGGGCTTTATGCCGACAGATGGTGGCAGCGTGATTCGGCGTCTGGCATCTGTTTGCAGTAACATGGTAAGTACCTCCTTCAATTAAGTTAGCACGTATGGCCTTTTGAGGCAATGCCCATTTACCCATTTGCTGACATCTTGATAAGATGGGTTAAGCACCTGACAACAACCAATGTGGCGGTCTGTCTTCTCCCCATAAAGTTTGATTCACAAATTTCTTGAAGCCCTGCACGCTTTGCCGTAAACTTCACCCCATGTCAACCTATGAAATCATCGCCGCAAAAGTTCGCGCCAATCAGCGCATATCCACCGACGAAGCCCTGTTCCTGTTTGAATCCAACGACCTGCTCGCGATCGGCGAACTGGCTGCCTTGGCTAATGAGCGCAAGAACGGCAAAAGCGTCTTCTTCAATGTCAACCGCCACATCAACCCCACCAACATCTGCGTCAACCGCTGCGCCTTCTGCGCCTTCTCCCGCACCGCCGGCGAAGAGGGGGCCTATACCCTGGCTCTGGATGAAATCTGCCGCCGAGCCAAAGAGGCCCAGGCCGAAGGCGCCACCGAGGTGCATATGGTGGGGGGGCTGCATCCCGATCTGGCCTTCGAGTTTTACACCGACATGCTCACAGCGATGCATCAAGCCGCCCCCAGGCTGCACATCAAGGCTTTCACGGCCGTGGAGATCGAATATTTTTCCCGCATAGCCGGACTTTCAATAGAACAGGTGCTGGAGCGTCTCAAAGCTGCCGGGCTGGGCTCCATGCCGGGTGGCGGCGCGGAGATCCTGGTGGAAGAGGTCCGCCAGAAGATCTGCCCGGAAAAGATCTCAGGAGCGCGCTGGCTGGAGATTATCCGCCTGGCCCATCTGGCCGGATTAAAAACCAACGCCACCATGCTCTACGGGCATCTGGAAAGCGCTAGCGACCGGGTGGCGCACTTGGAGCTGCTGCGGACCCTGCAGGACGAAACCGGTGGGTTCCAGGCCTTCATCCCTCTGGCTTTCCAGCCGGAAAATTCCGATCTGAAGCTGGACATCAAGGCGACCTCCGGTCTGGATGACCTGAAGACCCTGGCCATTGCCCGCATCTTCCTGGATAATTTCGACCACATCAAGGCCTACTGGATCATGCTGGGAGAGAAGATCGCCCAGGTGGCGCTGTCCTTTGGGGTCAACGACCTGGACGGCACCGTGGTGGAAGAAAAGATCGGCCACGACGCCGGCGCCCAGAGCCCGCAGTCCCTGACCAAGGAAGATATCATCCGCCTGATTCACAAGGCCGGCAAGATCCCGGTCGAGCGGGATACGCTCTATCGGCCGCTCCGCAGCTATTGATGTTCAGCCTGACGCCGTCTCTGGACCGGGAGGCCGCCTTGCAGCGGCTAGACCTGCTGGTCACCCCTCGTATTCCCCCCATCCAAAACGCCCTTAAACGCCTGAATGACCGGTTCCTTGTCTATGCGGCCACCAGCCCAGCCCCGCTGCCTGTGCCCGGACTGGCCGTCACCCCGGAGATCCGCCGCCAGTGCGAACTCTACCTGCCGCTAAGCGAGGTTGCCCGCTGCTTCAAGCGCCTCTACTGCTCGACGCTGAGCTATGCGCCGATCCTCTCCAGCACCCCCTTCCATAACGCTCTAAGCTGGGCGGACGCCTATCTCGCTCTACCGCCTCGTTTCCAATCCAGCGCCAACCCGGCGCGGCTTCTGGAGGCGCTGCTGGCGGACCGCGACCTGTTAGTGGAGTTCATGTTCGCCTCTTTTCTGCCGCGCCGCTTTTACGGCGGTTTCAACCGCTATCCTCTTCAGAGGAAATATCTTGAGGGATGGCTGGCGGGGCGGGATAAGAAGCAACTGCGCTGCCTGGACGCAGCCTGCGGCACGGGGGAGGAGACCTACGGCTTGGCCGCCCTGTTGCTGGCGAGCGGATATGGGACGGATGCGTTCCGGATCGAGGGGTGGACCTTGGACCCCCTGGAGGTCTGGGCCGCCGCCCATGCCCGTTTCCCGCACGATCCCCATCGGGAGAGCGCTTGTCAAAGCGAGATTGCGGCTATTTTTGAACAGGGGGCCGGGCACTGCCAGGTATTTAGTTGCGCGGACCTGATATCAAGCTGTCCGGCGGCGGAAGGGGAGTTTGATCTGATACTATGCAACGGCCTCTTGGGCGGGCCGATCATCAATCAACGGATTGAGCTGGAGCTGGCGGTGAGGAATCTGGCGGCGATCCTGAGGCGCGGCGGGCTCCTCTTGGCGGCCGACAGTTTTCACGGGGGATGGAAAAAGAACATCCCCAGGGAAACCCTCGGGGATGTCTTTAAGGCGTGCGGACTGTTTGTCCGGGAGGCAGGCGAGGGGATCGGCGGACTGAAACTGCCGAGCTGAATTAACACAAAATCGACACTTCTACCACAGAGGCACGGAGACACAGAGGAAATCATTGATAAAATCAGTTTTTTAAAGCACCAAAAAGGTAAACTCAACAACATCAAAACGAGGCTGTAGCCAAACGACTTTATTGTTTTTCTCCGTGTCTCTGTGTCTCCGTGATGGACTATTTTTTCTAGGATTAATCGACAAGAACCGGGCGCAGCCCCGGAAATTGTTGCAATGCCTGGACTCCGCAATTGACGCAGGAGATACGATCTATGTAAAGACCATTGCCGCCGCTGCATAACGCTGGCGGAGCTTTAAAAGAAGTGCCGGTCTGCTGGCACCCGCTGGCGCCGCTTACACATATCCTGCTGATTCTGATCAAGGCGTATTTGGTCACGGCATGCTGTTCAAATACCTTTCCCTGTCTAGCGGAAGGACAATCCGTCACAGGGGCGATAACCCACCACCCCACTAAATTTCCGGACTTGTCGTATTCTTTGTTTGGGCTGTCAATGTTCGGGTTATACATCATGGATTCAATATCCCGAAGCGCATTATTATCCGGGTCCAGGATGGTAAAGATCTGTTTTCCGCATGCCTCTTGAGGAGGCAGATCCAAACAGATCAGATTGGAAAAATTGATCGCGGCGGTTGGCTGATGCAAGAGCGTCGTGTATGCGTAGTGGTTTTTTGCGGGCGGATCTTTCCTGGGATCCCAGGGATCGCTAACCATTTTCCTTTCCGGGATTGAACAAATATCGGGATATCGGCAGCTGCTTTCGCAGGCGTCAACGCAAATGGCGATATTTGCGTTTGCTCTTGGTGGAATTGCACTGGTGGCTTCCGGAGTGTAATTGAATTTTTGAGTTCCGGACATTTTCGCCAAAAAATTCCCCATAGCCCCCAGGCCGACGGCTTCATTTTCCGCCGTACGCCTGGTTCTCACCTGCATGGCGTTGACCGGGGTCCCGCCGGGGGTATATTTATGCGTGCTGATGTTCCAGAATCCAACCGTCATATTGTTTTCATCCGTCAATCTGTTGCCGTTCTTGTGCGCAATCTCTATTAATGCAACCGATGTATGCAGACCCGAGACAGCATCGATTGCAGCGGTCCTTGCAGAAGCCTGCACCTGATCGCTTAATACCCCTTGTAAGCCGCTTGCATCGGTTTTTACCTGATTGAGAATCCGCTCCTTCAGCGCTTTTGCTCCGGCAAGGGATGAGGTCTCCGCAGCAGTCTGCAAGTCCTCATCGCTGACATACAGGTAACCGATATCGATCGCCAGGGCCGCAATTACAAGGAAGACCGCCAGCATGATACCGATATAGGTGGTATCCATTCCAGATTCTTCTTCCTGTTCTTCCATTACGGCTTCCCCTCGATAAAATTTTGTCGATTATACTTATTTTTATGAACTTTGAAATAAAATTGGGCCATGCAGAATCGCACGGCCCAATTTTGTCAACTACCACTGCTTATAATGGCGTATCGCAATCAGCGGTTTTCTTCCATCACGGGAATCGGCTCTCCGACAGAGATCGGAACTGCAACCTCAACGGTCTTCCTTTCACGCAGGAAGATAGTGAGCACCGTGCCGCTAGCACAAAGGATGCCGGCCAGGATGAAGGACTTGTTCAGGCCGCCGGGCAGGGCATTGAGCATTTCAGAGACCCGGCCGAGCACCAGTCCGCCGACTCCCCATGCCGTAAAAAGCATCCCATAGTTGAGGCCGTAATTCTTGGTTCCCCAGTAATCCTTGGCAAAGGAGGGGAACAGGCAGAGGTTGGAGCCGTAGCAGAAACCGATGAAGGAGGCAAGGACTACCAGCAGGGAAGCGCTGCCCGAACCGACGATAGGAATCGCGGCGAACATCATGAGAGCCTGCATGCCGAGCATGATCGACAGGGTTGCTTTACGGCCGATCTTGTCGGAAAGGACACCGGCAACTACTCTGCCACCGGCGTTACCGATTGCCATGATGGCGACTGCGACAAAGGCCATGGGCCCCATGCTCTTCTTGGCGAGACCGGCTACGCTGCCGATGACCATCAGGCCTGCACCGGAACCGATGAAGAAGTTAACCCAGAGAAGGTAAAATTTGGGAGAACGGATCATTTCGCCAACATTGGCATTGTAGACAGGTTTTGCTGCGGGCTTGCCGTCATCCTTTTTCGCCGGTTCTTCCGGAACAAACCCCTGGGGAGGGTTTACCAGCAGGAATGAAAGTCCGCATACCACGACTGCAAAGCCGATCGCCAGGAACATAGTCGTTTTCTGCATGCCGTAGTTGTTCAGGAGGTAGCTGGCAAGTGGAGCAATGTAGACCGGTGCAAGGCCGAATCCGGCCACAACGGTTCCTGCAATAACACCGGTCTTTGTTGAAGAGAACCATTTGAGTGCAGGCGGAGTTGCCGCCCCGTAGCCGAAGCCGAAGCCGGAGCCCGCCAGAACGCCGAAGCCAATTACCCAGGCGGCGTAGCTGTTGGACATCGACATCACGGTGAAGCCGCTACCCACGAGAATTCCGCCAATGAGGGCGGTACGGGCGGGGCCGATCTTGTCCTGGCACTTACCGGCGGCGACCATTGCAAATGCGAACACCAGACAACAGATGGCATAGGGATCATTGATCGAGGTGAGACTCCAGTTGAATGCGTCAGGCCCTCCCTTTTCGATGGACGCCTTAATCGCCCCCTTGAAGATACTCCATGCATACAGCACCCCGAGCGCCAGGTTGATGCCGAGTCCGGCCATCGTAACCTGCATACCTCTGTTCTTAATTGCTTCTGACATGTTGTCTCACCCCCGTGTTTGAGTATTAGGATTCTTGTCTAAAGTGACAGCAACATGCATACCAATGTTTTAAAATTTTGTGTGACAAAATAAAACCAGTAATATCGAAGAGTTGAACACTGGATAGACCAAGGGGTAGGGTTAAAGCACTAGGGGGCCTATTTGTATAAATGCAAAAAAATTTGTTCGGCCGCCAGGGGGTCTTAGTCGGAAATGTTCCATAAATCAGCATGTTGAACTGGAAATAATGGCATGAAATGACGTTTTGCATTTATGCAAAAGATGAGGTTTTTTTTGCATAAATGAGAATGACACAACCTTTAACCACCGCAAATGTCCTGTGATATTCCTTGGAGCACCTCAAATATATCGATAAACCCTTTTTCATGAACATATTTCGGCGCTGTTGTTATCCCTGAGCTAGCGACCATCCATCCGTATTTATGCTGGCTCAAATGATCGGCCATGTCGCCTTGGGCGGTTACAATGACGTTTTTTAGATGAAAATTAAATTCTCGGCGCTGATTGGTACAACGATTGCTGTATTCGCATATGTTGCGCTTTGCCATCAGGGGCTGGCAACGGTCATCACCCCGGCCGCCCTGGCGACTATGACAGCTTATTATTTGCGAGGTGCTAATGGAGTCCATCTGTCCTTTTTACGGAAAAAACGAGGACTACTGTGATGTCGGCTGCGGGTATATATCTACCTACGATGTAAACCAGATCGCCCGATATTGCAGCCGATGCTACAAGCAGTGTCTCAAATATCAGGAACTGGCTGACCGTTTCCTCGGCAAAATGCCAGACCTGATTAAATGCTGAGATCCAGCCGGGAGGAATAAACAAAAACTCCTGCCCTTTGTTGAAGGCAGGAGTCATAATCTTGCGACCGGCTGAACCCGGCGCCGTGATTCAAGGTTGAAACAACCTGCACAGCACCTCTGTTAAACAAATTCACTCATTCGACGTCCAGCACCTTAAAACCTTATCAGCAGCCCGCCCCAGGTGAGTCCACCTCCAAACCCCATAGTCAGCACAAGATGGCCAGGCTTGATGGTGCCGTTGCGCAGATTCTCATCCAACACAAGCGCAACCGAGGCAGCCGAGGTATTTCCGCAGCGGTCGAGGTTGAGCAGGAAGCGCTCTTTGGGAAAACTGCTCTTTTTGGAGATAAAATCGATCATGCGGATGTTGGCCTGGTGCGGAATGATGTAATCCAGATCAGCCGGGGTGATGCCGGCTTTTGCGCAGAGTTTGTTGATGATGTCGGGAATGACCTCGGTAGCAAACACGTAGACCTGCTTGCCGGCCATCTGGAAAAAGATCTCGCGGGCATCTATCGTCTCGGGTGTAACCGGCTTGCGGGAGCCTGACGACGGCACCTGGATCAGCTGCCACCCCTTGCCGTCGCTACGCATGTAGGTGTGCTGGATGCCGGTTTTTTCGTCTCCGCCGCTGCTCAGGATAGCTGCCCCGGCCCCGTCACCAAACAATGGGCAGCTGTTCTTGTCGTTGAAATCGAGGATCTTGGAGTAGGTGTCGGCACCGATGGCCATGACGGTCTTGTACTTTCCACACTTGATAAAGTTGTCAGCGACCTCCAGGGCGTAGACGAAGCTCGAACAAACAGCATTGATATCAAAGGCGAAGGCGTTTTTGGCAGCGATGTTTTCCTGCACGATGCAAGCGGTGGAGGGCAGGCTCATGTCGGGAGTGGAGGTGCCCACAACGATGCAGTCGATATCGTCAGCGGAAATTCCGGCGGCTTGCAGGGCACTTTGAGCCGCGATGGTGGCCAGGTCGGAGGTGGCCTGGTCGGCATGGGCAAAACGCCGCTCACGGATACCGGTGCGGGAATAGATCCATTCGTCGGCATTCTCCACCAAATAATCAAAGTAGCTGTTGGGTATCACTCGCTCCGGCATGCATGAACCGCTGCCGATGATTTTTGAAACGATCATTATCTCTCCAATTCCGTTCGTACAGGACGACCTGATTTTATTCAGAATAAAGCTTTTTAGTTATCTCACAAAATAACACTGTTTGTCAAATGGATACCGAAAATATGTAGCACTTTTGACACAGTCAAAAAGTAATTCACTGCTTCTCGCTGTATTTGATTATATCCACCACGGAAAACGCCCACACCAGAAAAAAGGCGGCAAGGACCGCTTTACCAAATCCGGAGACCCCGGCAAGCGCCTTCGTCACATCGGCTGGCGAGATGATTACCGCCCCGGCGGCAATCTGTGAGGCGATTACCGGGGAAAGCCCCTTCAGCAGCACGAACAGTGCCAGCAGCAGGATCAGGTTAACGATTACGAGAATTATGCCGCCGACTGCCTTGCGACCAAGATAGAGTTGTCCCAGTCCCGGCAGCACCAGGGCCGAAAGCAGCAGCGCGGTCATTTTTTTGTTCATGCGGCACCTCCCTGGGCGGCCGAAGCAAGCATGGACACCATCTCGCCATGGATCAAGCCGTTGCTGGCAACGATGCGATGGTTGGAAATGTCATAAGCCGAACCATCAAAGGTAGTGACTGTTCCGCCTGCTTCACGGATCATGAGAACCCCGGCGGCCACATCCCACGGCTTGAGTTTCAGCTCCCAAAAACCATCCAGACGACCAGCAGCCACATAGGCCAGGTCGAGGGCGGCCGCACCAGCCCGGCGAATGCCCCTGGCGGCCTTCTGAAAGGCGATGAAACTGGTAAAATTGTTGGCGGGATCAGTGGCACAATCGTACGGAAATCCGGTGCCCAACAAGGTATCCCGCAAGGGCGACCGGGTTGAGACATGCAACCGGCTACCATTCAGATAAGCTCCACCATCCTTGGTCGCGGTGAACAATTCATCGTGCATCGGATTATAGATCACCCCCGTCAGCAACTCACCGGCGGATTCCAGGGCGATGGATACGCAGAACCAGGGAAAGCCGTGGGCATAATTGGTGGTGCCGTCCACCGGATCAATGATCCAGCGAAATGATGATCCGGTCCGGGGATACTCTCCCTCCTCAGCCAGAATCAGATGGTCGGGAAAATGCGACCGCAGATGTTCCACTATCAGCCGCTCCGAATCCCGGTCCACCTCGGTCACCAGATCCTTGTCACCCTTCATGGCCACGTCAACCTGCGACGCGAAACGATATCGCTGGTACCTGCCAGCCGTTAGGGCGGCTTCGACGGCGACATCCAGATAATTTTGATAATTCTCCATGCGAACACCTCAACAAAGAAGGCGGCCAAATGCCGCCCATAATGTTTTGTTTATAGCAGAGCACTCCTGGTAAGGCAAGCGCGCCCATCATTCTGCTTTGACATTACAGGCGCTTTAAGGCATATTCTAACATCTTTTTACTATATCTTGTGGAGCAATTACGTGGTTCTTATGGCAAATGTACTCCTGGCACTGGCCAAGATCGTTGAACTGGCCGATGGTCTATTGACTATCTACAAGTACCTGCTGTTGGCCAGCGTGATCATTTCGTGGGTGAATGCCGACCCTTATAATCCAATTGTCAGCTTCATCTATCGCGTCACTGAGCCGCTGTTGCGCCGGATCAGGCGCCACATGCCAGATACCGGCATGCTGGATCTCTCCCCCCTGGTGGCCTTTGCCATCATCTACGTGCTTCAGATCGTCGTATTCAATACGGCCTACCAGTACCTGATGACTGCCAGCATGGCACTTAAACTACGAGGTTGACCCGAATGAAAATCACTCCGCTTGACATCCAGCAACAGCAGTTCAAAGGCAAGATGCTGGGGGGGCTCGACCCGAATGACGTGGATGCCTTTCTGCAGACCGTTGCCTCGGAGATGGAAAACCTGGTTCGCGAGAACAATGAACTCAAGGAGCAACAATCCCGCCAGAGCCGGGATATGCTCGACATGGCCGAGAAGGAGAAAGACCTCCGTGAAACCATGCTGGCTGCCCAGCGCATCATTGAAGATATGAAAGCAAACGCCCAGAAGGAAGCCTCACTGATCGTCTCCGAAGCCGAACTCAAGGCTGAACGGATCGTAGCCGATTCCGAACGGCAACTGGGTGAACTCAAGGCACGCATCGAAGAAGTCCGGCGTCAGAAAATCCAGTTCGAGATGAGCCTGAAGGCCCTTTTGGACAGCTTTGCCCGCCAACTGTCAGGCGATGAGCAGACCTGAACCTTCTCTGTGCACGGTCACAAAGGATGGCATCCTCCTCAACCTGCACATTCAGCCGCGAGCATCCAAGAATGAAGTCTGCGGCCCGCAGGACAACGCCCTGAAGATCAGGCTGACCTCGCCGCCGGTGGATGGCGCCGCCAACAAGCTTTGCCGCGAGTTTCTGGCCGATCTGTTCGATGTTCCCAAATCAGCGGTAGAAATTGTCTCCGGCGAAACCTCCCGCCACAAGCGGGTGCTGATACGCAGCAATGACACCGAACGGCTCTACGGCATTTTCAGTAAATTTTGCACTCAAAACCAAACCTGAAAGAACAATCCACCACGGAGGCACAGAGACACGGAGAAAGATGGAAATATACTCATTTGGCTAGAGCCGTGCCATCTGAATTTCATCGTTAACCTTTGTGTTCGCAATATTTCTGTTTTTCTCAGTTTTTACTCTGTGCCTCCGTGTCTCCGTGGTGGAAGTGGACATTTAAGTTAATCACGAACAGTTGAACTACACCACGAAAGGAAACAACAATGGCACAGGCAAAAAACGGCGATAAGGTCCGCGTGCATTACACCGGCAGGTTGGATGATGGCAGCATATTCGATTCATCAGAGGGTTTTGTCGATGAGTGCGAAAGCGATGGCTGCGGCTGCCACAGCCGTCCCACCGAACCGATGGAGTTTGTCATCGGCGACGGCAATCTGATCCCCAAATTCGAGCAGGCAGTCATTGGACTCGAACCGGGCCAGAGGATCGAGGTAAAGATCGCATCTGAGGACGCATATGGGCCGCGGGCTGACGAAATGGTAGCGGTGATAGAGCGCAGTGAGCTTCCCGAGGGTGTTGTACCTGAAGAAGGGCAGCAGATGGAGGTTGTTCTCCAGGACGGCACCCCGTTGCCGGTCCTGATAACTGAAGTGACCGATACCACCGTTACCCTGGATGCTAATCACCCGCTGGCGGGCAGGGACCTGTCCTTTGATATCAAATTGATGGAGATACTGTAACTTCATAATTTATCCACGAAGGACACGAAGCAACTCGAAGAAAAACAAACAAAAAGGGCCGTGGAAATCATCCATGGCCCTTAATTTTTATCCCGTTATTTTAAAGGTTTATTCTTAGTGCCCCTTTGTGTACTTCGTGGATAACCGCCTTTCCGTTTACTATTTTCCCGCAGCCACCGTGGAACCGGCCGGTTCCACCCCATAATCCTTGGCATCTGCCGGTGGCTTGGAGATCACGATCACAAAGGGAATGGCCTTGCCGACATCCACCTCCATGTTGGCCAGGGAATCGCCGAACTGATTAGCCATGGCCGCCTCGATCTTGTCCGCCGGCAGGGTGGCCAGTTGCTCTTTTGTCAGCGGATTGCCGCAGTAGGCATTTTTGGTTGCCAACACCTGTCCGTTGGCACCATAGACCATCCCTTTGATCTGGATGGCAGCCCGTGGTTTAGTATACTCGTTGACCGCCTCGCCGGTAATAACCAACAGCTCGCCAATCAACGGATTTTTTATAAAGGAGGCCTCAACGGATCGCACTGTGATCCTGCCGCTCTCCGCAACACCCTTCCCCTTGCCCTCCGTGAATATGGAGTACCCAAAGAAGCCGAGCACCGCCACTACAATTATCGAAACCAAAGCGATCAGCCCGCCGAAAAGCGGGCTCTGCTTACGGCGTGAACCAATGGAAAGCGGCGGTAATTCATCCAGAAACGCCGTCTGGGGCGCGCCTGTCACCGATCCTGCACTGAGGGTATCCTCGTCGGCCTGAACCGGTTTCATCTGAGCTTCGGCCAGTGGAGCAAAGAGCAGCTCTTGAGACGGCTTGAGTTCGTCAGGATGCACCTGCTGAACAGCAACCGATGACAGTTCGTCTCCAAAATCGATCTCTCCCAGACTGAACGGTTCATCGCCCCGCTCTTCCTGCTCTGCTTTTTTCATATCTCCAGTGACGGCGTCAACCCCCATGGAATCGGCAAATTCGTCCATCTGAAAATCGAAGGTGATCGTTTCGGTCGGTTCCTCGGTCGCAGGCACATCAACCGCATCGCCAAACAGGGCCTCGCCACCGAAATTAAAGCTGCTAAAATCCTCCTCAGCAGCAGCTGGTGGTGTCGGCGACTGCACCCCGCTCATGTCGCCCAAGTCAGGCAGCGGTGTGTCTGCTACCACTGCCTGGTCGGCATCCGCAGGCACATCACCGAAATCAAAGCCCCCAAAGTCCACTTCGCCGGGGCGGGTTTCTTCCTGGTCAAGCGCAAAGCCGCGATCCCCTTCCAGGGATGAGGTGTTGAATTCATCTTCGGCAGAAGCCGCAAGCTGCTCATCCTTGGCAAATGAAAAGTTGTCTTCTGCTTTTTCCTGTTGATCAATATTTGGCAAATCAAAGGAGAAAGTATCCGCGCTCACGCCACTGTCAGAAAAATCAATTGAAGGCTCAGGCGAAAACTCTTGCACAGAACTTTCTTGCTGCGGTGCCGGCTGATCAGAGCTTTCCACTTCATTGCCGGAGGAAACCGACTCGTCAAGCAGGGCGCTAAAATCCGGCTGAGGCTCGATTGCCTCCGACTGTTCCTGTTTGACGGTAAACACATGTTTGCACTTGGCGCAGCGGACCTTGACCCCTTTGTCGGTGACTTTGGAATCATCAAGCCTGAACTTGGTTTGACACTGTTCACACTGGATAATCATCTGTGACTCCCCGGAGAGGATTGAATTCGATGCGTCAGACGACGGAACTGACTGAAACAACGGAAATCTTTATATCAGAAAAGGTTGAAAGGTGTCAATCTTATTACATCGCCGTCAACGCCGTAACGACGCCGTTTTGCAGGGATTTGTACCAACTTGTGAGGTGCTGGTGTTGAAGGAAGAGTGTTCTTCATTAAACTCCCTGGTAGAAGGCAACACAGCAGATTTGATCCTGTACTGTTTTAATGCCCGGTTTGCTGACATATCCCGACAATGGGACAGGAAAGACAGATGGAGGCATCTGCGCCATTGCAGCCCTCGGATATACCCAGATGGGCAAGGGAAAAATCATATTTCACCGGATCAGCAGGATCAAACTGGCGCAACGCAACCGTGATCTCCCGCGCCATGCGCCAGTCGGCACTCTTGCGGCGGGTGAAGCCCAGGTAACCACTGATACGCTGGATATGGGTATCTACGGGGATTATCAATTTGGATGCGGAGATTCCCGGCCAAAGACCCAGGTCGATATTGTCGGCCGGTCGGACCACCCAGCGCAAAAACATGCATAACCGCTTGCAGGCACTACCCGAGGCCGGGGCGGGGAACAAAAAGGGGAAATATGAATTGGGGGGAATTTCCTTTGTGCCGAATACCGGGCAATAATCTTGCTTCAACACGGCCGCTGAATAACTGTTCAGCGCTCCGGTCACATCCTCGGCCTCGCCCTCCAGGCCACGCAAAAAAAACGCCTCTATGCTAGCGCTCTGTTCAAGCATCAGCCGAATGGCCCACAACAGGGCGCACAGGTCGCGGCCGTCATTGAAACGGTGCTTGAAACCGGAAAATGTCCGCAGACCCTGTTTCGGCTCGAACTGTTCCACATAGCGGCGCGGTGATGGGCCTAACTCGGCAAAGATCGATCCCAACGTGCGCAGTATGATGCCAACAGCGCCATAGGCAAAAGCAGCCGCGATCACCGCGACTACCTCCTGATCAGCAGGGTCAGGGTAGCGGTGACAAAAGGAGAGTGGATCGTTGGCCAGATGCTGAGGAGAGCGCGACGCGTAGAGAGCATCAAGGGCTGCTTTTATGTCAGACATCCGCTTCACGCAGAAACTGGGCGGCATCCTCCGGTGAGGTGGGGTTGATGTAAAAACCGGTGCCCCACTCGAAACCGGCTACCTGGGTCAGGCGGGGGACCAGCTCGATGTGCCAATGAAAGTCCAGTTCCAGTGAATTCCAGTGGGTCGGCTTTCCGGGACGGCGATGCATGGGTGGAGCGGTGTGCAGGATAAAATTGTAGGGGGCATCGCGCAGCACGGTCTTGACCCTCAGCAGCATATCTTTCATGGCCACTGCCAGTTCAGCCAACTGGGCATCGTTCATCAGGGCAAAATCGTGGCTGTGACGCTTGGGGAAGAGTCGCAGTTCAAAAGGGGAACTGGAGGCATAAGGGGCCAAGGTGACGAAATTGGAGAATTCCTTCACCACGCGAACGCCTTCGCGCAGCTCAAAATCGATCAGGTCGCAGAAGATGCAGCGTTCCTTGGCGTTGAAGTAATTACGCGCCACCTTGAGATAGGTGGTGGCCACCGGCGGCAACAACGGCACGGCAATCATCTGGCTGTGCGAATGATGCAGCGTCGCCCCGGCCCGGGTGCCGTGGTTTTTGAAGAGCACCATGTAGCGAAAGCGCAAATCCTTGCGCAGATCCAGATAGCGGTTGCGGTAAGCGCTCA
>Ga0209212_1005089_pt1 | contig 15894 bp, 13 predicted proteins | sample RifGroC2_FD_183996 | JGI IMG/M metagenome (GOLD analysis project Ga0209212, IMG submission 183996) | Groundwater microbial communities from Rifle, Colorado, USA - Groundwater C2 (SPAdes) (version 2) | ecosystem: Environmental > Aquatic > Deep subsurface > Groundwater | place: Rifle, Colorado...
TGGCCATGGCGGACGCCATCGTGTTGGCCACCGCTTCCCGGGAAGGTGCGGAACTGGTGACCTCCGACGCCGACCTGAAAGGATTGCCGTCGGTCCGGTTCATTCCGAAGAAGTGAACCGGATTGCGGCGGAAATTCATTTTTCGCCGGGCGCGAAGTTGCGGTAGGGTTATAATTTATGTTTGGTAAATCAACATTTTAGAGGACTGGATTTCCATCGTTCGGATTGCAATGCGGGCGGTAGCCTGTTCGCCGCCGAATGAAACCCCACAGGAGCTGACTCCTTGAGAGCGAAACCGTTTCTCGCATGGATGCTCTTCGCGCTGCAGTTGCTCAATGTCGCCCTGCCTCCCCTTTCCTTTGCGGCGGGTCCAGCGAACCCGCCGACGCCCGCCCAGGTGATGGCGGTGCAGGAGGCGGTCCGGAGAGGGGAGTTCACCCCCGAGGTCCGGCAGATCGTTCGGTCGAATCCGGAACTGAAGCAGTTCCTGCCGCGGAAATGGCAGGATGAACTGGACGCCGGGACGGGGGCGATCCCGGCCCCGGAGGGGATGGCGGGCGATGCGGCCGCGCGGGCGAAAGCCGCAAAGACGGAAGCCGCGAAGGCGGAAACGGCGGAGAAGGCGGCGGCCGCTCCCTTCGACTGGCGGAAATCGGTCTACGCCTCCCGGCTGTTCGCGACCCGGCTGACCGCCAACGAAGGGTCGCAGTTGACGTTCTTCGGCCACGACCTGTTCGGTCCGCGCGCCGAGGCGCCTCAGCTGGGCGATGTCCTGCCGGTTCCCGATCTCTACCTGATCGGGCCCGGCGATGAAATCGTCGTGAAGCTTTGGGGAAGGATGGAGGGGGCGTACCGCCTGCCGGTCGATCGGGACGGCAAGGTCTTCCTGCCGAAGATGGGCCCTCTCTCCGTGGCGGGGAAGACGCTCGGGGAGGTGAAGTCCCTCCTGAGGAGCCGGTACGGCACGACCCCGGAGGTCCAGTCCGACGTCTCCATCGGCCAGATGAAAGGGTTCCAGGTGTCGGTCCTCGGGGAGGTCCGGACGCCCGGCCGGTACCAGGCGTCGTCCTTCCACACCGCCCTCCAGGCGATCGCGTTGGCGGGGGGGATCAAGGACATCGGCTCGCTGCGCCGCGTGCAGGTCAAGCGCGGCAGGGAGATCGCCCGGGAGATCGACATCTACGATTTCCTCCTGCGGGGGGACGTCACGCCGGATATCCGCCTCCTGGCCGGGGACGCCGTCTTCGTCCCCGTGGTGGGTCCCCTGGTCGCGGTGGCGGGGGAAGTCCGCCGGCCGGCGATCTACGAGCTCAAGGGGAAGAGGGCGATCCGGGAGGTCCTGGAGACCGCCGGGGGTCTCGCCCCCTCCGCGTACAAGCGCCGCGTGCAGGTGGAGCGCCTGGAGGGGAACCGCGCCCGCGTGGCGATCGACCTGAACATGGAGGAGGCGGAGCCCGCGTTGTCCTCCTTCCTGCTCCAGGACGGGGATATCCTGCGCATCCTCGCCGTCCTGCCGCAGATGGAGAACATCGTCGAGGTGGAGGGGAACGTCCAGCGGCCGGGGAAGTACGAGTGGAAGCCGGGCCTCACCGTCGGCTCCCTGGTTCCCGACGAGAAATTCTTCCTTCCGGACACCTTCCTCGATTACGCCCTGGTCACCCGCCTGGCGGGACCCGAGCGGCGGAAGACGATCCTTCCCGTCAACCTGAACAGGATCGTCGTCGAGCGGGACGCCGCGTCCGACGTCGCGCTGCAGCCGATGGACACCCTGACGGTGTACGCCAAGTCCGCCTTCCGGGAGAAGATGGCCGCCACGGTGAACGGGGAGGTGAGAAAGCCCGGCACCTACGAGATCCTCCCGGGAACGTTGGTCTCCGACCTGATCAAGCTTGGCGGGGACCTGGGCCGGGACGCCTACCTCGAGGAGGCGGAGCTCTCGCGGCTCGCGGAGGATCGCCAGAACACGACCCTTATCACGATCAACCTCCGGCAAGCCCTGGCGGGGGACCCGTCGCAGAACCTGGCGATCCAAGACCGGGATCACCTGATGGTCCGGCCGATGCCCGACCTCCAGGAAACGCGATACATCACGGTCACCGGGGAGGTGCGTTCCCCGGGGTCGTACGCCGCCCGGAAGGGGGAACGCCTGAGTTCCATTCTCCGGCGGGCCGGCGGGTTCACGAAGGACGCGTTCCTGCGGGGCGCCGTCTTCACGCGCGTATCCGTGCAGAAGCGGCAGCAGGAGCTGATCGACCGGACCGTCGAGCAGCTGGAGCAGGAGGTCGCCCGGACCTCGGTCAAGGAGATCACCGTCGCCACCGACAAGGAGGACTCGGAATCGCAGAAACAGGTTCTGGAGGCGCGCAAGCTTCTCCTGGTCCGGCTGAAGGCGGTGAAGGCGCAGGGACGGATCATCATCGGCCTTTCGGAGCCCGACAAGTTCGCGGGGACGGAGAACGACCTCGTCATCGAGCCGGGGGACCAGCTGGCGGTCCCAAGGACGCCCCAGGTGGTCAACGTGTTGGGGCGCGTCTACAATCCCACGGCCGTCGTGTACAACCCGGCCAACTCGACGACGGCGTACTACCTCCGGAAAGTCGGCGGCCCCACGGAGGACGCCGACCGCGACCACATCTTCGTGGTGCAGACGGACGGCACCGTCCTGACGAAGGCGACGATGGACAAGGGGTTCTGGATCATGGGCGGGGACGGCTTGATGTCCGCGAAGCTCGAAGCGGGGGACGCCATCGTGGTCCCGGACAAGCTGATCTTCACCCACGCGATGAAGGATGTGAAGGACATCACCCAGATCATGATGCAGATCGCGGTCACGCTCGGGGTCTTCCTGGCGGTTTACTGAGTAGAACGGCCCGGCGCGGGTCCGAATCAGAGCGGGGAGGTGGGGTTCGTGGAGGAGCGGCAACGGCGTGAAGGTACGGTCGACGCGTTCGGAATCGGCGGATTTCTCGCCATGGTTCGAAGGGTCTGGTGGAAGGTCGTTCCCCTCTCCCTGGCGGTGGGGATCGCAACGCTCCTCGTGATGTTTCAGCTGCCGAACCTGTACCAGGCGACCGCGCTCATCACGCCCGTGACGGAGGAAAAGAAGCAGGTCCCCGCCCTGGGGGCGCTCGCGTCGTTCGGGATCGATGTCGGCGGCCCTTCCAAGGTGGAGGATCTGGAGACCCTCTTCAAGAGCAACGACCTCACCGTGCGTGTCTTTCGGAAATACAACCTCTGGCCGATCGTCACGCCGGACAGGTTCGATTCGAAGACGGGGAGATTGAAACCCTCATGGACGGACCGGTTGATCGGGGCCGCGTCGGAGCCGAAGGAACCCACCTATTGGGACGCAGTACGGGTCGCGAAAAACGCGCTGAAAATATCCGCGAATAAAAAAAGCGGCACGCTTTCGGTTTCCTTCGCCGCCACGTCTCCGGAGAATTCCCCCAAAATCGTCGGCTACTTTCTCGAGGAGGCGAAAAACCGCCTGCAGGAGGAAGCCATCGACCGTTCGATGAAGAACAAGAAATTCATCGAAGCCCAGCTGGGGAAGACGATCGACATATTGACGAGAGACCGGCTCTACTCGCTGTTCGGACAGGAAGTGGAGCGCGAGATGCTGGCCAGGAACCGCGAGCAGTTCGGCTTCAAGGTGATCGATTTCCCGCAGCCTCCGGACCGGAAGACGAGCCCCCAACGGGCGAAGACCGCGCTTCTGGCCACGATATTGGCCGTGCCGTTTTGGACCCTTTTCCTTGGATTCCTGGGCGGACGACGGGAACCGTCTCCGAGGCCTTCCGGCGGTGAATCTTCCGAAGGGTGATCCTCCGGTCGCTTCCCCCCTCATCTCATGTGCGGGATCTGCGGAAAAATCGATTTTTCCTCCGCCACCGTCGATGCGTCCCTCGTCCGGCGGATGTGCGGAACCCTCGTCCATCGCGGCCCCGATGACGAGGGGGTCCACACCGGTCCCCACGTCGGCCTCGGGCAGCGGCGCCTCTCGATCATCGATCTTCGCCCGGAGGCCGCTCCCCCTCTCTCCAACGAGGACGGTTCGCTGTGGGTCGTCTTCAACGGGGAGATCTACAACTTCCGTGAGGAACGGGTGGACCTTGTCGCGAAGGGCCACCTCTTCCGCACGGCGGCGGACACCGAGGTCATCCTCCATGCGTACGAGGAGTACGGAACGGATTGCCTCTCCCGATTTCGCGGCATGTTCGCCTTCGCGCTCTGGGATTCGCGGCGCAAGCTCCTGTTCGCGGCCCGGGACCGCTTCGGGAAGAAGCCGTTTTTCTACGCGCAGACCCCCTCCTCCTTCCTCTTCGGATCCGAGATCAAGGCGATCGCCGCCGACCCGGCCGTAACCCTTTCCCCGAGCTACACGGCGATCGACCGGTACCTCTCCTGGCAGTACGTTCCCAGCCCCCTCACCGCCTTTTCCGGAATCTTCAAGCTCCCCCCCGCGCATTTCCTGGTGTGCACGGCGGGAGGTTCGGTCGCGATCGAGCGGTACTGGAGCCCGCCGGATCCGGTAAAGACTGCGGCCCCGCGGCCGGAGATCGAGGAGGAGATCGTGCGCCTCTTGGGGGAGGCGGTGCGTCTCCGGAGGGTCTCCGACGTCCCGCTGGGCGCCTTCCTGAGCGGCGGGATCGACTCCGCCGCCGTGGTGGCGCTCATGGCGCGGGAGGGGGGACGGCCGGTCAAGACCTTTACGATCGGGTTCGAGGAGGAGAGCCACAACGAGCTGCCGTACGCCCGCCGGGTCGCGCGGCGCTACGGGACGGACCACCACGAATTCATCGTCAAGCCGGACGCGGCGGAAGTGATCCCGCTGCTGGTGCGCCACTACAACGAGCCGTTCGCGGACTCCTCCGCGCTGCCGACCTACTACGTCTCCAAGGTGACCCGGGCGCACGTGACGGTGGCGCTCAGCGGGGACGGTGGGGACGAGAGCTTCTCCGGGTACGACCGGTACGGGGAGATCCTGCGCTGGGGCCGGGCGGACGTCGTGCCGCATTCGGCCCGCCGTGCCGTCGCTGCGTGCATGGGGGGCCTGCTGGACCGGATGCCGTATTCGAACGGCCGGGCCAGGGCAAGGCGCGGATTCCGGATGCTCGAATCCCGCCTGCGGGAGCGGTACCTTCTCCATATGACCCAGCTGAAACCCGAGGAGAAGCGGGCGTGCTACACGCCGCGCTTCCGGGAGCGGATCGCGCGGGAAGCGGAGGGGGACGACCCGGTGACGGGCTTTCCCTGGGACGGGTCGGACGATCCGGTAGACTGGATGATGCGCCACGACCAGAGCTTCTACCTTCCGGACTGCTTGATGGTGAAGTCGGACGTGGCGTCGATGGCGAGCGGCCTGGAGGTCCGGTGCCCGTTCCTGGATCCCCCCCTGGCCGAGTTCGCGGCGTCCATCCCCTCCGGGATGAAGCGGGACGCCGGGGGGGGGAAGCGGATTTTGAAGAGCGCGGTGAAGGGGCTCCTCCCGCCGGAGATCCTCTCCCGGCCTAAGACCGGCTTCGGGGTGCCGCTGGCGAAATGGTTCCGGGGGGAGCTGTCCGGGCTTCTCCGCGGGACGCTGCTGGACGACCGGGCCGCGAAGCGGGGGCTCTTCGACCGGCGTTTCCTGGAGAAGATGGTGGGGGAGCAGATCGACGGGCGCAGGGACTGGAGCTATCGGCTTTGGGCCTTCCTGCTCCTCGAGCTGTGGTTCCGGGAGTTCATCGATTGAGCGCGACGGTCGCCGGCGACTCCGCCCCCGGGATCGGCCTGCGGGCCCGATTCCGCCACGGCATCACCTGGAACGTCGTGAACGCGGTGTTCACGCAGGGGAGCGTTTTCCTTTCCAACGTCCTCGTCGCCAATCTCCTGGGCCGGGAAATATTCGGCGAGTACGGAATGATCCAGAGCACGCTGATCACGTTGAGCAGCGTCGCCCAGGTGGCGACCGGGGTCACGGCGACCAAGTACCTGGCGGAATTCCGTTCCACCGACAAGGAGAAGACGGGCCGGATCCTGGGCCTCTGCTCGACGGTGACGTTCCTGACCGGGTGCGTGGCGACCCTCCTGCTCCTGGCGGGCGCCCCGTGGCTCGCGTCCCACACCCTCCGGGCGCCGCACCTTGCGCGGGGGATCATGATCTCGGCCGGGTTCGTCATGTTTTCGGTCATCAACGGATACCAGGCCGGGGCGCTGGCCGGTTTGGAGGGGTACCGCGTCCTCGCGCGGGCCGGGGTCTTCCAGGGAGTCCTTCACCTTCTGGTCGTCGCGCTTGGCGCGTGGTTCCGGGGGCTCGAGGGGGCGCTGGCCGGACTCGTGGCCAGTTCCGTGGCGCGGTGGATCCTGTATCACCGGGCCCTGCGGACGGTCGGGCAGGAACAAGGGATCTTCCTGACGTACAAGGGATTGTGGCGGGAGCGCCGCATCATCCTGGGATTCGCCGTGCCTGCCGCCTTGAGCGGGCTCACTTCGATGCCCGCTCTCTGGCTCGCGAACGCCTTCCTGGTCCGGCAGGAGGGAGGGTTTTCCCAAATGGGGCTGTACAGCGCGGCGGTCACGCTCCGCGCGCTCGTCCTGTTCCTGCCCGGCCTCTTCAATAACGTGGGGATGTCCCTGCTCAACAACGAGAAGGGGCTTGGGAACGAGACGGGGTATCGGAAGATCTTCTGGTTCAACCTCGCGGCGACGTCGGGGATCGCGGCGGCGGGGGCGGCCATCGTCTCGGTGACTGGTCCCTGGCTCCTGAAAGGGTTCGGGAAGGAATTCGCCGCGGGGAGCGGGGTGCTCCTGATCCTGATGCTGTCGACGCTCCCGGAAATCGTCGCCGTCGCATCGGCCCAAATCGTCCAGAGCCGTGAAAAGCTGTGGCTGTCCCTGTTCCTGATCGCCATCCCTCGCGACCTTTCCATGGTCGCGCTCGCCTATTATCTCACTCCGTTGTACGGCGCGGCCGGACTGGCGTGGGCCTACACGATTTCCTGGACGCTCACGATGGTGATCGTTTTCCTGCTGGTGCGTTCTCTCGGGTTGGATCCCCGCGGCGATGACATGAGGACGGCGTGACGGCGGCCGGAAAGGAGAAGGTGATGAGAGCGTTGATCGGAGCGGCGGGCGCGATCCTGCTCTGTGTCGTGCTGATCCACGGGTGCGGGGGAGGAGGCATCGCCGCGGGCATCGGCAGGAACCTCGGGACGGAGGCCACCGCGTTCGGGGACTCGATCACCGTCGGTTTCAACGCCAGCGCGGAGCAATTCAAGTACGCCAACATCGTCGCGCGGTCGATCGGGTGGACGCTCAAGAACGTGGCCCAGAGCGGGTCCCAACTGTCCGACGAGATCCCCGTCGTCTACGCGGAGTCCGTGGCGCCGGACGGAAATTCCTTCATACTGACGGGGGTGAACGACATGCGGAACTTCGGGACGGATAATGCCGGCCTGGCGTATTACCAGGACGCGCTGTACGCGGCCCTCGCCTGGCTGGCCGTCCCCGACGGCGAGAAGATCAAGGGGGCCGGCGACAACGTCGTCTATACCGGGGTCTGGGACAACACCCCCTTTTACAACAGGATCGGAAGGCGATCGAGCCGACGGAACGACACGGCGGCATTCACCGTCTCCGGCGCGACGATCTACATCGGCAGCGTCGCCTGGTTCGGCGGAACCGGGGCTTTTTCCGTCACCGTGGACGGGACGGAGAAGGGGACCTGGTCCTGCTCCACGACCCGGAAGCCGGCGAGCGGCGCGGGCTACGCTCCGTTCCTGGTCCGCCTGACCGGGCTTGCGTCCGGCCCCCACAGGGTCGTCCTGACGGTCGCAAGCGACGCAGGGGACGTCTGTTTCGACTGGGCGGCCGGAACGGCCGGCGGCGCCGCGACACCCGGGCCGAACGTGTTCGTCGGCAACTCGCTGCGGTTGCGGCCGGCAGGATACGCGGCGGAAGCCCCCCTGTGGAACCACGGGAGCGACGAGGCCGTCGCGGCGATCAACGCCCGCATCCGGACCGTCTGCGACGACCTGGCCCGGGATGGGCGCAATGTCTTCCACGTGGACGCCAGTGCCGTATATGACCCGATGTCGTCCGACATCAGCACGATGGACGAGATCCACCCCAGCGACCAGGGGATGGCGAAGATCGCGGCGGCGTTCCTCGCGGTGATGAGGTGAATCGATGATCGGGGAGTACGTCAGAAGCAACGCCGGCCTGTTGCGGTTCGTGCGGCTGGCGCGGTGGGCTCTCGGGCTGGCCCGCACCCCGCCGCTGGCCCTTTTCACGTTCCAATATGTCCTCCGGAACCGGGACTGGGTGCCGAGCCGGAATTTCGTGCTGAAGTCGAGGCGATTCCCGGCGTGAACATCGTCTACTCCTTCAACAAGAGAGGGTTCGAGGCCGATTTCTGGTCGCGGGAGATCGCGGCGGCCTCGAACGGGGAGTTCCGTTACATTCCCTTCAACCACGATCCGTACCTGGATCCGCTCCTGTACGTCCGTGCCCAGCTTCTCGACGGCCTCTACTTCGCGAAGCACCCGGGCCTGATGAGGATGTACGCAGATTTCGAGAAGGTCCTGTCGGATCACCGCGCGGACGCCGTCATCGTCGATAACTGCAACCCGTACCATCCGGACTACCTCCGGAAGATCGGGGGGGTGTACAAGGCTCTCCGGGTCACGGACGGCCCCCTCACGGCGTATGACCGGGATTTCGCCTACCTGCACGCCTTCGACCACGTGCTGTACCACAGTCCCGCGTACAGCCGCGACATGGGGATGGCGGAGAAGCTCCGGTATTGCGGGGCGAAGCGGGCCGATTTCCTCCCGCTGGGCCTGTTCGACGCGGCGTTCGACCCGACGCAGACGGAAGAGAACATCTTGTCGGGGATGCGGGACATCGACATCCTCTTCATCGGGGCGCTGCACGTGAACAAGATGCCGCTGATCGCGAAGGTCAAGAAGGCGTTTGGACGACGATGCCGGATCCACGGCCTGGCGACCCTCAAGAAGAATCTCTATTTCAACGCGAAATACGGGATCCCCGGATGGGTGAGCCCGGTATCGTTTCACGAGTACGTTCCGCTGTACCAGCGCGCCAAGATCGGGTTCAACGTGCACAACCGCGGCGATTACACGGTCGGCAGCTACCGCCTCTACGAACTCCCCGGGAACGGGGTCATGCAGATCTCCGACGGGGGGGAGCACCTTGACGCGTTCTTCAAGGTGGGCGAGGAGATCGCGAGGTACGGCGATGCGGACGATTTGATCGGGAAGTTGCGATATTACCTGGAGAACGACGTGGAGCGCAAAGCGATCGCGCTGCGCGGCTTCCGGCGGGCGATGAGGGAGTACCGGTTCGCGTCCGTCATGCGGACCGCGGGAAGGCTCCTCCGGGAGGGGATGGCGCGAATCGGGGGGGAGGCGGGCGGTTGTCGATAGCGAAGGGAGCGGAGGGGCAGCTTTACGCAATGCTGGCGGCCCTCTTCGCCGCCAACGTGCTCCTGATCCCGCTTTCGGCGGCCCCGGAGGCGAGCCTCATCGTTCTCCCCGCGGTATCGATCATGAACATCACGGCGCTGCTCTTCCTCGCCATGTGGAGCTCGGACGGTTCCGTGCCGCTGGAGATCGGTACGATCTACGCCGTGGCCGTCGCCCTCTACGGGCTGGCCCCGCTGGCCGGTTTCCTGCTGTCGGGGATGGAGTTCTCTCTCTTGAGCGACACCCGGCTGGTTCAATACGCCCCCTCTCCGGAAGAGGTGGGAGCGTTCGCCTGGAAGTACGTGATCTACCTGGGGAGTTTCTCGCTGGCGTACCTGTTCACCCGGTGGAGCGGCGGGGTGCGGCCGCAGGAGGTCGGCGAGTCCCGAACGGTCCTCCCTTTTCCCCTCTTCCTGGTTCTCTTCCTCCTGGTCCTCTATTTCTTCTTCCTGAGAATCCTCTTCGGTGTCAGTTACGCCTGGTCCTACGAAGACACGGCGGCGGCGATGGACGCGCTCCTTGCGCTTCCGCTGGTCGTCCACCAGGTCTCTTCCCACCTCAACGGCATGCTGTTCACCGCGAAAGTCGCGATCATGATCCTGGTCTTCGAGCGGTACTGGAGACGGCCCTGGACGTTCGTTCTCGTCGCTTGGCTGACCCTCGAGGTGGCGCTGTCCGTGTTGAAGATGGGAGCCCGGACGGAAGCCGTCCTGCTTCTCCTGGGGGCGATGTTCCTGTATCACTGGCGGATCAAGCCGCTGAAGCTGTCGGTGCTCGCCGCCGGCGGTGTTTTCCTCATCGCCGGATATATCGCTTTCGGGGTCGTACGGGATTACCGGGAAGCGTTTCTCGAGGCGGACGAGGGGCGCGTATCCTCCTCCAACGAATTCCAGGCGGTGTTTTCCACCGCCTTCGACCTGGAGAAGCGCCGGTTGGACGGGTCCCTGCAGGTCCCGTGGAGTGTTTACCTCTCCGATATCACCGCGGTCGTCCCGTCCCAATTCGTTCCCTTCGAGAAGGTCGACAAGGCGGAGTGGTATCTCGATGTCGCAGGGGTCAGGGACACCGGGGTCGGGTTCGCCTTCGGCGCGATCTCGGAATCGGTCATCGGGTTCGGAAACATCGAGCTTCTGTTGCGGGGAATGGTGATCGGCTACCTCTTCGCCCGGTTGCACCTTTGGTACCGGCGCCATCCGCGGGATTTCTGGGTTCTGCTGGTGTATTGCATGGCCACCCTCTGGTCCTACCACACCTTCCGGAACGCCAGTTTTCACCTCCTGGTCCTGTTCCAGTACCAGGTGCTTCCCGTGATCCTGTTCACGGAGGTCTACGAGTATCTGGAAAGACAGGCCCGGGAGCTCGGGGGTCCGCTGGTCGCGGGGGGAGGGGCCCGGTGAAGGGGACGGCCCTCTTGAGATGACGGGGAACGGGAGGGAACGCGGGTCTTCGAGGGGGCGCGTCCGGGACTGGGCGGATCGCCACCCTTTCGCGAGGAACGCGGTCCGGGTTGCGAGATCCTTTCTCCACCTGCTCTTCCGGCCCCGCAAGGCGTGGAAGACGGTGACGTACCGCCTGCTCCTCGGCCGCTGCGGAAGGAACGTCGACTTCGAGGAGGGAATGATCATCCGGAACCCCGGGAACGTGTCGATCGGGAGCAACTGCTCCTTCTCGTCGTTCGTCGTGCTCGACGCCCACGGTCCCATCACGATCGGGGACGACTGTCTGTTCGCGCTCCGGGCGACCGTCTCGACGGCGACCCACGACTACGAGAGGAGCCCGATGCGCGGCACGACCGTGACGAAGCCGGTGGTGATCGGCAACGACGTCTGGTTCGGCGTCGGCGCGACGGTGCTCCCCGGAATCACGATCGGGGACGGGGCGGTGATCGGCTCCCATGCGCTGGTCACGAAAAACGTTCCGCCCTACGCCATCGTCGTGGGGGTCCCGGCCCGGGTCTATAAATACCGGCCGGGAAAAGAACCAGGAAAGGGGGATGGGGGCCATTCCTGAGGCGCCGAAGCCGACCGTGATGCCGCTCGACCGCGAGGCGTGGTCGCGGGAGCTGCACCTGTCGAACTTCACGAACGCGTATTACCAGTTCCGGGACCTGCAATCCCTGGGATCCGTGAAGACGGTCCTGATCGTCGGGCCCGGGCAGGGGCTGGGAACCCGGGTCCTCTCGTGGAGGGGGTACGAGGTCACGACGTACGACGTCGACGCGACCTTCCGCCCGGACGTCGTCGGGAGCGTCCACCGGATGGAGGCGTTCCCCGACGGGCGGTTCGACGCGGTGATCGTCTCCCACGTGCTCGAGCACCTCGCCGTCTCCTACCTGGACGACTCCCTGCGGGAGATCGCACGGGTCGGACGCCACGCGCTGATCTACCTTCCCGCCGCGGGAAAGCACGTTCAAGTGAGGCTATCCCTGGGGTTCAAGGGGATCGACCTCTCCGCGATCTGGGACGTGTTCAACCGCTTCCACAGGCCCGACGGCGTCACGCCCCGCTATTGCGGCGGCCAGCATTTCTGGGAGGTCGGGATGCGCGGCTTCCGGGTCGGGGATCTTGCGAAGAGGATGTCCGCCCGTTTCGACGTCCTCTCGGTGTACCGGAACCGGGATTGGAACCCGAGCGTGAACTTCGTGTTGCGGTCGAGGGGCGGGCGGTGAACATCCTCCACTTGACCGGTTTCGCGGTCGTGTACGTTCTTGCCCGCAACGCACCGGCCCCGGTGTCCTCGAGCCTCGAGCCGCTCGATCCGATCGGGGCGTATGTCATCGTCTCGCCGTATCTCGCCTTCGCGGCGATCCTGTATTTCATCGGGATCCACTATCGCATCGGCCCGGAAGTCGTCTGCGATCCGGACGTCATGGCCGCCGGGGGTCGGGACTGAGAATATTGCATTGCATCCCGACGTTGGAGACCGGCGGGGCGCAGCGGCAGCTTTCCTACCTCGCTCCCGAGTTGACGAGGATGGGGCATGGGGTTCACGTCGCCTTCCTTCACGGCGGACCGAACCTCCCCCGGCTCGAAGACGGCGGGGTGGCGTTGCACAGGATCCGGAGCCGCGGGAATTACGACCCGGGAATCCTCCTGGAGTTGGTGCGCCTCATCCGCCGGATCCAACCCGACCTCCTCCAGACCTGGATCCTGAACATGGACGTCCTGGCCGGCATGGCGGCGCGCGTGACGGGGACGCCGCTGATCCTGCGCGAGCCGAGCTGCGCATCGGCCTACCCACGGTCCGTAAAAACCTTCCTTCGGGAATGGATCGGCAGGCGCGCGGACGCGATCATCGCGAACTCGGACGGGGGCGCGACGTACTGGCGGATGCTCGGCGGCCCCGCGGCCCGGCACGTCGTTCCGAACGGCATTCCCCTGGACCAGCTCGAAACCGTTCGGCGTGCGTCGTTCTCCGACCTCGGGGTGCCGCCGGATCGGAAGGTGATCCTCTACGCCGGCCGGTTCGAGGAAGGGAAAAACCTAGAAATCCTGGTGGAGGCGATTTCGATCGTGATCGCCGACATGCCGGTCGTAGCCGTGCTGGCGGGAGACGGCCCCGGGAGGCCCTCCATCCGCCGGTGGGTCGATCGACGGGGGATTTCGCATGGGATCGTTCTGCCGGGCTTCGTGGACAATGTCTGGGCGATGATGAAAGCGGCCGATGTGTTCCTCTTCACAAGTGTCTTCGAGGGGTTTCCCAACGTCGTCCTGGAGGCGATGGCCTGCGGGTGTCCGCTGGTGGTCTCCGACATACCGGCCCATCGGGAATTCCTTGACGGGCGGAACGCGCTGCTCGTGAATCCCGGCGCCCCCTCGGAGATCGCGCAGGCCGTTCGAAGCGTATTGTCGGATCCCGACGGAGGGCGGGCCCGCGCGGAGATCGCGAAGGAAACGGTCGCCCGGTGGTCCGTGACCGCCATGGGCGCAGGGTACGAAAATGTTTACCGAAGCGTCCTGGAGCGTCGCGGATGCCGGCGGTAGCGGGAGGGAACTGAGGCGTGTGCGGGATCGCGGGGATCGCTTCGGACCGCGGGATTCCATCGCCGGAGCTCGCGGTGGCGATGAGCGACACGATGCGCCACCGCGGTCCGGACGGCTCCGGGTCCTGGACCTCCCCCGACCGCCGGGTCGCGCTGGCGCACCGGCGGCTCGCGGTCATCGATCTCTCTCCGGGCGGCCGTCAGCCGATGACCGACGTGTCCGAACGGTATCGAATCGTCTTCAACGGGGAGATTTATAATTTCCGGGAACTGCGGCGGGAACTCGAGGGGCGCGGCCATCGCTTCCGCACGCGGAGCGACACCGAGGTCATCCTGGAAGCCTACCGGGAGTGGGGCACGGCGTGCCTGGAACACCTGAACGGCATGTTCGCTTTCGCGCTGTACGACAGCGGATCGACGCGCCTCTTTCTGGCCCGTGACCGGGCCGGGGAGAAGCCGCTCTATTATCGCCATGCGGGCGGGACATTCTTCTTCGCCTCGGAACTCAAGGGGCTCATGGCCGATCCGGCGTTTCCCCGCGTCATCGATGCGGGCGCGCTGGACCATTACCTGGCGTACGGGTGCGTTCCGGGCGGGACATGCATCCTGGCGGGGGTCCGGAAGCTCGAGGCGGCAAGGGCCTTGATCTACGACCTTGCGGCGGATGAGGTGCGCCCGTGGACGTACTGGACCGTTCCGACGCCGTCGACGGGGCCGCCGCCGGACCGGGCGGAACTGCTCGAGGAGTTTTCGCGGCTGCTGGAAAATTCGGTCCGCCTCCGCATGATCGCCGACGTCCCGGTGGGCATCCTGCTCAGCGGCGGGATCGACTCGAGCCTCGTGACGGCGATGGCCGCGCGGGTCTCGTCGGCCCCGGTCAAGACATTCACGGTCACATTCCCCGGCCAGGGGCATTTCGACGAGGGCCCCCACGCGCGGATCGTGGCGGAACATTTCGGAACCGACCATGCCGAGCTGGTCGCCGAGCCGGCGTCGGTGGAGCTGTTGCCTCTGCTGGCGCGGCAATTCGACGAGCCAATCGGGGACCATTCGATCATACCGACGTACCTCGTCTCCCGCCTGATCCGTCGGCACGCCACCGTGGCCCTCGGCGGCGACGGCGGGGACGAGCTCTTCGCGGGATACCCGCATTATGGTTACATCCAGCGGATGGCGCGCCTGAGGCGTTTTCTCCCCGGACCGATGGGCAGGATCGCGGGTTCGCTTTCGGCCAGGTTCCTGCCGGTCGGGACGACGGGAAGAAACCATCTTATCGGGCTCGGGGGAGACCTTTCCCGGAGCATCGCCCACGTCAACATGTATTTCGACGCGCGGACGCGGGAGCGGCTCCGTCCGTCGTCGCGCGGCCGCATGCCGCGGGGCGGGGCGCCACCGGAACGGTACAGGGAGCGGTTCTGCGCGCCGGGGGCGACGCCGTTGCGCCAGGCGACCGCGGCGGACTTCGCCACGACGCTCGTGGACGACTATCTCGTCAAGGTCGACCGCGCGAGCATGCTCGCGTCCCTCGAGGTCCGTGCGCCGTTTCTCGACCACAGGCTCGTCGAGTTCGCCTTCGGCCGGGTGCCGGACCGGTTGCGGGCCACGGGGAGCGAACGCAAGATCCTGCCGCGCGAATTGGCCCGCCGTCTCCTGCCGGACACCCTCGACCTCACGCGCAAGCACGGGTTCGAGCTGCCTCTGGCCAGGTGGTTCGAGGGACGATGGGGAGAGTACGTGCGGGACGTCCTCGGGAACGCCCCTCCGGGGTTCTTTGATCGGAGGGTCGTCGCGGAGCTCGTGGCCGGCCAGGAAAAGGGGTATGCGAACGCGAACCGGCTTTTCCTGCTCACGATGTTCGAGCTGTGGCGGCGGGAATACGGCGCGGAGATTCCGGGCGGAACGGTGCGCGGCGGGGAGGTTTCCTGAACCGCCAGGCCCTTGACCTGCTCCGCGGTCCCGCCTGCGGCGGAGGCCTCCTTCCGCGGGACGCGGTCGACGAACACGGTGGGATCGTCGGTGGACGACTCGTCTGCTCCGCCGACGGGCGGGAGTATCCGATCACCTTCGGGATTCCCCGTTTCGTTCCCGCGAGCAACTACGCGGACAATTTCGGGTATCAATGGAACGCGTTCCGCAGCACGCAACTCGACAGCCATTCCGGGATCCCGACGTCCCGGGACAGGCTTCTCGCGTCCACGAGGCTTGCCCCGGAGTGGTTTCCCGGAAAAGTGGTCCTCGACGTGGGGTGCGGGGCGGGCCGGTTCGTGGATGCGGCCCTGTCGCTTGGCGCGATCGTGGTTGCTATGGATTACTCCACGGCGGTCGATGTGTGCCGTGCGAACCTGATGCCCCACCCGCGACTGACCCTCGCGCAGGGCGACATCTTTCGCATTCCTTTCCAACCCGGCGCGTTCGGCCTGGTCTATTGAGTGGGGGTGCTGCAGC
>Ga0209212_1005091_pt1 | contig 15893 bp, 14 predicted proteins | sample RifGroC2_FD_183996 | JGI IMG/M metagenome (GOLD analysis project Ga0209212, IMG submission 183996) | Groundwater microbial communities from Rifle, Colorado, USA - Groundwater C2 (SPAdes) (version 2) | ecosystem: Environmental > Aquatic > Deep subsurface > Groundwater | place: Rifle, Colorado...
GTGCATCAAAATCAGTACTACCTTCTTCCATGAAAGTATTTGAAGAATTAAAAAGCGTAGTGATATCTTCAGTTTGGCCGTTCCCATCTGTGTCCACACCACTGTCGGGAGACCGGCTTCCATAATTACTTATAAGAATCCCGCCTATCCAAATAAGAACTATTAAGCCAGTAAGGACAGAGGTGAAAAAAAAGGCATACCGCTTTCGTACATCTTTTGGTTTTTCCCGTAAATTATCAAAGTATTCTAAGAACATGTATTTTTGATATCAGAGAGCAGATATCTTTGTATTAACTTGAGAAAACTACTATTTCATTCTGTTTGTCTTCAAGATCTTTATTTTTGAGGGTTAATTTACTTATTGGCTTATGATTATCAGTTGAGGCTCCCTCTTCTTTGAGGAAGAGTTGAAGAGCTTTTGGTATTCCCATATCAGTATGATGCATAGGCACTATTATTTTTGGCTCTATAGAAACCGCAAGTTCATATGCTTTCTGAGGATTCAAAACTCCATCTCCTCCAATGGGAACAAAAAGAATGTCAATCTTATCGAGTGCTTCCTGTAATCCTTTTGGTAATTCTTTGGTACTTATGGCACCAAGAAAAAGAAGAAACATTTTTTCAAATGTTACAAGGTATGCCGTGTTAATGACCTCTTTTCCTCCGTATTCAGTCGTTGTTTGAAAACCTTTTATCACTATTTCGCGCACCTCGTACTCACCGGGACCACGAATAACAAAAGGCTCTTTTTCTCCATGACTCACCTAGATCGGACCTGTAAAATCAGGATGCTCTGAGGTAATAAAAGCTATATCTGCACCGAAACGTGTCTGCTTGAGCTTAGAGTTTTTTGAAATTGGGTTGAAGGCAAGTGTCGTATCCCCAAAAGACACTTTAAAAAATTCTCCGCCATGGTGAGTTATTATCATATATGTTTGCTGAGTATAGCATGGGCTAGTTGAAAGTTAAATGTTAAAAGTTGGAAGTATACCCCGCCACGGCGGGGCAAGCTTTACAATCTCTTGGCTCTCCTGTAAAGTTACCCCATTACCAGCAAGCCCGATTTGGGTTGGCTTGGAGGCTAACATTGCGATGTTCATCAGGCTTGGATGTACGACACGCAACACCTCCAGCTTTTTTAGTATATATGGAAATAGAAGCAAAAAAAATAAAAATAGATGGAGAGAGTAGTATTTCACAAACTACTACAGATTTGAGTCAAATGGCTGTATTTCTTGAGAAAAGTCCACTTCCACCTGAAGAGGGTGATCTTGTAGAAGGCCCTGTAGTGGCTACGGCAAAGAATAAGGTGTTCATTGAGTTACATCCTTTTGGTACTGGTATTATTTTCGGACGAGAATTTCTCACCGCAAGTGATATCCTTCGTCGCGTCAAACCAGGTGACACTATAGCGGCAAAAGTAGTTGGTACTGCAAACAGTGAGGGGTACATTGAGCTTTCACTTATGGAAGCACGCCAAGCTCTCATTTGGGCTGAGGCTGAGAAAGCAGTTGCAAAAGGTACTGTATTTGAAGTACTTGTCAAAGAAGCAAATAAAGGAGGACTTATGCTCGATTGGCAAGGTGTGACGGGCTTCTTGCCAGCAAGTCAGCTCAAACCTGAAAATTACCCACGGGTGGAGGACGGTGATCGTGGAAAAATCCTAGAAGAACTAAAGCAACTTGTCGGTCATAAACTCTCCGTAGTTATCATTACTGCGGACGCGGAGGAAAACAAGCTTATCTTCTCAGAACGAGGTCCACAAGAAGAAAAAGGTACTACTACTGAGCGCTTCGCTGTCGGAGATACTGTGGAAGGTGAGGTTACCGGTGCTGTTGACTTCGGTATTTTCATCAAGATTGATGAAGGACTTGAAGGGCTTGTACACATTTCTGAAATAGATTGGGGTCTCGTTGAGAATCCAAAATCTATGTACAAAATAGGCGAGAAAATCAAAGTTAAAGTAATTGAAATTAAAGACGGTAAGGTTTCACTTTCTATCAAAGCGTTGAAGGAGAACCCTTGGAAATCAGCTGCAGAAAAATACAAAAAGGATCAAATGGTTGATGCAACTATCATCAAGTACAACAAACACGGGGCACTTGCTTCTATCGAAGAAGGAGTTGCCGGTCTTGTGCATATTAGTGAGTTTGCGAGTGCAGAAGAACTTCACAAGAGCCTAGAACTTGGACGTAGTTACAAGTTCAAGATTACACTCTTTGAACCAGCTAACCAGCGCATGACACTTTCTTTCAAACAAAAAGAGGAGAAAAAAGAAGAAACCACTAAATAAGCTCAAGCAAATATAAAAACGAGCAAGCCGCCTAGTTGGCGGCTTGTTTGTTAAAACACAGGAACCTCTTTACTCTAAAATCGATTTCTTTCCAAGAACATCTTGGATGGACTGAAAAACACAGAAATTATGCACCTGAAGGTTTAGATTTCCTTTTACGAGCAACGTCACGCTTTTTTCCTCAACCGAAACGACGACACCGTGAACGTTTCGTTTTTCCAGCATATTCATAATTGAGTATTTCAGCAACTGTTGCCGGTCATACGGTTGAATCCCTTCCGACAACTCATAATGAATAGTCGTCGTTCGTTGTATTTGTACTTTTGAAACTTCATCGGCGCTTGCAAATGAAGTCAGTACAAATAAGGATACAAACATCGCCACAACTAACATTTTAGTCTTCATGTTCTCCCCTTCATATAGGATGAATATTGAAAGAAAAACTCGCCTAACTTTATACATTATAACACATACATAACATATTTGCAAATCCTCTACAGTGAAGGTTCAGACAGGTAAACAGAAAACCGAAGTTAATTGAAAACTCCGGCTTTATACCACCACCTCAGGGGTGATTACTTTTTTTTCTTCTTTTTTGAGCAGCCTCGAAACATTACCCGGAATCCGAAACCCATCAGACCGATGGTCAAAGAAAACCGAAGTAATAAATCAAGAAGGTGGTACTGTTTTGTTACAACAAGCAACAAAACAATTCCGACCAAAATAATCCAAAGAGCATGTCGGCGCACCTGACCGGTGAACCATCGCCACATTTGCCGCACACTTTCGAAAATTATATTTTCGAGAAACCACACCGGCACTGCGACAACAAAAAAACGTAGTACAGAAACTAAAAACCTTCCTAATCTATTCATATCCACCCCCTCAGGTTGATAGAAAAGTTAAGTAACTGAGTCAGTATATATCTACTAACATTATAACACGTATTTTAAATCATTGCAATATATTGTGAGGAATGTTGAAAAAACTCATAGATTAAAACAGACAAAAGCTCGAATTAACGAGCTTTTGTCATGTTATGTTACCTGTATCTATAAGCCGGATTTTGTACCAATTTTACCCACCGTAGGTGGCTGTAAAATTGAGTACCCTGCCGAAGTTTTAACGAAGGCGGGTCCTGTCAGAAAAACTTGAAGTACTCGAAATTACAACAACTTACGGTAGATAAAACAGGCGACAGTTATTTATCTAGCTCTGTAATTACTTACAGAGTCATGCGGCACTTTCGTTTGCAAGCAAACGAACACGGCCTTGCACGTAGGTAAGGATTTAGCCGTTTCACTCATCGACTTCGTATAGAGTAAACTCTATGCTTATACGAAGATTCATCCTCCAATCGGAGGATGTCCTTCCCTTTCGGGTCAGACGTCACTGCTCGCACCTCTATTTATTACAAACGACGGGCGTTACCCGCTACCATCCTGCCATTTTTGTCCACCACAGGTGGTTAAAAAAACTGAATACCCTCCTTCGCACAACATGTGCTTCGGCGGGTGCTCAAATTTGTAGCTACCTGCGGTAGACAAATTTGGCACGTGTCCGGACTTTCCTCACCCTGTAGTGAACGTGTTCTACTACGGAGCGCAACTGTCCAATACAGGACAGTCGTATTATGACACGCATACAGAGAAACACAAGATTATACCTAATAGGACTTACGCAAACGGATGCACCACAAGGGCATTCCCATTTTTATAGTCGCTCTGCTCCTTAAAAATTAGGTCGCACTTCATCGGCGCGCAAACATAATACTACGAAGCGTATAGCTAGTACGGTGAGGAGTATTTTGTGTAGCGCAACGAAGAAATGCGCCGTTTACGTAGGTCCTATCTAAAAGCTATACACGTACGCTAAAACAACCTCTACCACCTTTTCTGTATTTTTAGCTGAGCATTTATCTATTGTGTCATGTGTGGTATGCCAGTATGGATACGTAAAATCTATGAGAAGTGTACTGGGTATACCAACAGCATTTAATGAAACGTGGTCATCATAAATATCCACAGACTCACTATACGAAAATATTTCTGGATACATAGCATGCCCAAGAGACCAAACGCGTTCTGTGTTTGCCTTTGCATCCCTATAAGAAATACCATCAATTTTGAATGCAAGGTCTGCATCACACACCATGTCAACAATAAGAGCAGCTTCCGGAAGCTTGCTACTGTAAAAATCATTCACGTGTTGAGCAAAGTACTCAGAACCGTAAGGCCTCCACGGATTACCTACAGTAGGTAATCTAGGGTCGCCCTCTTCGGCATCAAAAAATACTACATCTATACCTACGTTTGGTTGCACATCAGCCTGCGCTACCCTGCGAACGATCTCCAACAAAACTGCTACTCCTGAAGCACTGTCATTTGCACCTGGCACGGGGGCATCACTATAGTTTTTATCTTGGTCAGCATGCGCGCGACTATCGTAGTGTGCTCCAAGAATAACTCTGTTTGTCTTCTCAGGTGCAAATCTGCCCACAATGTTAACAAATGAAAACTTTTCACCATCGTTTTGCGTGTGTACCCACTCTTGTTTTTCGACTTTCCAAGTAGACGTAGTGAGTTCGTTTGTAATCCACTTAATCACGTCAGAATGTCCAGTCGTTCCAGAATACCGCGGACCAAATGAGAGTTGTGTCTGAACATCCTGAAGTAACCGACTCTCCCGTTCAGGCTGCCCAAAGACTACTTCTTCTACATTTGGTGATTGGTCCCTTGGTACAACGGTATTTTGTTGTACGGTATAGGCTACATAAAGCGAACACAGTAGACCCAGTCCTAGTATAATCGCTACTATTTTCAGACTACTCATAAAACAGCTTTACGTAGAAGTTCCATGGAATGGAATTCTACGGGAGCAAGGTCATCAGTAAACACATCATAAGGTGATAGTGTTGGGAAGATGTCTTCAAGTTCTATAAAATATTTCAAAAAACTGCGTACTACTCTATCATTAGCATTTGCCAATGCTGTTTTTGTAAGGTTGGGAACATTTGTACCCTTAGTTGCTACAAGTACTATATTTTGTGGGCCTGACATTTCGGGTGATTCCATAGCAAAAATGTACACAGAATCAAAAACCTCGCTAAAGGTGGCGACAATTGAGCCAAGTAACGAGGGGGGTAGTGTATCAAGTGAAGAAATATAATTTCCAACATACACTCCCCCGTTAGTGAGGCGACCATAGAGGAGTTCGCAGTACTCTTTGGTCATAACTTGAAAAGGAAGTGAGTACAAAGATGAATACATGTCACCAAAAATCAATTCATACTGCTGTTCGTTGGTTCTGAGATACTGCCTCCCATCAGCTACATACTCACGAATATTGCCATCCTCAGGTACCATAAAATACTCATGAGCAAGATCAAATAATATCGGCTCTATATCCACAATATCTACCACAGCCCCGCGGTACTCTTTACTAATTTCTTTTGCTACCGTCCCTGTACCTGCACCAAGCACCAGAGCATGGGTCAGTGTGGCTGGGTCATGAAAAAAATTATATAGCTTGTAATACAATGTATACGGAAAAAGAAGGTCACCCGTTGGAAGCTGTATACCTGAAGAAAATGACCTATCTTGGCGAAGCAGTCTCGCAGGTTGACCTGAAAGTTCGGTGTCTACCACCATCAATTTTTCATACAAACCATCTTTTGAAAAAAGGACCTCACCACCCCCTGCTAGAACTTCCGGCTCGTTGACATCAAGTAAAGGTATGGATAAAGCACCAATCACCACAAGGTAAAAAAATATATTTACACGTTTGATAGATTTTTTAGTATATTTCCCTGCTACACCAATAAGCACTACCAACACTCCCATTGCATACATAGACGTAGAAATACCCACATATGGAATCAACACAAAACCAGACAAAAGACTTCCTAGTATTGAGCCCAAAGTTGAGGAAAAAAATACCTCACCACTCACTTGACCTATACCACGCTCTGCTAACTCAAGACTACGGAGTTTTACAACAAAAGGTGAGAGCAGTCCGAAAAAGTAACTCGGAATAAAGAAAAGTATACATGTTGCCACGAGCGGTCCAAGACTTATTGAAAAAAAATCCGACAAAAATGGCAAAACAAACTGACTAACAAAATGCGCAAAGATAACAGTACTACCAGCCCCAGATACGAGGAAGTAGAAAAAATTTTTATCAGGATGTTTATCTGCAAGACGCCCACCATGCCAATACCCTACAGATAGAGCAGCGAGAATTATACTCACGACACTTGAAAAGGAAAATATAGTATTGCCAAAAAAAGGTGCAAGGATACGTACCGCCATTACTTCAACAGCAAGGACAACGGCTCCTGTAATAAAAATGACGTACAGTAACACGTCTCTTCTATACAGCGCTCTCACACGTTCATAAAACATTTTTTTAGTATATAGCCTATCTGTAACTATTTCTACTCTGGAATAAAATGTGCAACGGTATTATCGTATAATTGCCTGGGTTCCCTCTACAATTCCCCATGTATGAGAAAAGCCCGCCGGTACTTCTAGTACGTATTTTGCAGGTGAAGGTGGAGAAAACTTTTCTGGATACGACTCAGGTGTTGCATTTTCTTTTACATATACCACCTTCATACTTTCATCAAGCCAGATGATATCGATGGCAAAATGCATATCCGGCATCCAGAACGAGTGTGTATCCGTTTCTTCAAAGATAAATAACATTCCATCCCCTTCAGCAAGACTCTCTCTTCCAGAAAGACCCTTATTCATTTCAAAATAAGTCTCCACTACTTCTGCTCGCACTGAAATTGCATTGAAGTCTACGGTTACAAATTGAAAATCGTTCTTTTCTGTACCCCTACTCTTCAATGTAATTAAAGTAATAACAACTACAAGCACCATGCCAATCAGCGTAACACCAACAGCAATATATGTATATTTTGTCATAAGTTTTATATCTGTGTGTTACTTTTTCTTGCTTTTATATACTCAATAATCACGGGAACTACTGAGAGCGCTATTATACCGAGTATGACGAGTGAAAAGTTATCTTTAACTATTGGAATGTTTCCAAAGAAATATCCGAGAAGAGTAAACCCAAATACCCAAGCAAATCCTCCGAAAGCATTGTAGTAAACAAATTTCGCATAGTTCATTTTCCCAATGCCAGCGATGAACGGGGCAAACGTTCTCACGATAGGCACAAAGCGTGCCAAGAAAATTGTTTTACCACCGTACTTATCAAAATATCTTTGCGTTGCATCTATATATTCTTGTTTGATAGGAATCCTTGGATTATCAATTAATTTTTGCCCGAAGAAGTGGCCTATCCAGTAATTCATGGTATCGCCAAGGAAAGCGGCAACCCACAACAGCGCGAGCAAGATGTAAATATTAAAAGAACCAATCGCAGAAAAAGCCCCAGCTGCAAAAAGAAGTGTGTCCCCAGGAAGAAACGGCACAAATACTAATCCTGTTTCAATAAATAAGATGGCAAACAGAATTACATAAGATAGTATTCCATACTGCACAATAATATCGCCCAGATGGGTGTCTACGTGCATTATAAAATCAAGAATATATACAAGCGCTTCCATATCTAGAACCATCTCAGCATACCATACCAGTACTTACTGTTCATTCTTATAAAAAGGTATACTACTCAATGTATGTTTATTAAAGAAAATATTTCAGACAGTAATGTGCTAACGATTCTTTCTGTATTTGCTATTGGTACAATAAAAAATATCAAACCGCTTGAAACAAGCGGAAATATTACTTATGTTGTTAACACGACTTTAGGAAAATATATTCTTAGACTTTCACCCTCCGGATTTCGAAATCGATCAAAAAATGAAATACTTGGTGAGCTTGAGCTCATCGAACACCTAACAAAAAAATCTATTCTTTCTCTAACTCCAGTTGCTAAAAAAAATGGTGAGACCTTGGTATCGTGGGAAAAGCACTACGGGTATTTGCGTGAGTTCAATAAAGGTAGAGAGAGAACAAATCTAACCTTACGCGATATTGAATTATTTGGTGAGTGGCTAGGCGAATTTCATAGCTCAATCGAAGGTTTCTCAACCAAACACAAAAGAGTTCATCGCTGGGATGTGAACACAACAAAGAAGAATTTTGTTTTTGACAAAGAAATAATTCTAAAAAGTAGCTTTCCCAACAAAAAACTGTTTTTAAAAAAAATGTCGAACGAACTTTCAAAAATTAACTTTCTAAAAAATTTACCGAAAGGTACTATTCACGAAGATCTAGGAAAGCGGCATGTATTATGGAAAAAAGAAAAAATTGTCGGTGTTATCGATTTTGACAGAGCGTACTATGGAGAACTTGTCCTCGACCTAGGTCAAGCATGCCGTGGGTGGTGTTTCAGAGAAAAAAGTGGGAAGTGGAGTATGGCTCGTTTTAAAGCCCTAATTTCAGGATACCAGAAACATAGAAAAATAACGGATTTAGAAAATAAAAATATTGTTGATGCTATACAATTTGGAATACTTGAAAGAAGTTTATCATTTGCGTTACGTTTTACAACTTCAAATGATGCTGCAGATGCAGAATATGCCAACTTCTCACTCAACTTTCTTACAAAAGATGTTGAGGAAAATAGAAATGCTATTGAAAACGTTTTGAAACACACAACCGTCTAGTGCCATAAAAAGACACTAGACGGTTTTTTCATTGAGTTGCTACTCAAACCGGAATTCAGGACCCCTCCGAGTCCAGGAAGATCTTATGAAAATGGTATTTGAGTATGGTTCGAGTGCCTTCATGTCCCCGGCAATCCATTTCTTTCCGTTCTGAAAATTACTCCACAGTTCACGGAGTATTGGAATTATGTTGCGAGGATCGTACCGCACACCCGTGCCTTTCCATCCTGTTTTCTGATCCCAATCAAATTGTCCATTTTGAAACCAGCGCCACGCACGCGGAAGCCAGAAAAGGATGTGCGAAAACACGTTTGATGCCTGCACATACAAGATACAATCGTATGCTTCAAGCGGGAGCACGGCGTCTTCAACGGTGGCATGTACATCTTCAACAATGAGAACCTCATTTACGTCAGGATCTGCAAATTCCGACAAACAGTCTTTGTCCGCTTCACAGCGAAGCTTTTTGAAGTTGTCAGCATCATAGTGACTAGCTCGAGTTCCAGCAGAACAAATGAAGTCACGAAATTCTCTTCGTAAGGTACTCTTGCCGACATTACCAATACCTGTGATAAGTATTAACTTTCCCATTTTCACCCCCTTTTGATTATAGTTTCAACTATATAGCTTCTATATCTTTTTATATTATAGAATAATTTTAAGCGTATGTCAAACTGATTTGGAGTCAAGAAGCACGCCCAGTACCATTGCGGTATTCATTGTAAAATTCAAACCTTTTTTGAAACCAATCCAGACGCTGAATGAATAGCCAACGCCTCGCACGCCCGACCGACACCTCATTTGTTCGCGGAGTACACGTATTTATTATTCCCACTTTAATTGCTTTTAGAATTAATAAATTCGAATATTTTGTCTACACTCACTGGTTTAATGAAATGATCATCAAATCCTGCCTTTTTTGATTTAATGAAATCCTCTTGCTGGCCATAACCCGACAATGCTGCAATTATCATTTTTTGCTTTGGTCCGCATTTTAATTTCCTTAACTCTTTCACTGTTTGATATCCGTCCATGCCAGGCATTCCGATATCTAAAAAAACAAATTCAGGTTGAAAAGATTTAGCTATTTCAATAGCTGAAATACCATCGTTAGCCTTCATAACTTCATGTCCGCACTTCTCTAGTAACATAGCCAATAATCGGGCTACATCATCAATGTCGTCAACAACCAGTATTCTTTTTCTATTTTTGTTACTATTTGAAACAATAGGTTCTTCTAATGGCAACGGTTGCAGTAAAACAGGAAACGTGACAATAAATTCACTACCCTTGCCAAGCCCCTTACTTTTAGCAGTGACCTTACCTCCTTGAAGGTTGCACAATTTTTTTACAAGCATAAGACCTACACCCAGCCCTCCGTACGTTCTATCTTCAGTCAGTTCTGCTTGAAAAGATTGCTGAAAAATACTTGACAGTCTATGGGGTAGGATTCCAATACCATCATCCTTAACTTTTATAACAACTTCATTGTTTTTTCTATTAGCTGAAAGCCAAATATTGCCTCCTGGTTTAGAGAACTTTATGGCGTTATTTAGCAAGTTAACTATAATCTGTTCAATTCGCATCGGGTCGACCTTGAGCGACAAAACCTCTTTGGGCAAAGTTAAATGAAGTTTGTGGTTACTTTTCTCAATAAAAAATCGGGTTGATTCGACGGCACGTTCTAAAATTTCTGCAATACTAATGTATTCTTCTTTGAGCTTGATTTTGTCATTCACTATACGGGAAACATCTAAAAGATCATCCAATAAACGTGCCATGGTGCGAACTTGTCGGCCAGCTGTATCCAGGACATCCTTTATCAGCAGTTGTTGGTCCTTACTCACAGAACGTTTATTATCTACGAGGCTGTTATCAAGCAGTTGAATTGCAGACATTAATGGAGCTAATGGGTTTCGCAATTCGTGCGCCAAGGTAGATATAAACCTGTTTTTTGCGTTTTCCGCTTTTTTGGATTCAGATATATCGTGCTCCACAATTAATGCGCTGTCGATTTCACCGTCCTGATATATAATTTTAATATTTAACGATACCCACAGTTCTTCTCCGCTCTTAGTTTTTGTTTTAATTTCAAAATTACCATCCTTTCGCCCATCAATATTTCTTTGAATCCAATCCTTAAAATGCTTTTTACTCTCTCCTAAAAAAAGGTCCTCTGGCTTCATTAAAAGTAGTTCCTGGCTGGAATATCCTGTCATTTTGCACATGGCCTCATTTACGCTTTTATACCTCTGAGTTTTAAAATCTATTTCATAAATAGCAGTCGGTGCATATTGCAATAGTAATCTGAGGCTTTCTTCGCTATTGCGCAGAGCATTCTCGCTCTCTTGCAGAGCTATATTTTTATATGTTAAATCATCAGCAATAACACATATTGCCTGAGTGCCAAACTTTTCCAGAGAAAAAGCAGAAATTTGCACAGGAACACAAATTTCATTTTTTTTAAAATCTAATTCATTTTGAAAATTTCCCTGGTTTATACCTGATAGCAAAGCATCTATTTTTTTAACACTTTTTAACGATACAAATTTTTCCAGCGAATCTCCTATAATTTTTTCAATAGGTAAATCAATCATTAAAGAAAAATTAGAGTTGCAGTATATAACAACCCCTTTCATGTCGGTTACCAAAGCTCCTATGGGCATTTGCTCTACAAGCGTGCGGTAAGTTCTATCTGCATTTTCAAGTATATAAACCTTTCCCTTATCTGGGCCCGACACCACCAAAGCGTCAACTTCGCCTCTCCGTATTGCATTCAGCACCTCCTCTGCTTCAAAGAGACGTTGTTTTAATTCCTCCACATTTTGTGGAGGATCTTTGCTGTCTTTATTTTTTTGGTTTTTTGTCTGCGTCATTTTTTTTCTTAATGCCTTCCCGCGTTAGATCAAGCCCTACTAAAATTCTTTCTGTATCGGACAAATCTCCAATAAATCTGCGCAACGGCAGAGGGAATTTTTTAATAAGAGTTGGAACGGCTATAATTTGTTCGTTTATCGCCAAAGCCGGTTGTTGAGAAACATCAATTATTTCTAAATCAAATCTGCCCTTAAGATGTTTTTCACAAATCTTTCTTATGTTTTCTATAGACAAACTCGACCTACGGGTCAAGCCGGCAACATACAGACGCAAAATATAATTCTTCTTTAAACTCATGATTGATTTTTAGATTTCTGTTCATTTATTTTTGATTTCTGTTTCATTTTTTTCTGATTGGTCCTAATATCCAAACCTACCAAAACCTTTTCTTTATCTGAGAGATCGCCAATAATCTTCCTGATAGGTAACGGTACTTTCCTTACTAAAGTTGGTATTGCAAAAATCTGGTCGCCCTGCGCCAATTGAGGATTTTCCAAGAGATCTATTATCTCAATACTATACTGTCCTTTCAAATTATCTTCACAAATCTTTTTGAGATTAGAAAAAGCGGTCAATGATTTAGGAGTCTGGCCCGCAACATATAGGCGTAATTCTAAATACTCTTGAGTTCCTGTGGGAAGTTTTTTCATTTTGTCTTTTGTTTTCATAATGCTTTAGGCGTTAAAATTTCCACGCCTTTTTTTGAAATTAGCAATTTTTTTTCTTGCATTGAATGAGCAATGCCTCGGGCTTTTCGCACATATACGCGTTTTTCTCTTTCATTATTCTCAATTTTAGTGCGTATTATAATCCAAATGTCAGCAAGCGACGTTACTCCTTCCGAACTCTCCTTATTTGTTCTAAGATCGGTAAACAGAGCTGTTATGTGATTTGATTTAAGAAAATCAATCAAACGAGTTAGCATACTATTTATTTCAAACGGATTGCCTACGGAGAAAAGATTTGACATAGGATCTAAAATAACGATGTTGGGTTTGAATTTATTTATCAGTTTATGCATGACAACCAAATGCATTTCCAATCCAAAAACTGATGGCCGAGAAGACTTAAAATGCAATAAACCTTTTTTTACATACGGCTCAAAATCAATGCCAATTGTTTTCATGTTGCGCATCACCTGGTCTGCAGATTCCTCAAATGTAAAAAATAACACCCTCTCTCCTCTTTTGCATGCGGTCAGAGCGAAATGGGCGGCTATGCTTGTTTTACCTGTTCCTGCTGTTCCTGAAACGAGGATCGTACTTCCTATATAATAACCCTTACCACCCAGCATTTCGTCAAGTGATTCCAATCCCGATGATACTCGTTTTCTTGAAACAGTATGGTCAAGCTGGAGCGAAGATATGGGCAAAACAGATATGCCATCTTCGTCTATAAGGAAGGGATATTCATTAGTACCGTGCACAGTTCCGCGATATTTTACTATGCGTATACGGCGAGTAGAAATTTGGTCGTTAATTCTGTGGTCGAGCAATATAACACAATCAGACACATATTCCTCAAGGCTTTGGCGAGTAAAAGTATTATCTCCTTTTTCGCCCGTAATTATTGCAGTCAATCCTTTTTCCTTCAACCAACCAAAAAGCCGGCGCAATTCAGCCCGTAGTATTGCTATGCTGGAAAGTCCGGAAAATAGCGATTCAACCGTATCAAGAGCTATTCTTTTTGCTCCCACCTGGTTTACGGCGTGTTCAATGCGCACAAAAAGTCCCTCTAAATCATAGTCTCCGGTTTCTTCTATCTCACTGCGTTCAATTCGAACATAATCAATATAGAGCTTCTTTTTAGCAATCAGGTCTTTAAGATCAAAACCCAAAGAAGCAACATTTTTAGTCAAATCTTCTATGGTTTCCTCAAATGCAATAAAAACTCCCGGTTCATTAAATTCTGTTGCTCCACGAATCAAAAATTCAAGTGCAAGCATAGTCTTTCCACTTCCAGCTCCTCCGCAAACTAACGTCGGCCTGCCTTTAGGCAATCCGCCCAAAGTAACTTCGTCTAATCCAACAATGCCAGTTTTCGATTTTTCAAGTTTTTCAAAAATATTTTTAATATTTTTTTTACGTTTTGAAGATGTTATCATAGAGTGTTTTTATCTGTATCTGTTACAATGTTAATTCTTTATTCAATTCGCTCTTCATCGACTATAGTTAGTGACCAAAATCGCGCAGTGTTTCCAAAACATAAAATATTGAAATTTCATTATTTTAACTATACCATTAAATACAATAAATAATTTTATTTTTCTTGTATAAGTTTACCTTTTCTAATTCCTTACAATCATAAGAAAATTGGCTCGCGAGGGTATTCTTCTCTTACAAGAGCTATCCGAACCCATTGTCAACTTCAAAAACCTACTGGCGGACTGCGTCACGCCGCAGGTTTGCTACTGCGAAACGAATCCCACCTTCGCAAAGTTCGCGTTCTTGGCGGACTGTGTCCGCCGTAGCCCGACGAAGCTTTGCTTCGGCGGGCGAAGGCGGAGGCGGAGGGATTTGAACCCTCGAAGGCTTTCACCTTGCCGCCTTTCCAAGACGGTGCACTAGGCCTCTATGCGACGCCTCCATTACGAAAAGATCTTTTTCGTAAAAGCTACTATACCACGTTCTCTGTTTAGTTTAAAAATAGCAGTATTTCTACTTGGGTCTAGGACTTACGCAAACGGATACAGTTCAAGGCGCCCAAGCAAAATAGAACGAGTTGTGAACAATACTACGAGAGATATTTTGTGACGGGCAACGATGAAATGTGCCGTTTACGTAGGTCCCTACTACAGTTGTGGGCCGAGCAAAGCCTGAATCCTCTCCTCAACCGGTGGATGCGTCTTGAAAAGATTTCCTAATGTAGCACTGATACCTTTTTTCCTACCAAAAGGGTCCGCTATAAATAGGTGTGATGTTGCATGACTTGTGCGCTTCATTCCACCCACAGCTTCGGCTGACTGACTTATTTTCTGCAACGCTGAAGCAAGTCCATCTGGGTACCGTGTGAGTAAAGCACCTGAAGCGTCAGCTAGAAATTCACGTTTACGTGAAATAGCCATCTGTATGAGAGAAGCAGCTATTGGCGCGAGAATGATAGCAACAAGTCCAAGTACATAAACAATAGGGTGTATGTTTCTGTCTCTATCTCCCCCTCCCCAGAAAAGCATACGTATGAAAAAATCTGAAAGAATGGCAACAAATCCCGCAAGTACCACAGCAACAGTCGAGACCAAGATATCCCTGTTGCCGATATGTGATAGCTCATGCGCAATCACCCCCTCAAGCTCCGTCCTGTTCAGAAGCTCCACAAGACCAGTCGTAACTGCAACGACTCCATGTTCTGGGTCACGACCTGTTGCAAAGGCGTTTGGTGACATGTCATCTACGACGTAGACTCGTGGCTTGGGAAGTCCTGCTGTTATGGCAAGATTTTCTACAATATTGTGAAGCTCTCTAAATCGTACAGAATCCGCCTCATAAGCTCCTGTCAGTCGTATCACAAGCTTGTCAGAGTTCCAGTAGCTATACATATTCATAGAAACTGCAAAGATAACTGCAATATAGAGAAATAGTTGACTATCCATGTACCAACTTATCGCCCATCCTATAGCTATCACGACGAGAAAAAAGGACGTCATCAAAAACCACGTTTTGCGAATATTTGAATTTTGATGTGTGTAGAGTGTAGCCATATAGTAAAGATTAAAATATCTGCGCGGATGCAATAGTAATAAGCATACCCGCTATCATTATTGCGACAACAAGGGCAATAAAACCATACACAATACTTTTTGATACATGATGTGTAAATCCAGGATCCTCTTCTTTGTTCGGATACTCATCAAAAAGTCCGTGCAAAATCACCATGCGCAAACCTGCAAAGGAAATGACAAAAACAGCTGAGGAAAGCAGTCCTACTACAAGTAAAGGAAGTAGTGTATCTGGACGGACCCACAAAAGTACTCCAAGCACGAGAAGTCCAGCTGTAAAAATAAACGAAACAATAAATATACTCACGTGAACCAATAATCGACGTTGCCACCGAGGCTTTTCTTTTACTTTTCTCCCTACG
>Ga0209212_1005092_pt1 | contig 15890 bp, 14 predicted proteins | sample RifGroC2_FD_183996 | JGI IMG/M metagenome (GOLD analysis project Ga0209212, IMG submission 183996) | Groundwater microbial communities from Rifle, Colorado, USA - Groundwater C2 (SPAdes) (version 2) | ecosystem: Environmental > Aquatic > Deep subsurface > Groundwater | place: Rifle, Colorado...
CTCCGAAAAGATGTCCAAGATTCTCACTCTTTGTCTCATAGCGCCTCACTTGTAGGATGCCGGGATCTGTCATCTTGGACATCTTTTCGGAGATCTTGAGTTTGTACTGCCACTTCCCCCCGGGATCTCTCACCGCTGCGAGTTTGTAGACCCCATCCAGGGCAGGCTGCTCTTTTCCCGTCACAAGATGGGTGCCTACTCCCCATACCGTGACTAAAGACCCCTGATGCTTGAGATCCGAGATCAGATATTCATCAAGTTCATTGCTTGCCATGATCTTTATCTCACTCAGACCCGCCTCATCGAGCAGTCTTCGAATTTCAATGCTCAGCGTTGTCAAATCCCCTGAGTCAAGACGCAAACCCAAGACATGGATTCCCTGCTTTTTCAAGCGCAAGGCAACCCGGATCGCCTTTTTCGTTCCTTCGATGCTGTCATAAGTGTCTACAAGGAAGAGGGCATTTCCCGGCATCGCCTCAGCAAAAACGCGAAAAGCCTCCTCCTCTTCATCAAAGACCATCACCCAGCTGTGAGCTTGCGTCCCCTTCACAGGAATGCCAAATAATTTTCCTCCAAGCATATGCGATGTAGAAAGACACCCTCCGATGAAGGCAGCCCGTGTGGCTGAGATCGCTCCATCCACTCCTTGAGCGCGTCGCATCCCAAACTCTACCACGTGGTCAGGAGCCGCTGCATAACAGACTCGGGCTGCCTTGGTCGCAATAAGCGTTTGAAAATTGATGAGATTTAAAAGAGGACTTTCTAAAAGCTGTGCATGGATCAGGGGCGCTTGCACGCGCAAAAGAGGTTCATAGGCAAGCGCGGCTGTTCCCTCAGGCATCGCATCGAGGTTGCAGGTCAGCTTAAAAGACCGAAGATAGTCTAAAAATCTCTGTTCAAAGAGCGGAGCTTCATTGCTTCCCTTTAATGATCCGATATAGGCAAGATCGCTCTCATCGAAGCGGAAGTTTTGAATGAAGCCGACCGCCTGCTCCAGCCCTGCGCAGATGGCAAAATTTCCTCCAAAGGGCCTCTTTCTAAAAAAGAGATGAAAGACGGCCTCTTTCTGCCACAATCCCGTCTTCCAGTACCCATACGCCATTGTCAGCTGGTAGAGATCGGTCAAAAGGGAGAGGGAATCTTTGTAAATGTCAGCCATTTTTTAATAAATCCTCTCTGCGGTTCTCTAAAAAACGTATTTTCTTTTCGATCAGATCCACTTGTTTCCACTCATAATCTGCTTCGGCAAAAGCCTTGCGGGTCTCCAGAGTTCTCTCCTTCTTAAACTGCAGGCGGGTAGCCAAATCCAGATTCCACAGAGCGCGTGCACGATAGAGGAGCCGAAGATCGTTCAACTGCTTCAACGCGTAGTCAATCTCTGCAAGCTCTCTTTGAAGCTGACGCTTTTCAAACCGACACTCAAGACATTCTGGTTCTTCTTTTGGAAGAGTCGAGACAACTCCCGCTCCCATCAGAGGCGCCAACAAGCCAAAGAGGCTGGCTGAGCTCCCTTTTTGGCATAACTGCATCAATTTTTGTATCCTTTTGCTGAACAAGAACCCGCCCATAACTTTCATATAGCTAAATTTAAAAAATTGTTTAACATAAATCTATGCTTCCTGTTCACCCTTCCAAAGTCTTAAAAGCGGCGATCGAGTTTATACCGAAATGACTTCAAAAAGGGATCAATTGCAGCGTATTGGATAATTCGCTTATGATATAGCTAAATAAAACCATGAAAACGTTCTTTCTCTTTTTCCTCCTTCTCTTCCTTCCCTTTGCTGCCCCGGCTTTAACCCTAAAGGATAAGCTTCTCGGAGCCAAAGAGGGAGATTTCATCGTGACTGAACAGAATAAGATCTACTCTCTTCTCATCGTCAGAGAGGTTTTGCCTTCTTTTATCGAACTTGAAGAGATCTCCGTTCCGGAATCCCACATCAATTTGAAAGAGACCTCCTGGAGCTCCTGGCTTGCCCAAGGATCGCCCGGCCACAGCTCATGGATGCTCTACCAGATTGACTTTGTCGAAGAAAAACTTCAGGAGAGCTACTCTTTTTCTCAAAAACAGTGGCTCTATGTCGATGATTCGGATTATCTCTTCGCCAAACTTCTGACTCTCTCTCTAACAGCCGTCTCGGACAAAGAAAAAAGACGTATCGGGCCTCCTCCACAAGACGTTGAACCCGATCGCAGAGCTATTTGGGATCCTCCTCTTACACGAGAAGGGAAAAAAATGAAAAAGCCCCACTACGACGTCTATCGAGGACAATGGCCCAAAGATCAAAGTCAGCTCTCCGCATGCACCATCCTCTTCTATTTTGATCAAGAACGCCCCTCCTTCCCTTTTCCCTACTGGCTGGAGCTCAGCAATGGCTACATTAGTCTGAAATTACGCACAATCGATTCCGGTTCCGGTCTCCATACTCCCCTTGCACATACCGCTCCACCTCCTCCGTTTCACTTCACAGGCGCCTCTCAACCGATCAAAGAAGGGCTGCGGCTCTCCTTGTTTACCCTTCCCCCCGCACATAATTTTCAACTCTTTGCACGCAATCTCACTGATCCCAACTCTCCCCCTTGCGCTGTAGAGTTCCAGGTAAAAAGCGCCAAGCAAACGGGAACAGTCTATTTGGATATTGCAAAAAAAGATCTCACAGCACGCCTGATGAGCGGCCATCAGTATGTCTGGGTGCTTCGCTCCAAATCCCGCCCTCAACAGGTCATAGAGAGCCCTTTTTCTTTCCACTGGAAGCCCTAAGGCTCGACTTTGCAACTTTTTGGACCCGCCTGCCTCGTCTATTTGCTCTCGGACGTTCGACCTAGGGTCGAACTGGGAGATTCTTTAAATCAATCGGGTAGGAGGGAGCTCTCGCTCCCGTCCTCCCACACCACCGTACGTACGGGACCGTATACGGCGGTTCATGATTACTGTGACCTAGCTTCTACTATTTTCTTCATAGGGATATATCCCATTGCTTCGATGACCCCATTCGATATGGCTTTATGCATGCCGTAGGTCCGAGCCATTCTCCATGGTCCCTTCCCACTACATGCCGTCTGCTTGGCCATACCTTCCTTGAGCCCAAGTGCGATAAGCCGCTTGTATCGAGTACGAGGCTTCTTCCACTGTCTCCAGAGAATATCCCGTATTCTGCGTCTTATCCACCCATCCAGTTCCCCGAACATGCTTCGTCTTCCTGCCAGACCAAAATAGTTAGCCCATCCTCTGATGACCGGAATAAGAAACTTTCGGATACTATCCGTTAGATCACTTCCCCTCATCTTTCTGGTGATGCCTTTTATCTTGTCTTTGAGGCGTTTGACTCGGCTTTCGTGGACCACAATCCGGTTCGGACCTTTCTCTTTTGTAAAGGTAAACCCCAGGAACTTGCGGTTCCATGGATTATCCACTGCACTCTTCTGTTGGTTAACTTTGAGCTTGAGCTTCCTAGTCAAGAATCTCACGGCTGATTCCATTACGCGTTGTCCTGCCTTCTCTGACTTAACGTAGATGTTGCAGTCGTCCGCATATCTTGCAAACCGTAGGCCTCTCTTTTCAAGTTCTTTGTCAAAGTCGTCCAACATGATGTTGGTAAGCGTCTAATTTAGCCATCTTTTTAAATTTTATCGGGCATGTCACTCTTTGAATTTTCAAACCAAAGAGGTTCTATGCCACGACCATTTCCCGAAGAGAAAAAACGCGAATGGCAAGAAAGAGTTCGCATACAGCAAGAGAGCGGCCAAAGCATGTCGCATTGGTGTCGCGAGCAACAAGTCAACTACGATTCCTTTCTTTATTGGAAAAAGCGATTCAGTGCAGATCCATTTCCGCTCAATCGAGCCTCCTTTCAAGAATTGACCGCTGACCAAGGCACTGGAATCTCCATTGAATATCGAGGCATTCGCCTGCACATAGACAAATGCTTCGACCCGTCAACCCTGAGAAACTGCTTATTGGCGTTGAGAGAAATCAAATGTTGACCATCCCCGCCAACGCCCGTCTTTTCCTCTGCCAAGTTCCCATGAACATGCATAAAAGTTTTGAAGGTCTAAGCGCAGTTGTAGAGCAAATGTTCCCAGGAGAACTTTTGTCCAGTGCATTTTTTATCTTTCTCAGCCGTCGGAAAGACCATATGAAAGTACTCTACTGGGATGGCGATGGATTTGTAATTTTTTACAAACGATTGGAACGGGGATCTTTTGCTAGAAAAAATGAAGGGCCTGTGTCGTTGCCGCGTCGTGAATTTGTCATGCTTTTGGAAGGGATCGAGCCCAAGCGCTTGCAACGCCGATTTTCTCTATGAGAAATAGTTTGTTTCCTTCTTCTTTTTCTCTTCTTTTTTGAGTTGTTTTTTGATATCATTTCTCCTATGACAACAGCACAAATTTCCGATCCAGAAAGCCTGCGAAAAGAGAATGCTGAATTGCGTTGCGAAGTCATTTATCTCAAAGAACAGCTAGCCTGGTTCAAGCGCCAGATCTTCGGCAAGAAATCAGAGCGCATTGTCTCAGATCTAAATGACAAACAACTGTACCTAGAAGGCCTCGAACCACTGAAAGCGCAAGAGAAAGAAGAGGCCCAGACTGTTCCAGCACATCAACGCCGCAAACCCCAACGCAATGGCCAAGATGCGATTACCCTTGATCCAAATCTTCCTGTAAGAACAACCATCCTCGATATTGCTGAAGAGGAAAAGATTTGCAAAGAGACAGGAATTCCTCTCGTAAGGATCGGGGAGGAAACGACGCACAAACTGGCCCATGAGCCAGGCAGCTACTATATCAAAGAAATCATCCGTCCCAAGTATGCTCATCCAAAAACACCAGAAGCGGGCATCTTGACAGCAGAGCTCCCCGACAGCATCATTCCCAAATGTCGAGCTGACGATAGCCTTCTTGCTGAGATCATCACTAAGAAATTTGTCGACCACATGCCCCTGTATCGCATTGCCGAAGGGATGGGGCGTGAAGGAGTCGGTATCAGCCGCAAACTGCTCTCTCAATGGGTTGTTCGCTGCGGCATGGCGCTCAAGCCTCTTTACGAGACAATGGTTCGTTTGATCCTCGAGGGCGAAAACATTTTCATCGATGAAAGTCCTGTTAAGCTCCAAGCAAAGGGTCGATGCGATACCGCCTACATGTGGGTCATTGTCGGGGGGAACTCATCGAATCCCGCCTATCGGGCATATGATTTTCGAACGAATCGCTGTCACGACAACGTGCTTGATATTCTGAAAGAATACCAAGGTGTTTTGCACTCGGACAAATATGCCGCCTATCAAAAATTAGCTGAGAGGAAAGTGATTACATGGTGTCCTTGTTGGTCTCATATTCGGAGAAAATTTTTAGACGTCGAATCGGGAGATCTCCTATTCCGCGACTGGGCGCTCCGAAAGATCCGCTACCTCTTTATGCTGGAGAGGATCGCCTGGGCTCGCTCGCCGGAAGAACGTTTGCAGATACGGCAAGAGAAAGAGGCCCCAATTATCGATGAGTTGATCCAGCGAATTAAAGCGCGACTAACCGATGGGAAGATTTTGCCTAAATCAAAATTCCGTGAGGCACTTGGCTATTTTTGCGGTCTGGTTCCCTATCTGAAGAATTACACGAAGCACGCATTTGCCCGGCTCGACAACAACGTTGCGGAAAGAGCGGTTCGGCCTCTTGCTATCGGGAGAAAGAACTGGCTTTTTTTCGGAAGTGAGGATGGCGGCGAAGCAGGCGCGATCTTGCTATCGCTAGTCCAAACCTGTCGCGGGCTGGGGATTAATCCGCGGGAATATCTGGAGGATGTGTTTCGGAGGCTCATGGGGCATAGCGCTCAGAAACTCGACGAACTCTTACCGGATCAATGGCTTCTCGCCCGGAGCGGATCTCAAAAAATCAGCCCATAACCACTTTAACTCATCAACATGGCTAGATTAGACGGATACGCGCCTTGCTCTCTTCTGCCCGAAAACAGCGTAAATTTGTCTTGCTTCCGGGGACATAGCTGATGGCAGACGATAATGGCACTCAGTCTCTTCGTTCTCTGTTCATGCGATCATTTGGTTTTCTGGAGGAAAAGGACGCTGCTTGAGTTGACAACTCATGACGCAATCCCGAAAGGGTAAGCCCGGCAAAGATAATTGTCGTCGACCAAAGCTCATCATGAGCGGCTCAATTTGAGTTGAGGGATGATTGTTTGGAGATCGCCTTTCAGGAGAAGATCATCATTCCCTAAATAAGAGGGACAAGATAGATCGATAGAGATCACTTTTCCTTCGGGATTGTGTTTCTTATACCATCCCAGGAATCCCCGATCATCATAGCTGAGACCAATGCAAATAATCGCATCGATTTCTCTCAAGGCATCGGAATCTATTTCAGTTTTTAAATGATTCGCATCGATGCGATAGGGCATTATTCCGGTTTGTTCATGCAGGCTATCCAAATTTTCAGTGACGATTTGGCAATGTTTAAAAAGAGCCAGCTCCTTCAATGCCAAGTGAGCTTTTGTGGGAGGGCTGGAAAAACAAGCCTGATGAAAGCTTTGAATTTGAAGAGCAAACCATTGAGGGGTTTCAATTGCTTTTTTTAAGGCAGGGAAGAAATCCACTCCTTTTTTGATTCCAAGCAACGACTCGAGCTGATTCATGGTAGGAACATTTGAGGAAGCCGAAAGACCGGCTCCCGTATAAAATAAGACATTTTTGTTTCGAATGATCGAAGCAAGCTCTTCTTCAGTGATGATTGTTGGTTTTTCATTCTCAATGACGCGTCTTTCACAGACAATGTATGAAAAGCTATTTGGTGAAAAACTTTCATTTGATGAACTCGAGCCGATTTTTGTCTCCTCATCATCCCCATATTGATAGAAATAACGATATCTTTTTTGATTTTTGCCGTTAACAAAACAATCTTCCGAGATAAACTGATCCTTTTTATCATTGAAGCAGTCTGGAAGTTTTCCGGTACAGATTATCTCAAAAAAAACATGATCTTGACGGGTGACAAAATGAAAGTAATTTTCCTCGTTATGCCATGTCATATCCAAACTTTGTTCTTTTAAGACTTGGCGCAGGTCTTCTTGACTGAGAATTTTGGGGGAGGATAAAAATTCTCCAGAAGTCTCAATCCATGGTTCTTTTCCCGATAAAGAAAAAGATGAAAACAGAAACATCACTGCAATTAAAATGAAACGAGAGGAAAATCTCCAAAACATGCCAAAACTCCTTATTTTCCGTGGCAGATATAATAACAGCTAAGGATAGGAAATTCAATGGCACTTTTGAAGATGAGTAGGTGCTTGAATAGGCCAACAGTAGGAATCAGTCGCTTACGCAAACAAGCGCAAAATAAGAAAAAAGAGAGAGATTCCTTTCCTAGGAAAGGAACGCGCCTTGGTATGTGGCTTAAAAGCGATGAAAAGACTGCTTTGCTCCAACAAGAAATCGGATTTGCGTATGTTAAAAAATCTACTCATTTGTATAGATAACACACGATATGTATAGATTTATGTAAGCAGTTACTTACCCCTAAAGGATGGGGCGACATACAACTCGGCAATATTCAAAATTTTTATCCGATCATTCGAGGTGATGTAAACATTAGAAAGACCCACTGGCGTTTCATTGGAATAATAAATAAAAAGGCTTCGAGGTCCCTCTTGGAGACGTTTTTTCAGTTTGTCTGCATAACTTGAAAGAAAACCCTCCTTGCTTATTCCTTCTGTCGCATGGGGCCAATTTTCTTGTATATAGGTATAGGTCAGGTCGAGAAACAGTGGCCACTCTGCCGAGGTAGCATCTATTTGTTTCTGTTTAAATATCACAGGTAACCGCAAATGGTTGCTTAGATGTTTTTCGCATTCACATCTTCAGACAGATTTTTTTCATGACACGCCTCAAGGTAGGATGGATTTGGCAAGATAGAATCCCGCAAGGGCCATCAGGATGACAGGTGGGAGACTGCCGCGACCTATGATCCCCAGACCATGAAAGTATTCACAAACGAATGTCCAGGAATCCCCAATCCCGGATGTTTTGTGATTCTTCCCAGGTTTCTTCAAAAAGGCGAGCCATACTATACCTCTCAGCCTCAAGTCTGGCTGACCGCGCCTCCGGAATCTTCTCGTACTGCGGCAGCAAGCTCAACGGAGCGCGCCGCTTTGCCGCACCCCGTCAGGTCCTCCGCTCCCGAAAACAGAGGCTTTTTATCCTGGATTTTTTCCTTTTTTCGAAGCCTGTGGGACGATCTGTGGAGCTGGCTATTTAGGGGATCATAGCCATACAAACGGACGTCTCGACTGCGGCATGGGCTTGCAAAATTGCATTTTAAATGCATAATTGCATGCATGGACCCTTATATCCGGCGTTCTTTGGAACCGGTTCTTAAACGGGCGGCGAAGGAATTTCCTGCGGTGGTGCTGACCGGCCCGAGGCAGGCGGGAAAAACGACGCTTTTAAAGCATCTCTTTTCCGCTTCCCATCGCTATCTCTCTTTAGAGGCTCCGGACGTTCGGTTAGCCGCCACATCGGACCCGCGGAGCTTTATCAGGATGTATCCGCCTCCGGTGATTTTTGACGAGATCCAATACGCTCCGGACCTTCTCTTTTACGTAAAGGAAAAAATTGACGAAGAGAGAAAGAAGTACGGGCAGTACGTTTTAACAGGCTCGCAAAACATTCTTTTATTGCAACAGGTAGCGGAAAGTTTGGCGGGGAGAGCGGCTGTGCTCAAACTGCTTCCTCTCTCTTTGCCCGAGATCATGGGGGAGCCTTTCAGGCCTTTTCCGTGGGAAAAGAAAGAGTCGTCCTCAGAGAGCTTGCCAATTGAAATGTTTTGGAAAATGGCGCTTCGGGGAAGTTATCCGGAGTTGATCGATAATCCGGAAAAAGATGCGGCGCTTTGGCAGAGCAGTTATATTCAAACCTATCTGGAAAGGGACATCCGCACGATCAGGCAAATTGGCGATTTGACTCAGTTTCAGCTCTTTTTAAGGGCGCTTGCCGCAAGGAGCGCACAGCTATTTCAGCTTTCCGATCTCTCTCGGGATATCGGAATTTCGTTAAATACGGCTAAAAGCTGGTTAGCCATTTTAGAGGCGACTTATCAGGTTGTGGTGGTGCGGCCTTACTTCGCCAACATCAGCAAGCGGCTTGTTAAGACGCCGAAAATCTATTTCACGGATGTGGGCACGCTCTGTTATCTTACCGGTTTGCGCGACATTGGCCTTCTGGCTTCAGGACCCCTTGCGGGAGCTGTAGCGGAGACGTTTGTCTTTTCTGAACTTTTTAAACGAATTCTCCATCGGGGAGCCGATCCGAGGATCTCTTTTTGGCGCACGGCCTCGGGAAGCGAGGTGGATTTCATCATTGAAGAAGAGGGAAGAGTGATCCCTCTCGAGGTCAAGGCGTCTGCAACGCCTTCTCCCCGAATGGCAGAAGCTGTTCTTTCCTTTCGAAAGGACTTGGGAAAAAAGGCCAGGGAGGGATACGTCGTCCATCTTGGAGATCTTGCGCTTCCTTTGGGAAAAGAGGTAACGGCCCTTCCTTTCGCTCATCTCTAAGTACATCCAAGCAACCTGAAGAATTGGTTTTTGACTGCGTCGGTTTTTTCTCTCTAATTTTATTCTTCACTCGCGCCTTGCCTCTCGGCAATGGTCGCTCGCTCCAGAAAAAATTAGAGAGAAACCTCCTTGTCAAAATCCCAATTCTTCAGGTTGTTTGGATGTATTTGTATATAAACTTTATTTCAGATATGAAGAGTCTATGAAGCTCTCTCCGAAAGCTTACTATAATTTGCTGCGCTTTAACTGGCTGTAGGACAACAGTAGGAATCAGTCGCTTACGCAAACAAGCGCAAAATAAGAAAAAAGAGAGAGATTCCTTTCCTAGGAAAGGAACGCGCCTTGGTATGTGGCTTAAAAGCGATGAAAAGAGTTGTCAAAGTCGGGGAGACCAGGTTGAGGATTTTCTTCAATTGTCTTCTGTTAAGGCATGCGGCGAAAAATTTCGCCTTATTTCGACGAATGGCGTAGTCGGTTTTACAAGCTGAGGCTGGCGGTACCAGGGGGATCGCAATGAGGCGGAGGCAAGCGGCTAGTGGGACAGTATTGATGTCGATCGGAGTTCTGTTTGAAAAGATCACAACGAGGGCGCTGAACGTCTGCTTATTTGGGGAGGGAAGAGGGCAGAAAGAAAAAATCTCGCAAGAGATCGAGCAACTCTCTGTTTTTAAAGGAGAGGGCATAGAGAAGAAGGCCCCCAAAAAAGATCGCAAAGAGCGTCAGGAAATGGATCAGCTGCTCGAGAGTATGATGGGGAAAACCCGCCATTGCCCTTGCGCTGAAGGGATGGAACAGGAGGGCGTTGACTCCCAGCACACAGAGAGAAGCGAAAAGAGAGGCGAAGAGGGGATGAAAAGAGGAAAGAAGAAGGCGAGCTTTCCATCCTTTTTGAGTGAGCAGGCGGTAGAGAAAATAACAATTGACCCACGAGCTTGCGGCCGTGGCAAGCGCGATACTGACAACGTCTAGTTGAAGCCAAAAAACGAAGAGAGAATTTAACAAAATATTGACGATGACCGAAAAGAGCGAGAGCTTCATCGGCGTTTTAAAATTATTCTCGGCAAAAAAGAGTGCGGAAAAGAGAAAGATGAGCGTTGTAGGGAGAAGGCCCAGGCCGTAAGCCCCTAAGCAGAGCGTTGTTTTTGCAACGGCAAGTTCTGAAAAGTGTCCCCGCCCAAATACCAAGTCTACAGCTGCACCACCCAATGAGATGAGAGCAAAGGAACAGGGGATCATTAAGGTCAAAATGCGGCGGCACCCTTGGATGAAAAGATCCTGAGCTCTTTTTGTCTCCTTCGCTTTGATGGCGCGCGAGAGAAGAGGTGTGAGCGTTCCCGTGAGCGCCATGCCGAAAAGCGCCAGGATCAGAAGTTGCAGGCGGATGGAGTTCCACAGGTAGACGGGGCCTCGAAGATCGATCCAACGAGCAAAGATGGAGTCGATAAGTGAATTGACTTGAACTGCACCTACCCCAATTAATCCAAAGCTGTAGGATTTGGCAAGCCGGACAATCGTCGGGGAGATCTTTATGGAAAGCCACTCTTTGAAAGAAGCGGAGGCATGTCTTAGGGTTAAAGGAAGGGTGAAGACCCATTGCCCCAAGAGGCCAATGAACATCCATTTTGCAAGCGAGAGCATGGCCAAAGCGGGAGGTTGCTCTCTACAGAGAAAAAGTGTTGCTATCCAGATGCAATTACAGATTGCCGGAGCGAGGTTGGGAATGAAAAAAGAACCGTAGCAGTTTAACAAAGAGATGTTTAATCCGTAGAGCCCGATAAACAAAATGCCCGGCAGGAGCCATTGGGTCAGTCTCACGATCTCTTTTGTATCAAAAGAGAGAGGAGTCCAAGATTGCATCACAGAGAGAGCGCCCTCGCCAAGTGCTACGAGCGCGATGAGAATGAAGGCGGTGAGGAGGGTAAGTTGTCTGAAAAAGCGGTTGGCGTCTTCTTGATGTTGAAGCTTCAGTTCTTCAAAATGGGGGATAAAGGCGGATTGAAAGGGGCCCTCTCCCAATAACCTCCGAAAAAGGTTGGAAAGCCGGAAAGCGACTAAAAAGGCGGCTAAAGAGGGATGGTCTCCAAAGAGATAGGCGGTGAGAAGATCTCGCAGCAAACCGGTCAGACGGCTCATGAAAGTCGCTGAGAAAAACAGTTTGATGGAGCGGGGAAGATGGTGTTCGGAGATGCTCATCCAAAAGTCATTTTGTTCTTAGCCGCTCTTATTGCCAACTGATTTTGAGCGTCCTTCAATGATCCCTCCTCCGAGACAAATCGGACCTTTGTAGAAAACGACGGACTGCCCCTCAGTGATCGCCCGCTGGGGCTGTTCAAATGTGACCAAAAGAAGGTCTTGATCCAGGGCGTGGAGCGTGCAGGGAACGTCTTTGTGCCGGTAGCGCACTTTGGCAGTGCATGAGATGGGGAAAGAGGGAGGGAAGCCCGCGAGCCAAGTGAGCTCATTGGCAGTTAAGGAGAGGGAAAAGAGCGAGGGATGGTCTTTGCCCTGGGCGACAAAAAGGACGTTTTGCCTGCGATCTTTGTCGACGACAAACCAGGGAGCCCCGCTTCCTCCGATGTTTAAGCCTTTTCTTTGGCCTAGGGTGTAGAAGGCGATGCCTCGGTGTTCTCCAACCGCTTTGTGATCCAGGGTTTTTATCATCCCGGGAGAGTATTTGATGTAGCGGCTTAAAAAAGGGGCGAACGGGCGCTTGCCGATGAAGCAGATCCCGGTGCTGTCTCTCTTTTCTGCAGTGGGAAGGCGGTGCCTCTGTGCCAAAGAGCGCACCTCTCTTTTTTCCAAGCGGCCGATGGGAAAGAGGCTCTTTTGTAGGGAGCTTTGAGAGATGGAATAGAGGAAGTAGCTCTGGTCTTTTTCGGGGTCGGCTCCGCGCAAGAGGTGGGTAGTTTTGTTGAGGTGTTGGGTTTGGCAATAGTGGCCGGTGGCGATGTAGTCGGCATCTAAAGCAAGAGCCTTTTCTAAAAAAGCCTTAAATTTGATCTCGCGGTTGCAAAGGATGTCGGGATTGGGAGTGCGGCCGGCTTGAAGTCCCTCTAAAAAGCGGGTAAAGACCCGATCCCAGTACTCTTTGGAAAGATTGACCGAGTAATAGGGGAGGTTGAGTTTTTCACAGACTTTGATCACATCTTCGAAATCCTGAGCGCTCTGACAAAAGCCCTCCTCTGTCAGCTCTTCCCAGTTCTTCATGAAAAGACCGATGACCTCGTAGCCCTGTTCCTGAAGGAGCAGGGCGGCAACAGAGGAGTCCACTCCTCCGGACATGCCCAAGACAACTCTTTTTTTTGACACCACTTTTTTCTTGCTTGTTGTTTGGGTATAGAATACCTCTATAAGAGGCCGCTTTGCAATGCGGAAAAAGGAAAGATGCAGGAAAACCGCCACCTATGTCATAAAGATTTTAGAGGGTAGGTTATGGTGGATGTTCAGATTGACGGGATCACCTTGAAGGGGGATCTCATTCTTCCTAAAGGGGCTCGGTCCCTCGTTCTCTTTGCTCATGGAAGCGGAAGCAGCCGTTTGAGTCCGCGCAACCGGTTTGTGGCAGAGGAGCTGAATCGGCAAAAATTGGCCACGTTGCTCATAGATCTTTTGACCGAAGAAGAAGAGGAGATCGATGACAGGACGCAAGTGTATCGTTTTGATATCGGCCTGCTTGCAAAAAGACTTGTCTTGCTGATTGACTGGCTCTCAAAAAATCCCGACACAAAAGAGCTTGCCATCTCGCTCTTTGGAGCCAGTACGGGCGCAGCTGCAGCCCTGATTGCCGCCGCCCAAAGGAAAAAGAAGGTTCAGACCGTCGTTTCTCGAGGAGGGCGCCCCGATCTGGCCAAAGAGTTTTTAAAGCAAGTGGAGGCGCCGACTCTTCTCATCGTGGGGGAGCGTGACGATGTGGTCATCGAATTGAACCAGCAGGCGGCAGAGAGCCTCACGTGCGAAAAAAAGATCATCATTGTCCCGAAGGCAACGCATCTTTTTCAAGAGCCGGGAGCTTTAGAAGAGGTCGCCCGCCTTGCAGGAGAGTGGTTCACGGCAAAACATTAGATTAGAGCCGCAGACGGCAATTTAAGTTCCTGAAGAGCCCACAAGATGGTCGGAGGGATTATTTGCCTCTTCGGCATGCTCGACAAAGACAATCTTTCCCTCTTCGACAGTGACGAGCCAGCTTCCTCCCTTGCCGGGGTGCAGCAGGATCTTTTCTGCAAGCGGATCTTCCAGATACTGTTCGATGACGCGGCGCAAGGGGCGCGCGCCCATCTCGGGATTGAAGCCCTTTTCGACTAAGAGCTCCTTGGCCTTTTGATCAAGGACAAGGTGCATCTTCTTGCGAGCGAGACGTTGCAGCACCTTCTTGACTTCGAGATCGATGACGCGCAAGAGCTGCTCGCGATCAAGAGGTCTGAAGATGACAATGCCGTCGATGCGGTTGATGAATTCGGGTTTGAAACTCTTTTTGACCGCGCCGTCGATCTTTTCCTGCATGATTTTATAGTCTAAGACACCCTCCTTGGCAGCAAATCCCACCTCTGTGGAGCGGCGGATCAGATCGGCTCCCAGGTTGGAGGTCATGATCACAATAGTATTGCGGAAGTCGATCTTCCTTCCAAAGGCATCGGTCAGCCTTCCCTCTTCTAAGATCTGTAGAAGAATATTCATCACATCGGGATGGGCCTTTTCGACTTCATCGAAGAGGATGACCGAATAGGGGCGCTGGCGCACGCGTTCGGTCAGCTGGCCTCCCTCTTCATATCCGACGTAGCCGGGAGGAGAACCTGTCATGCGGCTGACGGCGAATTTTTCCATGTATTCGGACATGTCAAGTTGAATGAGGGCATCCTCGCCTCCGAACATATGAATGGCGAGCTGTTTGGCAAGGAGGGTCTTTCCCACGCCCGTGGGGCCAAGGAAAAGGAAGGCTCCAATGGGGCGATAGGGATCTTTAATGTCGGCGCGCGAACGGCGGATGGAACGGCAGACGGTTGTCACAGCCTCATCCTGCCCGATGATATTCTCTTTTAAGGTCTCTTCCATCTGCAGCACTTTTTCGGTCTCTCCCTGAGTGAGACGTGTTAAGGGAATTCCAGTTTGACGGGAGACAATGTGTGCAACATCTTCAGCTGTGACGACAACCTCATGGGCGCCCTTTTTGGACTCCCATTCATGAAGAAGCTGCTGCAGCCGCTCTCTTAAAGTCTTCTCCTTGTCGCGCAGTTTCGCCGCCTTTTCATACTCCTGCTTCCCGATGGCCTCTTCTTTTCCGAGACGCACCTCTTCAATCTCTTCCTCAAACTTTGTGATATCTTCGGGTTGCGGAGTTGCAGCGATGCGGACCTTGGCTCCCGCTTCGTCAATCAGATCGATTGCCTTATCCGGGAGATAGCGTCCCGTGATATAGCGGTCGGAGAGATAGACGGCGTCTCTTAGGGCTTCGGGTGAGTATTTGCAGCTGTGGTGATCCTCATATTTTCCTTGAAGTCCTTTTAAAATCTCGAGACTCTCCTCGGTAGAGGGCGGAGCGACCATCACTTTTTGAAAGCGCCGCTCCAGGGCGGCGTCCTTTTCAATGTGTTTGCGGTATTCATCCAGCGTGGTAGCGCCAATGCACTGAAGGTCCCCGCGGGAAAGGGCGGGTTTTAATATGTTGGAGGCGTCGATGGCCCCTTCCGCTGCGCCCGCTCCGACAATGGTGTGGATCTCATCGATAAAGAGGAGGATGTTCCCGGACTTTTTGATCTCATCCATGACCGCCTTGATGCGCTCTTCAAACTGGCCGCGGTACTTGGTCCCTGCGATCATTAAGGTGAGATCCAAAGAGATCAGCTTCTTTTTTGCAAGATCTTCGGGGACATCCCCTCGGACAATCGCATGGGCAAGCCCTTCCACAATGGCCGTCTTTCCAACTCCCGCCTCTCCCAGGAGGACGGGGTTGTTCTTTCTGCGGCGGCAGAGGATGAGGATCAGGCGCTCGACCTCGGCTTTGCGCCCGATGACAGGGTCGAGTTTCCCTTCTCGGCACATTTCGGTCAGATCGTAGCCGTAGGCTTTCAGGGCAGGGGTCTTTTCCGCCCCGGGCGGAGCGCCGGCTCCGCGCGGCTCTCCGCGCGTCGGTCCCGCGCCGGGAGCCGCTCCCATTCCTATGGGAGGGAGCTGCAGGTTGAAGGATTCGAGTTCCTTGAGCACCTCTCGGCGGACATCTTTAAGATTGATGCCTAAGTTTTCCAGGATCTGGGCTGCCACCCCGTCGGTCTGACGCAAGAGGGCTAAGAGAAGATGTTCTGTCCCGACATAGTTGTGGTTTAAGCTGGTCGCTTCCTCATTGGCG